>MDTE01102958.1_pt1 | contig 10299 bp, 4 predicted proteins | sample 811231 | NCBI WGS metagenome assembly MDTE01 (sample SAMN05326651, study PRJNA326480) | marine metagenome | isolation source: seawater | place: Indian Ocean: Red Sea | collected 2010 | reverse complement strand
TGGAGGATCCGGCGACCAGGAAACGGGTGACCATCAAGAGGGCGAGCATCGAGGTCAAGAAGGTGACCGGAAGCGTGATGCCCGATGGGCTGACCGCCGTGTTGACTCGCGAACAACTGCTCGACCTCGTCCGGTTTCTCTCGGAACTGGGCAAGATCCGTTAGTCGGAATTCGAAACGATGTTGTGGTCGCCGGTGGTCGTGACGACCCGAAAACCGTGAGGCTAGATCAGTTCCGCGATCGGGGTGCCGTGGTTGAGCACGGGGATCGGGCGGTCCTGGTGGTCGTGGAAGGTGGTCTGGGTGTCGATTCTCAGCGCGTGGTACATCGTGGCGAAGAGGTCCTGGGCGTGCAGCGGACGCTCGATGGGGTAGCCGCCGATCGAGTCGCTACGGCCGACCACTTGTCCCGGCTTCAGGCCACCACCGGCCACCAGCGCCGAAAAGCAGTCGCCCCAGTGGTCACGGCCGGCGTTCTTGTTGATCTTGGGAGTCCGTCCGAACTCGCCGATGACCATCACCAACGTGTTGTCGAGCATGCCGCGGTCGGACAGATCGTCCAGCAGAGAGGCGATCGCTCGATCAAGCGGAGGCAGCATCTTGTCGAGGTTCGAGAAATTGGCGCTGTGAGTGTCCCAGTCCTGTTTCAATCCGCATTGGACCAACGTGAATGTGACTCCGGCTTCGACCAGGCGGCGGGCCAGCAGGGCTCCCTGGCCCCATTCGTGTGGGCCAAACCGTTCTCGGGTGGCACGTGTTTCACGACCGAGGTCGAAGGCGTCACGGACCTGTTGTTGCAGCAGCAACTCCATACCCTGTTTGGTGAAGTTGCGGTTTTGATTGATCTCCGGGTTTGCCGAGCCCTGTTGGCGGAAACGGTCGAGTACCGAAAGCAGTTCCTGGCGTTGTTCCAGCCGGGGTGCCGAGAGTCCGTCCTGGAGTTTCAGGATGGGTACCGCGAATGGCTCGGTGGTCGAGGCAGGCAGGTGGCCGCTTTCGAAGGGCTCGTGACGTGATCCCAGGTAGGTGGCCGCTCCGAAGGGAGACCCGATGTACTCGTGATGGAAGCTCCACGGGATTCCGACGTAAGCCGGCATCCCGGGACGTCTCGTGCCTCGCAACCGTGAGACGATCGACCCGATGGATGGGGTTTCGATGACCGCACGCCGGGTGCCATCGCGGGTGCCCATCCGGCCGGTCAACATCTGGTGCTCGGAGGGGGCGTGACTGTTGTTGCCGTGGTGCAGTGAACGGACGACGCTGAACTGACGCGCCCGCGCGGCCAGCAACGGCAGGCGATCACAGATTTTGAGTCCGGAAACGGCGGTGTCGATGGCGTCGAATTGGCCACGCACGGGCTGCGGTGCCTCGGGCTTGGGGTCAAATGTCTCGTGATGAGACGGACCGCCATCGAGAAAAAACATGATGCAGGCCGTGTCGGGCCGGGACCCCGCCGCGGGGTTGGCGGCCAACAACGAGGCCGTCGATGAGCCCAGGCCCAGGGAACCCAGTTGGATCATCGTTCGACGAGACAGGCACGTGAGTGCGGAGCGGGTCGATTGCATGGGCGTAGGTTACCCTCGGGACCACCCTCGCGACAATCGGATTCTCTTCGGGATGGACGGTCACTGACGAGTTCGGATTCAAGTGAGGTGCCCGGGCCGCTAGAATGGGCGAGACGTATCGGCGTTGTTTTACGTGTTGCACTTCGACAGGAATTCCATGTCCGAGCTATTCCGAAATCGGTGGCGGCTGGTTGTTGTGGCAGCGTGGGCGGCGGGCCTCGTCTCGACGGCCCGGGCGGCCGAGGAAAAACCTCTGACCTTTGAAGCCGATATCCGGCCCATATTCCGGTCACATTGCTATGACTGCCACGGGTCGACGAAAGAAAAGAAGGGCAAGCTGGATCTGCGATTGGCCCGTTTCATGCTGGCCGGTGGAGAAACTGGTCCGGCGATACTGGCGGGTGATCCGTCCAAGAGTTTTTTGCTGCAACGGCTCAAGGACGGCTCGATGCCGCCGGGGGATGTTCGTGTCAGCCCCGAGGAAATCGACAAGATCTCGCGTTGGATTGCCCAGGGGGCCAAGACGGCCCGGCCCGAACCCAAGGAACTCGGCGACGGACTGGGGATCACACCCGAGGAGCGTTCCTGGTGGGCCTTCCAGCCGATCACGCGGCCGGAATTGCCGATCTCCATCGGCAAGGAACGTGTCCGCACGGCGATCGATTCATTCATCCTCGCCCGGCTGAAAGAGAAGAAACTGGGCTTTGCGGCTGACGCAGATCGGCTGACCCTGGTCCGGCGTGTCTACCTGGACCTGCTGGGGTTGCCGCCGACGTTCGAGCAGGCCCAGGCTTTCATCAATGACAAGCGGGACGATGCCTACGAACGGTTGATCGACAGTTGCCTGGAATCGTCTCACTACGGCGAGCGGTGGGGGCGGCACTGGTTGGACGTGGCCGGTTACGCGGACTCGGAGGGCTACACCAACGACGACCGGGTTCGCCCCTATGCCTACAAGTACCGCGACTACGTGATCAAGGCCTTCAATGATGACATGCCGTTTGATCGTTTCATCCAGGAACAACTGGCCGGCGATGAAATGATCGTGGGGCCGTTGAAGAACCTGGGGCCTCACCAGGTCGAGAAATTGGTGGCGACGGGCTTCCTGCGGATGGCGGCCGATGGGACCGACGGTGGAACACCCGATGCAGCTGTGGCAAAAAACCAGGTCGTGGCCGACACGATCAAGATTGTCAGCTCTGCTCTTCTCGGTCTTTCGGTTGGATGTGCGCAGTGCCACGATCATCGCTACGACCCGATCTCACAGGTCGACTACTACCGCATCCGCGCCGTATTGGAGCCGGGTCTGGACTGGAAGGCCTGGAAAAGCCCGACACAAAGACGGATCTCGCTTTACACCGATGCCCAACGGGCCAGGCGGTCGGAAGTGCAGAAGGAGATCGACGTCGTCAACAAGGAAAAGAATGCCAAGCAGCAAAAGTACATCCAGGAAGCACTGGACAAGGAATACGCCCGTTACGACGAGCCGTTGAGGAGTGAACTCCGAGCGGCCAAGACGACCGCTGGTGACAAGTTGACCGACAAGCAAAAGGCATTGCTCAAGAAGTATCCCAACCTCAATGTCAACGGTGGCAATCTCTACCAGTACAACTCGAAGCGGGCCGACGAGATCAAGGCGTACGCACCCCGGATCGCCAAGATCCGGCAGAAGATCCCGACGGAGGACTTCGTCAGGGCTTTGACCGATGGCCGTGGAAAGGGGGGGAGCCTGGCCAAGACATTCTTGTTCCACCGCGGCGACCACCGGCAGGCGAAGGACGAGGTGGCTCCCGGTGGCCTGACGGTGACGGCTCCCGACGGGGCCAGGTTTGCCATCGACGGTGACGATCCCCAGGTGCCAACCAGTGGGCGTCGACTGGCATTTGCCCGTTGGCTGACCAATGGACGGCACCCGCTGGTGGCCCGGGTCCTGGTCAATCGTGCCTGGCTGCATCATTTTGGACGCGGCATCGTGACGACGCCCGATGAGTTCGGGAAGTTGGGGACGAAACCAACTCATCCGAAATTGCTGGACTGGCTGGCGTCGTATTTTGTCGAGACCGGCTGGAGCATGAAGGACCTGCATCGTGTGATGATGACCTCGACGGCATACCGGCAGTCGTCCCTGAGGCACACCGTGGGGGATCGGCAGGACGGTGCCAATTCTCTGTACTGGCACAAGACGGTTCAGCGGCTCGATGCCGAGATCCTGCGGGACCGGATCCTGGCGGTCAGTGGAACGCTGGATCCCAAGATGTTTGGCCCACCGGTTGGAGTGAAAGCCGATGACGCTGGCCAGATTTCCGTCGGTGGCCCGGACCGTCGCAGTGTCTATGTCCAGAATCGACGAACCCAACCGGTCGCGTTGTTGCAGGTCTTTGACCAGCCAGTGATGACGGTCAATTGCAGCAAACGCGTGAAATCGACGGTGGCGTTGCAATCGCTGTTGATGATGAACAGCGAGGCCGTGTTGAAGTACGCCCGTGCCATGGCGGCCCGTGTCAACAAGCAGGCCAAGGCGGGGGCAGACGCCGCATTGGTCAAGGGGTTGGACATTCCATTTGACCCGAAAGCCTACGCCGAGAATCTGGGCGTGTGGCGAGTCGGGTTCGGCCACATCGACACGGCTGCCGCGGGCAAAAACGCACCGGTGGCGCCGGTGAAATTCACCCGCTTTACCGTCTTCGAGAAAAACCGCTGGCAAAGCGGCAAGGGGCAGGGCAAGGGGCCGGCCGGATTGTCGTTCCTGACCAAGTCCGGCGGTCATCCCCAGGGCAAGACGACTCGCCCGATTCGTCGCTGGATCGCTCCTGCCGACGGTCACCTGCTGGTCAAGGGGTCGCTGGGGTGCCCGTCAAAGAATGGAGACGGCGTGGGAGTGACTGTCTTTAGCAGTCGATTGGGATCCCAGGGAAACTGGAAGGTTCACGCCGGCGGTGTGGAGTACATGGTGGACTTCGACGTGAAGAAGGGAGACATCGTTGACACGATCGTTGACGAGCAGTCGGCCAATACGTCCGATTCGTTCAGCAACGAGTTCACTCTCTCGCTGTCGGATCCGACCCAGGGGACGACGGTGGCCTACAACTCCCAGGACGCCGTCAAGGAACCGCCCAAGCCCTCCAGTTTCAAATTGGGGGCGCCTCTGGCAGACCAGTTGGTCCATGCCTGGCGGTTGGCCTATGTCCGCCAACCCTCTCGCGAGGAGATCGAGTTGGCCGTCGCTTACCTGAAGGGTCAACTGGCTTTGTTGGCCGTGCAGGGCAACACGAACCCGGTGCAACAGGCCATGACCAACTTCTGCCAGGCCTTGATCAGTTCCAACGAGTTCCTGTATTCCGATTGAGATCGCAAGAACGCATCACCAACGTTTTGAACGGAAACGAAATGACCGATTATGAATCAACCGGGATGCCAGTGGCCTCTCGCCGTGAATTCCTTTCTCGCCACGTCCTGGGCCTGGGGTCGGTGGCCCTGGCCACCCTGCTGAAGCAGGACAACCTGTTGGCCACCCCGGCCAATGTTCCTCGCGGGCAGGCCAGCTACGACCTGTTGCCCAAGCAGCCCGACTTCGCACCGCGTGCCCGGGCGATGATCTCGCTGTTCATGCATGGTGGTCCGGCCCACATGGAGTTGACTGACCCCAAGCCGGAACTGACCCGGATGCATGGCAAGACCTACCAGGGCGATGTCGCGTACAGCTTTATCAAGCGGGCCAGCAAGCGGTTGGCCGGGGCACGATGGAAATTTCGACCGCGCGGTGAGTGTGGGACAGAGATCTCTGAATTGCTGCCCAACATAGCCGGCGTCGTCGACGACATCTGCCTGATTCGTTCGATGCATACCGGTTACAACGGCCACGAGGTGTCGATCCGTTACATGCACTCGGGAATTCCGTCGGTGACGGGTCGCCCGACTCTCGGGTCGTGGTTGCTTTACGGTCTGGGGGCTGAAACGGACAACCTGCCGGCTTACATGGTGATGACCGACCCCGGCGGCCATCCTGTCGACGGGATCCACAACTGGTCCAACGGCTGGATGCCCACGTTGTTCCAGGGAACGGTCCTGCGGCCCAAGAACCCCAGGATCCTGAATCTCGATGCCCCGCCGACGGTGCGTGGCCAGGTGCAGGAACACAACCTGTCGTTTTTGGCCAAGTTGAACAAGCGGCATGCAAAAAAGCATCCGGGTGAGAACGATCTGGAGGCTCGAATCGCCTCGTATGAACTGGCCGCCCGGATGCAGACGTCGGCCAAGGAAGCGCTGGACATTTCCCAGGAAACCAAGGCGACACAGGATATGTATGGACTGGACGATCCGGCCACCCGCGAATACGGCACCCGGTGCCTGATCGCCCGGCGATTGGTGGAACGGGGCGTCCGGTTCGTGCAGTTGTTCCTCAACGGTCAACCCTGGGACAACCACACCAATCTCAAGTCGGCGTTGCCGGCAGCGTGTCGACGGACCGACAAACCGGCAGCTGCCCTGGTCAAGGACCTGAAACGCAGCGGGCTGTTGGATTCGACGATCGTACACTGGGGAGGCGAGATCGGTCGCCTGCCTGTCACCGAAGGAGATCCGGTGACCGGTGGCCGAGATCACAACGGACAGGGGTTCACCAACTGGTTGGCTGGTGGCGGTTTCAAGGGCGGGATCACCTACGGTGAGACCGACGAAGTCGGGCACCGCGCCGTTGTGGACAAGGTGACTCCCAATGATTTCCAGGCCACGCTGCTGCACCAGTTTGGCATCGACTACCAGAAATTGTTTTTCTTCCACAACGGCCAGCAGCAACAGTTGACCAATGGCCGGCCGGCTCGAGTCGTCAAGGACATCATCGCCTGAGTGGAAATGGAAGTGAGCCCCTTGAGATTCATGAGACCACCGGTGGCAGTGATTTTGTGCCTGGCGGCTACCACGTCGCCTGCTGCCGATGTGACGTACGTGTCTCGGATCAAGAAGGTGTTCCAGCATCGTTGCTATGCGTGCCACGGTTCGTTGAAACAGGAGGCGGGACTGCGGCTCGATACGGGCCAGTTGATTCGCAAGGGAAGCGAAAACGGGGTTGTCGTCAACAAGACGTCGGTGGACTCGTCGCTGTTGCTGAAACGGGTGATGTCCAAGGATCCTGCCGAGAGGATGCCTCCGATCGGCATGCCGTTGGAACCTGGAGAAATCGCCGCGATCCGAAGCTGGATTGCCGCGGGAAGCCCGTCGCCGGCCGACGAGGAACCGGAAGCGGATCCACGAGATCACTGGTCCTTCCGACTACCCGTTCGTCCTGGATTGCCGGTGATCAGCCGGCCCGAATGGGCGTACAACGCGGTGGACCGTTTTGTACACGCCCGCTATGACCAGCACGGGTTGGCCCCGGTGGGAGATGCCGATCCGGCCGTGTTGTTACGGCGAGTCCACCTGGACCTGGTCGGGTTTCCGCCATCCGGAGAGCAGTTGAAGGCGTTCCGTGCCGACCCCTCGCAAGCTCACTACCGACGCGTGGTGGACCGCTTGCTGGCCTCGCCTCGTTATGGCGAACGGTGGGGACGTCACTGGATGGACGTCTGGCGGTACTCCGATTGGTACGGACGCCGGAAGGTCAACGATGTTCGCAACAGTGCGCCGCAGATCTGGCGGTGGCGGGACTGGATCATCGAGTCACTCAACAGCGACAAGAGCTATGCCAGGATGGTTCGTGAGATGCTCGCGGCCGATGAACTCTCGGCAACGGATGACTCGGCATGGCCGGCCACCGGGTACCTGATCCGGAATTACTTTTCGCTGAATCCCAACGAGTGGATGCGGCACTCGGTCGAATTCACCGGCAAGGCGTTCCTGGGACTGACGTTCAACTGCGCACATTGTCACGACCACAAGTACGACCCGATCACGCACGACGATTATTTCCGGATGAGGGCGTTCTTCGAACCGATGGGCGTCAGGCAGGATCGTGTGCCGGGACAACCGGATCCGCCACCGTATCCCCCGTACGTGTATTCGGGGTCACGCACCGCCGTGCGGATCGGCATGGTGCGAATCTTTGACGAGAGGCCGGACGCCAAGACGTGGTTCTACAGTGGGGGAGATGAGCGGAACAAGGACAAGGAACGCGGGACGATTGCACCGGGTGTGCCGGCGTTTTTGGCCGACTTGTTTCCGCCGATTCAACCGATCGACTTGCCGCTCTCGGGGTGGTATCCCGGCGCTCGTCCGAATATTCAACAGGCCGTGCTCGAGGAGCAGCGACGCGAGGTGGCCAACGCTCGCGCGGGGCTCGATCGAGTGACCAGCCAACCGGTTGATGTGAGCCGCCTGCAGAAGCAGGTTGACGACGCCCGTGTCGTTTTTGACGAGTCGTTGAAGAAAGCCGTTGCCTCTGGCCAGGCCGGGGCTCTGGTGGGCAAACAATCCATGTACCTGGACGCGGCCACCGGCCGCCGAATCGTACAGAACACCTTACCCGGGTTGAAGGCAGTCCCACGGGGGACCCGCATCAGTTTTCAACTGCGAATTCTCGAAGACAATCATGTCAATTTCCAGTTGGCAAAAAACACCAGGAGCGGACTCACTGCCCTGTATGTCGCGTTTGCCGGCGGCAAGATCTCCTCGTACCGACCCAACAGCTACTCGGAATTTGCCGCCGCGACATACGATTTTGCCGCAGGCGAGAATCACTTCCACGTGAGCCTGGAAATCGATCCGGGCAAGGACACGGTGGCGTTGAGTGTGAAACTGGACGGGGCAGACGGGTTCCTGGTCCGGAACGTGCCGATCGCACTCAACGGCTGGAATCCGACCAAGAACCCGCACCAGCCATTCACGTTTGACTGCCGGACCGGTACCAAGGCCCTGGTGGACCAGGTCGAGGTGATCGCAGGGAAACAGAAGTTCGCCTGGGGTTTCGAACCCCCGAGATTCACCGATGGAGAGGATGTGACGGGCATCGCGGGCTGGACGATTCACCCGCAGTCGCAGCCCGCAGCGACGTCGGTGGTGTCGATGATTGCCGCCTGTGAGGATGCTCGTCAGAGTTACACGAAGTTGAAGTTGGCCGAGCGGGCACTGGCGGCGGTGTCACTGGGAAGCGAGGTGGCCCGCAAGAGGTTGTCGGCCAACACGCTGCAATTGGCGAACCTGGAAGCAACGATCGCCGCCGACAATGCCAAGCGGAACGCCGCGAAGCCGGACGCAATCGAAAAACTCTCGCGGGAAGCGTACCGGCGACAACTGGCGGCCGAAACGGCGATGGCCGAATGGCAGGTTCTTGACGCCCGGTATGAACTGGCGAGAGCACGGGCGTTGCCGGCCTCGGACAAGCAAAAGGCACCACGGATCAAGAAACTGGAACAACAACTGTCGACGGCCCAGAAGCAGGGCCAGGAGGTGGCCGCCAGACGCGACAAGGCTGCCGATTCGGTCGACTACAAGTTGCTGAGCCGGGTGACCAGCAAGACGTCGACGGGACGGCGAGCGTCCCTGGCCCGCTGGATCACCGACTCCCGCAATCCACTGACGCCGCGTGTCGCGGTCAATCACATCTGGCTACGGCATTTCCATTCGCCTCTGGTCGAGACTGTCTATGACTTTGGCCGAAACGGCAAGTTGCCGTCTCATCCACGGTTGCTCGATTGGCTGGCTGTCGAACTGCTCGAACACGACTGGAGCATGAAGCGATTGCACCGGTTGATGGTCACCAGTCACGTGTACCAGTTGGCCGCCCTCGTCCCGGAAGACGACCCGGCGATGCAGAAGAACAGCGTCGGAGACAAGGACAATCGGTGGTTGTGGCGTCGGACACGTGGCCGGATGGAGGCCGAGGTGATCCGCGACAGTGTGCTGCTGTTGGCCGGTCGGCTGGACTCCTCGCTTGGAGGCCAGGTGTTGTTGAACACGCAGGCGATGACGACGGGGCGCCGGAGCCTTTATTACGAGGTCTATCCCGAGGCCGGCGGCCACACGGCATTTGCCGAGTTGTTTGATCCGCCGGATCCGACGGACTGTTTTCGCAGGTCGTCGACGGTGGTGCCGCAACAGGCCCTGGCGCTGAGCAACAGTGAATTGATGCATGCGGCCAGTGCCGAAACATCCCGGCGGATTGCTGGTGAATCGCGGGAGGAATTCATCCGCAATGCGTTTGTTCACGTGCTGTCACGCGCGGCCACCGACATTGAGGTCACCGCCTGCCGAGAATTCTGGGACAAGCAGATGCAGGAACTCAAAGACGACGTCCGGGTCCGCGAGAGCCTTGTCCGCGTGTTGTTCAACCACAACGATTTTGTCACGATCCGGTGATTCGTACCGGCGACATTCAAACACGGAACAGATCAATGCAACGACGGAACTTTTTGGCCGATTGCGGCCTGGGATTCACCGGGCTGGCTATGGGGTCGATGTTGGCCGCCGATGGCATCGTGCGGGCTGATTCCAAGCCTACTGGGGAGCCTCATTTTGCTCCCCGGGCCAAGTCCGTTGTCTGGATCTTCCTCTCGGGCGGCTACAGCCATATGGAGACCTTTGATCCCAAGCCGATGTTGAACAAGTACGCGGGCAAGACGTTTTCCGAGACGCCGTTTCCCAACCCGGTGGAATCCCCGTTGCACCGGGAGCGGTTCCGTAGCGCGCCGGCCGAAGAGATCAACATTCGTGACGTGTACAACAAGATCTTTCCCATGCAGGTGGGATTTGCCCGTCACGGTGAAAGTGGAATTGCCGTCACCGACTGGTGGCCCCACCTGGCC
>MDTE01184686.1_pt1 | contig 10300 bp, 18 predicted proteins | sample 811231 | NCBI WGS metagenome assembly MDTE01 (sample SAMN05326651, study PRJNA326480) | marine metagenome | isolation source: seawater | place: Indian Ocean: Red Sea | collected 2010 | reverse complement strand
TACAAGAGTTAGCTTATGTTTTTGATAAATACGGAATTAAAGATGAGTGTCCTATGAATTATTTTAAAAATAATTTCTTCGAAAAGATGAGGAAAGACGCAGGGGGAGATATAAACAATATAATCAATCTTTTTAAATACGATAATCTATCAATATAATGGACGAAGTAAAATGAACAAAATTAATTTAATGGCCCCCATCAATTCGCTTGGCTATGGTGTGGTTGGCCTTAATCTCACAAAAGAGCTTGGTAAAACAAATGCAGTGTCTCTTTTTCCTATCGGAAATCCAGAAGTTAGTACGCAAGAAGACGCAGACGCAGTCCAGCAATGCATAAAAAACCAAACGACCTTTGAGGCAAAAGCGCCCTGCCTTAGGGTTTGGCATCAATTTGCAATGGCGGAACAGATAGGAAATGGACTTAGGTGCGGCTTTCCTATTTTTGAATTAGATGCGTTTAATGAAAACGAGATGCATCATCTAAATTCTCTGGATAAAATTTTTGTTTGTTCCGACTGGGCCAAGGAAGTGGTCGTTGAAAATTTATACAACTTGTATAAGCATATTAATGTTAGTCAAGACGTGCATGTTTGTCCTCTCGGCGTAGACAGAACGGTCTTCTTTGAAGACAATACCGATACCGGAACGGAAACTAGATTTATTAATATTGGCAAGTGGGAGTTCCGTAAGGGACACGATGTTTTAGTCGAGGCCTTTGAAAAAGCATTTGAGCCTAGTGATAATGTGAAACTATATATGATGAACCATAATCCATTTTTAAATCAAGAGCAAGAGAGAGAGTGGGTTGATTTGTATAAAAACTCAAAGATGGGTGAGCGAATAGAAATATTACCAAGAGTACAGACTCATCAAGAAGTAGCAAACATAATAAGACAAATGGACTGCGGCGTTTTTCCGTCTAGAGCAGAGGGGTGGAATCTCGAAGCCATAGAAATGTTGTCTTGCGGGAAGGAACTTATAGTCACAGACTACTCGGCCCACACAGAATTTTGCACCGAAGAAAATTCTCGCCTCATCGAGATTGATGAAAAGGAATCTGCCTATGATGGAATTTGGTTTCATGGACAGGGAATGTGGGCTGAGCTTGGCTCCTCGCAGATAGACCAGCTTGTTGAGCACCTACGGGCCGTACACAAGGAGCAACAATCCGGCAAGCTTTCTAACGAAGCGGGTATAAAAACGGCCAAGGAATTTAGTTGGAATTTTACCGCCAGCAAAATCTTGGAAAATCTAGAAATCTCTCAAGTCGTTGCTTGACTTTTCCGATATTTGTTTTATACTCGTCAATGAGTGTTTCTTATTTTTTGCTAGGAGATTAAAAAAAATGACTGCGGATATAGTTGGAATTGGAAAGATGAAAAAGAAACACCCTCCCGCCGAATCGTTGGTCTTTGAGAATCTGCACGAATATCTCAGACACGCGAAAAGAATGATAGGGTATTTTGCTCGCGGTTCATTGGGTAAGCAAATGCTGGCTAGCGAAGACGCAATTTCAAATGTTGCTACTGCTATTATGTTTGCAGACTGGACATGGGATGAAAATTACACCGGGAAAAGAGGTCAAAAATGCTCTAAGCATACCTACCGTAACCTTAGAGGCATATGGGCTATAAAATCTTATCTCGTAAGGCAAAAGCGCAAGAGCAAAAATAAAATAAACTCTATCAACACATCAATAGACGAAGACGGAACTCAGCTTTGCTCCATCCTAGAGGGTGATTATGAATTGCCCATCCAGAACATTCTTAAGTCTGAACTACGAGAACTTCTGGAGGACGTTATTTCTTGTGGTATTATTACTGACCAACAAGAAAAGTATATTAGAGCATATTATTTTGACTCCATGTCTTATTCAGAAATTGCAAGAAAGAACGGTATAAGCCGACAGGCTGTGCATGACGGTGTTAACAGGGCCATAAAAAGCCTAGAAGAAACTTTATCCTCTGGAGAATTAAAATGAGAAAAGATTTAGCGATAGGAAAACAAGGAGAGGATGGGTTCATAAAAATTCTTAAAAAAGGAAAGTTAAAAGCAAGCAGCAATAACGACAAAAAGACACGTTCTCACTACGATATTAAGGCTGAACTCGACGGTCAAGAATTTACGGCAGAGGTTAAAAATGATTTATATGCTGCAAAAAGCGGAAACATAGCTATTGAAGTATTTAATCCTTACTCAAATAAAAAAAGTGGTCTGTCTATAACAAAGTCCGACCTTTGGGTTCATATAGTTGATAGTAAGTATTGGGTTGCAAGAACGAAAGAGTTAAAGTCTTTTGTTAAAAAAACACCCCCTTTTAAAACATTCGACAGAGCAGGGGATGGAAACGCAAACATTAAGCTATATAGAATGGACACTATATTACCAGAAGTTTTTCATAGAATAGACCACTTAACTGGCAAAAAGACTAAAGACTTAATCGCCAAGTTAGTTTTACAAGGGTAACTTTTAATGGGGTATAATATTATAAAGAGATTATTTTGGTGGAGAAAAAAAGAGGAAACCCCACCAGAGGAGCAGGCAGATTCGGAGTTCCCAGTTTCTATCTTTATAGGAGGCACGAAAGAAGGGGATTTAGATATAAAATGTGAGTGGCAAGAAGAAAATGAGCTAACGACAGCCCTTCTCGCAGAAATATTGTTTTATTTGGATTCAGGATTTCTTGGTCCTTATGTACAAAACATACTCATTCAACACGTATCACAAAATCCTGAAACAACTGATTTTATGATTTCAGTTTTCACTTTTCTTAATAATATATCACAAGAAGCATCTGACAAGCCGTTAGTAAGACCTTCTCGTGTTTTTGGAAATGAAGGAGAGATAGGACCGTGAAGCCGTCATATTGTGACTTTTCCAATGACGAAGGACTATGTTGTAACAACATTCCTGAATACCTGATTGATACCAATGGAGTGGAGATGCATGTCTGCAAAACACATTTTTGGCATCTACATGACCCAGACTCAGGAGACGAATACTACTGCCTTAATTCCTGAAGGGGGTGTAAAATGACGAATACAGAAAAAAATATCGTATGGGAAAAATGGAAAGACCCTTATGACGATAGGGACGAATGGTTTCCAAAACATGAAGATAAAAAACAAGTAGATGGTGAATATGAAGATGAAGAATTCTCAGAGGAAGAAATAACCTTTGAACAAATACCTCAAATACTAATGGCAAACGTAGGCGCTATGCCTATGTATAAACCTCCGTCTATTGGAAAGATATTTAATTTTTGGACTGGGCATACTAGCTTTTCTATCAGTGGGCCTATAGCAGCCAGAATTGAGAGTGTGGAGGGGGTAGAAATTCTAGACATTTATACGAGATATAGATTTAGAGTTGGGATAGGAAAATTATTCAAGGACAGGGAAGTCATGAATGCTATTCAGCAAGCTATATATATAAATGAATAAATATGTCAAGAAATAATTTCTTACGCAATGAATTGGTGTCAACTGTTCATGAGCATGGTATAAATATACACACCAGAGAATTATATCTGCATGGCCACATAGGAGAGTCAGAAGAAGAGCCAGGTGTTGATTATAGAATGGCTGTGCGGCTTGAAAAAAACCTAAGGTTGCTTAACAAAAGCGCAACCCTTCCTATTTTAATACATATGCACACAGGAGGAGGGGAGTGGCATGATGGCATGGGTATATACGACGCCATTCAATCCAGTCCGTCCATCGTAACAATCTTGGGATACGGTTCGATATCTTCCATGAGTAGCGTAATTCTTCAGGCAGCTGATTTTAGAGTGTTAATGCCCCACTCTGAATTCATGACTCATTATGGCTCCATAGCCGTAGAGTGCAATTCGGTTTCCGCTAAGTCTGCGATAGATTGGAATGAGAAGTGTAATAAGATTATGCTTGAAATTTACGCGGAAAAATGTAAGGAAGGAGGAAGGTTTAAAGGTTATAGTTTAAGCAGGATTAAAAAATTTATAGACACTAAGATGAGGCAAAAACAAGAGTGGTATTTAAATTCTAGAGAAGCAGTTGAGTATGGCTTTGCTGATGCTGTGTTTGGTGATGATGGGTGCCAATCATTCTGTGCTTTACTAGAAGAATAAAATGTATAAAGAGATTAGCTGCTACGATAAGGACGCCACTGAGTATACCGTTCAGGAGGCCATCTTCACTGCCCTAAACCATGGTTTTAATGGGGTGTCTGTTCCTTCGTATTATCTGCCCTTGGCAAACGACCTAATCCCAAATGGGTTTGTTATAGCCTCTTCTGTTGATTATCCCGGTGGGCTCTCCAGTACCAGCGTCAAATGCCATTCTACGATTAATATTATACGAGCTGGCGCCAATGCCGTGGACCTTGTAACTAACAGTAACCTGCTAGTAAATAGAAGATTTAAAAGGTTTAGAAAAGATATAGAATCAAACTACAAGATATGTAAAGATAATAACTGTTCCCTCAGAGTTATGCTTGAATATAGAACTTACGATAAAAATAGTCTAATTTTAGCTGCCTGTGACATAATAAGGGATATAGGAGTAGACTATCTTTTTCCTTCAACTGGCTCTATGGTAGGCGACCTAGATGACTCTCTCATTGTCGGATTTGCCTTACAAAAAAGAAGAGGTTTAAATATAATCTGCAACGCTAACATATGGAGACAAGAAGACTATGAAAAAGTGGAAAAATCAGGAGTATTTGGGGTTAGAATAAAAAGTAGAAACGCCGTAAAGAATATTTTCGGTGTATAATAATACGGAAAAAGGAACTAAAATTTCAGGATAACTAGGAAATAAAATCTTCCTTACTGGGAGGGATATATCATAGCTGCAGAATCTGCAAATACAGTACAAAGTGACGGAACAAGCGCTGTCACAAGTAGTTCGACCAAGAATGACGCTGGTATCATTCGTAATGCTGGAACTATTGATTCCACGCAAGGGGCTCCTGGCTACACCAGCAAAAGCATTGGAACTTTATCCAACGCAAGCGATGTTCATGGCTCTACTCCAGTCTCTGGAACAAACGTAACGAGAGCCGTTACTGGCGACAATCCTACTTTTGGTATGAATGCCGGTCGCGCGCAAATTCGAATGGTTGGTCATGTAAATTATGATTCAGCATCGAGCAACAGAAATGGTTTTACGGTTGCTGGAGAAAGCGTAACCGTTCAACGAGGCGGAGCTTCTGATTTCGGACAACGACGAAATGTGCATAGCATTGAAACTGTTCGCACTGTCCACAATGCTGAAGCAATTAGAGACGGTCTTTGGAATGAGTTTGGTATTGGTGGTCAGCGTAATAACTGGGAAACTGCTCCGACCGCTAACGCATCTGGTCTTTGGGACAACGCATCGAATGGTGTTGCGTCTACCGACGATGACCACGCTGCGAAAAGCACGCTGGGTAGACCGGACCAGACTGGTGGCGAGATTACATTCCATCACGGAAGACTCGGTAAACCAACCAATAGTGGCGATGACACCAACCTTGTTTACAAGGCTAAGCACGGCACTACTTCTTAATTTTCTTATTGGTCTAGGGGTTACTCCGGTAGCCCCTGGCCATTTTTATTCTTATAGGAGATATTAAAATGAGTAAATTACAAACTCTAGTAAAATCTCGGCGGTTCTGGGTAGCTGTTGCTGGCGTTATTGCCGTAACGTCAGATGCCCTTGGACTTGGCTTGTCAGAAGAAATGGTGACAAACTTCGTCCTTTTGGGTGCAGCATGGATTGTCGGTGAAAGTTTGCGTTCATCTGAGGCATAGGTTTTATAATGCCACTTTTTGGTAACAAAGAAGAACGCGGAAAGAGAAGAGAAAATAGGCAAAGCTATAGAATTGAGAAGATAAACGCTCTTACCGCAAAGGCATATGCTGTTGCGACTAAAAGAAAATGGTTGGTGTATTTGATTGGCCTCGGAATTATTGTTTACTTTATTATTTCTAGTGGGGGATTGGCGGGGCTAGGTGGTTTGACAGAAAAAGTAAAAAGTTTCTTTTAACAAGGAGAACAAAAATGGGCTTTCAAGAAGGTAAACCTTTGAAGAATTTAATTTATGGTATTACTCATCCCTTTCAATTAGCTGAGAGAAAACCGCTTCTGTTTGCTGTATTAGTAGGCGGCGGAGTTTATTTCTTAGGCGTAACCATGGGCTGGTGGCCAAATGTACTGGCTGGCCTATTCGGAGAGAAAGGCGCCTAAAACAATCAGCAAAAGGGGAGAACAGAGATGCAGAGAAGAGATGCCTTAAAGTGTGGTCTGGCAGGGATGCTAGGCCTCACTATTACTTCAAATACATTTGGTAATGATGTTTTTCAAGACAAGCCTAGATGCGGCGTTAAAAACACAGAAAACGCACTTAAATTTTTTAAGGAAAGATGGGGTAAGAACCATCTGACTTATTACATGGCTGGTCGAGACGGCAATGACATGGAGGCTGATACTTGGGATAATGAATTTAGACTAGCTTTTGATTCTTGGTCAGAAATTACTCCATTGACTTTTGAAAAAGTAGGAAATGAAGTTGCTCCGGATATTATTATTGATGTTAGCAGCAGAAGAAGGTCTGGTTTTGGGCGTAGTGGTGGGGTTCTTGCTTGGGCAGAAATGCCGACCAGCAAAAATTATGACGGTCAACTTTGGACAGTATTTGATTTAGCTGAAAGGTGGGTTTTGCCTGATAACGAAAATGGAATTATCCTACGCTCAGTTGCTTGTCATGAAATAGGACATATTTTGGGATTGAACCATTCAAACGATGAGTCGGCTTTGATGTATCCTTATATAAACGATGCGTTGAAACCAAGAGAAGATGACATAAGAAAAATTCAAAAACTTTACGGAAGACCGAACGGAGAGAAAAATGAAAACTAACAAATATTTCAAAGCCCTGTCAGAAAATCTGCAAACACAAGCAGATGAAAAGGCGGGTTATCCCCCGAATTGTAACGAAGGTTACGTTGAAAAAGACGGCAAGTGCGTTCCTGTAGAAAAGGATGCAGACGCTAGCGCAGAAGATTCTGAACTTACTATGGCACCTCTAAATTGTCCTATGTGCTATAATAAGGGTGGGTCGGTGTGTGAGAAAGGTCAGGTTTGGAACGAGAAAGCAGGGAAGTGCATTCCGTGTCCTGATTGTGAGAAAAAGGATGCAGAGGCAGATTGGAGAAACCCTGAAAAATATATGAAAGACGGTGGTCAGGTGTGCCCAAAGGGACAGCACTGGGATAAAAAAGCTAAGAAATGCGTTCCAATGAAAGAAGGAGACTGTTAACATGGCAGATATAGGCGGAAAAGAAGGGTTGGCTGCTCGTAAAAGTCTGGCCCGCAGATTAACGCCGGTGATAATCGGTATAATTATTGGAATTATAATATCAGCAAAGGTTCCTAGCCTTTCAGAAAGAGTTAATATAATGCTAGGAGGAGACTCCGAGCAAAAAGCTGCCTGTGTTTGTAGCGATGACTGTAGTTGTGATTGTGGCTGTCACGGAGAAGGGGACTGTGGCTGCGAGGAATGCGTCTGTGATTGTGGTTGTGACGCATAAAACTTTAAAATAGCTTGACAACAGCGGTTACCTGAGCTATATTATCAAAATAACGGTGACCATTTCGTATCAACAAGGAATGAAAGGACGATACCAATGAAAAAATATATCCCCACTTTTGTCGCCGTGCTTATAACACTGGCCTCTTACCAATTTGCAGAAGCGGAGGAAATTTCCAAGCACCTCCAAAACATCAGTGTTACAGTAAAAGCACCGGGCAATTTTGGCACCTCTCAGGGTTCTGGTGTTATCATTACCAGAGAGCTTCGAGCCAGCAAAGAAGACAACACTAAATCTAGCGTTAATTTTGTATGGACCGCTGCTCACGTTGTTGACAACTTGCGTTCGGTGAGAACTATTACAAAAAATGGCCAGACAAAAAAGGTCGTAGAATTTAAGGACGCTCAGATTGTTCAGGAATTAGTTGAAAATGGCCGCAAGGTAGGCGAAGTCAAAATGGATTGCAAGGTCATTAGATATTCAGATGCAGACGAAGGAGAAGACTTGGCTCTGCTTATGGTCAGGAAAAAGGGTTTTGTAAAGTCTTCAGCTGAATTTTACTTAGGCGATGAAATCATCCCCATCGGCACGGAACTTTTTCATGTAGGCTCTCTACTTGGTCAGGTTGGCTCCAATTCAATGACAAGAGGTATTATGTCAAAAGTGGGGCGAGTGCTGGACATTGGAGAGGGAGAAGGAACTGTATTTGACCAAACCACCGTAACTGCATTTCCTGGCTCCTCTGGTGGCGGTGTATACCTCTCGGATAAAAATGGAGACACATCTGGCAAGTATGTTGGAATGTTAGTTAGAGGAGCAGGGGAGGGCTTTAATTTCATTGTACCTGTGAGAAGGATGCAAGACTGGGCCAAAAAGGTTGACGCAGAATGGGCATTAGACCCCGACGCAGAACTTCCAACGCTAGAAGACCTTAAGAAACAACAGGCTATAGAAGATGCTGGTTTTGGCCAAGACGAGGAGAAAAAAGAGGAAGATGCCAATAAAAAATACGGCATCAAGTTTATGATTATTAAAACCCCCAAGGCTCCTTTAGTTCCGATAGAAAAAAGGCCCTCAAATCTTCTTTTGGATTTTCATTAATGAAAGATACTAATCAAAACGGTATTTACAGAACTACTTTAAATACTGATATAGCAAAGGCTTATGCGAAGCACGGATGCAAGGATTGCTACGGTAGGGGGTTGTTAAAATATTTGTCTCCTCAGGGAGAAGAATATAGCGCCTATTGTAGCTGTGTAGAAAAAAATATTAGAAAACAAAAATTATAAACATTTTTTTGAGGCCTTCTTCAGCGGTGTATAATAGGCTGCTGGGATATAAAGAAGCGTGTGTATTTTTATACAATGCCGCTAAAGCGACACCTTCTCAGCTTTTACATTTAAACCTAGCATAGCTTGATAATGAAATAAAGCAACGTAAATGCCAAGCTTACCCGTTGAAAATTATAAATTTATGAAATGCAAGGCCTTCCAAGTGTCGCTTAACTAATTACGACCCCGTCCTCTCTCTTGAGGCGGGGTCTTTTTTATTGGAGAAATTATGGATTTGTTCAAGGGTTCAGACAATAATAAAAATTTTGAAATTACTATAATTGTCCGAGACAAAAATGGCAATCCGACAGGACAGAGGAAAACCATCTCTTCTGATAACTCTTCGGACTTATACAACTTTGTAGAAAGCAATAAGCCACGTAAAAAAAGACGAAGAAAGAAAAACCAAAAGAAAAATGAAGGGAATTCATAAGTGTCTGCATTAAGCGAACTACAGTCTTACACTTTCGTTTCTAGATACGCAAGATGGGATAAGGATAAAAAAAGAAGAGAAACATGGAAGGAAGCCAACGACAGGGTTCGTAGCATGATGCTAAGAAAATACCCAGAAGCTGAAGAAGAAATAAACTTTGCTTACGACATGATGTACCAAAAGAAGGTGCTTGGCTCACAAAGAGCCTTGCAATTCGGGGGAGTTCCGGCGGAAAAAATTAACGCTCGTATCTACAACTGCGTATCCTCTTATTGTGATAGGTTGAGATTTTTCCAAGAATGTCTCTGGTTGCTTCTGTGCGGTTGTGGCGCAGGTTTTTCTGTGCAAAAGCACCATGTGGCTAAGCTTCCTAAGTTTTCTCCGTCTAGAAGAAGAGGGGGGCTAGAGCGAAAAAGATTTGTCATTCCAGATAGTATTGAGGGTTGGTCTGATGCTCTTGGAGTACTATTAAGCTCATACTTTGACCACCCTGTCTTTAATGAGTACTATGGTTACAACGTAACGTTTGACTATTCTAAAATTAGACCAAAAGGTGCTATATTAAGTTCTGGAGCAGGAAAAGCACCTGGACCTGAAGGCCTAAAGAATGCCTTGTCTAAAATCAGAGCTTTACTAGATAAATGTATTAAAAATAATCAGGAGCAGCTAAGGCCAATTGATGCATATGATATAGTTATGCATAGTGCTGATGCTGTTCTCTCTGGAGGAGTTCGTCGTTCGGCTACTATTTCTATATTTAGCGCTGACGATGAAGAGATGGCAAGGGCTAAAACCGGAGATTGGTTTACTGAAAACCCACAGAGAGCAAGGTCTAATAACTCAGCTCTTCTTGTCAGAGATGAAACGTCCAAAGAGGATTTTGACAATTTGATGGAATGTGTTAAAGAATTTGGTGAGCCAGGATTTATTTGGTCTGACTCTACTGAAATGACAGTAAACCCATGTGTTGAAATTGGCATGTAT
>MDTE01139936.1_pt1 | contig 10300 bp, 6 predicted proteins | sample 811231 | NCBI WGS metagenome assembly MDTE01 (sample SAMN05326651, study PRJNA326480) | marine metagenome | isolation source: seawater | place: Indian Ocean: Red Sea | collected 2010 | reverse complement strand
TAATATGGTTTCGACGAACAATCTTCTTCCCACCCTCTCTAGGCCTCTACTCGTTCGAGTATCAGGCAAATTCCTTTAACTCTTTCAGCACTGACTCTATGATATCAGTCTATTATTTATGATAACAAGATGTATCACAAATTAGTATGCTTAATATTATTAGTTTTTATTACTTAATGTTACCAAAATTAGAATTTAATGATTTAAGGTTTATGATTTTGTTCAATTTAATAATAATAAGGTCACTTAAAATCCTAATAATAGGGTTTGTATCAATTCTAATTTTTAGCCCATGTTTAGCAAATCCTAGCAGTGTAATATTAGATGCACGTATAGGATACCCTAGTAAGCACGTCACAAGATTTATTCTTAATGTGAGTTCGGCGTCTAGCTTCCAGATTTTTTCACTAAAACAGCCTTATCGTTTGGTTATTGACATGCCAGATGCAAGTTGGGCTTTATCTCGCAAGGATATACCAATTAATAAAGGCAATATAAAGGCGGTTCGCTTTGGAAAGTTCGATAATAAGACCTCTAGAGTTGTATTGGACTTATTAGGACCAGTTAAGATAAAGAAAGCTTTTATAAAAAAAATAGAAAATCAAGGCGGATACAGTGCAATAATCGATTTAGAATCTTCAATCTTAGGGGGTTTTAAAGAAGAATCCGTCCAGTTAATTAATGAGTCCGTAAAAACTAATAATCAAAACATTATTAAATCCAGAGTGCCTCCAAAGATAATAGAAAAAGAAAAATTTCTTATTGAACCTCATAAAAATATTGAATCAAGAAACATAGGGAAAGAAAAAGAAATTATACCAAAAGTAACTACTAAGTATAAATCTATACCCATGCCATCTCCAATGAGGCCTTTGAATAGAAAAAATGCTGTTATTGTGTTAGATCCGGGGCATGGGGGGGTGGACCCTGGTGCAACTATTGGTAATCGTGTCTATGAAAAAACAATTACTCTTAGTTTTGCTCGTGAACTAGCTCAATTGCTCGTCAGTGAGGGTTATCTTGTGCATATGACAAGACATGATGATAGATATATAACTTTGGCAGACCGGGTTAACTTTGCTCGTTCTAGGGGTGCTAAATTATTTATTTCTATACATGCAGATGCTCACAAGAATAAATCGGTAAGGGGAGCTGCAATTTATACTTTATCCGATAAAGCTTCTGATAAAGAAGCAGGGCGACTAGCTGCTAGGGAAAACAAATCATATATAGATGAAAATATCAATATATCAGATAGTTATGATAAAGAAATAACCCAAATACTTATCTCTTTAATACAGCAAAGAACAATGAACTGTTCATCAAAATTTGCCTCAATTTTGATACCTTATCTTTCAAAAACATCTAAGCTTTTAGATAAAACTCATCGTTTTGCAGGGTTTAGAGTATTAAAAGCTCCTGAGGTTCCCTCTGTTTTGGTTGAGTTAGGTTATTTAACAAATAAAAAGGATCGCAAATTATTACTCAGTAAAGATTATAGAATGAAAATTGTTCAACAGTTTGCTGCAGCAATTAACCAATATGTTTTGTTAACTGAATGTTGATTTGCCATAAGATTGCCACATTTCTTTATACAAAAGATAGATTATTAACTACAATAATATCGGTGGATGAATGTGGATGATAAAGAGATAAAAAAGATAAAAACTAGAAAAAATCGATTTATTAGATGGTTTATTTATGCAGGAAGTGGGGGGCTAATAATCCTTTTAATATTAGTTGGTGTTGTCTCTTATGGTTTCTATCATTTTGGTCGAGACCTACCAGATCACCAACAGCTTGCAACTTATTCACCTCCAACAATGACAAGAGTATATACAGGTGATGGTAGGTTACTAGATGAATATGCAACTGAAAAAAGGATATATGTTCCCTTAAAGGCAACTCCTAGAATTGTTATTGATGCTTTTCTATCCGCTGAGGATCGTAATTTTTATGATCATTTTGGGGTAGATCCCATTAGTGTATTTGGTGCAGTAATTAAAAATCTTGGTAGTCTTAATAGTGAACGAAAACTTATTGGTGCTTCAACCATTACACAACAGGTGGCAAAAAACTTTCTTTTAACAAATGAAGCGTCATTTAGTCGTAAATTTAAAGAAGCAATTCTTGCTATAAGAATTGAGAAGACTTTCACTAAGGATAGAATTTTAGAGCTTTATCTTAATGAGATCTATCTTGGATTTAGATCTTACGGAGTTGCGGCTGCTTCTCTAAACTATTTTGGTAAGGCTTTATCAGAATTAGACATAGCAGAAGTAGCTTTTCTTGCCGCATTGCCAAAGGCTCCAAATAATTATCATCCAATTCACAAAAAAGAAGCTGCAATCATACGCCGCAATTGGGTAATAGAACGTATGTTTGAGAATGGTTTTATTACAAGTGAAGAGTCATTAGAGGCTAAAAATTCATCTCTACAACTAAACCCTCGTCCACAAGAAACATTTGTTGTTGCTAAATACTTTACTGAAGAAGTTAGAAGGTGGCTTATAAATAAATTTGGTGAAAGCACTTTGTATGAAGGAGGTTTGTCAGTAAAGACTACACTAGACCCAAGGTTGCAGTATATTGCAGACAAAGTGCTCAGGCAGGGTTTAATTAACTATGATAGAAGGCATGGATGGCGTGGCTCTATCGGGCAACTTAAAAAAGACGATTTTGATAATATTGAATCAGCCTTAAAAAAAATTGACACCCCAACTGTTCCTGAAGATTGGGAATTAGCTGTTGTTATTAAACAATCGAAAGATTTGGCATTTATTGAAACTAAAACTGGTACTAAAGGACACATAACACTAGAGGAACTATCTTGGGCAAAGCAGATTAATAATAAGAAAATAAAATCACCCGGAGAAGTCCTCAATATTGGTGATATTGTTTTTGTCGAGCCTATTAATAGCCGATCAAAAGAGTTTTATTTGCGTCAACCAGTTGAGGTAGAAGGAGCATTGGTTGCACTTGACCCTCATAGCGGAAGAGTTTTAGCAATGGTGGGTGGTTTCGATTATAATCGTAGTGAATTTAATAGAGCCACGCAGGCAAATCGCCAACCTGGTTCATCTTTCAAACCATTTGTTTATTTGGCAGCAATTGAGAACGGCTTAACCCCTGCAAGTAAAGTTTTAGATGCTCCAGTTGTTGTAGATCAGGGTCCTAATTTACCAAAATGGAAGCCTAAAAATTATTCAAATCGTTTCTATGGCCTGAGTACCTTAAGATTAGGTCTTGAAAAATCACAAAATTTGATGACTGTCAGAGTTGCACAAACCTTAGGCCACCAGACTCTGGGAGATTATGTGAAAAAATTTGGAATAAGCAAAGTCGCTTCTATTCATCCCTCAGCTGCACTTGGAACTGGTCTTACAAATCTAATAAATTTGACATCAGCATATGGCATGCTTGTAAATGGTGGTCGTAAAATAACCGCCTCCATGATTGAAAGAATACAAGACAAAAATGGAATAACTATATTTAAGCGTGACACAAGGGATTGTATCAAATGTATAGTTAAACATTATGATGGAATTAACCCTTTACCACTTGATGATTCAAGGGAACAACTTGTAGATCCACAGAGTGCATATCAGATTGTTTCCATGTTAGAAGGTGTGGTAAAAAGGGGTACAGGAAAAATTGTAAGAGATGTAGGTAAAACTTTAGGGGGAAAGACAGGAACCACGAATGGTTTTCTAGATGCTTGGTTTGTAGGTTTTTCACCTGACTTAGCTGTAGGTGTCTTTGTCGGATACGATATGCCTCAAAGTCTTGGCAAGAAAGAGTCGGGTGGTAAAGTAGCAGCTCCAATTTTTAGGGATTTCATGATGAAAAGTTTAGAGAATAGTCCTGCTATACCCTTCAGAGTTCCACCTGGAATACAGTTTATAAGAATAGACAGGCACACTGGCGAAAGAGCTGATCAGGAAACTAAGGATGTGATAGTTGAAGCATTTAGGTCTGATACGGAGCCATTTAAAAACAGAAAAAATTTCCAACAGGACTTTAATGAAGATACTTTGTTATTTAGAGAAGGCCTGAAAGAAGGACTTGGGGGAATATATTAATATTCAATCTTATATTTTGGAATTACGAATATGCGAGCAGAAATCATTACTCTAATTGATGAAATTAAGCAGTCTATTGAATTGCTGAGGAGGCATCTTTGACCCTGAAAAAGTCAGGATGCAGTTAACTGATTTAAATGCAAAATTAGAAAAACCAGACTTTTGGAAAAATCAAGCTGAAGCCCAAGAGCTTATGCGTAATCGAACAAAAATTGAAACATCATTAAATCGATACAATGAAATAAATGAAGAATTCTCTGATGCTATAGCCTTGGTGGAACTTGCTGAAGAAGAAGACGATAATGCAACTTATGAAGAAGCTGAATCTTTATTAAGCTCACTTAAGAAAGTTGTTAAAACATTAGAGTTAGAAAGTCTGTTGTCAGGAGAAGCTGATACAAATAACTGTTATCTTGAGGTTCATGCAGGAGCAGGAGGGACTGAGGCTCAGGATTGGGCAGAAATGTTAGTTCGTATGTATAGTAGATGGGCAGATTCACACCAATATGCACTAGAATGGGTCGAGGAAAGCCCGGGTGAAGAAGCAGGTATAAAATCTGCAACAATTTGTATTAAGGGATTAAATGCCTACGGATGGCTTAAAACTGAGAGCGGTGTGCATCGTTTAGTTCGTATTTCTCCTTTTGATTCAAGCTCTCGTCGTCATACTAGTTTTGCTTCTATATGGGTTTATCCAGTTGTGGATGACGAGGTTGAGGTTGATATTCAAGAAAAGGATCTCCGAATTGATACTTACAGGGCATCAGGTGCAGGTGGACAACATGTAAATAGAACTGATAGTGCGGTTAGAATTACCCACATTCCTACAGGAATTGTGGTTCAATGCCAAGCCGAGAGGTCCCAACATAGGAATAGATCGGCGGCTATGAGTATGCTAAGGGCACGTCTATATGAAAAAGAACTACAAAGAAGAGAAGATGAATTAAATGCCCTGAATGAGCAAAAAGCTGAAATAGGGTGGGGTCATCAGATTCGTTCATATGTTCTTCAGCCCTACCAATTAGTAAAAGATTTACGCACAAACTATGAACATACCAACCCCCAGGTTGTACTTGATGGTGATTTAGATGAATTTATGGCTGCAGCTTTATCTCAGCGAATTGGGGTAATCACAAGTAATTAATTTGCAAATTTTTTTAGTATTTAAATAAATTAGAAAAAGTATTTTGTTTGCAAAGAAAATCAGGCAGCCCTGCTTTTTTTCTGGCAACAAAATTAAATGCCGGCTTGGATGGTATTGTAATATAATTTCCTGTAACAGACTCGAATGTTTTTCTTGGTGTTAATTTTTTTTTCTCGCATATCCATTTGAACCAATACCATCCGACTTTTACGTGCTCTATTTCATCTTTAGCTATTATTTCTATTATATTCGCGCTTTTATGATCCCCTGCATTGCGAAGACGATTTGTCATTCCTGGGGTTACATCTAGTGCCCGAGCTTCAAGAGCCAAGGGTACTTTTGCTAGTCTGGCTATTGGATCATGATATGTATCAAACGCTGTGTTCCATAGCCCCTTGTTTGCAGGTAAATCACCATATTCTATTCCTAGATCCTTAAGTCTTTTCGAGATCAATTTAAAATGACGTGTTTCGTCTTCAGCTACGGTAATCCAATCGTCATAGAACGCTTTTGGCCATTTGGTAAAATTAAATCTGACTATAATGTCCCAAGCTAGGTTAATAGCAGTGAATTCAATATGTGCTATAGTGTGCAATAACATTGCACGAGAATGTTTTGAGTTGCCTTTTCGTTTTGGCATTTGGCTAGGTTCAATTAACTCAGGTCTTAAGCCTTTTGCAGGAAATTGAGGGGGCACAGAGTATTTACTTGGCTTGTCTAATTGTCCATTCTTCCATGCTTTAATGGCATTAAAACTTAGATTAAGTTTTTTAGTTGGATCAGATGTTAATAGAATTTGACATGCTGAAGATCCAAGGCAGGGTTTTTTAAAAAAATTATTTTTCATATTAAAATTTAAAAGAATAAATATTTGTAATTTATTCTAAATACCTTTTATAAAATCCAATACCTCTTCAACATGCCCATTTACCCTAACTTTACGCCATATTTTTATAATTTTTCCTTCTTCATCAATTATAAAAGTTGAACGCTCAATACCCATATATGTCCTGCCATAATTTTTTTTCTCTTTCCAGGTGCCGAAAGATTCACAGAGTGAACCCTCTTCATCAGATATTAAATCAAATTTTAAATTATATTTTTCTTTAAACCTATTGTGGCGATCGATAGAATCTTTTGAAACCCCAATGATTACAGCATTATGCATTTTAAACTCATTTACTAAATCTGAAAAACCACAACTTTCTTTTGTGCAGCCAGGTGTGTCATCTTTAGGGTAAAAGAAGAGAACAACAACTTTACCCCTTAATTCATTAGAGTTTAGTGATCTATCACCGTCAGACATTGCAGTAAAGACGGGAGCTTTATCTCCTTCATTTAACAAACTAGTCATTTTTGATTATCCTTATTTAAGATATTATTGATAAAGTAATTGCTTGCTCGTTATTCTATAATATTTTTGTAGTGTTTCTCAAAAACTTCTCGTTGATACAAATCAAGTGTATCTTCTACGTCCTTGAAAGTGTTTGTATTTTGACTTTGACGTATTAAACGTTCACGCAAAGCTTCTGGAAATTTATCAGGGTTTCTGTCCATTCCAACAGTGAGTCTCAAAAGAGACTGAATATTCTTATAATAATTTCTTGCATTCTCTAGGTCATTACCCACATCTTTTTTCAGAAGTCCAGATTTGACTAAATTATTTAATGCAAGAGTTGTTTCAGTTGACAATATATCTGGATTATCTGACGCATAGAGTAATTGTAAATATTGAGTAATAAACTCTATATCAACCAACCCGCCTCTTATATTCTGGAGTTTCCATTTGTTCGTAATTTTTCGTTCCCTGTGAATTTTTATGCGCATTTCTGCGACATCTTTACGTAATTGACTAGTGTCACGGCGGGAACATAAGATTTCATGAAGCATATTATTAATTTGATGGGCAAGTTCTTTTGATCCTGTTATAAAGCGTGCTCGAGTTAATGCCATATGTTCCCAAGTCCAAGCTTCATTCAAAAAATAATTTTTAAAACCAGATAATTCAGAGGCTATTGGTCCTGCATTCCCTGATGGCCTTAGCCTTGTATCAATATCATAAAGTTTTCCTTCAGAGGTAAGGGAATTTAAGGAACTCACGATTCGATTTGCAAGACGAGCAAAATACTGACTTGCAAGTAACGGCTTATGTCCATCAGAAACTGAACTAACTCCATAGGGGGATTTATAAATAAATATTAGATCTAGGTCTGATAAAAATGTTAGTTCACGGCCACCATGTTTTCCCATAGCAACAATGCCCATATCTCCACCAGGGATCTTTCCATGTTGTTCAATAAATGTTTTTTCTACATGTGGTAGAAGGCACTTTAAAACTACGTCAGCCACATCAGTTAATGCTAACCCAGAGGAATATCCATCGATTATTCCCCTAAGTAACTGCATCCCTATTTGAAAATGAGTTTCATGCGTCCATCTCCTAGTTATATCTAGAATATCTTCATAATCTCTGGCATGGATTAGTTTTTCATCTAGCTGACTTTCTAGGTCGACTTTGTTTGATAATTTTGCATAAAAATCGCCCGTTAATAAGCCATCTAAGAGTTCTGGGTTTCGACTAAGTTGTTGGGCTAGGCTAGGAGCACTACCCATTACCTCTGCAAGTAATTTTAATAACTTGGGATTGGCATGAAATAAAGAGAATAATTGCACGCCAGATGGAAGATTCGTCATAAAATTATTGAAATGGAAGAAGGCAGAATCTGCATCCACTGTTTCTGATAGAGCTGTTAAAAATTGGGGCATTAGTTCTGTTAGCAGCTCACGGGCTCTTGTGCTACGGGTTGATTTGACTCTTCCGTGATGCCAGCCGCGAATAGTCGTGGCGATTGCACTTCCATCTGAAAAGCCCATGGTTTTAAGAGTTGAGATGGTATCAGGGTCATCTTCCGTCCCTGTAAAAACTAGATTTCCAGTTCTACCTAGGCTTGGTGATTCTTCAAATAGTTTAGCGTAATGAGTTTCAACAATTTTAAGATTACTGGTCAACGCACTAGTAAATTTTTCTGTGTCATTAAATCCAGAAAAAATTGATAGATGTCTTATTTTCTCCGATGATAATGGGATTGTGTGTGTTTGCTCATCAGCTACCATTTGCAAGCGATGTTCTAGATGTCTAAGAAAATAATAGGCTGAAATGAGGTCGTTTGCTGCATTAATCTCTGTGCGTCCAGCTTCTGCAAGTGCTCTTAAAGAATCGCAGGTTCCTCTAGCTCTAAGAGACTCATCCTTGCCACCCCATATTAATTGTTGAGTTTGAGCATAAAACTCAATTTCACGAATGCCACCACGTCCTACTTTAATATTATGTCCGGCAACGGCAATTTCTTGATGTCCACTGTGAGCGTTTATTTGTCTTTTAATCGAGTGAATATCTTGTATTGCTGAAAAATCAAGATTCTTTCTCCAAATAAAAGGTATTAGAGTTTTTAAAATATTATTTGCAACTGTTTTATCTCCTGCTATTGCTCGTGCTTTAATCATTGCTGCTCTTTCCCAATTCTGTCCTAAATTTTCATAGTATCGTTCCGCAGCGGCTGTTGAAACGGCAAGTGGTGAGGCTCCAGCATCTGGCCGCAATCGAAGATCTGTTCGAAATACATATCCATATTTTGTTCTAGAGCTTAATAATTTTATTAAATCAAGAGTAATACGGTGGAGATCGTGCTGAATTGATTTAGTTGATCGCCACTGTAATTTTTTTTCATCAAATAAAACGATGAGATCTATATCACTAGAGTAATTGAGTTCTTTTGCCCCAAGTTTACCCATTCCTAATATTGCAATCCCAGAATCTTTTGTTGGGTTTTCTTCTGATAGTTCTGGGTGGTTGCCTTTAAGTGAGGCTTGATAGAGGACATTTGCTAACGCAGACTCGACCGTACAGTCTGCAAAGTCGCTTAGCATTCTTAGAACAATATCTAGACTCCAGAATCCTGAAATATCACCAATTGCTACAAGTAAAGAGAATCTTCTTTTTGCGATTCGCAAGTTTTTTGATACTAAATCCGGTTTTGCTTTCCAGAAAGTAGTTTTTTGTATTGATGATAATATCTTGATTGCTGTTTCATCTAGACCATGTATTACTGCTGAGTGAAATATTTCAGGTTCATGCCATAGAGATTGAGTTAAGAATTGACTATTACCAAAAATTGCCAGTAAAAGCTCTTTAACACTTGGATTTTCTAATATTTCAGCAATAATTGTTGATGAATAATTTTTAGTTGTTAGGGCGTGTTCTTTCCATGATTCAAGTTCTATGAGAGCTCGATCATTAAAAGTTGGGTCAGGAATATCGCCTTGTTGTTCTATAAAATTAATTTTAACCATTGCCCGTGCATCGTATTAAAGGCTATCTCTTATTAACTTATAAACACTACCCTGCTCGATGAGGGGGGGCTGGTCAAGACAGGGAACGTATGCCGCGCTCTGTGAAAAGAAAGAAAGCCAACTTGGCACTTAAAATTCTAGCAGTGTTATTTGCTGGTTTGGTAGTCCTTTTTGCTTTAGCTGCTTGGAGATTATCAAGTGGCCCTATATCAATTGGATTTCTGGGACCATATTTAGAAGATTCTTTCAGTTCTCCAAACTCTGATTACACAATAACATTTTCTGACACAATTCTCAGTTGGGAAGGTTGGGACAGGTCACTAGATATTTTAGCAGTTGAAATGAAAGTTTTTAACTCAGATGGACAAGAAGTTGCTCATTTACCACGTGTTTCCATAGGACTTAGTGCTTTATCATTATTATCTGGAGATTTAAATCCTACTAATATTGAGATTCTAGCACCTGATATTAGATTAGCTCGTAATAAATCAGGACATATAGTTTTTGATTCTGGCAATCCAAAAGAACTGGAAGAAGGGGTATTATCAAACGGTAGTGATTTCAGTTATTTAATGGAACAATTTATTAGTGATCGTAAAACTGAGGGTAGTAGGTTAGGGGGGCTGGATAGTGTAGCTATACGAAATGCAGATATTAGTCTTGAAGACCATCAGGAGGGACTCAAGTGGCGGGTGCCCAAAGCAGATTTTGTTTTTGAACTTGG
>MDTE01193712.1_pt1 | contig 10301 bp, 8 predicted proteins | sample 811231 | NCBI WGS metagenome assembly MDTE01 (sample SAMN05326651, study PRJNA326480) | marine metagenome | isolation source: seawater | place: Indian Ocean: Red Sea | collected 2010 | reverse complement strand
TTATATCACTAATTTGTGTGATTTTGACGGAAATGAATTAACTTTTTGTAAGGGACTAAGAACTAAGGTTCCGCAAGGTCATGTTGTGGTTCTAGGGGATAATCGAAGTAACAGTTGGGATAGTCGTTACTGGCCTAGTGGACCACTTTTGCCAGAGAAGGAATTGATAGGAAGAGCAGTATGGAGGTTTTGGCCCTTTAATCGTTTTGGACTCCTTCGCTTTTAATACCACAATCGACTATTCCCCCTAGGATTTCTGACTCTTGCAGTGGCTGGTTAGCACAAAATGGTTTTTTTCTAGGGTTTAAGGTTTGCTTCCATTTTTTATTTGGGTCAAATAATAACCAACGTCGACTTCCGATTGTCAATTCTTCTTTAGGTAAGCAAAGCATTGTTGACGGACCAAAACTGAGAGCATCCCATAGTTGTTCGATGCTCCATTTTGAGTTGACAACTAGTTCTTGCCAAAGTAAAGGCAGGACAAGACTGTAAGAGCTTATACCCGGCAATCGCTTGTCTGTAGGGAGTTTTGTTTCTTCTTCATCTAGAGGGATTGCGTGGACTGCTATTGCTGTAATTGTCTTGTTTGCCAACCCTTGAATTAATGCTCTTCGATCTTTTGGCCTTCCTAATGAAGGAACGACTCGCCACCCTAGCTCGTTGTTATGAAGTGACGAGCTATCTTTTATTAAGTGCCACCAACAAACACTGGAGATAGGCTTTGTTTTGCTTTCGGCAAGCATGGACACGCCATCAGCTGTTGATATATTCATCAGCCTTAGTGAGATCTTAGGGTACTGTCTATGTAGCTCAATTAATTGACTTAACGGCAATGTTTCACTGGCTAAAGGGTCAGGTAGCCAACCTCCTCTTAATGCCTCAATGCCTTCTCTGACTATTCCATCCTCTTGGATGTCCACATCTCTTGGTGCAAGCAAGATTGGATGTTGACTTTTATCATTAAGAGTGAGGACATGCTTAAGAAGACTAATAGGCAGCATGGCATCGTCTTCTGCAAGCCCTATAGCACCATGTTGAAGCATCTCAGCATAAGGAGAGAGCTCTACCCCTTTTCCATTCTTACTAATGCTGCCCCACAGGTGAATTAATACATCGCTATTGGAATTGTTGAATCCTGTCAATCGGTCTGCACGATCTCTAAAAGATGGACTTCGGGGTAAGAGAGCGAGCTGTCCGTAACCTGCGTTTGCCGCTTTGATTCGAAGACTTTTAAGAGTTTCACACTGGCTGTGAATTGGCTCTTCTAATACTGAATGTGGATCAACAAGGCAAGGTGCAAGTAGTTGATTAGGAGCAGATTTAGGGGTAATACCTAGTTGATTGCCTTGACTACGGGCTTCTTCTCCAAATGCTTGTATTACTCCATCTTTAATTAAAACGGCATCTTGAACCAAAGACTGATTGTTCCCTTTCAGAATTTGGACGGGGTCCAATAGATACGATAGTGCCATGATTTTAGAGCGCTCCAGATGCTGTGCAATCGATTACCCCACCTAAATGAGATGTAAGGTTTAGACATGTCACTACATCAGGTTTCTCTTTTTTATCTGAGATATCGATAAGTGTGACACCGCCGTTACCTTGCTTGATTTTCCAGATATCTGCAGTGGTTAATCCAAGCAGATGACAGAGGATGGTTTTATTAACGGCATCATGAGCAACTACAAGAGCAGTTTCGTTCGACTTTAAGCTTGAGCAGATTGTGTCCCAGCAGTGTATTGAACGAGTCCAGACATCTTGGATTGTTTCTCCTTCAGGCATTTGAACTTTATCAGGATAATTCTGCCAAGTTTCTAGTAGTTCCGGCCATTGTTCTTTAATTTCCGATTCAAGTTTCCCTTCCCAAAGTCCATGACCTATTTCAACGAGCCCTTCTTGCGGCTCTATTTTTATATCTAAATGATATTTGAGGATGGCTTCAGCTGTTTGTTTTGGTCTTGTCATAGAACTACTAAAAGCTTTGTTGAGTTTTAATTTGCTTAGAAATACCCCTGCTGCTGCTGCTTGTTTTTCCCCGTTTTCATTGAGAGGGATATCTATTTGCCCTTGAAAACGACCTTCAAGATTCCAGTTTGTTTCTCCGTGACGTACAAGAATTATGCGAGGACGATCACCTTTTTTTGGCAAGGTTGAATTCAGATGTGTTGTGCTGTTAAGACATTCCAATTGGACTTGGTAAGGCTTTATTAAGCTTGGCGTTAAATTAAAAACAGACAAAGATGCATTGTCTAATTGAAGTCTTCTAAAGCCTTGAGTTGGTTCTCCTAATAACTTAAGAATAAGACATCGAAGAATAGCGTTATGAGCAACTAGTAAGACTGTTTCATCTTTATTAGGAGGGTGGCGCAGAAGAAGCTTCTTTAAGAAATCTTCGGCTTGAACCATTAGTTCTTTAATTGGCTTGAACTTTGTTCCATCTCCATTGGTAAGAACAAGCTCTTCAGGGTTGAGTTCCCATGTTTTATAAATCTCAGGAAATTTTTCTTTTACTTCATTAGCTGTCATCCCACTCCAAGGGCCAAGCTCTATTTCTAGTAGGCCTTCATCGAAGATCGGTTTAAGACCGTTTTTGCATGCATCGAGGATGTTGATTGTGGTTGTAGCTGCTCGTTGTAATGGCGAGCTATAAACAGATGTTATTTGTATTTCAGACAAGGCTTGCCCTGTTTGGAGGGCTTGTTTAATGCCATCTGATGTGAGGGTTGAAAGATCGTTGCGACCTTGGATTCTGCGTTCAAGGTTGAAGCTGCTTAAACCATGACGAACAAGTAAAAGACGCAAAGCCACTGAAAAAGAGTTTTGATATTAATCATCGTATTTGGGAATTAGTCGACCTAGGCTTTCTTTGATTAGAAGAATTCTTTTCTTTTAAGCCTTATTTAGTGAGACCTCATATGAGACAAGGCATCTCGGTTGGAAAAATCGTTTTAGCAGTCTTCTCCCTCTTGTTGGCCATATTGATATGGGGGCAAGGACTTCAAGAAAGTTTTAGCCGCCCTTCTGTTGTACCAAAGCTGTCTTTGAGACAGCAAGAGATTGCTTTTTTGGCATCTCCTGCGGTTCCAAGTTCATTAAAACCACTTTTAGTTGGGAGTTCTCCACAAGAAAAGCTAAAAAAAGCTTTTCTTGAGATTCCTATAGAAAAAATAACTGAACGTGACCGATTAGTTCTTGCTGCCCTTGAACCTGCTGAAAAACGTAGTTCTCTTTTGAATATTCCTTTTGATGATGATGCTCTAGCGTCTATTCAAAATGATCTGCTTGCAAGTTCCGAGAAGGTTAGAAGCAGTTCTGTGAATGACTTGAAGAAAATAAAAAAAGATCCCTTGCTTTATCAAGTGGCTTGTTTCGCTTTGAATGGAAATAGAGAAGCTTGTATTGATTTTAAAACCGCTAAATTAATGGCGTTTAGGTTGATTTTTAGTCAAGGAGTCCCTGCTGTTGCTGTTCTCTTTGGAATTGGGTTGTTGATTCGTCAGATATGGCTTTTGCTGAGGAATCAAAGTAAGCCCTGGCCCTTAACAGTTTCTATTCCTCTTTCTTTAATAGATATGGTGTTACTGGTGGCGGGTGGTTTTGTTGTATTAGGTGAGGTTTTTCTGCCTGCTTTTGTTTCTCCAATTAGCGAAACTTTGACAAAGGAGATTTCTAGTCCTCTTCGAGAGTCTTTGAGAGTACTTATTGGATATACAACAATGACAGTTCCTCCTTTGGTGATTCTTCGACAGCAACTTTCTGGTCTCAAGGATTTTGATCTTCCAGATGGTGGTTGGTTGCAGTGGCGCTTGAGACCTATTGCGCCAGCTTTTGTAAAGGCAGCCACAGGTTGGGTCATGGTAATGCCACTGGTTTTGCTTACGAGCTGGCTGATGAATTCTTTCGTCGGAGATCAAGGTGGTAGTAATCCTTTGCTCGAATTGGTTTTGAGTAGCAAAGAATCTTTTCCTTTGATCTTGCTTTTGCTGACGACAGTTGTCTTTGCTCCTCTTTTTGAGGAATTAGTTTTTCGAGGAACTCTTCTTCCAGTCTTAGTACTAAAACTTGGCCGGAGTTGGGGAGTGATAGTTAGTGCCTTAGTGTTTGCTTTGGCTCATTTAAGTGTTGGTGAGTTTCCTCCATTAGTCGTTTTAGGACTTGGATTGGCTTTTCTAAGACTTAGCTCTGGAAGACTTTTTCCTTGTGTACTTATGCATTCGTTATGGAATGGAGTTACTTTTGTAAATCTTCTTTTGCTTGCATAAGAAAAGGCTTTTGACTTTTATTTGGGCTGAAGCCTTGCAAGTTAATGTTTATGGTGTTTGACTTAATTAATAGGTTATTAGTTACCCTCCCCCCTGTTGAAAAACTGCGTGTTGTCTTCTTGAAATTGCTGTGTCTATAGCTCGTCCTTCAGGTTCTTTTCGTTTGATTCATGGCTCTTTTTCGCCAAAGAAGGTTGCTCGACAATTTCCAGTACTTGCGGCCGTGCATAGGGCTACCGACGGTGCTCTTTTAGGAGTGTTAATAGCTGTTTTGACGATGACAGCACTTTCTTTGCATTGGAGGCATCTATGGACTGTTGCTTATAAACAACTGGAGACCACTCGCGACCTCACTCAAAAACTTAAATATTCAACGGCAATGCTTGAACAGCACCTTCTTAAGCGAACAAGCTTGCCTTTGTCTATGGTCAGGACCAATGCTCAGAAACTACATTATATGGATAATCCTGGTGAAATCATTGATTCAAATAGACTCTCATCGGGTAAAAGTAGCCTTATAAAGGAAATCGGATCCTACCCAGTTAACTATGGCTACTAAATGCCGTATAATCGTAATCATTTAGCGCGTAAAGCTAGGCGTAAGCGTTTGGGAAAAACATCTGTAGAGCCGGTCCCGGCATATAGACTGAAACTTGTTTTCCTAATTCTTTCAATAGGGGTTTTGGGATTGATTTCCCGGATGGCTTGGTTACAGGTTTATAAGGCTTCTGAATTGATGGCCAAAGCACGTGCTTTTCAGATTCTAAAGGTCCAGCCTTTAGGTTCTAGACGTTCAATTGTTGATAGGATGGGCAAACTTGTCGCTTTAGATGAACAGCGTTTCAGATTGTGGGCTCACCCTAACAACTTTCGCTTTCCTGGAGACGATCTTGACTTACTCCGTAAGCCCGTTGAGGTGGCAAGTAAACTTTCGCCTTTGCTTCCTACGTCTACAAAAAATCTGGTTAACGTGATAGGTGATAAGGTCTCTGGGGTCAGGCTGGCAGAGGATTTGCAGCCAGAGATTGCTGCAGAAATTAGAAAGCTGGGCATTAGTGGCTTAGAACTTGAGTCTTATCTTCAACGTGTTTACCCGCAGGATGAACTCTTTGCAAATGTGGTGGGTTTTTTAAATGATGACAGGATTCCTCAAGCCGGTTTGGAGCAAAGCCTAAATAAGACTTTATCGGGAACAAAAGAGCCAGTTCGTACATTGAGATTGGCTATGGACGGAACTCCTCTCCCAGATGATTTGGATCCAGGAGTCTTTTATAGGGACTATGCTCAACTTCAGTTGACTTTAGACTCGCGCTTACAGGAATTATCTGCCAAAGCTTTAGCAGAAGCAATTAAGGAGTGGAATGCCAAGAGAGGAGTAGCGATTGTGATGGACGTTACAAATGGGGAGATCTTGGCATTGACATCGACGCCTACTTATAACCCAAACAGCTTTTGGAAATATCCTTCGGCGCTTTTTAAGGAGTGGTCTGTTCAGGATTTATATGAACCAGGCTCCACTTTCAAGCCTATAAATCTCGCCTTAGCGCTTCAGGAAGGTGCTATTGAGGCTAATGGAACAGTTGATGATAATGGAATTATTAAAGTTGGGGGATGGTCTCTTAGAAATTACGACTTTGGATCCAATGGAGTTATGAATTTTGCTGAAGTCCTTCAGGCTTCTAGCAATATTGGCATGGTTAAGGCAATGAGTAATTTAAATCCATCTACATATTGGGATTGGCTTCATGCATTAGGAATAGACGAAGAGCCAGATACTGATTTGCCAGGAGCGGTGGCTGGCTCTTTAAAGCCAAAACAAGTTTTTGTTAATAAAGCAATTGAACCGGCGGTTGCTTCCTATGGCCATGGTTTTTCTTTGACTCCCTTGAAATTGGCACAGTTGCATGCATTGATTGCAAATGGTGGTTATTTGGTTAACCCTCATATCACTAGAGGTCTAGGCGCAAGAGATGACTCTTTAGGTCTTTTACCTAAGAAAAGCTCTCCTATATTCCGACCTGAAGTTACAAAGATTGTTCGTGCTTGGATGGAGTCAGTTGTAGATACGAACTCGGTCTTTGGATTTAGGAAAATAGATGGGTATAGAATTGGTGGGAAGACAGGTACTGCTGATAAATTGGTTAATGGCGAATTTGGGGGAGGATTAAAGATTTGTAGCTTTGTCGCCAATTTACCGGCTGACAATCCTCGTTATGTCGTTTTAGTAGTCGTCGATGAGCCGCAAGGTAGAGGAGCTTATGGATCGACTGTTGCGGCGCCTGTGGCAAAGAAAATTGTTGAGGGTTTGTTGGTTATAGAAAAGATCCCTCCTAGTCTTTAATAAAAAATCTTGGCTCGGAAATATTCAAAATATCAAGAGATTTCGTATTGAGTTGCTAGCAAGTGATGTAATCCTTCAAAAGGTGGCTAATTTAAAAATTCATGCCTCATATCGGTTTCATGACCACACTTCTTGAACAACTTTCTTCGATGACAGTGGTTGTAGCTGACACGGGGGAGCTTGAAGCTATTAGAAGGTTTAAGCCTAGGGATGCAACTACAAATCCTTCATTGATTTTGGCAGCTGCTCAAATTCCTACATATCAAAGTTTGATTGATGAGGCCCTTAAGTTCTCCAGAAAAAGGATTGGTATTGGAGCTGCTGTGGAGGAAGTCGTAGAAGAAGCCTTGGATGAGATTTGTGTGATCTTTGGGAAGGAAATTCTCAAGATTATTCCTGGTCGTGTATCGACTGAAGTCGATGCTCGTCTAAGTTATGACATTGAAGGAACCATTGCTAAGGCAAGAAAAATTATTGGTCTTTATAACGAAGCTGGCATCTCTAATGATCGTGTACTTATTAAGATAGCTTCTACTTGGGAAGGTATTAAGGCTGCAGAAATTCTTGAGAAAGAAGGAATACATTGCAATCTGACTTTGTTATTTGGTTTTGCCCAGGCTGCTGCCTGTGCAGAGGCGGGTGTAACTTTAATCTCTCCATTTGTAGGAAGGATACTTGATTGGTATAAAGCTAATAAAGGCAAAGATTCTTATTTAGGGCATGAAGACCCAGGTGTAATTTCTGTCACAAGGATATTTAATTACTTTAAGAGTCATGGTTATAAAACTGAAGTTATGGGCGCAAGTTTTCGTAATATTGATGAGATAGTTGAGCTTTCAGGATGTGATTTGCTTACAATATCACCAAAGCTTTTAGACCAGCTTAAAAAAACAGAAGCACCTTTAAATCAGAGGTTGGATCCTTCTAACCCTTCTCAAGTGGAAGATAAAATTGAGATAAATATAACAAGTTTTAATTCCTTAATGTCTGAAGATCTCATGGCTCAGGAGAAACTTGATGAAGGCATTCGCGGCTTTAGTAAAGCGATTGAAACGTTAGAGTCACAATTGGCCCATCGATTGGCTGTATTGGAGGGTGGTTCTGCCTTCTCGCATGTTGTTCATGAAATATTCATGCTGAATGATCTTGATGGAGATGGATGTATTACTAGAGAAGAATGGTTAGGAAGTGATGCAGTTTTTGATGCTCTTGATCATGACCATGATGGCCGTCTCTTGCAGGATGACTTGTTCTCTGGACTTGGAGCAGCTTTATCTTTAAGTCGAGCATGACAAGGTTGTGTTTCTTACTCCCGTAGAATAATTATCTTCTTTGCTTGTTAAATACCCTGGATACCTAGTTAGATAAAAAGATCCTTTTACCCCATTTTATAGAGTCGATTGATAAGGGCCTTAACGCTGGAACAGGAGTCTTTTTATTACCCTCGTAGCGATATCCCCATATCCCATTTCACCAGAGAGGATCTGTGCAATTCTTTGTGGTGCTGTTGGACGTTTAATTCCTAGTTGATATCCCACCTTAGGGAATCTGTAAAACACTTGAGATATTCTTTTCCCCCATGCCATAGAGTCTCCCCATTTTCTTTTCATGGTTTCTGTGTAGTCATCTAGATTGTTTTTGTCTCCTTTAAGCCAGTTTTTGATGCTGCAGGCTGCTTCATATCCACTCATAAGAGCTGGCCTCAACCCTTCTGCAAGGAATGGGTCACATAGGGAGGCGGCATCACCAATTGCGACAATGCCGTCTCCATTGAGTAAATGATGCCCATTCCAAACTCGTAAACGACCATCTTTCCTCTCACCTTGATCTGGTTCGAACCCTAATTCTGGCAGAAGTTTTTCAAGAACAGCAGTGCTGTTTAAATCATGTTGCCCGATAAAACTACCGATACCAATATTCACTCCTCCAGAGAGAGGGAATGCCCATGCAAATCCATGATGAACCAATCCAAACTCAAATTTAGTAGTAGCTTCTTCGAGTAGACCCGTACCGTTTAGACGTACTGAGGTTGTGAATGCGTGATGTTGCTTTTTAGGACCTAGCCCAAATTTCTTAGGCCATGGAGAGTTCGATCCATCTGCTATCACAACTACTTTTGATTCAAGTCGTTCACCTTCTTCGCTAGTAACTTGCCACAAATCTCCTTGTTTCTGAACCCTAGTAGCCTTAAAAGGTTTAAAGAGTTCGGCACCTGCTCTAATAGCTTGATTGGTAATGTAGCCATCTAGTGTCTCCCTTTTTACGATCCAAAATGGCGAAGATCCAGGCAGTTCTGCTACAACTGGATCGTTAAGACACCAAGTGAAGTCAACTCGATTGATTACTTGATCAACTACTGGCATTAGGTCAAAAGGAAACCATTGTTGTACAGACGCTGCCATACCGCCACCGCAAGGTTTGATGACTTCGGTTTTGTTCATTTCAAGAAGGGCTACACTATGTCCAGCCATGGCTAGATGAAAAGCCGCAGTAGATCCAGCTGCACCAGCCCCAATAACTATTACGTCTTTAGGATTCACACTTTTAGGATGTCAGATTCTTTATCTTGAAGATGCTTATCAATTTCTGTAATGAATCTATCTGTTAGTTTTTGTACGGTTTCTTGCTCGTCTCTGCTTTGATCCTCTGAAATCTCGGCAGCCTTTTCTAATTTTTTGATTTTTTCAATAGCATCACGTCTAATGTTTCGTAGTGATACCTTCCCTTCTTCTGCATATTTTGATGCGATTTTGCAGAACTCTTTACGTCGTTCTTCTGTTAATGGCGGTACATTAATTCTAATAACCTTGCCGTCATTATTTGGTGTGAAGCCTAAATCACTTGTTGATATTGCTTTTTCTATGAGTGCAAGAGAACCTAAATCAAAGGGTTGAATTGCAATGGTTTGAGAATCAGGTGTCGATAAAGTTGCAAGTGATTTAAGAGGCGTATCAGCGCCATAATACTCAACCGTTATTCGGTCTAATAATGATGGATTAGCACGTCCAGTTCGGATTGTATTGAAGTTGCGCTGTGCTGCTTCAACAGATTTGTGCATGTTGCTTTCGATTTCTTGTTTCGACATTGGCTAGATAAGAATTAAATGGCTGGAGATTGTTGTCAGCTATACGTGGTATTTAGCCAGCATTGCTGATACGTGAACCGACTGATATACCGGCTACAGCTTTGCCTATGTTGCCAGGTTCAAAGAGGTTGAATACGACTATTGGTATGTTGTTATCTTTGCAAAGCGCAATTGCAGTACTGTCCATTACTGCTATTTCACGACTTAGCACTTCTTGAAATGTGAGATTTTCATAGCGGATGGCATTGGAGAAACGTTCGGGATCACGGTCGTAAACCCCATCAACTTTGGTGGCTTTAAACACAACATCTGCGTTGATTTCTGCTGCTCTGAGTGCTGCTGTTGTGTCAGTAGTGAAGAAGGGTGTGCCACACCCACCTCCGAATACAACTACTCTTCCTTTCTCTAGATGTCTTATAGCTCTTCTTCTTATATATGGTTCAGCTACTTCTTTCATTTCTATTGCTGTTTGAACTCTTGTTGGAACACCTGCTCTCTCTAATCCATCTTGAAGGGTGATTGCATTCATAATTGTGGCCAACATTCCCACATAATCTGCTGTTGCACGATCCATTCCGGCAGCAGAACCTTTTAAGCCACGAAATATGTTTCC
>MDTE01192786.1_pt1 | contig 10301 bp, 5 predicted proteins | sample 811231 | NCBI WGS metagenome assembly MDTE01 (sample SAMN05326651, study PRJNA326480) | marine metagenome | isolation source: seawater | place: Indian Ocean: Red Sea | collected 2010 | reverse complement strand
TAGGTACCTTAAAGCCTCTATAATATGTAGTCATATTATTTCCTCCAGTCTTCGTTTCGTTTAACAGTGTAAAAAATACACCCACTCAACGCGTTCCTTCGGTAAACCATTACCTACTTCCGTCTCAGATGAGATGAACGATAATGCGTTCCTTCGCCTTACGACTACTTCCGTCTATATCTATAGATATAGATGAACGGACCTAAATTATTGTATTAAAGTGCGAATTTGTCAATTTTTAGTAATTTCATTCCTTTATCACACAGTAAACAGTTGATAATTGCCTCTGATGGATTGAGCTTTATTTTTACTTATGCGAGGGACTATTTATTACGGCTACAAGTCAAAAAGTCCAAGACACGGAACTAGATATCCTAATATCATTATCAAAAAAACTTAAAGGTGATGACAACCTTCCATTGATGATAATAATTTGCGTCGTTAAAGAAATATCATCTGTTATTTTGTACTCGCCAGTGGCTGAGGAAATAAGATATTGATTGTCAATATCACCTTGCATACTGATGGAGCCATTCAACGTTTCACTCAAGAATGTCTTACTATATCGCATTAACCAAGTGCCAAAACTTTTGTCTCTTTCAGTCTTAGTGTCTATTGAACTAGAAATCTCTTTTTCAACAGAGATGCTCACACTGTAATTATTGGTAGCTGAACCATATTCAAGCCCCAATGAAGTTCCCAAATAATCACTTTTAGCATCAATCATCAAAGGATTCGAAATCAGACCCTGAAGACCCATGTTATTTTCAAATTTGTTTTGGCTGTATGCTATATCGATAGTGAAAAGGAAATCTCTGTACGACTGTTCACCTGCAAAACCATACAAATTAAAATATCGATGAACTGGTGAAAAATCAGCTGAAAAATCATATCTTCTCTGATTATCAATTAACCTAGCAGCGATTAGCGAAAAGCTGCTATTTTGGTAATCCTTACTTAGATTCAATCCAATCTCATAGAGTGTCTCGTCAACCTGATGCTTTTTAAATAACTCTAGGGAAGTGCTATAAAATATTGATCCAATCGGAGGAAGTGGATCAAACTGTGGATCCAGGGTTAAAAAAAAAGATAAAGAAGAATCAAGTGAGTACATATCAAACCTCATCATTGATTGGTTTAGCCGAATATCTTCAATATCTATAATACTGAAGTCTACAAATTCAATTGGATTAATAATGTCCAATACAGAATTGCCAAGCGTTTTCCCCCAAGTGATGGTTTGCCGGCCTAATTTCAAACTGGAATTTTTGAAACTCCTTTGGACAAAAAACTCATTAATTCTTGTAGTTGCAGTGTTGGACGAATCCTCATGGATCTGATCACCTTTGAAATAGGTCTCCCCCTGCCAACTAGCTTGAAAATACAAATTTTTTGCAAGCTCATCTCTTACCTTCAACGATATTTTTGTTCGATTATTTTCTAGTGTCCTATTTTTTCTGAATTGTTCGCCTTCACCAATATCAATGTTGTGAGAATTAATTTGACCAAGAAACTGATGACTGAGAGTGAAGACAAAAGCTTTTTCTTTATTTTCATCGAGTTCTTCAAAGTCGAAGATTTCTTCTGAGAAGTCCTCTAGGTCAAGAGAGTCTCCATCTGCATAATCTTCAATGTAGGCCTGGTCGCTTAGAAGCGATTCTGTATAAAAAACGGATAACACAAAAAAGATAGTAACAATATTGAATTCAGTTCGATTCATTATCATGTTTTATATTTGGTCTCTAATATCCTTTAAATGAGCTTCTCGGAAAGCGGCATCTTCAAGAGATCTCTTAGTAAAAAAGTACTCAGATACGATTATTCCATTATCAATACTGAGAAAGGCCATGTTGGATAACCGATTTGTGACCAAATTCATCATTGTCATTGATCGAGTCAACCAAACATTGTTAACCCGCTCCACTCGCGAGCCAATCATACGCTTTATTTCATTATCATACTTATCATACATCTCACTCCTGAGAATCACATATCTGGTTTTATCAACATAGCTCACAGTTCTTGCATATCGAGTCCTAGCTTTACGTGATTTGTTTGGTATTGATTCGATCTGCCATACAAGCCGATCATTTATTTTCGTCTCACTCAGTATCCTAAAAGTGTATTCAGACAATTTACCTGTGTCTGTATCTTCAGTAGTAAACTCTGAGCCAAACAGTGAGGCAGGTTCTGAAGTCTCCTCATTGCCTCCAGCGATTCTTTTTACTTTGCCCAGTGCAGAAAGATAAAGCCACGTTTGGTTATCTTTAGCCTTATCATCATAGGAAAATGAGAGCATTCCTATGCCTCGTTCTGACAGGGGCTGGAGAGTAAAAGTGACTGTTTTATTGTCTCGATTTGACTCACCATAATTTGTTGAAATGGATTCGAGGACCTTTACACGAGGACGCTCAGTGCATGAAATCTTTTTATTCTGAATTCCGAAAGTGCAACTCGATAATTTTAGTTTCATAAAACTTGAATCATTAATAGCAAGCTGCTGATTGTCAACTAACTCCATGATGCTTCGAGCTTGAGGGTCATCGGAAAAATCCTGGCCCAATGAAGTCAGGCTTGTTGTTAATAAAAAGAAAAATAATTTTCTATACTGCAAATTTACCTCCATTAAAATTAAGTTCTCTCTCGACTCCAGATACCCCAAAAGTTGGTTTGAATAGTATTATCATTGCTGGGATAAGCAATAAGTCGCACAATAAAGCAAAAAATATGGCAAGAGATCCAAAAAACCCTACTTTTGCCAAACCTAAATACTCGGAAAAACTCAAGACGGCAAAACCTAAACCAATAATCATAGTGGTAAACATCACCGCTTGTCCGACTTCACGGATCGCACTTTTAAGAGCTAAACCAATATCTTTGGTTTTTATTAATTCAATTCGATAATGCGTCATAAAATGTATTGTGTCATCTACGGCAATACCCAGAATGACAGGTGCAATTAGGAGAGTATCTGTGTCCAGAGGAATCACAAAAAGGCCCATCAAACCAAAGGCTAAAAATGCGGGTATTGCATTAGGTATCATGCCCATTACTCCTGCTCTAACTGAACCTAACGTCACAATCATTATCAAACTAATCAATCCAAGTGCTAAACTAAAGCCATCGAATTGAGACTTTGCGATGTCATCTGTAACCACCATCAAGGTAGCAATAGATCCAGTAAGATTGACTTCCAACTTTGGAAATTCACTCTTAGAGTTGGCGAATATCTTTTGAATCTGTATTTCAACATCATTAAATAATTCTTTATATTCGAAAGAACCCATGTTCTTAGCATTAACTGTGATATGTGATCTACTGTAGTCATCAGAAACAAGGCTTCTTCTCTCTGATGGATCTGCACTATTAAATAAAAATAAGAGTTGAGAGATCTCTCTCGCATCATCTGGAATTTTGTAAGCATCGTCTGAGTCATTCATTATTTTACGGGTTTCCTTAACAATATTTGCTAAAGAAAAAGTGCGACCTATTTTTTCTGGATAAGTCTCTTCCAGATATGTTTGTAAGCTATCGACTGCTTTAAGGACCGAGGGAGAATGCATACCGTTGAATTGTTTGGTATCTATCATTACTTCCATACTTTGCGAACCGGACATTGATTCGTCTACTGTATTTACAGCGATACTGACTGGATGATCTGAACGGAATAGTCCAGCAATATTGGTGTCAATAACAATCTTAGTGGCGCCAAAGATACAAATACCAAAGATTACCGAGAAACAAGCCAATATGAGTTTAGGTCTTTGGAAAACAAAATTTGGAACTGACTCCAAAATATTTTGATGAAATCTAACTACAACAAAAGTGAGACCAACAACGAAAATAATATAAAGCCCGACGAAAAGTTCAAAAGCATAAAATATCAAAGCCCCCAATAATCCAAGTAACACAAGTCTGCTTGCTGCGTTCATCTTATTAGTGATATGGTTCAAAAGCTTGATGCGCGTCGAGCAATTTTTATTTACTTTGGGATGCCATACGTCTAAAAAAATTGGCAAAATAAATATCGTAAACAAAAATGCGAGGAAAACACCTCCAGCACACATAAAGGCAAAAATTTTGATTGGTTCTAAACTCGAAGTTGCGAGAACTAAAATGCCGCAAGCCGTTGTCAATGTTGTCAGTAATATAGCTAGTCCAACCTGTTCATATGCTTTCGTCAATGCTTCTTTGTGGGACAAACCATTTCTTTGATAACTGAAATAAGAGCTCATTACGTGAACACAATCGGCAATGCCTACTGAAAATATGAGTAGGATTGTCAGCGCAATCATTGTCGTAATTTTATAACCCAAGAGCGCAGTGATACCCCAGCACCAAATCACACTCGATGCGACAGTCAACATCGACCAGCTTAAGGCACTGGCTGATTTGAATAAAATCCAAAGAAGGCCAGAAAAAATAACAATCATTAGAAAACCAAGAATGGCCATTTGATCGAGACTGTCTTTTAATTGTGCTGTAATTGATGGCTCACCTACCGGATAAAAATCAAAGTGGGTCTCATATTGCTCATATACACTTTCTAATGATTTGCCAAATAAAAAATAATCACTTGGATCAACGTCTGCAAATTCTACTTTTTGAACGACTGCTGATTTATCAAAATCTATATCAAAATCAGTAAAACCCTCATCCAATACTATGTCCAGTGAATCAAGTTCAGATGTAAATCCCTCCTTTTTCACCAATCCAAAATCAGTCTCGATTACTAAGGCACCGGTGCTAAAATCTCTGGAGTAGAAAGCGCTCACATAGTCAGGTTGGGATAACGCTTTCTCTTTAATTGATCGCAAAAGTGACTCCTCATTAACCAAATCTCTAGGCACTATTAATTGCGAGACGAGGCCATCTGAATCGTTAATTTGTATTCTTAAGTTGGCTACAGATTTGACTTTGCGGATCCTACTTAGATGATTTTGATTACCCTCATCGTCAGAATCTTTCGCAGATAACTCTTCAATATTTTTGGTAAGTTCTTTGGTCATTGAGAGGGATTGAAATGAAAATACATCTCCATCCTTTGGTTTGTAAATTAGGAATACAGATCGATCGCTTCCAAATTGTCTTCTAAATTCATCAAGAGCTATTTGGGCGTCACTCTCTTCATTTAAGAAAGCCTCTATGGATAAATCAAGTGAGCTCTTGGATACTATCAATGAGATGAAAAATAATGTTAAAAAAATGAACAGCGGCAGAACAAACCTTCGCTTGTTAATTACTTTTGAGGGGATTAATGTAAAAAATTGAGTAAGTTTTAGGAGGAAATTTTCTATCATCGAGACGCCATAATCGGTTCGCGAGTCAAGTTTATCAGAGTAATTAAGCCTGGAATATTACAGATTTGTTAAATTTAAATGGGTTTGGGCTCAACTAGACGATACCTTAAAAAATTGGTAACAAAAATGTAAATATTCTGAAATTTTTTTTTAAGATTTCTGAAACGAAAAATATATCAGGCTGTAACATAGTAATTGTACTTTGTAGGCTCCAATCTACTCGAGAGTCTCTACTATGAAATTTGCAAAAACGCCATTATCTCTATTTTTTACATCAACTTTATTATTGACTGCTTCTTCACTCGCGATTGCTGATGAGGAACCAGAATCGAAAGTGGAGGAGGTCGTTGTGACTGCATCTCCCATTTTAGATTCACAGACTGCGGCTATTGAAGCAAAACGGAACGCGAGCAATGTCATGGAGGTAATAGCGGCAGATACTATAGGGCGATTTCCTGATCAGAATCTTGCTGACTCACTAGGAAGAGTTCCTGGGATGGCGATCGAGAGGGATCAAGGACAAGCGCGTTACGTAAATTTTCGCGGAATGCCCTTTCGCTACACTGCGATTGGGTTTGACGGGATTGACGTACCAGGTGCTGAAAATGGAAGGATTCCTCGATTTGATTCCTTCCCATCTGTGATTACAAGTAGAGTTGAGGTCAACAAGGCGGTGTTACCCTCAATGCCAGGTGAGGCAACGGCAGGTTTTACTAATATAAGAACATTTAGCCCTTTTGATAACGAAGGTTTTTCGACAAAACTCGATGTTGGACTGGGAGAGCAATCTCTTGGAAATGGCGATATGGATAAGTTTGGCTTGAGAACCAGCTTCTCTAACTCAAACATTGGAGTGATGACTTATTACTCCAAGAATAGTCGTGATCAAATAACCGACAACAGGGAATATGATCTTGAGCCTTCGGGTGATAGTTATGTTGTTAATGTTCTCGATATGCGTAGTTATAAGTTAACGAGGGAGGATGAAGCATATGGTGGCAGTATAGACTTCAGGTTTGATGATGCTAATCGGATTTATTTGTCGAAACTTTACTCTAAATTTATTGACTATGAGCAGAGGAATCATTATGTGTTCAATTTTGTAGGCGCACCAACCGGTCCGGTATTTTCGAATGAACCTATGTATGTCAATAGATTGCTTGAAGACGGAGAATACAACAACTCCACAGACACAACCACACTGGGAATGGAAACAGAGGTGGATGGATGGACTGTAAGTGCTAAGTACAATTTTACGAAAACAGAATTCAATACTTTTTTACCGATTGTTTATCAATCTGGTGTAAATTTCCTTGCTGGGACGCCTGAAATTTTTCTAGGCTCAGCTGATGTGAGCAATATTTTGGATCCGATTGTTACCATGTCTGGAATGACGCCAGATGAAATAGTCTACGGACCACAATCTACCTACGGATACAAAATCAATTGGCCTATGGACGTTGAAGCAGACAAGTTCAAGGTTGATCTCGAGAGAGACATGAGCATATCCGGAAGACCTTCGACCTTATCTACTGGTGGAGAGCTTAATCACAGGGATGTTGCAGGAGCTAACGCAACTGTATTCGCGGTTACAGAATTTATAGGCGCTTTTGGGGGTATCAGTCTCGATTGGAATAGTTACTTAACCGACGAGCCTTGGTACTCCAACACAACGAATAGTATTAATGCAACTTATTGGGATAACGTTGCAATAAGACGCGACTGGGAGGCTGCTGGAGGAAACTTGACTCCCGCTGCTCCTGAGGAGGATGTAACCTCTATTGTTGAGGACATCATGGCAGTTTATGCGATGATAGATACCGAGTATGATTGGGGAAACATCGTATATGGAGTCAGAATAGAGGAAACAGAGTATTCTTCCGAAGGCTCACTTTTAAATGACGAAACGGGTGCCTTGGAACCTATTTACTACGAAGATAGTTTTGTTAATGTCCTTCCAAGCTTGCATGTAAATTACAATTTGTCTGAGAACCTTAAAGCAAGAGCCTCTGTCTCAACCGGGGTAAACAGGCCAACCTATATTGAATGGCGAGCCTCCGCATCAATTAATCCTACTACCACTCCTAAAACGGTCAGTGGCGGCAACCCTTCACTTAAATCTGAAGATGCCACAGGCGTTGATCTGACACTTGAGTATTATTTTGCGCCATCAAGTATCCTCGCGGCAGGGTTTTTTACAAAAAGTATTGACAATGTAATCTACTCAGATGTCAAGGAAGTAGATGGATACGTATACGGAGGCCAGGAAGGAGAAAACTGGGAGATCTCTGGAGCAGTAAACGGATCTGACGGAAAGATCTATGGCCTAGAATTCAATTTCATAGGACAGGGTTTGGATTTGCATCCTAACCTCACCGGATGGGGGATTTCTGCTAACGTAACTTTTGTGGATTCAGAATTTACTACACTAGATGGCCGCAAACTTGGACTTCCAGGTACTTCAGATGTTATTTACAACACGTCTCTGATTTATGAAAATTATGGTTTATCCGCGAGACTCAATTACCAATATCGTGATGACTGGATTTCACCGATTGAGGATCCAAGCGAATATTGGGATGAGTTAACTAGGCTAGATATGAACCTGCAGTATCAGCTACCGGATTTTGCAGGATTTGGTGATGCATCAATCTATTTCAATGCAAATAATCTGACAGATGAAACAGACGTGAGATTCGCAGGTAATGGGACAGTGAATCAATCTGAGAGTTATGGTCCTCGGTATCTGTTAGGGTTACGTGTGAGTTTTTAAGAAGAATTAAATCTCACAGATTGGAGGATAAGACACATGATTCTGCAAAAGTTTATGGTGTTATTACTAGGGTTGCTTTCAACTATGTCGATTATTGCAGCAGAATTAAGCAACTTAGACATGTCATATCGGAGAGTACTCCCTCTGGAGAACGGCTCAAATTTTAGAGATGCCGGAGACTACCCTACAATAGATGGTAAAAGGGTAATAAGAGGAGAATTATTTCGATCAGCCGCGATGTACGCTATCGAGTCGGAATCAGATATTGACTACTTGGAGAATTTTAAATTTAAAACCGTCGTCGATCTCAGAAGTAATGAAGAGAGGGAATTGCAGCCAGATCGATGGGTTCTCAAGGATAAGTCAATCAACTATATTTTTCATGATTACAGCATCATGAATTTGATGTCCTCCTCAAGTGAAGATTCAATTGCTAATGATGAGAAAGTGGATACCGGCAATTACTATCAAGTTATGCATAAGACTCTAGTGCCACAAATTAAACTATATTTTGACGCACTTTTAAACGAGCAAGTACCTGTAATCCTCCATTGTTCGGCAGGTCAAGATCGAACAGGTTTCATTTCAGCAGTTCTCCTGAAATTACTGGGTGTCTCTGAAGATTTGATCTACGAGGACTACAACCTATCTACTGACCTAAGACGTCCCTCAATAGAAGCGGGCAATATTAATTATATTGAAAAGGCAAAAACTAACGCATTTGCAAAACTCATGCTTAGTTATGGAGCTGGCACGCCTGCTAAACAAGGTAATCCACTGAGAACATCTGATGGTGTTCCATTCTTGAAGACAGCTCTTGATGCGATTAAAGATGATTACGGAAGCGTTGAGAAATATTTAAAAACTGAAATAGGATTATCGAGTCTTGATATTGCACAATTAAGGGCAAGGTATACATATTAAGAGCACTGTGTGCTTCTCATTTGAGTATAATGGAAAGGGTATTTAAACGAAATTGAACACTTCAAAAACCCAGGTGGTCCAATGTTGAACTGGAGAAAGTGTGTTGTACTTCTCCGAAAAAAAAGTCTTTAAAACTTCGGAAATAATTTTAAAAATGGAGAACTGTCTTGTCCTACTTGTCGCTGCTTAGATTAATTTTGATAAGCCTCATTTTATCCTTTAACTTGTCCGCACATGAGAGCTGGGAGCCAACCGCATATTCGTCAAAAGATGCTCATGCACCGACGCCATTGCCAGATAGGGTCGTATTAACATGGGAGGAAGATCCTGCAACAACTCAATCTGTCTCTTGGCGAACTGATATTTCAGTAAAGAGAGCTATCGCTCAATTGGCTGTCGCAAATTCAAATGGACGAGCATTAAACCCAAAAACATTTCCTGCTCTAACAACGAAATTTTCGAGTGATTTGAATAGCTCTCATTATCACACTGTAACCTTTCGGGATCTGGATCCTGAAACACTCTATGTCTACAGAGTTGGGGACGGTATAAATTTTTCTGAATATTTTCATTTCAAAACATCGAGTAAGAAGCCGAAGCCATTTAGTTTTGTATATTTCGGTGACGCTCAAAATGAAGTTAAAACACATTGGTCTCGCGTTTTTCGTGAAGCATTTCGCGATGCTCCGAGAGCTGCCTTTACACTACATGCTGGGGATTTGGTGAATCGGAAGTATAGCGACGCCGAATGGGGAGAGTGGCATCAAGGTCCAGATTGGGTTAATGGCACTATCCCAGTGATTGCGACACCGGGTAACCACGAGTATTTTAATTATGACAAACGATCCAATGCAGAGTTTTACTGGACTGATAAGGGAGGAGATGATATCGAAATCGTGGTGACTTCGATGGTTGAGGAAGCCAATGATCAAGGTAAGTCTTATAAAATTTCATTATTGGCATCCGAAAGTGAAAAAATATCTGTAGAATTCAATGATTCTGGTGTGTTAACCCAAGCAGACGATCAGATAGAGCGTATAACCGGATTTTCAAAAAAAGAATTACTCGGTCGAAATTTATATGGTCCACCACTTTTTAATCGACAACGTAATCCAGAGCAAGCTTCCTTGAGTAACCACTGGCGAGCACAGTTTGCATTTCCTGTACAAGATATTCCAGATCCAAAGCTTAGTGAGACTGTTTATTTTATCGATTATCAAGGTGCTCGATTTATTTCTCTAGACTCAAACAGTGAAAAGGAGGCTCAGGTAGAATGGCTCCGTAGGGCATTGGAGTCTAACCCT
>MDTE01154164.1_pt1 | contig 10301 bp, 4 predicted proteins | sample 811231 | NCBI WGS metagenome assembly MDTE01 (sample SAMN05326651, study PRJNA326480) | marine metagenome | isolation source: seawater | place: Indian Ocean: Red Sea | collected 2010 | reverse complement strand
GCTCCGACGACATCCATTCTTTCATGGAATAACTTTGAGAGTACTTCTTTGAGCACTGGAGTACCACGGTACTTTTTGAGCAAGGCTTGGATGTTGATTTTTCGAGGATCTACTCCATGCCTTAAAATTCCGAAAATTTTAGCAATTTGAGCGAATCTCCAGCGGACTTCTCTTGAATTAGGTAAGGTTACAGATAGAACTCCTTCCAATGCTTCGGGTGGTGTTTCATTCAACCATTCAATGATTTCTCGAGGGGTTACTCCTCCAACCTGAAGAGAAATTCTACACGGTTCAACAATCAATCTTCCCCATTTTCCCGAACGGGTGCTAGCCATTGCCAAGAGGTAATGTCCTAACGCCTCATTTATTCTATTTCCTTGACATGAGTTGATGACAAGTGCATCGGTTCGGTCTTCAATAGTGATTAGTCTATCACTCGGAATCATTTGGGTTGAGGCAAAATGGGTACTGATAATGTCTGCTAATATCCCCTTAGCTTCTCCATTGAGTGGATATTCATCAATTGTTGAGGCGCCTTTCAGCAATTCAGCTTTATCGATTTGGTCAACTTTCTCATCTTCCATCAATCCTAAATCAATAGCAAAAAGTCTTCTCAATCGACCTGCTTCTCTCGCAACATCTGCAGGCGTAGGCGGTAGCTCTCCGACCCACTGAGGTGCATGGCCTTGATCTGAAACTGGTGCGACGAGCAACTCACTTTGTTCAGGGTCTGCGTCAACAACAATCCAGGTTCTTCCTGCCATTACGAACCTTCTTTGGGTTCCATCTTGTTCTTCTCCTCCATCGTTTAGCGATAGTACAAACGCTTCATCCACATTACCCAATGGCTGACGTGTAACAGCATCTCTGACTCGATATGATTGCTTATCTGGGATCATTGAAAGATGCTTACCGACCCATTCTCGAGTTCTTCCAGAGCGACTTAGCCATCCCTTTGCAAATCTCTTTGGAAGATCAAACGATAATTTTCTCAATTGTTCACTTGGTTCTTCGTCATGGGCAAGTTTAGGCATTTCAGGTAGGGATTTTTTCGAGTTGTTTTGCAGTTCCTTCCAAACATCATGAGGCCAGCGATACCATGGGATTGTCAATGGCTCATCCACACAACGAATCACCCATCTATCTGCTAGGATTTTACCGATTGAAATGGTGTCTTCATCAGACCAGTCTCTGAATTGGCATGCCCCTGAAATTGATTCTGTAACTTCATCGATGGGAAGTGCACCATGACTGTGAACCATCATTACAATTTGATTGGCTGCGACTGAAAGTGGCCTGTCTCTCCATTCCACAGCCTCAATCTCACCTGCTACTGCTTTTCTGGCGATAACTGCTGATTCGAATAAATCGTCACTTTCCCATGAAAGTAAATTTCCTCGACCTATTCCTCCTAGCCTGTGGTCTGCCCTTCCGACCCTCTGAAGCATTCTATCTACTGAACGGGGTGAACGAATCTGTACGATGTGATTTACAGAACCTACATCTATTCCTAATTCAAGGCTTGATGTACAAACCAATCCCTGCAATTTTCCTTCACGAAGGTCGTTTTCCATTTTTGTTCTGGTCTCTTTAGCAAGGGAGCCGTGGTGAACGCCGATGAGTAAATCCGGAGCGATTGCTGTTAATCTCTGTGAAACGGTTTCTGCACTATTTCTTGAGTTGACAAATATTAGGCATGGATTGTTTTTGGAAATAATATCTGCAAGCCCTCTCAGTGTTGCATGTGCCCTTGGAGAAATAGCAAGTTCAAGTGATCCGATTTCATCCTCCGGCATCTGAATAACTGCATCTACCGACAATTCTGTTGAACGTGGAGCAACTGCTACAATCGATTCTGCTTCATCAGACAACCATTTTGCAACCTGTTCAGGATTACCTACGGTAGCTGACAATCCTACTTTCTGAACAGTTCTGCCAATAAATGACTCTAACCGTGAAATTCCAACAGATAATTGCCATCCTCTCTCACCATCAGCCATTTCATGCAATTCATCAATCACAACAGCCTGTACTGATTTTAGCAACTCTCGAAGTTTGGAGCCAGTAAACATAATCTGGAATGTTTCTGGTGTAGTAATCATGATGTTTGGAGGATTTCTAACCTGCTTGTTTCTCTCTGATTGTGTTGTATCACCATGCCTCAGGCCTAATCTTAAACCAACAGCCTGAGTTATTTCCTCAAGCCTTCTATCCACATCTCTGTTGAGAGCACGAAGCGGTGTAATGTACAAAATGGACATACCTGTCCATTCTTCTTTGAGGCATCTGTCCAATAGAGGGAGAATTGCTGCCATGGTTTTCCCAGAACCAGTAGGGGCCACAACTAATCTATCTCCTCCCGAGGAGATTTCATCTTGGGTTACTTCCTGAACTGGGGTAGGCTTCCATCCCCGTTCATCGAGGGCCTTCTGCAGACTCTCATCGAGTTTTGCGAAGACGCCTTCTGCCATGTTTGTTGGGCGAAGTCACTGGTTCAAGAGGGCAACGATTTGAGGTTCAATAATCATCATCGTAATCATCGTCGTCATAATCATCATCGTCATCTTCGTATTCTTCGTCATCTTCTTCCCATTCTTCTTCGTAAATAGAATCCTCACCATGATTAATTGCGGTTCTATTAGCTGTTATTCCGATTGCAACTAATACGATGACTGATAAAACCGAAAATAACCAGATTAGTGGTTGTTCACGGATTGAATCAAACCATCCCATGTATGACACGTATACGATCTCAACTTTATGTTCTGCATTATTGTCTTCATTGTTAACTTCAACAATCATATCTTCTGGGTCTACCTTTACGACAATTTTGTCGACTCCTTCCTTTGCATTCCATTTTACAGATACTGGTATAGATTGGTCTGCACCGATAGAATTCAGTGTAACCGTGTCGAAAGGAGTGATTGAATCTCCTGCATAGAATGCAACCTTGAATTGAGAATTAGTTTCTCCACCCACATTTAGTACATCAGCTGTAATCTCTATTTCTTGGCCTGGAGCGACGTGATCATCAGACAATTCGATCGATTTGATCTTCAGTTGCGGACCAAGTGCTCCAAGTCTTACCCATTGCCTTTCGAAATCGGTATCATCTAAAGCAACTTCAGCAATTGGACTTGCCTCTGAATTCGAAACAAGAGGGAATTCATTTCCTGCTGAGTCATATCCGGTAAGATAAAATCCTACCCAGTCTCCTTCTCTTAGGGTGATTTTACCGCCGTCTGTCAGGTCGACGGTACCGGTCCAAATTACACTTTGACCATCCTGCTGCATACCTAGAACTGATTTCCCTGCACCCAATGTAAGGGTCCTACTAGAATCGCGCATTACCCAGTGAACAATTTGTTCTGAACCTGTCATATCCGCATCTTCTGTTCCGTGGAATTCGACAGGAACCTTGGTCAAATCTGTTGTAGCAGAGATATCGATAGTGTTCAATGGTAGTGCTCTACTAACTACTCTAGGAGCGGTGTCGTCAACGACAACTCTGAGTGTTGTAGACACTGTTTGCCCAGTCATATCTTCTCCAGTTCCTGGAATACCTGTGATTGAGATTAGACATGTCCTAGTCGGGGATGAACGAAGTGTGTCCGCGTGTGATAATGGTACTTCAATTGAATATCCTCCGTCTGAAGCGATGGAACCATCAGACCAGATGCTTTGTCCATCGAATACCTCGATTGCAATCGATTCATCGTTCGGCGCAGGTACGTTGCTTCCTTCGTATACTACCTTGCCAGTGAATTCCAACCTGTCGTCGTTTCGAACTCGACTACCATCTGCAACAATACCAGTTCTCGGTTCGCTAATATCTTCTACAAGGAATGAAGATGCATCCAAAACCAAGTCATTCTCTACAGTAAAGGTGTGCTCCGATATAATGTGTCTTGTTGGGAACTCAGAACCTCTCTCCTTGTATTCCAGCGCAAGATCTGAAACATCTTCATCTGGCCAATTCCAACCCATTGTAAAGTCGAAATCGATCAGAATTAGGGGCATACCGGATTCATTAGTAGTCTGAACCATACTCGATGACGATGCCAAAGTGATGAATTCTGAATTGCTTGTGAACATGTCTGTAATTCCATAGTATGAAATTCTCTGCTGATCAATTTCGCTATCTGGTCCTTCGAAGTCGAAAATCAGATCCACATATTCGAAATCAATTGCCGTATTTGCATCTATTAAGCCTAGTGAAATCGTTTGCTCTTTACCAGCAAACACTGGAGCGTCATCATTGTGTCCAACCCAATCTAAGCCGGTGAAAATCGCACTGGAGTCTTTTCTGGTCCTGAATGTTGCATCGTCCGCATTGAATCCTGGGCCACTTTCCCAGATGTATTCTTCTTCATCGATAATCGTGCTGTAATGAAGTGGATTTCCAGCCATGTCCCCTCCATCCCAATAATATGACACTCTACCCATATTCGGATTTCTTGAATGATCAATTGTCGTAGTGAACATTTTGTAATCAGCCTCAGTTTGGTTTGTTACAACCTTCTGTGCGTATTCACTTGGATCTGCTTCACCATTCCTGTTTAGGTCATGGTCTGCTTCTACCCAGTAATTGAGTGTTAATTGATTAGGATCCCCAACCGAATCAGAAACAGCTATGCTGACTTTTTGACCTGCATCCGCAGCTTCATATGCATCTTCTTCAGGATAAGTCATCAATGCTTCTGGGTGTGTTGCATCTACCTTGTATGTCCTGAACCAATCAGAGTTAGATGCCAGAACTTTTGTTGCATCTCTCTCGTTGTAGGTCTGAATTTCATATGTTAGACCACTCTCAACATCGATATCTGGAAGTTGAATTGATATGAAGAACGAACCATTGAAGTTTGAAGTATCTCTCCAGTCGGCGTGAACGAAACCGTTCTGAGCAATTCTAACATCGAATGCGCTATCCTTCGCTGCATCGGTAGAATCAGCAAACCACATTGCGCCTTGGAAATTCAGAGTCTCTCCTGCTGCAACCCAACTTCCATCTTCAACATCCATTGATGTTATCTCTCCCTCGTTATCTCTAACCTTCATCCAACCTAGGCCGAACGAATTGTTTACCTTCAAACCGGTATCACTTGTCAAAGGTGTAGGTGTTGTGCCTCCACTTCCAGAGGTATCTGTACAACTGGCTACGAATCGTACATTTTCTTGGTCAGGGAAATTTGAAGTTACATAGAATCGCCAATGAATCTCGAGGATACCATTATTCTCTGATGACCATGAAGATTGATCAATTTCAATCCAATCCTCAGGATCATTAGGAGATGGGAAAATATCTCCATCTTCCCACTCTAGAGTCGGAGCACTTGGTGCAGGAGATGCCAAGAATGACAAACTTGCAGACTGTATGTAGTTTGTATCTCCATCTCCTACAATATGCCTTGTAACTACCTCGTAAGGCTCTGCTCTCTCATGGAGTATTTCTCCATCAGGAATTGTGATGTCAAGATTAACTGTATTAATCGAATAAGTTACACTAAACCTTTCCAAAACTACAGTTCCAGCAGATTCTGCAGTAACATAAACCGGAATCACTACATTACCTGAACCAGTATCTGGGATTAAGTCATTAAATTCGTTGACGAATTTCACGCCGCCTTGGGTTGTCGTACCCAGCAAGATTCCTTGACTTTCCCATTCATCGCTACCATCTCCTCCAACATCTATACCAACTCTATCGGGAGCATTTGAGTGCAATGCTATGTTCAGGTCTTCCAATGTTGGAGTATTTACTCCAGTTGATGTATATCGAACATAGACATACAGATATCCTGTAGTCATTGATACAGTCTGACTATCTCCACTAAATTGGAATACCTTTGTACTGGTATCTTGGAATTCAACCCTTAGGCTTGTTCCTGCCGGTGTTGAAGCATTCCACCACGCAGTTATTGCTACTGGAGCAGTTCCTGAATAATAGTTTGAGCGCAATTGAATGTAACCGCTTGTTTGGTAACTTGTAGAGTAAGTTAACGTTACGAAATCTAAGACCGGAGTTTCGGAACTCGTTCCATTGAGATACGCCTTCCAGACAATGCTGGAACCGGGGTTTGTAAACCGTAATGTCTGCCCATAAATTCCACTTACCCAAGTAGTTCCACCATCATTCGATACTTCAAGTTCTATGCTGGTATTAGTTGGAACATACCCTACCAATGCCGAGACCGTTATTTCTGAAATAGATCTTGAAAGGGATTTTGTCGCGCTAGTCACCACAGAAGAGGTGCTGGAAACTGACCTGTGGTCATAAACCGCCCCCATTCCCTTTCTCTGTATTTTGTTGATTGTTGAAGAGCAATATGAGTAATAGTGGCACTGATATCCGAACGTTCCGTCACCCAGTTGATCCATTCCATAATGGCCGCCACCAGAAATCTTGACTTTGCCCATTCCTTCGACGAAGATTCCATTCATTGAGAAATGGTTGTGATATCCTTCGCTCCGATAATATTCATTTGTGATTATTTTTGGAAGATCTACAATCAAACCACTGGCTAGGGTACTAGACGAACCCATTGCATCTCTCGTACCTAATAACCAACTTCCATTAACGCTAGATGGGTTGCTAGGGTTTACTTCGTATAGGTATCTGTTGTAATTTGGGTAAGCTGATTCATACATTAACAAAAACATTCTTCCAGAATCTTCATCCACATCAACGCCCGCTGGATAGTAATTTCCAGAGTATGAATAAGTCCCTTGGCAAACCCAATTATTGTTGCTTGAAATTGTCCACTTGACTAGAATTCTGTAACTGTATGAGACTGTCCAAACATTTCCATTTCCATCACTGGTTGCGTCATATGCCGAGTACAACGGTGTTGTATATGAAGGGCAAGTGCCGACGCTAGAAGTACCAAGGTATGCACCAGTTGTAGAATTGTATCGCTTGATTGATGGAGTTGTGTATACCGTTGTTGATGTGTAGCTTGCGGATAGATACTCGTCACCATGACTGATTACAAATCCTCTGTAATTTGAACTACCTCCGCTGCTTGTGGAAAGTGAAACTGAGGGCTGTGGCTTAGTATATCCAAGGAAACCTTGGTCGCCGTTCGCCGCAAAGCCACCTGTGGCGTTAATGACACCGGTTGAAGTTCCATCACCTGTTTTGTCCAAACCATTAACATCGTCGGTTGGATTTCCTACGAGTTTCACTTCATCATTGGCAACCTCAAGGTTGCTGCGACTACCATAAGCAAATCCTGGAGGGGTTCCACTCCATGGTCCGGTTCCTGCTCCACCAAAGTTTGCATTGGTGGTCATATTACCCCAACTTGTGGATGATGGTTTACCAGCAATATCGAAAGAAGCTGAGGTAACCTCTGCTCCGTAGGGGAAGGTCAGATTTCCAGCGAAGCCATCGCCCGTCCCAGTAAACGTGTGAGTATAGGAGGTTGAACCGTCTTGGAATTGAGTCTCAGTAACCCCTGCAAGCGCTATTGGAGACATTAAAGAAATCATGAAAAGAGCAGTTAAAAATAGTGATTTTTTCATTCGAAACTCGCCTCTTCGCCTTGTGGGCCTTCGGCCCACGCGGGTTCATCACATTTGAACAATGCTCAATCAAGTCACTTTGTAAAAAGCAAAAATGGAATAAGAAGGTCGACACTCCGAAATACAGGCGAGAGACATGGGCTGGTGGGAAAATCAACACGGAAATCAATTGCGAATTTCGGCTACTGCAACATTTGCATTCGGCTTACTAACCGTAATGTCAGGTGCGCAGCTTTTGTTCTTGCAGGACAACGCCGACTTTTCGGAATATACTGGAATTTCAATTGTATTGATTGTCATCGGTGCAATTGGCCTTGCTGTTTCCGCTCCAGCATTCCTTAACCTGAGTTCAAACGCCAAAACCCTAGAAACAATAATGGCAAACAAATCCCTTTCTGAAATTAGAAAAATGAAGGGAGAAGGGGACGAAGCGGCCCGACTTCTAGGTGGAGGCCACCAAGATGCTTGGAACTCCTTCCTACAGGAAAAGGGTTTGAAGAAGCGCTGATCGGTAGGTCATCACAATGAGTAATTCCGACCCTGTGCGTACCCTTGCTCGCGAGTTAATTCTAGCAGCGGGAATGATTTCATTGCTAGTGTTAGCAATGTGGGCACATACTGGCTCTATGCCACCGCTCGTTGTAGTGGAATCAAATTCTATGCAACATGATTCTGATGGTGAAATTGGAACCATTGATGCTGGAGATTTAGTGTTGGTTCATTCTCCTGACGATAACAGAATCATCACTTTCGTCGAAGCGACAAATCCGGACTCTGTACATTATGGCTACGAATCTTTGGGAATGGAAGGTGATGTAATCATCTTTGAGAGAAACGGTGAGGATGACAGTACACCAATTATTCATCGTGCACTGTTCGAAATCGTAGTTGGAGATACTGTTCCAAGCAATGATGAAGGCCAGTGTGAAGAAGGCGTTTTCTGGGAAGGTGTTTGCGTAACCAAATGGTCAGTTCCGGGAACAGATCAGATCAACAAAGAAAAAATCAATTTGATTTTTGATGGAGAAAATGTTGGAAAATACGAGTGTGGTGAAATCGCAGGCCACAACGAATCAAGATGGTACATTGTTGAGAATTATACACCTGTGAGTCCAGGTTATATCACGCTAGGTGATAACAATAATTGCGATGATGATCAAAAGGTCGGAAAATATACTCAAAGCGGCCTAATGTCATTTCACAGCGGAATTGTTCGACCTGTCCAAGAGGAATGGGTGATAGGAATATCTGGTGCTGAAATACCTTGGCTTGGGACTGTTAAGTTGATGGTAAGTGGTGGAGACTCTCCTGGTGTAAGTCAAGTTCCAGGCCAATCATTTGTTTTCCTCATCGTATTCGTTGTTGCGGTACTCGCATTACCGATGATGATAGATCCAGTGGTTACACGAATTCTCAAAAATTCTCCAGAAGCAATTGAAGCGAAGAAAGAGGAAAAAAATGCAATGATTTATTCTTCCGAAGAAGAGTAGGATAGATCCTCGCCTGCGAGTTTGTAATCAGCATTGTTTAGTCTGTGCTCAACGTACTTTACCTCATCGATTATTTCGTCGAGATTTGCTTGATCTAATAGTCGTTGAACTCTATCTCTATTGCGCATCAGGCTCGAAATCCTCTGTTGTCTTGTCTTAGGAATCCCAGCCTCACCCCTTATCTCACTAAGCCAACCTTCCAGTAAACTCGATGCCCAATCAGGAGACCTAACCTTGGGCGCCAATAATATCTCATTTGACCTGTGTCTAAAGCGTACGAATCCATCTGGCATCCTGCGAGTTTGTATTGAGTTTGGTTGCTGCCATTGGTTTTCTCTGATTGTCAACGAATCTTGTTCACTAATTTCCCCATCCTCAATTGACAGAATGAGTATAACAACTCGATCTGAAAGTTTTAGCAAGAGTTGGATGAAATCATCTTCTTGAGCCCATATCGATATCTCAAGTGGCTCCTCATCTAGCGCCTCAGAAATCCATGAATTAACCTCATGACTAAGCGCGTCCATGTCATTGCCAGCCACAGCTCATTGAAGAACTAAACGACATGGGGTTCAAAGGTAAATACAGATTGGGAGAAAACATGGCAAGCGATTTCCTGTCTGTAGCATTCAGCTGGGAAGCTGTTGTTTTGCTAATAATCGCTTGGTACTTCCTGCTTAGGTACTGGGAAAATAGTGGAAAGTTGGATGAATGGAATGCATCTAGGATTTTCTTTGGCATGGTCCTGATGGTTCGAACATCGAAAGGGAAAAAGTCACTCGAAAAAATCTCCAAACCAAGGAAATTTTGGCGTGCGTATGGAGAAATTTCTCTCTGGGTCTGCTGGGGAGCAATGCTGATTGTGGCTCTAGGAATTATTCTTGCAGTAGTATCCTTAATTATGATGGGCAATCAACAAGAAGCAAGGCCTGTATCAGAATTGGTTGCAATACCCGGAATAAGTCCAATTATACCTCTTGGATGGGGAGTTATTGCGTTCGTAGTTTGCTTGATAATTCATGAGTTTGGACACGGAATACAAGCAAGGGCGCATGGAATGAGAGTTCGTAACTTCGGGCTTCTCATGGCAGGACCACTTCCATTGGGTGCGTTTGCAGAGCCTGAATACAATGAGATTGTAAATTCGCCACGCCGTGAAAGACAGAGAATGTTCGCTGCAGGACCTGCAACAAACATATTCGCTGCATTCATTCTACTCGTACTACTTGGCCAAGTCGCGGGACAATTTTCAGCACAAGACCCTGGTGTACATTCGAGCCAAATAAT
>MDTE01096251.1_pt1 | contig 10301 bp, 11 predicted proteins | sample 811231 | NCBI WGS metagenome assembly MDTE01 (sample SAMN05326651, study PRJNA326480) | marine metagenome | isolation source: seawater | place: Indian Ocean: Red Sea | collected 2010 | reverse complement strand
TAATAAATAAGATTAAAAATTTAAATTACTTAGAAAATAATGAAAATAATCGCATAATTAATCAGAAAAAGATTTTGCCATCTAATGCAGTTTCTTTTAACAGAATGAATGAGTCTATCGGAACTGAAATCGAATCAACACTTGGAGGCAGCATATCATTTAAGTCTAATTGTCCAGTAAAAGTAATTCCTGAAAAGGGGATTCCAGCATCATCATAAAGGAGTATGCTATCCGATGGACTTAAAATTATTTTTTCATTTCCACTTGGGGTGCCGTTGTACTCAAGATTTATACGTATACTATCTTCACCTCCGCTTAATAAATTACTATTGGTTTTTGAAACACTTGTAATAAAACATGAATCAACCGTGCTACCATAAGAATCAATTAAAATATTTACATGATCTACATTTAGAGGAAGCGAGGCGTTATCATCTCCAAATATTCTGTCATTAAATATCAGATCAACATGAGAGTTATCACCTGCTAATTGATATGTTAAAATTGTAGGAGGAATGTTATCAACTGTCTCAAAATACAACTCTAAATTCAAAGATGAGTTGTTGCCTTTCCCGTCACCAAATACTCCACTAAAGTTCAAATATACTGTTTGATCACTTAACAAAACTCCATTAGGAACTATTTTTATTGTGGTGTTATCATTTTCCAAAATAACCTGAAATGGGATATCAGCTCCTAGGCTATCATTATATTTTAATTTAATAAATTCTTTAATATCTGAAGTGTCAATAGGTGCATTAGTCTCGGGGTAATAAAGCGGCTCCGATAATAAAATCTCTATTTCTGAGTCTAATGCTACACCCTCAGATCCGTCAGGGAGGTTAGTATCAACAACCGTCGGAGGTGAACTATCAGATAAACTTTGTGTAATAGATGCACTTTTTTTCATACCCATCCCAAATGAATTAAATATGGAAGCATTATCCTGTGTTCTTATTGTAATTAATTCTTGTCCTATTGATTCACCAATAACTGTTATATAAAATCGAATAGTATCTTCGCCATTGAGAATCGGGTTCCCATCATTATCTGCTATGTAATCTAAGTTTACGCCCGTAGCCGTACCTGTACTTTGATCAAAAAGTAATTCGAAATCAAAAGGCTCTACTGGTCCCTCAGCGGTTGCATTTGTAAACATATCCTCACTGAAACGAATTTCTAAATAGCTATCATCCTCAGCTATATCAGAAGAAATTATTTCTGGTAAAGTCCCAACAGCGATTGCATAGTCGCCGGTCCCCCCTGCATATCCATCTACTATTAAATAATATGTCCCTGCCTGTAAGGTTATGCTATCAATAATACTTACATACCAATTAGGATTCACACCTGAGATAGGACAAAAAAGACTATCCCCATCATCAAATTCTATAAATGAAAACGGGTTTCCACATGTATCTTTTACTGCAAGCATGGTATCAAAGTTTGTTAACGGATCACATGTATCTATGTATAAGCTTTTTTGCTCAGATAAATTAATTTGATATGAATAATCACTTCCGTGTGGAAACTGCTCAAAACTCCAATCGTCACCCATGTTATTGTCTAAAGTAGATAAATGATAGAACGGAAAACTTGTTATTACAGTATCAACACAGGATCCAAGGCACGCATTTTCATAGACATCAGCATCCCAATATCCCTCCCCTCCATTGAAGAGGGTACCATTATTTCCATTTCCAGTTAAATCTGATATAGTTGCATCATTACCATCATTGAAACTCCAATAAGCCATCAGATAGCTTGCTCCTGCATTTGGTGGTGCACACATTCCATTACGAATTTGATTTGCATTAAACGCATAATTCCATAATCTGACTTCATCCAAAGAGCCACTGAAATAACCATCGAGTTCTCCAATGTCAATATTAATACTCCTTCCAAACTTCATATCCATGTTTGATATAAAATCCCAGTTGATCTCTCCACCCGCCGTAACAAGACTTGCCTGTTCATATCCATTTTTAAATATTTTTGCAACACCTGTAACTGAGTCATATGTACCTGCAATATGAGTCCAAATATCATTATTTACCATCGTACCTGGCCATACTTCTAATCCGTTACCAAAAATATCATTCTGTCCGTTTCCAACTCCTACAACAAAACGAAACATACCCTCGTAATAAATGATTGAGAATCCAGATTCTTCTCCGTTACTTGTCAATCTTAAATATTGTACAATGGGATCAAAATTTGAGTATCCTTCTTGTTCAGGATTAACCCAACATTCAATGGTCATAGCACTAATTGGTTGAATACTTTCAGAATTCGGAATATTAACGTAATCATTTTGTTGAAATGTAAAACTTGAATCTTGAGCTATGGCAAAACCAAAAAAAAAATAAATAATCCAATAGTATTTATTCAACACTTATGTATCCTTTTCCGAAATCTTTTAATCGAATAGAATCATTTTTCGCATCTACAAGTGTAGTGCTCTGACCATATAATAATTCAGATTCTCCAGTTGAAATTGTAGAAAGATATACGGTTGCTAAAGACCATGTACCTCCTAAACTTTCATCATTTTGAGAATCTGGTAAATAAAATATAAATATACTTAATACCCCCTGTTCATCAACTGTAATCTCCATTGGGTTATTTTGACCTATAAAAAAGGGTCCAGGTACCACTGAATCAACCACTACACTACCCCAATCATATCTAATATCTAAATGAGCTGCAGCCGCAGGTTCAAGCTCCAATCCATATAATTCTACAGAAATAGATGTGTCTAGTTTGGCAGATATTTCTGGAGGGTGAAAAAACAAAGCGGGAGGGTTCAGGTCTATGTTTGCTGGATCAAATGGATTGTCTAATGAATATTTAGCATTTTCGCAAGACATGAATATTACTCCTAAAATACAAATCATTATCAACCGTTTCATAAATAGACTAAAAATTATATTTGAATTGAAATTGATTTATGTCAGGCCTGTACTCTATATCAAAAAAAGAATCGCCATCAAAATAATCATCTGAAGGTGCAACTAAATATGCATGTAGCATATTCAACAACCAAATAGATGCAGAAACGCCACGAATGTTTTTCATAAAGGTATTATACTTTCTTGTGTTATCAGCATACTGGATTATTTTTGGTCTCAACTCAGATAATTCGTGAGGGTCCATTCCATTTTGATAGGCATTATAGCTTTTTTCAAATCCGCCCCATGCCTTGTCATATTGGATGTACGAAATCAAAGCAGCTAATCCAAGTGTAGCCTCCGTTACCAAAAAACTATACCCCGGATATTTTTTTTCAACCCATATTTGCCCACTCCCTGGTATCGCAGTAGACATCATAAGAGCTTTTAATTTTGTAGGGATTCTGGGAAGTTGTGGAAGTTTAAAGATACTTTTTCTTTTAATACTTTCCGTTGTGGTAATTTCGGTAATATCAGAGTCAAATAATAGACTATCTGGTACGGGAAGGCCACTAACATTGTATGCCATTTTTCTCATTTCAAGTAGCAAACTGTCAGTGATGCCACTACTATTCATGGCAAATTCATTAATTATTGTTTCCATATCTACCGAAAAAAGTCTGCCATTAATCTGAAATTCCCTAGGTTCTTTTTTTTGAATATTACCAGCAATAACATAATTGACATTAAGCTGTTTACCAATATCAACAGCGCACTCTTTGCTCCAACACGACCAGTAATTTTCCTTTCTAGGATAAAAAATATTAACATCATTTGTAATATCTTTATTTTGAACATTAAAAATCTTTAAAACTCGTATTGATTGTCTCAACTCTTCAGTTAAATGCTCGATAATAGGTTCAGATATCGCGTAGCCTTCAAAATTAAGCACAGCTAGCTTATTACCGGTTTTAAAAGAGATCTTCTTTGTAGCATTTGCTCCAAAGCAAAAACTCAAAAGATATACTATGATTATGCCTCGGATCATTAACATACTTTTTTTGCAAGTTTGATTTAAGCCCCTTGTATAAAATTACATCAGTCAAATAGATTGTCAAAGAAAGACATTAAGGAACTAGAACTGCTTACCAGGGTTATCGCTATACCATTGATTTAAGAAAAATTTCATACTAGCGTTAATATTTTTTTCAATATCTTTGTATAGATTTTCTGAAACTGTCTGTCCCAAAATCTCATAAGAAAAAATTTTAGTGGTTATAAGATTTTTGATTATTTTAGATTCCGAAAAGGATTTATAATATTCTTCCTCTGGTATAGTATAACCAAATATAGATAGCTGAATGAAAAATGAGGAAACTTCCTTTACTTTTGAATCAATAATGTTAATATCAATAACCATTTTAGGAATTAAACCATCCAATATTTCGATGCCCCGCTCTAAAAGCATTAGTTTAATATAGCTATTCACCCTTTTTTGCCAAACGTCATCCTCTACACCCTTAATATTCAATTCAAATGCTAAATCATTGATACCTTTTAAATTTCCTTGGTACCAAGGATTTTGTGACATTATCAGTGTCTGGAAGCATAAAAGAGCTATCATTAATATTTTTTTATTTTGCATAAAAAAATTTTCTAAGTAAAGTGAATTGGTTTGGTTAGAATTATTACGAAATCACTTTGTTATGTAACTAGGTCACTTTGCTCCAACCCAAACATAACCGTCTATAACTTGGGTGGGGTAACTTTCAATATCCATAGGTTCCACGTCCAAAGCACCATCTGCCTGTTTATTTGATTTCATTAAAGTTTTCATCAAAAACTTAGCCGGTTTACTTACTTTTATCCACTCTTTGACCTCCCCGGTTTTGTAACAAAATGTGGTATTATGCCAGGCACAAAGAATAGTGCCTGTTTTTTGATCAATTTTCCCGCCTTTCATTGTTAAATTCATATGAGGGCACTTTTCATTTATGGCGTGAAACTTATTACCTACTTTTACAACTAAAATATTTTCTCTGTTGATCCTAAAAACCTGTTGTGGCTCTGATTCAAATGACTCTACCTTTTCGCATTTTCTCCAATTAATCCCGTCTTCAATTTTTTGAACACTTTCTAACTTCTCTATTTCCTCACTAAGATGGATTTGTTCAACCTCATGAAGTGTCACGCGACCATCAATCCCTTTTACCATAGTGCGCATATAATCTTTTATGACAACATTATTTTTAACTTCTTGAAATACTTCATCGGATATTAGCACTCTGGACTTGAATTCTTTATTTGCCGATTCTACTCTGCTTGCAAAATTCATCGAATCTCCAATTGCTGTGAATCTTTTTGATTCCCCTGCTCCAATATTACCCACTACAGCACTACCCCAATGAACACCTACCCCAATATCAAAATCTTTCCCATACATTGTTTTAAGATACGGTTTCATATCATCCATTTCATCTCTCATTTCTAATGCAGCTTTAACAGCATATTCCGCGGGGTTTTGTTCATCATTTATTCCAAATATTGCAACCATCCCATCTCCAATGTAATTATCAACTCTGCCATGATTTTGTTCTATAACTTTTACCATTCTTTTAAAATATCTGTTGAGAATAAAAACAACATCATAAGGTGTCAATTTTTCAGAAAATGGTGTAAAACCTCTAATATCACTAAAAAGAATTGCAATTTTTTTTGACTCTCCTTGTCTATCAAAAGACATTTCTTTGATATCATCTGAGTCAAGAACTAACCTCCTAGCGGTTATATCTCCACTTATTGAGGTCTGACAGGCAAGTCTAAACCCTTCTGTTGTATGCGCCTTTTCAATCAAAGCTTTTTCTTTTTCAGTTTCTTCTGAGCAATTATCAATCCCCTCTAGAATTAATAACCTACATGTCGTGCAATTCCCTTCACCTCCGCAAGCTGCTACATGAGGAATATTATTTCTTTTAGCTACTTCTAATAATGTAACATTAGAAGGTGAGTTGCACTCTTTGTTATCTGGTAAAAAAGTTACTTTTGCCATCTGTTTTACTTTTTTTTAAACACCATTGAATCATCTTTAAAAGATTTGAACTCTAGCACATTATTACTGGGGTCTTGAATAAAAAACGTGCCTTGCTCCCCACTGAGATCCTTAAATCTTATCTTTGGGCCTATCATAAATCTTATTTTTTGTTTTTTTATCTTTTCACACAACTCTAACCATCTTTGCCAAGATAGAATGACACCAAAATGTCTAGCAGGAACCATATCACCTCCTACCTTATTTGTATTAGTCTTCATACATTCATCTGGGGAAAGATGAGCAACAATTTGATGACCATAAAGATTAAAATCAATCCATTTATTTGACTCTCTTCCTAACTTACATCCTAATACCTCTGTGTAAAATTTCTTTGTGTTTTCTAGTTCAATCACAGGAAATGCAATATGAAATCTAGGAATATTCATAGAGGATGATCCTTAACTAACAACCACAAATTACCCAAAAATCTCATCTAGAGAACCGCTAATAGAATCAATATTTTAATGAAATGAAGATAGAGTCCTAGTGCAATATCTTTACTATTAATCATTTCTAATTTACCTGAAATAAATTCATTATTTTCCAAAATATAATCGTTTGAATACTTATACCCTGGAACTCCTGCTAAGAAATCTACTGAAGGAAGGTAGCAATACCCATTCCATATCCACAGTGGGTTTTCATCCCAACTTATGATAGTGCCATAGTTTGAAATTGCTGTTTGAACTTTTCTTTGAAGTAAATATTCTACTGCACTATCACTCATTGAATTGGTTGGGAAAGAATTATCATGTATTTTGTTGGCATGGTTATACTTTAATGAATGACGGTATGGAGTATGCAGGTCTTTTTTTTCCTCAATCAATACAACACCGATGAAGAAAAACAGGAGTGCTGATTTAATGGATGAAGTAATATTAATATCTTAATTCAAAATTTGTTTAATTACATCCAAACTGATATTTCCACCACAAATTACAACACCAACTCGCTTACCTCTTAACTCATTTTTTATTTTTAATAATGTAGCTACAGCGGTGCCTGCTGCGCCCTCTAATAGTAACTGTTCACTTTCAATAAAAGCCATCATGGCATTTTTAATTTCAGTTTCACTTACTAAAATGGTTTCATCAATATTTCGGTTGCAGATTTGAAACGTAATGGAGTTTTCTTCTACACCACCTGCTGTGCCATCCGATAAAGTTGGCTTAGAATCAAGATTCAAAATTTTTCCAGCATGTATAGAATGTATCATTACAGCAGAATTTTTGGGAGAACAGCCAACTACTTTTATACCAGGCCAAACAGATTTTAAGTAAGATGCAGTGCCACCTATGAGGCCTCCGCCGCCAACAGAAATAATTATAGTATCAAGCTTATTGCATTGATCATTCATTTCGAGCCCAATAGTTCCCTGTCCAGCAATAATATGGGGATCATTATATGGAGACACATATACTTGATTACTTTGCTTTGCTACTTTTCTAGCTTTTATTTCAGAATCCACACAGTCTTGTCCATAAATTTCTATTTTTGCACCGTAATTTTTTATATTTTTCAATTTGGCTTTAGAAACATCTTTTGGAACAAAAATAGTACAAGGGACATCTAACTTTTGAGCAGAATATGCAACCGCTGCTCCATGGTTCCCAGTAGAAGCAGATACAACACCATTTTCCCTTTGTTTTTTGGTTAAGGATAATACCTTATTCATTGCCCCTCTAACTTTAAAAGAACCAGTGACTTGAAGATTTTCCATTTTAAACCTTACGTCTGCATTTAAAAGCTCAGAAAATGAAGTAGAATATGTAAGGTATGTTTTTCTTATAAATGGATTTATTTTTTGCGCTGCTGAATCGATTTGTTTTGGGAGATCAGCGATCATGGTGTTTCATAGGAAATAATAGTACTAGCAAATAGTATTCCAAAGCTATTTGCTATCATATCTTTTTTGCTAAAGAAGCCATTTTGACCTCTCTTATCATTTAATTCTTTTATTAAACCTGCTGAAAAACTTAATAAAGAAGATAAAGGCAATGCTGCAGTTTCGCTCATTTGAAACTTATTGACCAATGCATATTGGGTACCTAATGAAACAAATGCACTGTACATAAAATGTTGTACTTTATCTATTGCAACCCACTCATCAACTTGTATATTGTTTTTAATATTTACAGATGAACTGCCTTGCTCTCCAAATGAAAAACTGATAAAAAACAATATGAAAAGTGTTGAATATTTTTTTTTTGCAAAGAGTGCTTGTATAATAGAAGAATAAATCACAATGAGTTTTAAAATCTAAAATTATTACAAAAACAATGTTTAGTCTCAAGCTAGAACAAATAAATAGAATAAATAGCCAAGTGCTAAACCTAATAAAGGCCCAAGTATTCTAAAAAGGCCAGGATTATTTTCAATAAGTTTTCGTAGAGTTTCCATAGACTAAATATAATAATAACTGAATTTTAAAAATATAATATTCAAACATCATTTATCTTAAATAGCTTAAAATAATAAAGCTTTTTATTCTAAAATAAATCCAATAAATCTTGTGGACTATTGATTATAAAGTCTGCATTTTGTCTTTTAAAATCATCTTTCACACCATTACCCCACAGCACAGCAACAGAGCTAATATTAGCACTTTGCGCGGTTTTGATATCTACAATCGAATCACCAACGAAAAAGGCATCGGAAGGATGACAATTAAAATTTTTGAGCATGAAGAAGGTTGAATCTGGATTTGGTTTTCTAGGGAATCCACTCTCCGCACCAATTACTTCCATTTTATACGATTCAAAATACTTATTTACTGATTTTAGGGCAAGAGAATGTAACTTATTGGAGATGACAGCCATTTTGACCTGATTTATTTTTAGCTTTTCAAGAACAGGAATGATACCATTAAAGATTCTAGTTCTAGTATTTAACTGCGTATGGTATCTTTCTCGTATCGCGTTTGCTAATTCATCAAAGTTTCCATTAAAATGTTTTGGAAGACATTTTTTAAGAAGATTCTCAAGCCCATTACCAATATTTTTTTTGTAGAATTTTTTTGGTTTTTTTTCCAAATTATTCTGAATTAAAACATAGTTAAAAATATGTTCAATATCGCTCAGTGTATCAATAAGAGTGCCATCAAGGTCGAATATAATTAGCTTTTTCTTCAATTGACTAGGTCGTGAAAACTATAAAAATAAATACTTATGAATAACCAGAGAAATGCACATCCAAAACCTAGATCTTTATTATTCCTTATTATAGTTTTTCCATTAGCTAATACTAAGTGCCTTATTTCCGAAGAATTAAAAGAATTTGGGTTGTTATTGAATTCAACTTTAAAAAAAACGTTTTTGTTTTTCATCCCAATATATTCACCATAAAATAAATCTCCATTATTAAGAATTAGTTTATCAGCGTCTTTTTTCCAGAATAAACTTTTTTCCTCGATAAATATATTTTTTTCATAGTTTTGGGAAAAAATGAAATTGCATATAATGATGAAAAATAATGGCTTCTTAATCATCATTTTTTGAGTTAAAAATTATTTAGTAAATAAAAACAACAAAAGGGTAAGTGAAAAATCACGAATAAAAAATTTGTGTGATTAATATTTTTTCCTGCTTTCAAAACTTCCTTCAGTATACAAAGTTTCTTCAGATTTTTGTCCGTTTTTTTTCCAAACAATCCAGGCACCATCTCTTACGCTACATCCATCCATAGAATAGTTTCCCTCCTTCCATTTCTCACCACTTTCATAATACCAAGTCCAGAGTCCAATACGACATTTACCTTTATTAGGCCCTTCAGCTTTTTTTAATCCATTTTCATACCATAATGAATAAAGGCCATCTTCTTTCCCTTCCTTAAAAGTAGTTTCTTCTGTTTTTTGTCCTTGTTCATCAAAAGTAGTCCATACTCCCTCTTCTTTGCCATCCACTATTTTTCCTTCTTTGGCTTTCGTTCCATTTTCATTAAAGATAGTATGAATTTCCTGTTCGTCATCAGATAAAGATATTTCTTTTTCTTTTACTCCCTGATCGTTATAAAAAATTTGTTTTATTTCTATCCCAAGTTCGTATGTTATTTCTTTCTCTTTAAGACCTTCTTTATTGTAGATAGTCCATAGACCATCTTTTTCTCCATCCTTAAATTCACCTTCTTCTCTAGATTTATCCTGGTTTGCAAGTCTTTCTTTTTCTGCAGCAGCCTTCTCTTCAGCTAGCCTTTTTGCTTCTGCAGCAGCCTTCTCTTCAGCTAGCCTTTTTGCTTCTGCAGCAGCCTTCTTGTCAGCTAGCCTTTTTGCTTCTGCAGCAGCCTTCTTGTCAGCTAACCTTTTTGCTTCTGCAGCAGCCTTC
>MDTE01114527.1_pt1 | contig 10303 bp, 8 predicted proteins | sample 811231 | NCBI WGS metagenome assembly MDTE01 (sample SAMN05326651, study PRJNA326480) | marine metagenome | isolation source: seawater | place: Indian Ocean: Red Sea | collected 2010 | reverse complement strand
GCTGCCAAACCATTTTCAAGAGCATAATCATTTGGAGTTTGTGCTCCTCTCGGATTAGTGAGATCATTTTGGTCTTTGCTGGGGTCAACAATCCTACCTCCCGGTAAGCCAAGTTTCTGATCATCCAGGTTTATATTGAGAAATAAATCTCCTCTTGGGAGATGACGACGGATTTCCAATGTAAGGTTTTTCTGTTTTAGATAATTGTTATCACGATATCCATCACTTAAGACGCGATTACCATAGGCACTAAGAGAAAAGCCCGCCTTTTTATGGCTAAAAGAGAAATTGAAATCACGAAAGCTATCAGAGCCAAAACCAGTTTCTATTTTGCTGTGTATTCCGGATTTTGCGTAAGCCTTTGTAATGATGTTAATTGCCCCCCCTTCAGCACCGCCGCCATATAGAACGCCCGCTACGTTTCCCCTGGTAATTTCTATTCTGTCTATACTTTCTCGGGGTATAGCAGAAAAATCTACGGCAGCTAGGTCTAAATCAGTGAGTCTTCTGCCGTTAATCAAAATTAGAGTATTGGCTGTCGCTGGTTCTCCAAACCCACGCATATCTATCGTCTGGCCGGCTCCGTTAGTGCTGCTGTATAAGTCTTGAAATTGTATGCCTGCCTCAAAAGAAATAATTTCGGGTATTGTTTGTCCAACGGACTGGCGGATTTGTTTGTTAGTTATGACGGTCGTCAATGCACTAATGGATCCAGTCAGTGAAGAGCTATTATAATCACTATCTAAACGCGATGCAGTGACCACCACAGCAGGTATATCGTCTCGCGATTGAGCAAAATTCCCCAAGAAAAATATAAAAAAAATGTAAAATAATATTGTTAAACAAATAAGTCGCTTAATTATCGAAAATTTTCGTTCTTTGTTCATTCCCTCTACCGTTTTCTTCCGCGAGCATAATATGGCGTATATGCATGAGAAAAATCATCGCTTAAAAAAAGCGATCAATGGGAGAAAGTTTTATATAGAAATTACTTTCCATTTTTGTATTTTTCGCACGCACTCTTGCTTGCGTCACCAAAAACGGATTATTCCGCCCTCCTCGGTCACCTCGCCCGACGAATAAGTGACAATCTTGATGGCAGGTCTCCTGGCTTATGGATCTGGACCAATATCCGCCTTCCCGTCAAGACAGTGGCATATTTGGATATCGATTACCCACTTACAGTTGCGAGGGCAGCCACGGCATTATCTTGAATTTCTAACTATTAAGCTAAGGATTCACCGTGTTCCCTTTTGATCCCTGATAGGGAACCATCAATTTACTTTTATATTAATTACATTTGAGAAAGGCAATAATCAGTAAAGAAATTAATTGGAATTATACAAAATTTAATCCTTTATATAAAATTGAAATCAGGCGGATGTATTTTCTGAGGCGATTAATTCATCCATAATTCGGCGCATTTGCAGGGGTGGGTTGTCAGCATTTATATCAATCAGTCCCTTAAAACTTAGTCCGTCTAATCTTTGCTGTTGAGCTTCTATCATGACAACATCCTCCTCAAATGTTGCCTTTGCACCTTTATGAAGTGTTTCCGTCATTTGAGTGTCATCCAACGCAAAATTTCTTACATAGGCCCAATTGTAATGGGTTGTGGTATCAGTCTCAGGCGTTATGAGGTGTGTAGACCATATTGAAATACCTTGTGATCGATTACCTTCCACGGCGCCGGTGTTAGCTGTCGCGCAACCCACATCGAACGCAAGGTTAGAGGGTGCTAGCCAAGTGGTTGTCTGCCAACGGTCAACCTTTCCTTTAAATCCACCGGCCTTTGCAAATAAGGGAGGAGCGTTATGCCCAAATATCCAGCGCGAAACAGCGACGGATCTCTCATCTCGAACTACCTTTACCGGCACCTTGGCTTCCTCCGGGTCTGCGGATAGCGTGTTTTTATGAAGATATGTAACGTGAGTAAAATCGAGGAGGTTGTCGACGAGTAACTGGTAGTTACCTTTCATTGAAATATATCCGGTGGCAGATCTCCAATCGTTATCATCTAACCAGAAATATTCGGGTATACTTTCTTCGTCTGCCTTTGCCGGATCACCCATCCAAATCCATACCATATTCCATCGTTCAACAGTCGGATAGGAACGAACCTTTGCGTTCGGAGGAATTTTTGATTGGCCGGGTATCTCAATACAAGCACCAGTAGAATCGAACTTCAGTCCATGATAACCACATTGAATTGTATCGCCTACGCAGTCACCCACAGAGAGTGGTGCAGCACGGTGGCAACATTTATCTTCTAGAGCTACGGGTTTACTGTCTTCAGTACGAAATAGTACAACGGGCTCATTGAGAAATGTCTTTGCAATAGGGGTACCCGAAGGTAGATCCTGTGCCCAAGTCGCAGCGTACCAAGCATTTTTTAAAAATTTAGCCCTAGTTTTAGCCATTTTACTCTCCTTTAAGTCATTTTAGCACAGGTTTAAAGATTATTTAAATCACTGATAAATTGGATTTTTTATACAAGTGACCTTTAGGGAGTTTGTTTAGAGGTGTACCCTTAAATTATGTCTAGTGCCTACAATGAAATAAATGCGCCAATTTCCTGGCGCGTTCAAATTCCCGTTTACGGCGCGGCTTTGTTTTCCAATAGTTCCCTTCATCTTTATAATGTTGTTGTACCCTTGTGGACAGCCACTTTAACGCAGGACCCATTAATAATTGGGGTTGTATTGGGGGCAAGGCATGTTTTGCCAATGCTGTTCCTGATTCATGGCGGTGCGATGATGGATCGGTTTGGTATCCAACGTGTGATGCTTGTTTTTGCGGGGGCGTCAATTTGCGTTCCTATTCTGTATCCAGCGGTGCCACTAATACCTGCACTCATTTTATTTCAAATGTGTGGTGGTCTAGCGGTAATGACGACCTGGATAGGTGCCCAGTCGCTTACTGGAAGTCTAATGAAGGGTCACCCAATATATACGGGCCGCTTGACGTTAGCGACCCGGGTTGGGACGATATTTGGTCCGCCAATTGTAGGTGCCATTTGGGACTTTTATGGCTCCTGGTGGGCCTTCCTATTTTTAAGTATTTGGGCCGGTTTAACCTTTCTATTCACTTGGTTAGTGCCGAATCAAGAAAAACTGGCACGTGATATTGTGCTCGAAAACTCAGGCTTAGCAACAAAGATCAGAGGCATTATGCCTCAGTTTGGTGATTACCTTGATGCGTTTCGCCTGATTGCTGTTCCCGCGATCGGGTTAGTGTTTATGGTAACTATCCTCCGACATTCTGGAGTTGCAATTCAATCGAATTTTTACGTCATTTATCTAAATGAGATAGGGATATCCGGTACACTAATTGGAATTTTATTTTCTGTACTCGGTTTAGTGGGCGGGTTAGGTGCGATCAGCACAGGTTGGTTGGCAAAACGCTTCTCAAATCGGCGTATTCTACTTTCTTCTATTGGACTGGGTGTTTTCATGATCACGATTACCCCGGCCATTGCTTGGACGGGTTTTAAACTTGACCCATTACCAATAACAAGAATCTTTGAAAATTTAGGAATTTTAATTGATTGGCATCCCGTCGCGGGAGTTTTTGGACTTTATGTTCTTTTTTTACTAGCCATGGCAATTAGAGGAGCTACATCTGGTGTTGCTCAGGCCATGGAAATTTCTATTGTTGCTCAGGCAGCGGGCGCGGCACAGGGTAAGGGCGCGGGCCTAAGGGTAACAGCTGGACGGGTAGCAGCCGTATTTCTGCCTATTATTATGGGTGCCGTAGCAAAACTTTTTGGGCTTGAGATGTCATTTTTTATCGTTGGTGGTGCAATCTTGTTGATACTTGGACTGCTCGCCATGCGCGACCCTGGTGTGAGGCCGAAACTTGATACCTAACTTATAATATGCGTCACTATTCTTGAGTTAAAATAGGATCCTTAATGCCAGAATATATTAAAGCAGAACAGTTTTGTGATTAAGCAATAATTGGTAAATTTTTATAAGTTATGGTTATTTTTCTAATCATTTTATAGGTGAAAGAAGAATTGTAATGTCTGAAAACATTTCCACCGAAGGGGCACATACCCCAAATTTTAATGATGCAGGCCTGTCAATGTTGAGCACTCGTTATCTCGAAGTTGAAAAATTGCCTTGGGGTAATACTGTGTACGACGGGATTGAAATGAAAATCTTATTCAAGGATTCCCAAAGTGGTGCAATGACAGCTCTTTTTCGTTGGCAGGCAGGGGCAAAATTACCCATGCACGAGCATACCGATATTGAGCAAAGTTATGTACTTGAGGGAAGTCTCTGTGATTTTGAGGGGGAATGCAAAGCTGGCGACTATGCATGGAGGCCGGCAGGAAGCCAGCATGAGGCCTGGTCTCCCAATGGATGTTTATTGTTGGCGATGTTTTTAAAACCAAACAGGTTTTTAGAGGGCCCGGAAGCTGAGCAATAGAATGCATACTTAAATTCCTATGAATAATTTTTCTATCAGGACGTTCCGCGGGTTAAAAAATTGTTCTTTGCCAAGGTGGCGATTTAGGTGAGTGTAAAGAAAAACAGGCGAGGGGGGTTGGTCGGTGCTTTCTCTCATCGTAATTTTGCCATTTTCGCCATCGGCAATTTTCCGTCCCAATGTGGGGTCTGGGCTCAACGTCTTGCAATTGGTTGGTTAACCTGGGAGTTGACGAAGTCCCCCTGGTGGTTGGGCCTCATGGGTTTTGCTGATTTAATTCCCGTGGTTCTCCTCAGCCCGCTTGCGGGTTATCTAGCTGATCGGTTTGAAAGAATAAAACTGGCTAGAATTTTTCAGTTTATGAATGTGGGCGTTACCACTATGTTGACAATCATCGCTTTTGCAGGATTGTTGAATGTAGAACTTCTTCTCCTTTTTGCCTTCATCACGGGGGTTGACCATGCTTTATTTCAACCGATCCGGACTTCTCTACCTCCGGCATTAGTCCCCCGAGAAGATTTGCCAGCGGCAATAGCCTTCGGCGGATTTACATGGAACTCGGCCAGGCTAATCGGCCCAGCCGTCGGTGCTGTGATTTTAGAAATTTTCAATGTCGAGGCTGTCTTTCTTATTAACACATTTCTCTATCTCTGGTTCTTTACTGCTCTGTGGGTGGTGAAAGTACCGCCGCATGCGGAGCGAGAGCCGTCAGGGCTTTCCGTTATAGGAGACATAATTGCAGGCTATAGATATGCAACTTCACATCCCATAATTAGGCCGTCACTTATAATCCTTTTTGGCTCATCTTTCCTGACGAGACCGCTGGTGGAGTTATTACCAGGCCTCTCCTCCTCGGTATTTCATCAGGGAGCCGGTGGGCTTGCTATTTTAACATCGTCCATGGGGGTCGGAGCGGTCTTGGCGGGGATTACTATAGCTCAACGTGGAAAATTTGAGGGTTTGGCGACGATTACAACCTATGCGGTTTTAGTCGGTGCGATGGTGTTAATGATCATCACAAATACCAGCAATTTTGGTATAGCTATTTTGGGGATGATACTTTTCGGAATTCAGTATTCTCTGGTGGGCACTTGCGTTCAGTCAATAATTCAGGCCGTTTCGGAGGATAAAATGCGTGGTCGGGTTTTGGCGTTGTATGGATTAATCTGGATTGGCGGAGCGGCGATTGGCTCAGTGGTTATGGGCGCTCTTTCAGAGGTTTTTGGATTAACCAGCCCCCTCGCGGTTAGCGGGGCAATTTGCTTAGGTGTCTTTTTATACTCATATTTTATGAAAAATAAAATTGAGAGCCAGATTATTAAACATCAAATTCAGGACTAGTCCCTCACTTTCCATTTTCCATGAAAAATAAGTCACTTGGTTCATCTACATCAAATATAAGGTTGGGTCGCTTTACGATTGCTATCTCACAGCCTGCTCTACAGGCATCCTCTTGGTGTTTTTTAAAACTTCCCTCTCCAAATGAGAATGGAATGGCGTCCAAAGGTTCTATAAGTAGCGCGTTGGTTCCTAGTAATTTTTTATCTGGCGCGATTACCACCGATGGGGAGTGCTTTACAATGGATTGTAGTAAAATATTAATATCTTCGGAATTTATTTTGGCGAGATCGGAAGGCAATACTAATATGGTAGTTGCCTTTAAAATTGTTGCGCCCTTTCGAGCTATATCTAAAGCTTGATTTAGGTTTGATTTGGTTTCTTCTAAAATGGCATGTGCCCCTGCTTCTTCTGCTATATCGAGTGCGTTAGGGTCACGGCTAACAACTATTACTTCTTCAATGGCTTTCGTACTAAGAGCAATCTTTAGAACATGCAAAAACATAGTCTTATTAAGTACCATTCGTTTGTTATGTGAGAGGACCTTGGAAAGGCGGCTCTTTCCTTCTGAAAAGGGATTTACGGGAATGATGGCAACAACGGACATCGTATTTAGACACTGTTAATAAGAGAGAGTTTCAGCAAATTTTATGGTTTTAATTGCAAGCCTTTTTTCATCATTATCTGATTGCATCAAAGTTTGGCATACTTTGACCTTTAAGCCGGTCGCGGTAATAGTATTACGTAAACTAGTATCTCTTTCATCAATAATAATCCCATCAATCAATTTTCCATAATGTTCTGCAATACCTACAGGTGAAGATGGCAAACCGATTTCACGCATCATTTTTGCAGCGGGTCCCTTTACTGCCTCGCCAGCAATAATCGGTGAAACAGCGACGACTGGAACTTTCGTCGATGTAATTAAATCCCTGACTCCGGGTACGTTTAAAATAGGGTCTATGCTTAAAAAGGGATTAGAGGGACAAATAACTATAGATTTGAGATCAGGGCAGGTCAGAGTTTTTCTGAACTTTGGAGAAGGTGTAGCAGTTTTTATTCCCTTGTAATGAACGCCTGTAAAAGTCGGCTTGCAACGCAAGCGGACAAAGTAGTCCTGAAAAAAGAAGTCACCTTCGACTGTATCAACGATGGTCCCTACCCGATGATCTGTCATCGGGACAATAGAATGAGAAACGTTATGTTTACGGCATAGAGCTTGAGTAACCTCAGACAGGGTTTGTCCTTCAGAAAGGCGCTTTGTGCGGTCGATGTGGGTAGCAAGGTCCTTATCTCCGAGTTTAAACCAATCATCACCGCCCACTTCCTTCAGTGTATTCATGAAGTTCCATGTTTCTTTACGAATACCCCATCCGCGTTCGAGATCGTTTATACCGGCTAGCTTGTAAAGTGTAGAATCGAGGTCTGGGCAAATAAAATAACCTAGATGCATAAAATCATCTCCGGTATTTACCACAATCGTTAGTTCCTCGGGCCTAAAAGTACGAACGAGCCCGTTTGCCAGTTTTGCACCTCCGACACCTCCCGTTAGGACAAGAATCATTTTGGTTATCTTTTACTCAACGGAATAAATCCTGTTCCTGGGCGCGAATGAGGTCGCTAGCGCTTCCTTGTCCTTGTCCTCCAACATACCCTCGAATGTGTACCACCGGATATCCTTCGTTAGCTGCCCCCATCAATACGGAGGCTGCTGCTGCTAACTCATCTGCTAAACCTATTTGTGTTGCTTTTAGAGGTCGATCGAAAAGGTCAGGGTGTCCATTCATATTTAAAAGAGCATCAATCCCAGCTGTCCCGATGGCGATTCCAACCGTTCCATTTCGCCAAGCACGGCCAACACTATCGTTAATAATTACAGCTATATCAGCCCCTGAAATTTTTTTAAAAGCTTTTCGAAGAATAGCGCAGCTTGCATCCGGATTTTTGGGGAGTAAAAGAACACGTTGCCGTAAGTTACCTGTTTTATCATCATTAACGGGCCGGATATTAGATGAATCTATACCGGCATTGGCCATGACAATGCCAAGATTGTGTTCCACAATCAAAACTCCCGCACGTTTTCTAACGACGCATTTTGATTCAGAAAGAATAAGTTCAACGAGACGCGGGTCTTTTTCTACTTCTTTTGCGAGTTCTGCGGCGGCTTGGGACGGGAAAACTGTATCCAAGTTAACATGACGGTCTTCTGACTTAGATATAATTTTTTGTGCTAAAATAATTATATCCCCTCGTTTCAATACAAGGCTGCACCGTTCCAGTCCATCCTTGATTATCTTAGCTAAATCATCACCAGCCTCAATCAGAGGGATACCAGGGAGTGCGGTGATAGTTAGATTTTGGGATGCTCTCAATGCACTTCCGGCTTCCGTGGTTTTCTCTAACGCATCCATAATTTAATGCTCATGGTTATCAGTTCCATCCGTAATGCGGATACCTGCACCTTTAATTTTGTGTGCCCGGTTGATGAAAATTAACACTGATGTAAGGGCTTCGGCAGCGGCGGCGTTTGCTAAGGGACCCGCATGCCAGCCTTTCATTCCTGCGGCTGCAGCTAGTTTAACCACTACTTCGCGGTCAGCTTTTTTGTTTCCACAGATGAGAACATCGCAATCGATATTGTGCTCTAGGTTAGATAAATGCTGTGCGGCGATATTTTGAAAAGCAGCGATTACAGATACATTATTTCCCAGCATATTTTGGGCTGCGACAACTGCGGAGCCATTTTCGGGCAACTGAACCGTACCGACTTTCGGTGGTACTAGAGGGGCTGTAACGTCCACTAAAATTTTATTTTCTAAAGCTTTAGAAATACTCCTGATGGTTTCAAGCTGGTATGCGTAGGGTACGGTGAGTACAATTACGTCACTCCTTATTACAGCCTCTAAATTGCCGGTTCCCTCAATGCCTGTGGAATTCGTTATTTTGATTAATTTATCCCGTATTATGTTAGCGGTTTGTGCGGCGCGGTTCTCATCCCGGGAACCAATTATTAGAGAATAACCTGCTTTATACCAACGCATTGATAGACCAATACCCTGATTGCCGGTGCCCCCTATGACAGCAATAGTCGGTTTTTTTTCAGACAATGAATTATCCTTATGCGGTCGCGGCTAATGGTGCAGCATTAAAAGATATTCTTAATCTATCCTCGGTGACAGCGTTGTAAAGGGTAGTTCTCTGCTTGGGGTAACGGCCGGACGCTTCAATCATTCTTTCCATTTGTTCTGGATGTCGTTCCTGTCCATGTATTGTGCCGGCTGCGCGAGATATGCTTTCATTCATTAAGGTGCCGCCCACATCATTAGCTCCAGAATTGAGGCATGCCTTGACACCGGCATCTCCCATCTTAACCCAAGACACTTGTATATTTCGAATAAAGGGATGTAATACTATACGCGCTACTGCATGCATCAAAACGGCTTCTCGGAATGTAGGACCCGGACGGGCGCGCCCTTTCAAATAAATCGGAGATTCCATGTGGACAAAGGGCAAGGGCACGAATTCTGTAAAACCCATGGTTTTCTCTTGGAGAGCTCTTAAACGCAGGAGATGCCGGGCCCAGTTTTTAGATTGATCAACGTGTCCGTACATGATTGTGGCGGTGGTATGAAAGCCTAACCCATGGGCAGTTTCCATGATTGAGATCCATTCGTGTGTATTAAGTTTGTCTGGGCATAAAATAGTTCGAATATCATCATCTAGAATTTCCGCTGCAGTACCCGGCAGGGATTTTAAACCAACCTCTCTTAAACGTAGGAGGAACTTTTCAATCGTGAACCCAAGAGTTTTGGCACCTTGGCTGATTTCCAAAGGAGAAAAGGCATGAATATGGATATCGGGGGCTGAATTTTTTACTACTTCACAAATTTCTAAATAAGTTTCCCCCGTATACTCCGGGTGAATCCCTCCTTGTAAACAAACTTCGGTAGCACCGCGCGCCCAAGCCTCTTTGACGCGTCGACCGATTTCATGCTTGTCAAGCATGTAAGGTTTTCCACGCAGATTTTCATGAACTTTACCCTTGGAAAAGGCACAGAATGTGCACTGGTAGGAGCATATATTTGTGTAATTAATATTGCGGTTTACTACATAGGTCACAGTGTCGCCGATTGAATTCTTACGAATATTGTCGGCGGTTTTACATACATAATCAAAATCAAAATCGCGAGCCTCGAATAGCCTACAAATATCATTCTCACTTAAGGAATGACCCGCAGAAATTTTGTCTAAGATATTCTTTATATCTGGAGTGGCCGTCTTTCGTTTGCTCTTAAAAACTGGGCTGCGTGCATTTTTACCGGGTGCCCAATTCTCGGTCCTGGCCAAACCATCTGCGTCACACTTGCTTAATGCTCTGGCAGCTATTTCTGGTGTCATCCAGTCTGCATGTTCCCTGATAAATTTAGGATAAACGGCCAACCTTTCAACCAGTATCTTACCGTGTGCGGCCGATTGTTGGGCGAGTTGCTCGATTTCTGGCCAGTCAGCTTCCGGATTAACGTGATCCGGT
>MDTE01033586.1_pt1 | contig 10303 bp, 6 predicted proteins | sample 811231 | NCBI WGS metagenome assembly MDTE01 (sample SAMN05326651, study PRJNA326480) | marine metagenome | isolation source: seawater | place: Indian Ocean: Red Sea | collected 2010 | reverse complement strand
GTGGTTACAGATTCGGAGAGGTTAATCCTGACAAATGGATGGTGTTTGGCGCTCACTTTGATATCGCCCCCCCGGTTAATGGAGGAATGGTTTCCCCTCACTTGATTGGTATGAGAACATATGGTACTCGTGTCGGCGCTTACGACAATACTGCTGGAACAAGTATGGTGCTGACCGTTGCAGAAGCAATGGCGGGATATAGTACAAGAAACACGATGGTATTCTGTCTTTGGTCTGGTGAAGAAGGCGGGAAAAGAGGTAGTGATTATTGGACTGATGAATGGGTAAAAGAGGATAATCCAAATGTCGAAGTTACCAATTATGTCAATCTCGATATGGCCGGTGTAAATTGGCCAGGCGGTGGCGGCGCTCCTTGTGGAGGAAACCATGGAGGCGGAGAACCAAACTGTGACCCTGACCCTGAAATCGATCCTGATGGCTATCCAAAAGATAAGGACGTCTGGCCTATGCGAGTGTATATTGGGCCAAGTATTGACCACGATGTTATGAACCAACCAGGAATGGTCAACCTAGCATTATGGATTGGTTCTGATGCCATTGGAGTTGAAGAGCAAATGTCTCCGTTGCTAGGAGAAGGTCACGCCGCAGAGACTTGGAAAGTAGATGATTGGTTAGCAAAAGGTAGACCTGAAATTATTGTCTATGAGGATACTACTGCTAGATCGGATCACGCGACATTCCAAGATAATCTTGAAACCGTAACTATGGGATTCGGTGGCTTAGTGGATGGGTATTGGTGTTATCACCAAACCTGCGATACGGTTGATGAAATGATTGACTGGATGGACACTACTGGAAAGGATTACGGAGAAGAGAGAAGTGGCACTAGTAACTTAGTGGATGCTCTTGATACGATTACTTGGTGGGCGACATACTCATTCTTCCACTTAGATGAGAATCCGGTTAGAAATGCTTACTTGGAAGAATGATTAGAACCATCCTGCGATTCGTAATGTTAGATCATCGATTGGGCTGAAAACTCCCGTCATCCACATGAAGATAATTACAATGAATGTGGCGAAACTTAGGAACCATGCTGGTTCGCTCCAATCCTTAATTTTCGCACCATCTAAAGGACCGAATGGAATCATATTGAAGAATCCTAATCCAAGGTTAGCAAAAATCCAGAAGTAGACTACGTCGTAAATCATCGCTTTGAGATTGATTGCTCCGGAGTCTAAGTATGCTGCCGATTCGGTTGCACCGGTTAGACCTAGTATAATCCCACCAAGAGGAATTCCAATCAAAAAAAGACCGAAATTTACAGCTGGTCCTGCTATAGCAATGTGACCGTTTTGCCTTCTTGTGACCAATCCAGCAACCATAACCGCTCCAGGGGCCATGAAAAGAATCCCAGTCAGCGCAACCAATGCTATTCCAAATTTCAAACCACTTGGATCGACTCTAAACTCAGCCCAACAACCATATTTTTTTGCCACAATTTTGTGGCCGATTTCATGTAAAAGAAAGGCGGGGCCAACTGCAATTAGCATGACTGGCATTGAAAGTAATAGAATTGCAATCCATTGATTCAATCCTGATTGGCTGATTCTCAGAACACTACCTGCCATCAAGATGCCAAGTGCGAGTGTAAATGCAGCTGTGGCTAGAAGGAGGTGTTGTTTTTCTTCATCGCTGAAGTGCCAAATCTTACCCTTGTGTAATTCCACGGGCTGTCGATTATTGATACCCATGAATCCGCCCCTGGTATTGATGTGAATTGTCCCATCATCGGTGCGGTGTGCATGTACACGGTGTATTCTTGGACGCTGTTTTGGGAAGAGGTCGTCCTCGAGTATATCGGCTCGGGGGTCTCTCGCCATGGGTGTTTCTAATCGCCGAAGGATTTGAAGCCTCGCGCGGAAGCATTCTTTTCTGAAAGAGGATAGGGGATACTATGGCGATGCCTCGAAGAGCAATGAAGGACTTGGGTTTCCAAGCCTGTTGTCTGCGTTGTGACGCTAAGGACATAGCCGGCTCTAACCGTTGCAAGAGTTGTATATCTCACCATAGGAAGGTAAGAGATTTAATTGCTAAGGCTCCGCAATCGGATGAGTTATTCCAACTTGCAAGGGATTTGCTCGCGATGGCTGCAAATCCAAATAGATATGATCACGATGAGGTTCACGGCCCTACGCTTAGGGAACAACAAAGATTAGCAAATTCAATGGCTGAGGCTAAGCCTCTTCCCTCGAGTGAAGATATCGAACAATTATTTGCAAAGCAAGCGAAGAGAGATAAGCAGAGTGTAGTGCAAACTGTAAGCAATCAAAATCCGTGGAAAGATGAGTTGCCGCCAGAAGAGATACTCGATCAAATGGCTGGCTCCCTAAAGGCGGAAGATATGCAGTATGGTTCCCGTACAAATCCGAGTAGGCCCATAGCCGCTGTAGACCGTTCTGACCGTTTAGGTGAGGACCGTAAAATGAACGATAGAATAGTGGCTGAAAGGGCAGCTTCTGAAGCCCCAGATGTGCTAAAAGAAGTTGTTGAGGCGGCAACGATTGCTGAGAGAGAGCGTGAAAGAGTTGAATGGAAAAATGTTCAGGAAAGTATCTCAGAAATGTTAGATGATGATTTAGACTTATAGTCTTATCAGAAAGTAATTACTATATTCTTTAAATAATTATCAGATGCTGATTTTTACTTGGTTTCAACTCTCACACCCTTCAAGAGTATAACTAACACGAGTTGTGCCCTTTCCCTTGTTTTTCTTACCTAAGAATTGCATTTCCCCTATCTCTCCAAGAGCTCTGACGTGTGTTCCAGCACAGGGACACAGGTCCACGTTATCACCTATCTTTATGATGCGTAATTGCTTTACTGAAATGGGTAAAAGATCCATATTGGTCCTCTCTGGTGGCATGATTGAATTGATTTCATCTCTAGTCATGATGCAGTCTGTAACCTGCAAATCTGACTCTACCATTTCGTTGGCCTTGTGAAATAGTTCATCGATCATTTCATCGCTAAACTTTACTGGATTGAAGTCGATTCTCGATCTGTCTGCGTGTATTTGGTTTCCTACTGTTCTAGCACCGTCATACATTTCGTAAACCAGACCGCTAACAAGGTGTTGAGCAGTGTGCATACGCATGTGAGCATGTCGTCTGTCCCAATCGATTTTCCCTTCGACCGAATCTCCAATTTCTAACCCGTGGTCTTCTCCAACAAAATGCTGGACGTCGGCTCTGCCTCTCACTTCGGTAACCGATACTTGGCCGCCGTCCCAAGTCAACTTTCCAGTATCCCAATTCTGACCTCCGCCAAGTGGATAAAACAGGGTTTGGTCGAGAGTTACTGAGGTCTCGTCAACCGCTGTAACCTGGGCAGCGAATTCCTTGAGATAGCACGCATCTATGCTCTCCATGTACAACTTAGTCGACGGCATGTGACAAAGGAAGAGGGGTTGTTTCTCAAAGGTTTGCTTGAGCATATTCAACCGCATTGCGGAATATTTGCATCCCTTCAGCAAGTATTTCTTCGTTGACTTCGCTTCTTGTGTGGTGTGGATGTAGGAATGTTGCATAGGCCGCTTCGGGGTGGGGCATCAGACCAAAAACAAGTCCTGTAGGATCACAAATTCCAGCGATATTTCGGATGCTTCCATTAGGGCAAATAGGGAATGGTAGAGTCTCGTCGGTTATTCCCTGGCCCGGTTCAGTTGTAGGATCGACATATCGAGTAACAATCTGGTTGTTCTGATTTAATTCGTCTAAATCTGTTGTTGATGGCATTACGAATCGGCCTTCTCCGTGTCTGACTGGACATTCAATTCTAGTGATTCCTTTGGTCCAAATACACGGGCTGTCGGGGTCGAATTCCAAGGTTACCCATCTGTCCTCATAACGGCCACTATTGTTTAGAGTAAGGCTCGCTCTTTGTTCGAAATCTGGAATCTCTCTACCAGGAAGTAACCCTGTTTTCACAAGAACTTGGAAACCGTTACAGATTCCGATAATTGGTTTTCCAGCAGCGACAAACGCTGCTAATTGTTCTCTCATTGCAAATCGCATTCTGTTACCAAGTAAACGACCAGATCCTAAATGATCACCGAAGGAGAACCCTCCGGGAACTGCTAGTATATGGAATTCTGAAAGGTCTCTTTCTCCGTTGACGAAGTGGTTGACGTGAACTCTTTCGCTTTGGGCTCCTGCTAATTCGAAAACCGCCGCTGTCTCTCTATCACAGTTGATTCCAAAACCGAAGAGAATTGCTACTTTTGGAGTTTCAACCATCATTGAACACCTCCTGTCATGTCAAGACTTCCTTTCCAAGCAGATACCATGTCTTCTACGTTTGATTCGATAATCAAGTCATCTCCATCCCATATACTGAGAGTGTCTCCATCGGTAACTTCTCCCATGTACGTCAATGGCTGACCTTTCATCGTTGACAAGAATTCTTCACGATTATTTTGCTTAACTCCAACAAGGATTCTACCGAGTGATTCTCCCCATAGTCTGCCCCACAGGTCCGCTTCTCCTGGACCATCAACATCGATTGCTGCACCGCACCTTCCACCGATGCACATCTCGGCAATAGCTACTGCTATACCGCCTTCACTACAATCGTGAGCGGTACGAACAATACCAGATTGGATTGCTTTGGTTAATGCCTTGTAGGATTCTAGATTCTTTTCCGGATTAGGCAAGCGTGGAACTTCGCCTCCAATTCCATCTGATTCTCCGGATTCCCTTAGCATGTAGGAAATCTCGCTCGCACCTAATTCCTGCTTTGATTCGCCTACTAGATACAGGCTTTCTCCTGGTTTAAGGTCCGAAGTTGTGGTATAGCGAACATCGTGATGATTTCCGAAGAGCGAGAATAGTAGTGTTGGAGGGATTGAAATCTTGTTCTCTCCAGTACCGTAATCGTTTTTCATCGAATCTTTTCCTGATATGCATGGTACGAAGTACGCTCTGCAAACCCTTTCCAGTTCTCTATTTGCTCTGACTAATTGAGCCAGTTTGAATTTGCCATCAGGTGTCTTCTTGCTCTCTATTGGATCTGGCCAACAGAAATTGTCAAGCCCTGCGATCTTAGACAAGTCTACTCCAGTACAAACCGCATTTCTTACTGCTTCATCAACTGCTGCTGCCGCCATTGCTCCCGCATCGATATCGCTGTACCTTGGAGAGATTCCATTCGAAACTACTAGGCCGTGTGTAGATCCGTGAACTGGCGCCAAAAGGCCAGCGTCTCCTGGGCCATCTCTTTCCACTCCTACAAATGGTTTGACTGCTGTTTGGGCGATAACTTCGTGATCGTATTGTCGGACCCATGTTTCCTTACTTGCAATATTTGGGCGTGCAAGCATTCGCATGAGGAGGGATGAATGGTTTGCATTAGAAGGGGGGTTGAAATCAGGGTTTGTTGGAGGCTTCCATTCACTTTCCAAGCGCAACTGAGGGACTCCATCGTGTAGGAATTCGATTGGTAGTGACGCAACAGTGTTTTCACCATGAACGACGTGGAACTGTCCGGTATCGGTGAAATCTGCTACCCATGTTGCTTCAACTTCATGCAGATCTGCTAAGGCTTCGAATGCTGGTACGTCGCTTTCCCTTACAGCGACTGTCATTCTCTCCTGCGATTCTGAGACTAGGATTTCCCAAGAGGAAAGCCCTTCTTGCTTTAGTGGAACTTTACCCAAGTCTATACGGCATCCGTTCGTGTATTCCGCCATCTCTCCGATACTGGATGAAAGACCGCCTGCACCGTTATCTGTGATGCACGTAATCAAGCCAGCATCCCTTGCTTCTAGAATCATGTCTAGCATTTTCTTCTGAGTGATTGGGTCTCCGATTTGAACTGCGCTGGATGGAGATTCCTCTGTCAATTCTAGAGAGGAAAATGTTGCGCCGTGGATTCCATCATAACCCACTCTTCCTCCAACCATGTAGACCCTGTCTCCGGCTTCCGGGTTCTTGATGTGAGATTCTCTACCATCAGGTAATCTTCTAGGCATCATACCAATTGTTCCACAATAGACGAGTGGTTTTCCGATGTATCTGTCATCGAAAACAATGGCTCCGTTTACAGTCGGTATACCGCTTTCGTTTCCTCCAACTCTTACCCCTGCGTGCACGCCTCTCAGAACTCTAGAGGGGTGGAATAAGTTCTCTGGAAGGTCTCCCTCCCAATCAGGTGGTCCAAAACAGAATACATCTGTATTTGCAATAGGTCGGGCTCCAAGTCCTGTTCCTAGAATATCTCGATTAACACCAACAATTCCAGTCATTGCTCCTCCGTACGGATCTAGCGCGCTTGGAGAGTTGTGAGTCTCTGCCTTCATACACATGGACCATTCATCATCCCAAGCGATTACTCCTGAGTTGTCGTGGAATACCGATAGTAGCCAGTCGACTTCATCTTTCATTTCCAATGTTGGCTTCATTATGTGAGTCTTGAACAAGGAGTCGATTTCTGTATCTTCTCCTGTTTCTGTATCTACATGGCGGATATGTGCTGCGAAAATTTTGTGCTTGCAATGCTCGGACCAGGTCTGAGCCAGACATTCTAGTTCTACATCGGTGGGAGCGTTTTCTGGTAATCCTAATTCTGCTCTTCTTGCTCTAACTTCTGGATCTCTGTAATGCGCTTGAATGGTTTGCATTTCCTCTAGATTAAGTGCAAGTAACCCTTCTTCTGAAAGTTTCATCAATTCCTCATCAGAGACTTCTAAATCAATGACTGCAGGTGGTGCGTAATCGCTTGGAGTGATTGGAGCATACTCGATTACAGGATATTCTTCTCCCTTCATAGAATACAATGCTCGCTCAATCAAGCCGTTGTGAAGTTGTTTTGCTAACCACTCTACTTCTACACCTTCTGGAACTCCCTCAAAAGTGTAGGTTAGGTATGTAGATACTCTGGCGTCGTCTCCAGCATTTGGGAATATTGTTCTGAATCCGTCTAGTGCCGCTTTACCTGGATTATCGGTAACGCCTGGTTTGAATCCGATTGTGACAACCATATCTGGATTTGAAAACAATTCTTCGTTTTCCAAGTGAAGTGAATCTGTAGCACTTTCTTCGATGATTGGGTCTGCAAATACATCGTCCGCTCTGCTAGAGACCTCATCGGCAGTAATTTCGCTAGAAATTAAGAATCCTACAATGGATCTGACCTTCTTTATTTCGATGCCGTGGTCGGCGATTAGTTGGCGTTTTACCGAGTCTCCTCTGACGTCTCTCATGCCTTCTCCAAGTTTCGGGGTTGTCTCAACTCTGACAATATTCGACGACACTAGGCACACCTGCCCCCTATGGGGGCAGACACACCCCAGCGACTACCGTCCATGAATACTACGCTTCGACAGGATGGTGAAATTCACAGAATTTCTTTGAGGAATTTGCCGGTAAATGAGCCCTTTACCTTAGCTACGTCTTCTGGTGTTCCAACTGCCACTACCTGACCGCCTCTATCTCCGCCTTCGGGTCCTAGATCGATTACCCAATCAGCTGATTTGATTACATCCATGTGATGTTCAATTACGATGATTGAATGGCCGGTGCTTCTCAACCTGAGTAGTACATCGATTAATTGTTGGACGTCAGAGAAAGAGAGTCCTGTAGTCGGCTCATCGAGGATATACATTGTATGTCTGTGTGGAGGTCTTCTCAATTCACTGGCCAACTTTACTCGCTGTGCTTCTCCTCCAGACAGAGTTGTAGCCGGTTGGCCTAGTCGAATATAGCCCAAACCTACGTCATTGATGGTTGAAAGTGTGCGGTGCAATTTGCGGTGGTTAGCAAAGAATTCTACCGCTTCGCCAACCGGCATTTCGAGAATGTCGTGAATGTTCTTTCCTTTCCAAGTAACTTCGAGGGTTTCTCTTGTGTATCTCTTACCTTCACAGATATCGCAAGTTATCCAAACATCTGGTAAGAAATTCATCTCCAATTTAATTGAGCCCCCTCCTCGACATGCTTCACATCTACCACCTTTTACATTGAAAGAAAAGTGTCCTGGTGTGTAACCCCTTTCTCTGGCTAGTTTGGTTTCAGAAAATAGTTTCCTTACCTCATCGAATGCTTTGGTATATGTTGCTGGGTTTGACCTCGGAGTTCTACCAATAGGGGATTGGTCTATTACAATCACTTTGTCGACCAAATCTATTCCTTCGATTTCATCATGGGCGCCAGGTACAACGTCACTCCCACTAAGGCTTCGTTGTAAGGCCGGAGCTAAAATGTTTGAAACCAATGATGATTTTCCAGAACCGGAAACCCCTGTTACTGCTGTAAGACAACCTAATGGGAATTCAACGTCTACATTGTCTAGATTATTTTGGCGCGCTCCGATGATTTTTAGATGTCCTTTGAAGGGAATTGTTCGCTCTTCAGGGACCGGGATTGAGCGCTTTCCTGATAGGTATGCGCCAGTGATTGATTCTTTGACTCTCATCACGGATTTGGGTGTTCCATTTGCGACGATTTGTCCGCCTTCTAATCCAGCACCTGGTCCTAAATCACATAACCAATCGGCCTGTCTTAATGTGTCCTCATCGTGCTCAACGACAAGTAGCGTATTCCCTAAATCTGAGAGTTCTCTGAGAGTTGCTAAAAGTCGTTCGTTATCTCTTTGATGAAGGCCGATTGAAGGCTCATCTAGAACATACATTACACCGGTAAGTCGGCTACCGATTTGGGTTGCTAATCTAATGCGCTGACTTTCTCCACCAGACAATGTGTTTGCTTTGCGATCCAGGGTGAGATAATCTAATCCTACATCGTTCAAGAAACCGAGTCTTCCTTCGATTTCCTTAAGAATTTCTCGACCGATAAATGCGCTTCTTTCGTCTAACTCCTCTGCAGTATTTCCATCACCGCGCATCGATTTGATTATTTCAAGCGCATCGTGCACGCTTGCTGCTCCAATCTCGGGTAGGCGTTTTCCACCGACGGTAACCTTGCTCGCCGCTGGGTTGAGTTTCTCTCCATTACAAGCAGAGCATGGTTCGTCATTCATACAAGCGATTAATCGGCTTCTGGTTCTATCAGAAGTCGTTTCTGTGTATGTTTTTTGAAGCCTTTCATACACTCCTTCCCAGGGCTTACTGTACTTGTATTGCGATCCCGTTTCTGATGTGAATTCGAAATGAATAATCGTAGATCCTGAGCCGTTCATCAAGATGTCTTGCGCATCATCATCTAATTGTGAAAATGGGATATTGGTTGGTATTCCATAATGGAATGCTGTCTGTTCCATTAACTTACGATACCAATGTGGAGACATTGATTGTCTCCAAGGAATGATGCAGCCCTCTGAAATAGTGGCTTTTTTGTTTACAATTAACTCTTCACTAAATCTCCTCTGAACACCCAGTCCTTGACAAGAAGGGCAAGCCCCTAACGGAGAATTGAATGAGAATACTCTCGGGCTCATTTCAGGCATAAACGCCCCGTGTTGTGGACAAGCAAATTCTTCCGACCAAACGATTGTATCGCCAATTTTGGTTTCTTTTGATTTTGAACCCTCGCTAAATTCGAATTTATCTTCGGGGGCCTTGATGCTCTCTATCGCAACTGTTCCACCGCCGATTCTGAGTGCAGATTCTACAGCTTCGGTTAGACGTTGTTTGCGATCTTTTGTACATCTTAACCTATCGATTCTGACATCGATATCGTGGCGTAAATTCTTGTCGAGGTTGTGGTCATCTTCGAATGATGCCTCTCTACCGTTGATTTTGCCCTCTGTCCATCCTTGTTCGACGAGGTGTCGAAATAAATCGGCATGGGTCCCTTTTCGGTTTCTAATTGCTGGACTCCAAACCGCAATAGCGTGGCCTTCTGTTTGCCAAATTATGTCGTCTACAATTTCCTGAACTGTTCTTCTAGCGACTTCTACGCCACATGTTGGACAGTGTGGCTTACCAATTCTAGCCCACATTAAACGAAGATAATCCATAATTTCAGTAACGGTTGCAACCGTTGAACGTGGGTTGTGACTCCCTTGTTTCTGATCTATTGAAATCGCTGGTGACAATCCTTCGATACTATCGCAATCGGCTTTCTTCATCTGTCCAATGAATTGCCTTGCATAAGAAGAGAGGCTCTCGACATACCTCCTCTGCCCTTCTGCATACAATGTATCAAATGCAAGTGATGATTTTCCAGAACCAGAAACCCCTGAAATAACAACGAATTTTCCTTTTGGTAGTTTTACATCGATGTCTTGTAGGTTGTGAGTTTTAGCCCCACGAACCTCAATCCATCCATCACTACCAGACTTTGGCATAGAATGATTGCGCTAGTCAAGAGTTCTTGAGTCCTTG
>MDTE01021211.1_pt1 | contig 10303 bp, 3 predicted proteins | sample 811231 | NCBI WGS metagenome assembly MDTE01 (sample SAMN05326651, study PRJNA326480) | marine metagenome | isolation source: seawater | place: Indian Ocean: Red Sea | collected 2010 | reverse complement strand
GTCGCGGCGGAGGCGGCGGGAGGGGGTGGAGGCGGGGGGCGGGATGGCGACGCGGCCGGCGGCGCTAAAAACACAGCTGGCGGCGCCGAAACCTACGGCCCCGTGCAGGCGCGGTTCGAGCGGATGGCGGTGGCGGAGCGGCTGCACTACAAGCTGTGCGCGCTTCACCTCACCCTGAACCCCGGGGATCCCGGGATGTGCGTGGCGCAGATGCGCGCGCACCACGACGCGTTCAGGCGACCGCCCGGGTGGCTCCCACCCGCCGCGCTGCCCCGGCACTGGTCGTGGGTGGCGAGGCAGCACAGAGCCTTCGCCGAGCTCCTCTCCCAACGCACGCCGTGGGGCGGATCCGCGAGCGCAGCCGCGGGGGCGGCCGCGGGGACCATGCCCCTGCCCTCGCCGCCCCCGCCCAACGCGCCGATGACCTACCTCCCGGGGTTCTGGTACCACGCGGCGGCAAACGCGACAGAGAGGCTTCGCCGAGCCGCCGAATCGGTGGATGTCGACGAGGGAAATTCCGGCGGGGACGGCGCCGCCGCCGCCGTCGTCGACGGGAAATACGTGGGAACGTTCGCGCGCGGCGATGGACCGATCACCGACGCCGAGTACCTCGGGCACGTTAACGCTCGCCTGCCCAGCGCGCCCGAGCTGGTCAAGACGTCGATCGAGCTCCTCACGAAGGCTCACGATCACTTCAAGCGAACGGCGCCCAAGGATGGCAGCGCGGGGTCCGCCAGGCTGTTCGCCTCCATCGTCGCCAGGCTGGCGCGTGGGTACCTCCTCGCCGGGGATTTCGCGTCGTCCAAGCGCCTGTTCGATTCCGTGGCGCCGGTGTACAGGCGCGAGGGGTGGGACGACCTGCTCGGCGGTGTCCTGATGGGGATGAAGGACTGCGCGAGGCACGCAAAGTCAAACTCGGAGTATCTCGAAATTTGCCTCGAGATTGCGGCGCTCGGCGGGACCAGCGCATCCGACGCCGTCGCGGCGATGGCCGCGGCGCAGGCGGCGATGGAGGATGCCAACGGGACCGAGGTTACCATAGGGATGGGCACGACGCCCAGGTCGGGTCACTCGTCCGGCGGCGACGACCACCCGCTCGCCAGGGCGATGCACTGTGTCGCGGGCTTTGGCGCCTCACACGCGGTGCCCGGGGAACCAATCGAGCTCACCGTCGCGGTTCGCTCGTGCCTACCCGCGACGTTGCCCGTGAAGAGCGTGACGGCGGTGTTCGGCGACGGCTTATACGACTGGACGAGTGAAGATGCCGTGTCTGAGCTGCCGGCGAGGACGTGGCGCGTCTTCGTCGTGAAAGTCACGCCGGCGTGGGGACACCCGGTGAACGTCGTCGCCCTCGTGTTAACCCTCGCCAACGGCGTTCGGTTCAGGCTCGAGCTCGGCGATGGGGACAGGGAGAGCCCCAGGCGGGGCTGGCTGGCGCCCGACGAGCGCCTGCCGGCAGCGGTCAATTCCGGGTGCAACTTGGGCGTGCACTCGTTGAATCTGCGAGCCGCGCCGTTGAAGATGTCACTCTCCGTGAACGTCGACGGACCCGCGCTTCTGGGCGACGTGACTGCCTTGCCACTCGCCGTGGTGTCCACCGGGGACGGACTGGACGACGCGGAGCTCGTGTTGACTGTCAAGGAGGGCGATAAGGCGGGTAGTACGCGGGAGAACGGCGGGATAAGGAGCGTGGAAGCCTCCGCCCCGGGCCCGGATGTCGTGTTGCTCCGCGCACCGGACTCCCAATCGGCGATGCAACCGCGCGAATCAATCGCCGTAGGGAACGTGTCGGCGGGTGGTACGTGGCGCGGGAAGGTTTACGTGCTGTGGCGCAGGCTCGGACCCCCCGCGACGCTCGTCGCGGAGCTCCGAGGCGTTCGCTCGGGACTGCCGGCTGAGAGCGGCGTCGAGGCGAACGCGGCGCTCGAGATAGTCGCCGAGCTGAGCGCGCGGGCGCCGTTCACGTCGACGCACCGGGTGCTGTCCGCGTACCGCACCTTCGCGCTCGTTCTCGACGAGCCGACGTCGGCGGGTACCGTGGAGCACGCGTCGGATGGGGACGTGACCGCGTCGACCGTGTCGGTCGCCGCCGCCGGATCGATTCTCGCCGTGGATTCGGTTCGAGCCACGAAAGGGTTCAAAGGAGACGAAGGCGCGATTGTGAGGAATGAACAAAACGGAGGCGTCGAACTGGGCGAGGGCGACGAGTTCCTCCAGCTGTGGCCGCACTGGGCCGGCGGGGACGCCAAGGATGCGTTAAACGTGACATGGCGCCGGCGCGGAGGTTTCGGCCCGGTCCAATCCGTGCTACCCGCGTCCCGCTCGCGCGTCCCCGGGGGCAAGGTGCCGCTGACGGTCACGCTCGAGTGCCCGCCGAGGCTTCACGCCGGCGCGCCGTTTCAGATGGAGGTTCGGTGCCGCAACGATACGTCGACGTCCCAGGCTCTGACGGTCAGGGTCGTCGACCACGCCGGCTTCGTCTACTCGGGGGCGAGGAGCGCGGACGTGACGGTGAACCCCGACGGCGGTCAGACGCACGTGCCGTTCACGCTCACGGCGGTCGACTCGGGCGAGACGCTGCTGCCGGACCTGGAGATCACGGCGAAGGGATTCGGGGCGCAGCTCCGGCTCCCGCGCGAAAGCAGGGAGCTGTACGTGTTACCCGGCGAGAGGCAGCAAGCGGCGACGGCTGTGGTTTAGCAGGACTTATTCTGGATCAACGTCATCCGATGGCTATGAGCAGCAAGCGCGAGTCTTATTAGCGTCGCCCTCTGATCAATCCGAGTCAGAGTTTTCCTCGTCCGACTGGTGGAAGATTGGCACCGGCTGAGTCTCCTTGTACGCGTTGTTTGTCGTCCACGGATTCTGCTCGGCATCCTTCGCGTGCCTCAAGATCGCCGCCCTCGGATCCTGCGTCCTCCAGTTCTTGTCGCCGATCATGTCGCTTCCCTTCATGATGTGCTGCGTCAGGAGCGTGCCGCCCCTCTCGTTCGGAGTCGGCTCCTGGGGAATCTTCGTCCTCAGCGGATCCTTGCGCTTCGCCGTGAAGCTCTCCCCCTTCGCCTTCTGCCCGGGCATGGGCTCCTGAAACATGGGCAGCGCGTGAGGCACGTACGCGATGGACTGCACGTTGATGTTGACGAAGTCCGACTGGGACTCCTTCCGGGTTTTCCGCCCCACGCACACCAGCATGCCCCTCGTGGACTTTTTCTCGTCGTAAAGCACCCTCGTGCACCCGCTCTTGTGGTCCCCGGCGCCGATGAACACCTGGTTGAGGCGCTGGTGCCACAGCGCGGACACGCAGTTCCCGGGAACGCCAACCTTACGAACCATCTCGAGCTTGGACTTGGAAAACACCGCGAGGGCGCCGTCGCCCTTATCCGCGCGGGACATGGGCGCGTCCACGCCGGTGAAGAAAAAGTCGTCATTCGGGGAGAACCCAACCGTCGTTTCCTCGTGCGTCGTCTCCAGGTCGTCGAACGTCTTGACAACCTTAGACGCGTTTCTCATGTCCCACACGCGCAGGGTTCCATCCTGGCACCGCGACAGGAGCGTGTTTCCGTCGCGACTGAACGCCACGCTCGTCACCGTCTCGCCCGGCGGATGCGACTTCTTCACCGTCGTCTTGGGCCTGGACGAGAACGACCAGTGGTTATCGAAGTGGCACTGCGCGCTGGGCGGCATCACGAGACCGACGGATGCGCTCCTGAATCCCCGGGACCCGGTCGGAAAGATCTGGATGGACCCGTCAGACACGGCGCCGGCGATGACGGAGCCGTCGGGGCTGTAGCAGCACGCGGTGACCTGCACGCGACCGGGTTTCACGAGCGCGGGCTTCAGGACGCTCGCCTGCGCGCCCCTCGGGTTACCGAGATAGTTGACGTCCCACACGCGCATGGAACCGTCCGCGGAGGATGTCAGGACCGTGTGCTTCTCGTACGGGTGCCACGCTCCGCCCGTGCACGGCGAGCAGTGCCCCTTGGTGTTCTTCAAGTCGCGGATGTACATGTCGCCCTTGTCGAACTCGCCCAGCTCGCGCCCGTCGCGGTCGTATATCTTCGGCTGCGGGTGGCCGGTGACGCAGAGGAACTGGTCCCCCGTCGGCGACCACGACAGCGCGTGCACCGGGTAGCCGTCCGCGGGCACAATCTCGCGGAACGGTCGCAGGTCCCGCTTCATGCCGTTGAAGTCGTATATCTTGACGCCGTAGTCGTGGGAGCCGGTGAGGAGGCGGCTCCCGGTGTGTTCCAGCGCCATGCAGCTCACGATCTTCTTGTGCCCCTCCATCACGGCCTCGTTGGCCGTGGGGAGGAAGTCGTCGACGTCGTCGTCGGATCCGTCGCCGTCCGAATCGTCGTCGGATTCGTCGTCGTCCAACGCGGGCTCGGGTCCCGGGGGCGGCGCCGGGCCCTCCATCGGCCTCTGGGGTCCCTCCATCGGCCTCTGGGGTCCCTCGATGGGCCTTTGGGGTCCCTCCATCGCGCGCGGCGCGCCTTGAGTCGCGATCACCCGCTCGCGCTCCTCCGCCGCGCGCTTGGCACCGGGCTTGACGCCGCCGAATCCCCCCGGGAGCATCGCCCGAAGCGCAGCCTCCTCTTCCTCCTCCTGCGTCGGTTTCTTCAGGACGAGCGGCTCGGGCTTGCCTTCCTGCCTGCCTCCAAAATCCGAAGTCTTCGGCCTCTTGCCTCCGTGCCCCCTCGCGTCGTCGTCGTCGTCGTAGAAGGCGGACGAGCGCGAAGCGGCCATCGCCTTGTTTCTCTTCGCGCGATCTAGCAGCTCCTGCATGCCTCCGCCCGACCTGGCGTCCATCCGCGCCGCGACGTTACGCATGGCGCGAAGCCGCGCAGTCTCCTCCTCGTCGTCGCTCATCACTCCTCCCTAAAGGTACCTCCCCGCGCGCCTCCACCTATGGAGCCCACGGCGGAACCCAACTCGCAATTTATCATTTATGACTGGCACCAAAGCCCTCTTCGAACAAACGCCACAGAGATATGCACGGCGTGCTGGCGGCGAGGTGCCGCCTCGGGCGCGTGGCGCTCGAGCGCGGTGCGCGCGTCACGAACGCTCGCAACGCACGCGCATCGTCGACGTGGTCGGCGCGACCCCGGCGTCCCTCGGACCTCCCACCGGCCTCGTCCGTCCGGTGGAGCGGCGACGTGTCCAACCGCCGATGGCTCGCCGCGCGGACGAGGGCGTCGCAACGGACCGCCCCGAAGCCGGTGCACACGCTCGTGTCGCCGCCGGACGGGGTGTGGGCGGGCTTGCGAGAGTGGCGGGGCGCGGCGCTGAACCGACGGTGGGTATGGGGCAAGAGGGACGCGCAGGAGGCGGACGCGAGCCGCGAGGATAATCCCGAGCCCAACCTCCCAACCCCGTGGGCCACCGACGAGTCGCCGACGACGCTGCCGGCGACCCTCGCGGAGTGCGCGGACCTCGTGCTTCGCACCGCGGACCCCGCGATGAAAGCTGCGCTGAGCCACGCCGCCTACGCCAAGTTCGTCAACTCGCGCGGCGCCATGCGCGTGGGTCTCGCGTCCCCACCCGCCGTGCCGGCCAGGCCCGCGCTGCCGGAGCTCGTCGAGCCCAAACTCGTCCCGTCGCCCAAGACGTGCGAGCTGGGCATGTCCGCCGCGATGATTCACAACGTGGCGCACATCGAGCTCAACGCGATCGACCTCGCGTGGGACACCGTGGCCCGGTTCTCGAGGCTCGCGGCGGCGGACGACGCCGGCACGGCTGGCGGCATCCCGACGGAGTTTTTCGCCGATTTCGCTCGAGTCGCGGACGACGAGTCCCGGCACCTGGGCTGGTGCCTGCAGCGTCTCGGGGAGATGGGCGTGAGGTACGGGGACATAGCCGCGCACAACGTCCTGTGGGAGGGCGCCGAGGCCACCGCGTCGTCGTTGCCCGCGAGGCTGGCGGTGGTCCCGTGCATGCAGGAGGCGCGGGGCCTGGACGCGGGTCCCAGGCTGGTCGCCAAGCTGCAGGGCCGCGGGGATAACCGAAGCGCCGCGGTCGTTCGAAGGATATCCGAGGAGGAGATCGCGCACGTTGCGGTGGGGGTGGCGTGGTTCAGGCGCGTGTGTTTAGGGTCCAGCGTGGACCCGGGCGACGCGTTCAGGGCTCACATCGGCGTGCACGCGCCGGATGCGCTTCGGGGTCCGTTCAACCACGAGCAGAGGGTCGCCGCGGGGCTGGAGCCGGACTGGTACAGCGTGGGGCCCGAGCACAGGATGGGACGCGAGGGGGAGGAGCAGCTGGGCGGGACGGACGCGCGGGCGCTGGTGGGCAGGCTCGCGCAGATGCTCGCGCTGGAAGGCGTCGACCCGGAGGAGGACATTTTTTAACGAAAGCTGAAATTGCAATGATATCGCGGGTTCCGCGCGTCTCAGCGCGCGGGACCCTCACCCCCCTCCGAAAAAGAATTAAAGGTTCGCTGAAATCATCTCGACACCGGCACGCCCTCCTCCGGCACGTCCTCGGTCGCCTCCTCCTCCACCGGCACGGCGTTGAACTCGTCGCTCTCGTTCCCAAACATGTGACCCATCTTCTTCCTCTTGGTCTCGATGTACCTCTTGTTGTCCAAGGTGATCGGGGCGAAGAGCGGGACGCGGCCGACGACCGTCAGGCCGAATCCCTTGAGGCCGTGGTACTTGGCCGGGTTGTTGGTCATGAGCCTGATGGTCCTCACGCCCAGGTCCTGAAGGATCTGCGCTCCCACGCCGTACTCGCGCGAATCCACGGGGAGGCCGAGATCCTCGTTCGCCTGCACGGTGTCCCTGCCCTCATCCTGCAGGTTGTACGCGCGGAGCTTGTGTCCGAGGCCGATGCCACGGCCCTCCTGCCCCCTGAGGTACACGATGACGCCCCGCCCCTCAGCTGCAACCTTCTTCATCGCCATGTCCAGCTGGTTGCCGCAGTCGCACCTGGTGGAGTGGAAGATATCCCCGGTGAGGCACTCGCTGTGCACGCGGACCAGGACGTTATCTCCGGACACGGCGTCCGCGTCATCGCCGTACACGAACGCCACGTGCTCGATGCCGTCGAGCTTGGACCTGTAGGAGACGGCGGTGAACTCCCCGTGGTTGGTGGGGACCCTCGCCGACGCGGTCCTCTCCACCAGCGCCTGCCTCTTGCGCCTGTACCTGACGAGGTCGGAGATGAGCACCATCTTGAGCCCGTGCTTCTCGGAGAACTCCCGGAGCTGGGGCAGGCGCGCCATGCTGCCGTCGGAGTCGTTCACGATCTCGCAGAGGACGCCCGCGGGGCCGCAGCCGGCGAGGGTGGAGAGATCGTAAGCAGCTTCGGTGTGACCCGTGCGCTTGAGCACGCCGCCCTCGCGGTAGCGCAGGGGAAAGACGTGGCCGGGCCGGACGAACTCATCGGCGTGCGCGTCGGGGGCGCCGAGCCTCGCGATGGTCGCCGCGCGCTCACCCGCGGAGATCCCGGTGGTGGACCTGACCAGATCGCACGACACGGTAAACGCCGTCTTCATGGCGTCCTCGTTCTCCTTGGAGGAGACCATGAGGGGCAGGTTGAGTCTGTCCGCGGTCTCGTCGTCCACGGCGACGCACACCAACCCGCTGGTGTGGCGGATCATGAAGTGCATGCTCTCCTGGGTCATCTTATCGGCGGCGCCGATGAGGTCGCCCTCGTTCTCGCGATCCTCGTCGTCGAGCACCACCACGAACCGCCCGGCGGCCACCTCGGCGATGGCCTCGTCGATGGAGGCGAAGCCGGGGGTCGGGGCGTCGGGATCCTCGTCCGCGGGGTTGGCGTCGGGGTGCCAGCTCGGGGTCTGCGCGCGGACCACCACGCGGGAGCGCGGCGCGGCGGAGCGCGAGATCTTCGCGAGGCGAGCGCGGTTGCCCATCGTCGCCGCGAGGGGGCGGGCGGGGGCGCGCAGCGCGGCGGCGGGGCCCTTGGCGGACCTCGCGACCGCGCGGGGGGTGCACTTGGCGGCGGTGAACGCGGCGGAAACCGTCGTCATCGCGGCCATCTGTGATGTCTTCACGCGACCTTTGTCCTCGGCGCGTGCACGTGTCAATTAACGGCGCTGCCTCTGAATTATCTCGAGATAATATCTCGCCCCGCCCTTGAGTGGGGTTGGTGCGCGTCCGCGTGGGTCCTTTGAGGGCCTTCCGTCCGAGCGCCGGGCGTGTGGCCTGGCGATGCGAGCGGGTGCGAGGACTCCCGGTCGGGGCGCTCACGCGTGTTGTGTCGAGGGCGCGTCCGGCGGGGCGAAGACGGTCTCGGAAGAAAAAAGCGAAGGTCCCTGTTCGAGAACCCAAAAATCGACGGCCCACAGCCGCCAAACAGATCTTCGATGGCCGCGACCGTCTGTGACTCAAGAATTTCCCCCCGATGTTCGGAACTTTTTTATCCCCTCTCTTCACGGGTTTATCCTTCCAGTCTCTTCCTCCCCCTCCGATGCGCCGATTGGGAGCCCGGCGAATCGAGACCGACCGAGACTGATGAACAGACGGCACTGCAAAATTCACAATTTCGTGGCGCCAGGCGGGGTCGACCGGACGCGTCGTCCGTCGTATCGGGAATGAGCGCGTACACGACGCCGGTGAGGGACGGTGCCGGTCACATGGTGATGGCACCGACGCCGCCCACCAACATCCGCAACCTCATCGCGCAGAAGGAGAAGGTGCGCATCCGACTGATGCTCCGAACGACGATAATCCAACTGCCCCCCGAAGTGCACTCCGCTGAACCCCCGAGGTGTGCCCCCTCGAACAAACTCCACAGGAGCTCGTCGCGCTCTCCGAGCAGCGCATGAGCCAAATCAACAAGCGCACGCAAGACGTCGAGCAACAGCTCGCGGTCCGCGAGCAGGAGCTCGCCAAGACCAAGCAGCAGTTCGCGCAGCTCACGCAGGATTTCAGGTACAACCTCAAGCTCCTCGAGGACAGGGACGCGGAGCTGGAGAGACTGGACGCCGCCATCGTCACGCACAGGGCCAACGCGGAGAAGGCCGATAACGCCCTGCAGCAGCAGAAGAGCCTGGTCACCGAGCGCGAGGCGGAGGTCAGACGGGAGAAGTCCCGCATCGCCGAGCTCGAGGCGTACTACAAGGAAAAGGTGGAGCGCCTGCAGAAACAGACGGACGACGCCAGGTTCTCCAAGGACGAGGAGCTCCAGAAGCAGAAGGACGATTTCCTCGTGCTGGAGCGCCAGCTGGTGCGTCAGCTCGAGGAGCAGAAGCAGCTGCTCGAGGCGCAACGCGCGGACGTGCACGCGCAGGTGGCTGAGCGGGGGAAACGAGCCGAGGAGGAGGCCAAAGAACCAATCGCGCGCCTGCAGGCTGAGCTGCACCAGGAGAAGGCGCAGTCGCTCGCGCTCGCGGGTGAGCTCGAGGCGGCGCAAGCAGCGGCGCAGGACTTCAAGGACGAGATCCAGGCGGCGGTGGACGATAAGCGGGAGGCTGAGCGGGAGGCTGCGGATTGCCGCGAGCGGGTCGTCGCCGTCGAGGAGCTCCTGGCGTCGATGCGAAGCGAGCTCGACGCGGTGAAGGAGTTCAAGGCGACGGAGAAGGCGGCCGAGGTGGAGGCGGACGCGGAGGCCGTCAACGCCCAGAGGGAGAAGGAGCGGGAGCTGGCGACGACGGTGCAGGACCAGAAGGACGAGATCGCGCAGTTGCGGAGAAAGGTGAAGGAGCTCGAGGCGTCTCTGGAGTCTGCCGACGAATCGCTCAGGAAGGCTGAGGAGGACGCCAAGGCTAAGGAGGAGGCCGCCAAGGCCAAGGAGGAGGCCGCCAGGGCCAAGGCCGAGGAGGAAGCGAAGAAGCCACCCAGGCCGTCGTCATCGTCGAAGAAGAAGAAACGGTCCAAGCGTAAGGATGACGACTCGTCGTCCTCGGACGCGTCCGCCGACACCGGCGACGGCTCCGACGGCGTCGCGCCGGCGTATCTCCCGCCGCCGGAGGACCACCCGCTCGCTCCCCCGCCGTCCATCGGCAGGGAGAAGCCCGAGGTGGCGGCGGCGGCGGCGGGCGCGGCGGCGGCGAGGGCGGTGATGCGCCGGAACGCGCCCGCGCACTGGTTGGGGGACTCGACCGTGGAGCAGATGTGGGGCGGGTCCGTGTCAATCTCCTCGGCGGGTCCCGTCGCGATTCCGATGGAGGCGATCGAGGCGGCGGCGAAGGCGGCGGTGGAGGCGGCGCTGGCGACGCGCATCCCCACGACCGTCACGATCTCCGCGCCGTCGTCCCCGGCGCGGGCGGCGGGCGGGCCCGATCGATCAAAGGCTTCGTCCGACGCGATCGTCTCGCAGTCTCCGGAGCGAACCGACGCGT
>MDTE01152374.1_pt1 | contig 10304 bp, 9 predicted proteins | sample 811231 | NCBI WGS metagenome assembly MDTE01 (sample SAMN05326651, study PRJNA326480) | marine metagenome | isolation source: seawater | place: Indian Ocean: Red Sea | collected 2010 | reverse complement strand
ATGCATGCGCTTTCTAGTAATAATTGGCGCTTCGATTTTTTCCATCCTTTCTATTTGCTTTAGCTTGCTCTGAGCCTGTGTGGCTTTTGTATTCTTGGCACGAAAGCGATCCACAAACTTCATTAAGCGTTCTATTTCCTTCTGTTGATTTTCATAGGCAGCTTGCCATTGAGCTTCGTTTGCTTCTCGTTGAATTAAATACTTTTCATAATTTCCTGTATATCTAGTAAACCTGGCATTCTCTAGTTCTAATATATGTCGAACTAGTTGGTTTAAGAACTCTCTGTCGTGGGAAATAAGAAGAATTGCACCAGGATAATTCTGTAAATAATTTTGCAACCAAATTAGCGAATGCAAATCTAGATGGTTAGTTGGTTCGTCAAGCATCAATAAATCTGGTTCCTGCACCAGTAGGCGGGCTAGATGAGCGCGCATAATCCAACCCCCACTTAATTCCTTTGCTGGCCGATTAAAATCAGAATCTTTAAAACTTAGTCCATTAAGAATTTGCCTGGCTTTTGCAATTAAACTTCCACCGCCAGCACTCTCAAATATTTCAAAGTCGCCTTCCGTAGGTGTACTGTTTTCAGTATCCCCGATTGCTCCCAACCTTTTTGCAGCATTAATAAATTCAGTTGAAAATGAACATGCTAGCTCAAGTACAGTTTCATCTGCAGTAGGCGCGCTTTCCTGTGGCAGAAAGCCAACCCGAGATCCTTTTTCTATAGCTATTTCTCCGCTGTCAGGAGTAACGTCTCCTAGAATAACTGAAAATAATGTAGATTTACCGGCCCCATTCGGTCCAACAACTCCAATTCTGTCGCGGCGATTAATTTGCACGCTAACATTAGAGAATAATGTACGCCCGGCATAAGCTTTAGTAATACTTTTGATTGATAGCATTTATTAAAACAAAGCTGATATCTGTAACCGTAACCAAACTAATAATTAATACCTCCCAGAGGCCCGACAAAGTACTTCAGAACTGATTGAGTACAAGCCAAGACGTATAAATATACTATTAATTACGACGAGCCCTTGAAACGAAAATCAATATTACTGCAGTAAAAAATGACAGCATAGATATAGGCGGCAAATAACCATTGTCAGCCCATTTCGCAGGTTCAATCCAGTCATTCCATCCCATAAATGTTACATGAAAGGCTCCACAAATAAGTACGGCTTTTCCTGCCCACGGCAAGACGCTTCTTGCAATTGTTGGGTTAGATGATTCACGAGTACCGTTTATTGTTTCCCAAAGAATACAGCTTAAGAATACCAAGCCTATAACTCCAAAAAGGATTGCTGCCTCGCCATTCCAAGTCATTCGCATTTTATCTAGATCATTAAAAAACTTACCAAGATACTCCGGGCGAAGTACAATCATGGATATAACAACATGCATTCCTATCATTATTGCTCCCATTAGCCCTGTTTTTCTCCTTGTTTCAGGTTGTTTAAACAATCTGGATAGTCCAATGACTGCTAGCCCCGACCACGACAGTGTCTTATTCATTATAAATAATGGAATATGGTCGATTGTCTCGTTGCCGAAAACGACATAGCGTAAATTTGAATAAATAAAGCATACCGAAAAAATTCCGCATATGTATTTTATCATTAAAGATTGCTCTGCTTGTTTATTCGAAAATCCCATTCCCGTTATTAACCTCAAATCAAATCACCATTTTTATTAACAACTCATGTCTTCGGCTATAAAAAAACACTGAGAAATTGAAAATATAAAAAATGTGATCATTTTAATAAATTTCACAAGCAGACAGATAAGTAATAGTTTTTTCAAGAAGCAAAAGACTGGGCAGCAGATCTTTTGAATCCTTGGTATTTATCTTTTCGAAGAATTCTTTATGTTTTGATTTTTGGAAGGGTCATTCCGAAATGGGTAAACAAGTTGATTGAAATACCCTTTAGGGAATGACGTGTCCGCTAACCCTGTCGATTCAGGCCACTCATTACCTGGCATATAATAAGTACCAAATAAAATATCTATAAAAGGAAAATGAATTGCGAAGTTCTTGTCATATGCGTCTGGATTATCGGAATGATGCCAGTGATGATATTGAGGAGTAACGATCAAATATTTCAAAAGTCCAAATTTTATACGCGTATTAGAATGCACGCCAACAGCCTGCAAGGAAACAATAACTACGTAGATATAAAACACATCAAGGGAGAAGCCTAGTATGTACAATGGCAAATATGAAAAGGCTCGAGTCAAAAGAATATCAACAATATGTAATCGAGATCCAGCCATCCAATCTACTGCTCTGATTGAGTGATGAACGGCATGAAATTTCCACAATGATGCCGTTTTATGAAATGTTCTATGAGCAATATACTGGAAAAGATCAGTAATGAACAAGGCTGCTAGCAATTGTACCACAAATGGCATTCCTTGAATAAATTGATGGAGATTTTCCATATGTAAGTTGCCAAAAAAATATCTTGCTGGTGACTGAATAGAAACAGCAGTCAGTTGAACGAAAATATGTCCGAAAGCAAAGTAAACCAGATCAGTTTTCCATTCTTCATGAAACTTTGACTGATTTAATTTTTTTGGAAAAAAAAGTTCTATTGGGATAAAAATAAATGCCAACACTAATAAGTCTAATAAAAGCCAATCTAAGCTTATATAAAAATTACTTTCATTGAATTTCTCTACTTCAACTGATGCTCCGCCCAGTAATATAGAAATAGCGCTTATCATAGTGCCCATCAAGGAGGGGATCTTGCTTCGACATAAAATCAAGCTAAGCAATGCGAACAGAAACGAAAACAGCAGGCACAACATTAGTATGGTTCGCAGTATTTCTAATGGATAATTTCGGCGGTATTCTGGAGTAGTTAGAAGTTCAGGGAAAATAAAACACAAAACCCCTCCGAAAGAAATTAATGCAAAGAAAACAGACAGATAGCCGCTAATGTAACCTTCTCCAATTTTTAGGCGTTCATATTTGATTGCCTCTTTACTAGTTTTAAAATCGTCTGTCATTTTTCTCCTTCTTATTTCAATACTATTTTGATTAAAACCAGTATTCAGGCCTCACTCCAGCGGCAGTTCGTATTTTCATTAATCTGAAATCTCGCCATTGGGTATGTCCGTCTAGAAATAAAACATTTCCACCTGCAGGTAAATTATCGGTCTTTAGGTGGCTTGTGCTATGATAGTCAATTACACCGCTATTTATTCGAGCAAAGTTCTTGCCATTTTCTGAAATAACACAATCCACTACAACTTCAGCGCTAGAAGGTTGGCCGTCTGTAATTCGTTCGTAAAGATACTTCTGATCCTCAGGAGGCAAACGGAAAGCCTTCAATGGTTGTGGCCCGCGAAATAATGAATTTCTTTTTATAAGCCAAGCATATGAAGTTACAGTCCAGCCACCACGAAACTCCCACCAAAGATCAATATCCTTTACACTCGCAAATTTGCTTGGGCAATAGAGGACCTTTCTTGATCCTCCAGATTCGACAATAAATTTAGCAGTTTTTGTCGGAATGTCCCAAAGCCATGTTCCTGCATCAGCACCATAGGACGGCAAATAATTATCGTTTTCTCCTGCATACATATGAAGCGCAAGGCCAATTTGCTTTTGGTTGCTCATGCATTTTATCCTAACGCCTTTTTCTTTTGCTAAACTTAATGATGGTAATAGCATTGAGGCAAGGATTGCTATAATAGCAATTACCACCAAAAGCTCGATTAACGTAAATCCTCGGATTTCCTTCACCTTTATTCTTATTACCTGTCAATTATTCCACTCATAAAATATTCGCTCCGGCACTCTCTGAAAACTGTTGGCCTCGTATAAACTTTGAGCTGCAGTATTTGACACCGTTGTTTCAATTAAAACTCCTTTGGCGTTTGATTTCTTTCCGAACAATTTAATTTCATTAAGCAACTTCTTTCCTATTCCCATTCCTCTGTGAGCCTCATTAATGAACAGGTCATTTAATATCCAGATTTGTTTTGCGGAGACAGATGAAAAACTAGGGTAGAGTTGCGCAAATCCAACGCATTTATCATCAGATAAATAAGCACAAAAAATAACAGAATCAGCATTTTTTAGGCGGTCACTAATAAACTCATGCGCCAGTGACAAATCACTACATTGACTAAAAAACACCCTGTATGAATTGAACAGTTTCGCTAAATCAGTAATATCATCAACAGAAGCCTGCTTAATGGTAACTTCCATGCCTTTCTTTCTATACGATAACGATATACTTAACCATGAAAATAATAATTACTTTCTATATACGTAGACGTAATAAGCGCTGAGCATCGTATTGTTTTGACCTTTAAACCAAGTATGCAAAGCAACGGGGCCTTTTTTTAAACTCATGGTAAAGGTGATGGCCTTATCCTTTTGAGTTACTCGTTTAGTAAGGCCTTCAAATTGATATGCTTTTTTTTGCCCTATATCTAGATGGTTGTGGTCACTAACATAAAGCATGGCTTCTGTAATAGGCAAAGCCTTGCCTTCACCGTTAGGCAAGGTCCCACTGATTGTCCCATCTGCTTCCTTGGGCCAGCGTCTAAGCTCGATCTCATACTCTCCAGACTGAGCTATATCAAGAAGCCAATATCCACTTTTTTGAACGCCGCGAAAGATTTGACCTTGCTGATCGACAAAGACATCAAGCCACTCAGTTGCAGATAACTTAGTGGGATTTTCATATTTAGTTCCAATAATAATGCGCTGTGGATTATTCGCTAAGTGTTTAACTGTATCCCACCATGAATAGAGATGCCTTCGCATTTTAGCTACGACTTTAGGATGATTCCCTATAATATTATTCTTCTGCATAGGATCAGATTTAAGATCGTAAAGTTCGCGGTTTTCAAGCAGACGCCATCTCTTCCATAAAACTGCAGACTGATCTGCTCGCATTTGAGTCTGTGAATAAGGGGATGGGTAATTTGAAAATCCAGGCATCCTGCTATAGTTAATTATGAGCATACGATCTTCTGGCACCTTTTTTTTATCTTTAATAATCGAGGCAAGGCTCATTCCGTCAAACTTCTGACCATTTACATTCTTGATTTCTATTTCGCATAACTCCAATAACGTGGGAAGAACATCTTGGACCTGAGTTAGGCCTTCTATGTCGCGAGGCTTACCTAAGCCTCCGCTAGGCCAACGTATAAAGCAAGGCACTCGATGTCCTCCTTCCCAAATTTGGGTTTTTTTTCCTCGCATGCCAGCATTGAAATATTGAGGGCCTAAGATGCTTCCATTATCAGTTTGAAAAAGCAGGATCGTATTTTCAGATAAATTATTTTCATCGAGAAATTTCATCAACTTACCCATATTCCAGTCAATATTTCGAATCATTCCAAGGTAAAGACTAAGGCGTCTTTTTATGTTTTCTTCTAAATGGTCAAACTTAGGCGATTCGAGAATTTGGGCAATTGCCTTGCGATCTTCATCTTTTGGAATGAATGGACCATGTGGGGTGTTAGTGGCTAGATAACAAAGGAACGGTTTCTTTTTCCTTAATGAATCCAACATAAAACGTTTGGCTTCAGAGAAAAAAACATCAGTGCAATATCCTTTGTATCGTTGTTCCTTTCCATTGTGAGTGTAGACGTCATCAAAGTAGTCATTACCCCAATAAGCAGGCACGGAAGGTATCGATGATGAAGGGTACCAAACACTTTCTTCGAAACCTCTGTCCTGAGGTCTAAAAGGATAATTTGCCCCTAGATGCCATTTTCCAAATACTCCTGTGAAATATCCTGCATCGCTAAAATAATTAGCGATAGTTGGAATTTTAGGGCGAAGAAGGGCTCTGCCGCTACTCACATTCACTGCTCCGTTACGAGCAGCATCCATTCCTGTGAGTAGTTGACCACGTGTAGGCGTGCACATGGGGGTGACATGATAATCCGACAAGCGAATGCTTTGCCCATGAAGAATATCCAAGTTAGGAGTTTGTAAAACCGGATTACCGTGGACAGATAGCTCAGGATAACCCTGGTCGTCAGTCATAATCATAAGAACATTAGGACGAGCTATAAGTGAGGTGCATAATCCTAGGAAAGCCACTATGAGGAAGGTTAAGTTGTTCATTTATTTATAATTACTATCAGATGTATATGATCTTAAATTATTTTTAGCTTAAACAAATCCCTACTTCTTTTTATTTGATCTATACACACTGTAAGTACGTCCAATTTTCCAATCGACCACACCAACACTCTTAGCCCATCGTGCGTAAGAATTATTCAAGCGATCAACTACATTAGGTTGAACAGTGGCAAGATTGTTTATTTCACTGAGATCTGAGTCTAAATCATAAAGTTCCCACGGCTTGTTAGCATAAGAGACAAGTTTCCATTTACCATCACGTGCGATACGATTCCCTTCATGCTCTATGAAAATTGGTTCAGTATGAAGCGGCTCATTTGATCCTTGTAGGATTCTAACAAGGCTTATTCCGTCACTTAACGGAACGTTTTTCCCGTCTTTAGTTAATGGACGTTTAGCAGTAGCAACATCTAGGCAAGTTTCGACAAGATCTGGCAAATAACCATAGTGAGTTAGAATGCGATTAGTTTTGCCGCTAGGAATGCCTTCAGGCCAATGAACGATTAATGGAGTCTGCACGCCACCTTGATGCGCGAAGTGTTTGTATTCACGAAACGGGGTATTGGATAGTGACGCCCATCCTTTTCCATATTTGTTCCCCCCTTTTCCGTAAATACCAAGATTCTTGAACTGAAACTGGCCAAGTGCTCCAGTCTCAGCCTCTCCACCATTATCTGAAAGAAAGAAGATGATTGTATTTTCTAGTTCGTTTGTCTCTTCGAGATGACTAACGAGTTTACCGATATTCTGATCAACTCGATCAATCATTCCGGCATAAGTAGCCATAATCGCATCCATTTCGTTTTGCTTCTTACTACTTAATGAACTCCAAGCCGGTATATTTTTTGGTCGCGGTGTTAACTTGGTATTACTCGGGACAAGGCCCATAAGCTTTTGTTTTGCTAGTCGTTTTTCACGAAGAACATCCCATCCTTCCATGAATCGACCACGGTACTTTTTATAATCCTCTGGCATGCATTGAACAGGAAAATGAGGAGCGTTATAAGCTAAGTATAGAAAGAAAGGCTGGTCGTCTTGTTCTTTGTCGTGATCTGAGAGGAAATTTATAGCCTCTTTAGAAATTGCATCCGTAATATAATACCTTTCTCCCTTCGCGGTAATAGGTTTGTTTCCCCGATGCAGATTAGCCGGTCGAAAAAAATCCGATGTCCCAGCGAGATGGCCGTAGAATCGATTATATCCACGTTGAAGAGGCCACGTTTCAGGCTTTTCATTTGCAAGATGCCATTTGCCGGTCATATAGGTTCCGTATCCGGCGGATCGTAACATTTCAGGAAGAGTTGGTATTGAGACATCTAACCAGCCTTGATAAGCATAAGGAATTTCACTTCTATCTCCAGTGGTTAGCGCAAATCGGGATCGTGGATTTTTAGCATCTCCGTCAGTAATTGGTCGAATTGGCAAGACCATATGACCTACACCTACTTGATGTGGATGTAAGCCAGTCATTAGTGTTGCACGTGTTGGACAGCATCTAGCAGCATTATAGAATTGATTGAAGCGAACTCCATTATGGGCCAATCGATCTAGCGTAGGGGTTTCTACCATGCCGCCATATGATCCGATATTAGACCATCCCATATCATCAACCATGATTAGGATGATATTTGGACGAGCGTTAGCCTTTGGATTTAAAAAAAAGCTGCTAAAAATAAAAATTAAATAAAATAATTTATTATTCATTATAGAATAATTTTTTTAGGGACAATTACTTTAGCTATTAAGCAATACAAGCAAAAGGGAAGGGTGAGGCGTTTCAGTTTAGATATACTATTTAACTTTCTCAGCATTCTTTAAATAGTCTGGATCAATATTTACCCCGATTCCGAAGCCATTAGGTGCGTTCATTGAGCCATTGCTGACAGTAATCTTGTCTCCTGTTGATTCCCATGGAAAATCCGCTGTTAGACCCTTGTATTCCTGATATGGCCCAGCGTTAGAGCAACAAGCAGCAAAGATTCCCATATAGAGAAATCCAAGACCTCCGCCTGAAATATGCGGTGTACAATCAAAGCCTTTACTAGCTGCCATTTGAGCTACGCGTAATGAGCGAATTAAACCTCCATAATAAAAAATATCGGGCTGAAAAACACGAACCCCACTATTTTCTACCATCCATTTGAATCGCCATTGACTACTCTCTTGCTCTCCCCATGCAATGGGAATATTTAACGCATCTGCTACTCGTTTTGTTTCATCAAGATAGTCGAAAGGCACGGGCTCTTCATAAAACGAAACTCCATTTGCCTCCAATATTTTACCGACTTCAACTGCTTTTCCTACAGAAAGGTAAGAACTGTTAGCATCAGCGTAGAGTGTGCATTTATCGCCTAAAGCTTTTGCGACTAAGGGGATCAATTTCTCAGTTCGACCAGGAATCTGATCATCAACTTTCATTCTGCCTCCTATTTTAAACTTCAGGGCTTTAGCATTAATGCTATCAACAGACTGAATAATGCGACGTAAAGATTCTGAAGCATTTTTATTTCGATGATTGTTAGCAATATAAAGATTAATTTTCTTACGATGCTGGCCACCTAAAAGATCTACTACCGAACAGCTTGCAACTTTCCCTAATAGATCAAGAATAGCAAATTCGGCTGCTGCGAGTGAAACCCAGAATAATTGACCTTGCATCTTGTAATTGCTGCCAATTAAAAAGACTTCATCAACTAGCCGATCGAGGTCCCTAGCATCTTTGCCATACATATAGGGAGCAATCACTTTGTTGAAGACATTTTGGCTCAGGCTCATTTTCTTAGGATGCCCAACAGCCCATCCTTCAGTGCCATCTTTAGAACGAGCCCGAATAAACCAATTCTTTCCTTTCTTGTATAGTTCAAGCGATTGAATAATAACTGAATGAGGAAGTCGGCCACGCTGAATAAACGGTTCAAAAATTCCAATTGGATCATGCGTATTTCCACGCTCTTGGCATATCCCGCTGGCGTAAAAGCTAGCTGTGGAAATACTTGCAGATAATAGAAATTTTCGCCGATTCATGAGCAATATCGGGCTAAGTTATTTTCTTTCTGATTTTATTTCTGTGCCAGACTTGCCGCCATGATCTATCAGATACCCAAAGGTTTCGTTTTCAGCATAGTCTAACGGGGAAAGCCCTTCATTATCTACTACATTCACGTTTGCACCTTCTTTGACTAGCAGTTTAGCAATGCTGTTATGAACATTTAATGCAGCCCAATGCAAAGGAGTCCTTCCTAAATTATCAGTTGCATTAATATTCATCCCGGCCGCAATACATGCTTTTACCACATTAATTTCCCCCTTAGAGGCAGCCTTATGAATTGATATGTCTGGAGCTGTGGATGTTGGTGGCTCTGGGGTTGTAGGTGTTGGCGGTTCTGGGGCCTGAGTGCAGCATCCCGTTAAAAAAATAATTACTATTATTCCTAATAAGAAATGTCCTATAATATGATTCAATAAAAAATTATTAATTGTTTTCATGCTTTAAAAAATGGCGGATTACTCAACTAGTCTTGCCCGATAATATTGTTGTATCGGGTAAACCAAGCCAAACCGTTCTGCAAATTCGGCTTGGGATAAAATTTCATATTGCCCCTTGGTTTCATCAAAAGATTTAATTTTCCCACCGTCAGCGGTCCAGGTCCTTATGCCAAATCCTCCATGCTTAGATGCATGTTGCTCAAGTAGGACTTCCACAGAATCTCTGGAATCAATAATTGAATTATTCTTAATCAGTCTAAGTTTTTTCCAGTTCTTAAAGTCGAAACTTGATTCTATCATCCAATTATCTTTATCAAGTTTCCCTTGGAAAAATATTTTCCTATGACCCTTTTCGTTTATTTCGATTTTTAACTGAGCAAAACATAGGTTTGTACTTAGATAGAGTATCGTTGAACTTAGAAGTAGCTTGAACATTTAAAATGTAATTCTATCAACAATTACCCACAACGGTCGATCATTTGCTTTTTTTTGTTGTTATTTCAACAATGTTTGATGGTGTTGACCCAACCATGCCTTTTGGGGATTTAAACACAGCATAAACACGATACCGATATACTTGCTCAGGTGTAACCCGATCATCTATTGCTTGTATTTTACTTAGTCCTGGCCGGGGGATGTGATTACGGAATTCCCAGTCTGTTTCATTACTTGCACGCTGCACGATGTGACCAGCTTCTTTCT
>MDTE01042120.1_pt1 | contig 10304 bp, 10 predicted proteins | sample 811231 | NCBI WGS metagenome assembly MDTE01 (sample SAMN05326651, study PRJNA326480) | marine metagenome | isolation source: seawater | place: Indian Ocean: Red Sea | collected 2010 | reverse complement strand
TATTGTGCACTGCACAAAAATCGCTTGACTTCGCAGGTGCAATGCCTATTTTGTGCAGTGCAACAAAGCGAGGTTTCCCATGGCCGAGAGCCAGAGCAAAATCGATGCCGCTGCCGACAAGGCTTTTGCCGAGGCTGCGGAAAAGAAAACCGCCGAGACGGTGAACGCGAAAGCGGTCGAGAAGGCCGTGGAAGCGGACACCACGGCGCCGGTGAAGACCGATGCCGTCGCCAAGGCCGTTGCGGCCGACCCGAAACCGGCCGCTCCGAAAAAGGCCCCGGCTAAGAAGAAGGCCGCATCCGGGAAAACCGCCGCCAAGAAGGCTGCCTCGGCCAAGAAGCCGGTCGCTGGCAAAAAGATCAAGGCCGCCCCCAAGAAGGCGGCCCCCGCCAAGGCGAAAGCCGCGAAGACCACCCCGATTTCCCAGTTGAAGGACACCATCATGGCCACTGCTAAGAAAACCGCCGAAACCGAATACACCGCCAAGGCGAAGGAACTGGCTGCCGATGTGCAGACCCGCGCCAAGGCCGCCTATGACAAGGGCACCGAACTGACCAAGGACGCCGTCGAATTCCAGAAGGGCAATCTCGATGCCCTCGTCGAGAGCGGCAAGATCCTCGCCAGCGGCATGCAGGACATGGGCCGCACCTATGTCGAGGAAGCCAAGTCGGCTGCCGAAACCGTTCAGGAAGACGTCAAGAAGTTCGCCGCCGTCAAGTCGCCGACCGAGCTGTTCCAGCTCCAGGGCGAAATCGCCCGTCGCAACTTCGACGCGCTGGTTTCGACCACCTCGAAGAACACCGAAGCCATGCTGAAGCTCGCCAACGAAGCTTTCGCTCCGGTTTCGAACCGCATGAGCCTGGCTGCCGAAAAGGTCCGCAAGGCCGCGTAAGCGAACCACACAAGCTTCAATCCGCCGGACACTCTCTCCTCTCTCCCTCGTTCGGCGAATTGGACACCGCGGGCCGGATGGTTTCGAACCATCCGGCCCCTTTTTTGTCCGGTTCCTCAATGGAAAGGGCGCTTTCGCACCGATGCGCGCACTTGACCGTCGCTCACGCCTTGCGATTTGCAGGCGCGTTACGATAATGGCCCCAGCAATGATCCACGCCCTGCCCCCCTTCCCGATCCGCGCCGCCGACGGCGATGACGACGCCCATGAAGGCGACGGCCAGGTCGGCATTGCCACCAAGACCCGCGCCAAACCCAAAAAGCCGAGTCAGTACAAGGTGCTGCTGCTGAACGACGATTACACGCCGATGGAATTCGTCGTGATCGTGCTCAAGCGCTTCTTCCGCATGGATATGGAGGAAGCGACCCGGGTGATGCTCCACGTTCACCAGAAGGGCGTCGGCGTATGCGGCATCTTCCCATACGAAGTGGCCGAAACCAAAGTGAACCAGGTGATGGATTTCGCGCGCCAGAACCAGCACCCGCTGCAATGCACGCTGGAAAAGGCCTGATCCGCTACTGGCCGGGCGGCGGGGGCAGCTCCTCCCCGCGATAATCCCAGCCATTATACTGCTGAACGCAGCGATCGCGCGCATCCATCGGTTCGCGCCCGCGTTCGATCTGTCGTTCCATGCAGGAAATCACCCGCGCCCAGGCGCGTTCATAGGTGATGTCCTTGGTATAGGCATAGTCGAGCACCCAGGACGGGTCGGGCGCGGCGAACAGCACGGAACTTTGCGGCGCGGCGATATTGACGATTTCGTCGTTCCCGCAGGCCTTGCGCAGGGCGCGCACATCCTCGCTGTCCTCGTCGTAGCCGTTCGGCCCGCCCCAGCTGCCCGGCTCGCCGATGCGGTAGACGCGATCCTCGTTACCGGTCCGCACGACGAGATAGCCTTGCTCGTCGAGGCCGAGCTGGGAATCGCGGGCGAACATCACCAGCGAGTCGCCCGGCCGCCCACGCGCGTCGGCCATGCGGAAGCAGCCGTCGTCCAAGACCACGCGACCCCGCCCCAAGGCGGTGAGGCGGATGGCGGCTTCGTTGTTCTCGCGCGGGAAGAACCGCACTAGCGATTCCAGCGCGGGGGCGAGGAAAGGCTGGGGGCGCGGACCGGGGAAGCGGAAATCGAGCCGCGGGTCGGAGATATCCCAGCCTTTTTCGCGCGCTAGCTGGCGGAATTCGGCTTCCTCGATCCCGACCGCCAGTTCCAGCCGCCCTTCACCATCGCTGCCCATCATCGAAATAGTCGAGGCTTCCTCCTCCATACGCCTTGACCAGAGCTGCTGCAGCTCGGCGAGGTCGACCGGATCGACACCCGTGGTGACCGCGCGGAAACGCGGATCGCTGGTGTATTTCGCCAGCGTTGCGGGGCCATCGCGGTAGAACACGAATTCGCCCATGACGCCCGGATCGCGCACTAGCCGAACGGTGGAGAAATTGCCGGCTTCCGCGCTTTCGATCTCGGCGCGCAGGCGCTGGAATTCGCGCTGGAATTCAGCCGTGCCGTTGGCGCGCTCCCACGCCGCTGCCTGTTCCTCGGGTGTCCCCATCGAGGTTTGCCGGGCCAGCGTGTCGAGCGAGGTAGGCATGGGTGGCGGGATCTTCGGAAGCGCGCTGGGTGGCACGGCGCCGATGGTTGCAAAGCCACTTGCGCCGCGTTTCGCCCCTCTCGGAACCGGCATGGTTGCCTGTAGTGCCGAAACCTCGTTCCGGCCCGTAATATCCGCTCCCCCTGAAACCGTGGTGCACGCGCCTGAAAGCAGGCACAGAATCAGCGCTGAACGCATTGCGATCTCTCTTTCACCATGCCCAACGCACAAAACCCGCCGCAGGGTCCGGATGGTCCGACCGAAAGCGCGACACAAGGGGCATGACCTCGCCGCAAAACCGCGCTAGGGCCAGGTGCAAAGGCAACTGACCGGCGAAACCTTGTTCAAATTCCTCCCCGCCATCGATCGCTATATCTTCCGGCTCGTCATCGTGCCGATGATGGGCGTGTTCGTGGTCGCGGCCTCGCTGCTGATCCTCGACAAGATGCTGCGTCTGTTCGATTTTGTGGCGGTCGAAGGCGGGCCGGTGGGCGTCGTCTTCAAGATGCTGATGGCGCTGATCCCGGAATATGCCAGCCTCGCCATTCCGCTCGGCCTGCTGCTGGGCATCCTGCTGGCCTTTCGCAAGCTGGCGACGTCGAGCGAACTCGATGTGTTTCGGGCGGTAGGTCTGGGCTATGGGCGGCTGCTGCGTGTGCCCTATCTGATCACCGCCATCCTGATGGCGCTGAACGTGGCGCTGGTGTTCTTCATCCAGCCGGTCAGCCGCTATTATTACGAACAGATGGAATATGAATTGCGATCGGGCGCGCTCGGTGCCTCGATCAAGGTCGGCGAATTCACGACCCTGGCCGATCGCATGGCGCTGCGGATCGAGGCGAGCGAGGATGACGGGCGCCGCCTGATGGGCATTTTCGCGCGCGTGGCCAACGATAAGGATCAGGTCCTGTCGATTTCCGCCAAGGAAGGGTCCTTTCTGGCCACGACCGACAATTCCGACACCATCATCCTGCGGCTGACCGATGGAACCATCGTCCAGGATACCGGCAGCAAAACCCCGCGCGTCCTCACCTTCACGCGCCACGATCTGCCGATCGATCTGCCCGCGGTCGAGAAGTTCCGCGCGCGCGGCGATGCCGAACGCGAGTATATCCTGCCCGAACTGCTGCGTATCGGCTGGAGCGAGGGAGAACCGGAAGACAAGCGCGATGCAAGCCAGGCGAGCTTCAATTTCCGCCTGGTCGAAGTGGTGATGATGGCCCTGATGCCCTTGCTGGCCGTAGCCCTGGGCATACCGCCGAAACGATCGACCAGCGCGCTCGGCGTGTTCCTGTCGATCATCATGGTGGTCGCCTATCACAAGGTGAACCAATACGGGGAGGATATCGCCGCGCTCGGCCGGATCGATCCGATCCTGGCGCTATGGGGGCCGTTCTTCTTGTTCGCCGCCCTGATTGTATGGATGTATTGGCGCGTCGCCCATGTGCCGGGCGGCCAGGCCATCGGCGCGCTCGAAACCTGGTTCGGCAAGCTGACCAAGCGCCTCGGCAAACTGTTCAGGCGCCGCCGACACTTGCAGATCGACCTTTCGGCAGCCGAGTAGCGAGACCTCATGCAGTTCGACTTCTTCCCCTCGCGCACGCTGACGCTCTACCTGGCGAAGATGTTCGCCGCACGCATCGTGGCGATGCTGTTCGTCCTGGTGCTGGTACTGATGATGCTCGACCTGCTGTCGAACAGCGGCAAGATCCTCGCGGTAGCCGGCAATGGCCAGGGCGAATTGCTGACCTATGCGGGTCTCAGGATACCGCAGCTCATCTCGCGCTTCCTGCCCTATTCGGTGCTGCTGGCGACGCTGATAACGCTGGTGACACTGAACCAGAACAGCGAGGTGATCGCGATGAAGGCGGCCGGGCTTTCCGCGCATCAGGTGCTTGCGCCGCTATTGCTGACCGCGGGGCTCGTCTCGCTGTTTACCTTCGCCTTCAACGAACGCGTGGTCACCCGCGCGACCGAAACGCTGAAAGCGTGGGAGGCGGTCGATTACGGCCCGATTCCAACCGAAAGCGGCGTGCGGGCGAATGTCTATCTCAACGATAACGGCAATATCCTGACCGCCGCCTATCTCGCCGGGACGGGCGAGGCGATCGCAATGCGCAAGGTCACCTGGTACGAACGCAATGCCGAAGGGATGATCGTCGAGCAGATCGACGCCGATCGTGCGGTCTATGCCAACCCCGGCTGGCGACTCGAGGGCGTCACCCGGTTCCGCGTACAGAGCGCGCTTACCGACACGCCGCAAGCCATGGTGGTGGGCGAAGGGCTCACTCCCGACCAGATCGACCTCGCCAAGATCGATTCCGATGCCGAGCCCTTCTGGGAGCTCACCCGGTCGATTGCCGAATTCGAAAGCGCCGGGCGGCGGACCGACGAATTGCGCGCGAAATGGTGGCACAAGATTTCCGGGCCGCTATCCGCTTTCCTGATGCCCCTGCTGGGTGCCGTCGCGGCTTTCGGTTTGGCGCGTTCAGGTCAGCTTTTCGTGCGCGCGATCATCGGCATGGCGCTGGGCTTTGCCTATTTCGTGGTCGACAATGCCGCTCTCGCCATGGGCAGTTTTGGCGGCTATCCGCCTTTTCTCGCGGCCTGGGCGCCGTTCCTGCTGTTCCTGCTGATCGGTGAGACGGTCCTCGTGCGGACCGAGGAGTGAGCGATTTCTCCATTCGGTTGGCGCGGCTTGCCGACGCGGAGGCCCTGCCCGCGATCGAACGCGCGGCAGGCGAGCTGTTCCAAACCGTCGAAGGGCTGGCAGGCGTGGCCGGGATGCACGCCATTCCGGCCGAGGAGCAGCGGCGGATGATCCGCAAGGGCCATTCGCTGATTGCAGAGAGCGAAGGCGGGATCGTCGGCTTTCTGTCCACCGAACCTTTCGACCGCGAACTGCATATTCGCGAATTCTCGGTCCATCCGGAGCACCAGGGGCGCGGCATCGGAAGCGTGTTGCTGCGCGCCGTGGCGATCGATGCCCACAATAGCGGGTTCCGCGCCATCACGCTGACGACATTCGGCGATGTGCCCTGGAACGGGCCGTTCTACGCCCGGCATGGCTTCGAGACGATTTCGGACCTCGACGCGCACCCCCGGCTCGCGGCGGACATCGAAACCGAGGTGGAGCATGGCTTGCCGCGGGACCGACGCATCGCGATGATAAAATTCTTGGTCTGACGGGAACCGCCTCATTTGTGGCGCATTGATGCCACAATATTGCCACAAAGGAGATTTGGCATGAATAAGTTTGCAGTTCCCGCGCTCGCCGCCGCTTTTGCGCTTGCCGCTTGCGGCGATGCCGATGCCCCGGCGACCGACGAAACCGCGACCACCGAGATCACCGAAACCACCGTGGTCGAGCCGGTTGCGACCGAAACCGTCGTCGCCGAACCCGTCGAGGGCGAAGAAGGCTCGAGCCTGACCATCGATGGCGGCGATGTCGATGCCACCGTGGGCGAAGACGGCGTTAAGGCGAAGATCAAAATCGACTGACACAGCCAAGTTTACCCGGCCCATTGCCGGGTGAAATGCGAAGGCCGCTCCCACCCACCGAGGGGAGCGGCCTTTTTCGTTGGGTGCGCTATCGACCTCCATCGAAGGCTTGCGGCACCAGCCCGAGTCTTTGCGGGGTGCGCCTTCGACCTCCGTCGAAGGCTTGCGGCACCAGCCCACTCCCCCACCCGGCCACCCACGGCACGATACTGATTGGGTGGCCGGGTGGGGGAGTGGGCCGGTGCCGCCGCAAGGTCGGGACGGATGTCCCGACCGCACGCAACGAACTATCGCATCGTGTTCCGCGCGATACGCGCGACCAGCACGCCCATGCCGGCATGGTTGGCGCCGTGATAGCTCGAATCCGCCTCAAGCTCCGCCACCAGACGCCGGTGCGCTTCCGGCAGCGAGTGATAGGGCATCGAGGGCATCAGGTGGTGCAGCGCGTGGTATCGCAGCCCCACCGGCGCCCACAGTTCGGCGATCATGCCGGGCGGCGGGACATTGACGCTATCGAGGAACTGCGCGGTAACGGTCATTGCCTCGCCCTCGTTCTCCCACAGGTGAGCGACCAGCGTGCGTAGCTGATTGAGCAGCGCAACCACCGAAGCCACGGCGAAGGCCACCAGCAGCGGTTTCCAGCCAAAGGCGAACACGCTGCCGATCAGCGCCCAGCTCCACAGCATGCCGCCAACTTCCTGAAATACCACGCGCGGGCGCAGATCGCCTTCGGGCGGGCGGCGCCGGAAATCGGGATTGATCGCCAGCGCGCTGAGGCGTTGCCAGGTAAGCCGACGGATGGGCGGGATGATCGCCCCCAGCGGCACCAGCACCGCAAAGCGGAACAGCAGGGCAGCCGGGGCCAGCAGCGCGATCAGCACGAAGGCGGGCAGGCTCCACGGCTTCATCAGCGCGAGAGGCAGATATTCCGGATCCTCGATCGTGCCGTATTGCGTGCGCTTGTGATGCAGCGTGTGCACCTGTTCGTACATGAAGGACGGAGTCAGCATGGGAATCCCGACCAGCAGGTTCCACGCCGCGCTGAAGCCGGGCAGCGCGCCGCTCCGGAAATGCGATATTTCGTGGATGAACAGCAGCGCGCGGTAGAGCGCGAGGACCGATAGAACGCCGAGCGCGAGCGCCACCGGCACGCTTTCAACGAGGATTGCGCCTGCCAATGAGGCATAGCCGACCAAGGCCGAACCGATCATGTCCGGCCAATATATTCCCGCGCGGTGTGCGGCGATGTCCTTGGTCAGATCGCGCGCCGCGCGCAGCATCGCCTTGTCGTCGGGTATCTGGGCATGCCAACCCGAGCCCGCCTCGCGTCGCGAGGCGATATCGGCAGCCGAAATCCGTGTTTGTTGCACATTCATGGTCGAAATTCCCGGGGCGTCTCTATCCGAAAACACGCACGCGATACAGCGCACGGTGTCGATCATAGTAATCGTGGCGGCGCGTTTCCTTGACAAAGATCAGCTAGCGCACACAGGGCTAATCCAGGCTGAACGAAGGTAACGCGCGAATGTCGGATGCGAATGTGGTGATAGAGGCAGTGGAAGGCAAGAAGGGCCGCGCCGAGTTTGTCGATATCGGTCGGGCGCTGGCCGCACGCGAACCGCATTCCGTGCCGCAACTGCGTTCCGAACAGTTGGAATTGGTCGATCCGGGTAAGAACCCCTTTTTCGGCCATGCCTCACACCAGCTCTTCATCGCCCGCCGGAAAGGCAGGCCGGTGGGCCGCATTTCCGCCCATATCGATCATCTTGCCCTCGAATTGCCGCGCGAACAGGGTTTCGGTCCAGGCGCGGGCATGTTCGGCTATTTCGATGCCGAGGACGAAGACGCGGCGCATGCGCTTCTCGCGGCGGCCGAGCGCTGGTTGCGCGCCCAGGGCATGACTCGCGCGATCGGCCCGATCTCGATGTCGATCTGGGAAGAGCCCGGCCTGCTTGTGAAAGGCCAGGATCACGCGCCGCTGATCATGATGGGCCACCACCCGGCTATATACCGGCAATGGATCGAGAGCGCGGGCTATACGCGCGCCAAGACGTTGCTGACATACGATCTGGACGTATCAGGGGATTTCCCCCCGCTGGTGCGCCGCATCGTGCAATCGGGTCAGCGCAACAAACGCATCACCGTCCGCCCGGTCGACACAAAACGCTGGGACGAGGAAGTCGAGGTAATCCTTTCGATCCTCAACGATGCCTGGTCGAACAATTGGGGGTTCGTTCCCTTCACCAGTGAGGAAATCGCCTATGCCGGCAAGAAACTGAAGCCGATCATTCACGAGGAGATCAATCTGGTGGCGGAACTGGACGGGCGGCCAGTCGCCTTCATGCTGACCTTCCCCGACGTCAACCGCGTACTGCGCAAGGTGAATGGCAAGCTGTTTCCCTTCGGATGGTTCCACCTGCTGCGCTGGATGCGCAAACCCATCGGCGCCGATATGCGCGTGCCCCTGATGGGTGTGCTCAAGGAACTGCACAATTCGCGGCTCGCCAGCCAGCTTGCCTTCATGATGATTAGCCAGATCCGCGACACCGCCACCCGGCTCTATGGCACGCAGCGCGCCGAGATCGGCTGGATCCTCGACGATAATAAGGGGATGATGGCAATTGCCGATGCCATCGAAAGCAGCGTCAATCGCGAATATGCGATTTATGAAAGGCCGATCGCCGATTGAACCGGGCCGGCTGTCGCAATTTGGCCACGGTCCGCAGCCAAGCGACAGGCGGCGGGAACTGCATCGGCGCGCCCACCGTTGGCGGAACACACGCGCGATACCGATATCGCCACCCCTTACGAGAACCGATGACGCAGCACTCCAAGACCCGCGCTCGTGAAAAGCTACCGGCCCATGTGCTCGTCGTGGAAGATGATGCCGTCCTCGGCCTCATGATCGAACAGGCGCTGCTCGATGCCGGCGTAGCCAGGGTGGCGCTGTCCGCCTCGACCGAGGAAGCCCTGCGCCATTTGCGCGACGATCAGCCCCAGGTAATCGTGCTCGACGTGCACCTTGCCGACCGCGACGATGGCTGGGCCATTGCCGAACTGGTCCGCACGCTTGGCCCGGACAGCCCGCGCATCATTTTTTCGACCGGCGCCCCGCAGGACATTCCCGCGGACATTGCCGCGCTCGGCTGTATTCTCGAAAAACCCTATGACGCGGACATCCTGGTGGATCTGCTGCGCCAACCCCGGCGACAGGGCATCATCTCGCGCCTGCGCGGCGCCCTGCGCTGATATTTTCGCGGGGCGCTTTGCCCGGCCCCCTGCCTTCGCATGTCATCGCCGCAAAATCCCGAGCGCGGACCGTCGCATGGAAAAAGACCGTCGCATGGAAAAAAGGCCTCCGCTGCTTATGCAACGGAGGCCTTTCGGGATCGTATCACCAGCCGCTTGGACGGGAGGGGGGGTCTCGGCGGTGACATAAAGGATACGCGCCGCCAAAAACTGGGTTCCCGCCTATCGTCATTTTTTTTGATTTGCGCGAAATTCCGGTCAGATAATCCGGTCAGATAAAGGGTCGGCAATTGTCCTTGCTGCGATCGAACTGGGCGAATTCGGCCGCTTTGGCGAGGTCCGGTACGTGGATTTCGCGCGATTTCCATTCCACCAGGCCTTCGCGCTGGAGTTGGCGCAGGGTTCGGTTGGTGTGGACCAGCGACAGGCCCAGCATATCGGCGATTTGCGCCTGGGTGATCGGCAGAGAAACAATGTTCTGTTCGTCGGCCAGGCAGGTCGATTGCGCCCGGTCGAGCAACCACACCGCCAGATAGGTTACCCGTTCGCGGGCATTGCGCTGCCCCAGCGACACGATGTGCCCTTCGAGAGCAGTTTCTTCCTTGGCGGCGAGCCAGGTGATATCGTAACCGAGGGTCGGATGCTTCGCCACCAGTTCGAAGAAAGCGTCTTTCCTGAAACGGCACAGCCGCGCCTCGACCAGCGCTTCGATCGTATGGCTCGATGGTTCGTCGAACGCCCCCTGGAGACCGATGAGATCGCCGGGAAACATGAAGTTGACGATCTGCCGCCGACCATCGTCGAGCGATCGCGAGCGAATCAAAACGCCGTCGAGAACGGTATAAAGGCGTTCGTGACACTCCCCCTCCTCGATCAGCGCATCGCCCCGCTCCAGCGCGACTTCGCCATCCTTGAATTCCTCCATATAGACGAGCTGTTGCTCGCCGAGCTCTCTCAGGCCGGGGCAGGCCTGAAGCGGACACTGCGGACAGGCAATGGGATCGGCAATCTCG
>MDTE01180457.1_pt1 | contig 10305 bp, 11 predicted proteins | sample 811231 | NCBI WGS metagenome assembly MDTE01 (sample SAMN05326651, study PRJNA326480) | marine metagenome | isolation source: seawater | place: Indian Ocean: Red Sea | collected 2010 | reverse complement strand
TGTTTTGGAATAACTTGTAAAATTTGTAAAAGCTGTTATCCCAATAGAAAAAAACCTATTAAAACGAAAAAAGCTTAAATGAAAATTTTAGGAATTGGCAATGCTATCGTTGATGTAATTTGTAAAGTTGACGATAAATTCATCACTCAGAATAATTTAACAAAAAGTACAATGAGGCTAGTGAATGAGGCTGAATTTAAAAAACTATTATCTACTCTTAAAGTAGAGGAAACTGTATCAGGTGGATCAGTTGCAAATTCTATAGTGGGTCTCTCACAACTTGGAAATAAAGTGGGCTTTATTGGTAAAGTAAGTGATGATGATTTAGGTAGTAAGTACGAAGAAGGCTTGAAAAAAGAAAATGTGCAATATTTCTATTCAAAGAAAAAAGAGTCAGTTCCTACCGGAACTTGCTTAATATTAATTACACCTGACTCTGAGAGAACTATGGTGACTTTTTTAGGTACAGCAGGAAAAATTAATGAAAACGACATAGATGCAAATGCAGTTAAAAACAGCGAAATCTTGTTTTTAGAAGGTTATCTTTGGGATGAAGGTGAGCCAAAGAAAGCTTTTGACAAAGCAATTAATAACTCAAATAAAGTTGCTATGTCATTATCAGACTTGTTTTGTGTTGAAAGACATAAACCTCATTTTCTAGAATTAGTTAAAAATAAATTAGATATAACCTTTGCAAATGAACAGGAAATCATGTCGTTAATTGATGTTAAGAAATTTGATGATGTGATCAGTTTTGCTAAAGAAATAAATAAGATTATTATTGTTACTCGTGGAGATAAAGGAGCAGTTGCAATTTATAGAAATGAAATCGTAGAATGTTCTGCAAAAAAAAATCTTAAAATTAAAGATTTAACAGGTGCTGGAGATTTATTTGCAGGTGGTTTTTTACACGGCCTAATTAATAATAAATCTATTAAAGAAAGTTTAGAAACTGGAACGGAAATGTCCTCAAAAGTAATTCAGATAATTGGCGCAAGACTTAATTAATTTATTTTTTTCTTCTTTTAAAACTACCTTTGCCTTTTTTTGGTTTAATAATTCTCTTTCGATATTTGGTTGTGAAAAGATCGATTGCAATTTTGTTTCTTTTTTTCATATAAAATAACCACTTTTATTATTTTCAATAAAGTTCTCGTCAGAAAAATATTCTTTGATTTTTTTTCGTAGTCTATAGATATGAGTCTCAACAGTATGGGTGTCTGCATCTTTAGCATAATTCCATACAATCTTTAAAATTTGCTCTTTATTGACAGGTGTCTTCTGGTCTAAAAAAAGCTCAAGTAATTGTATCTCCTTTTCAGTTAATGATATAAAAATCTTATTTTTTAGTAATTTTTTTTCATTTTTATCTAAAATATATTCTTTAATTTTAATTGATGAATTCTTACCAAAATTTTTTTTTGCTACTGAATTTTCTATCAAACTGTTAAGATCTTTGACTGTTGTAGGCAATAATAATTTATTATGAAAAAAGCTTGGAAAAGTATTTTTCGACTTAGACACTAAAATTTTAATCGAACTATTAACCTCTGAAAAATCTTTCTTATAATCAGTAAAATCTAAATAATCTTCATGAATTAAAATGATATCATAATCATTAAAATTATGATTTTTATGGTTTTTTAAATCTAGATTAAAATTTAAATAATCTTTAAGTTCTTCTAATGAAGTGTTAAAATTATCTGAACCCAAAGCTAAAACATTAATTTTATGCATATCATTATCCAAAATAGAATTTTAACTTTTAATGATTATAAAGTAAAATGTGCTGTTGGTAAAAGAGGAATTGGAATTAAAAAAAAAGAAGGAGATTTAATTACCCCAAAAGGAAAATATAGAATTAGTTGTATTTTTTATCGAAATGATCGTATTAAAGGGCTCAAATCAAGATTAAAGAAAATTAAAATTAGAAAAAATATGGGTTGGTGTGATGATCCTAAAGCAAAAAAATACAATAAACTAGTTAAATTACCTTATAAGTTTAAAGCAGAAAGACTTTATAAAACCAATAACACATACGATATAATTTTAGTTTTAAATTATAATTCAAATCCTGTGCATAAAAATAAAGGTAGCGCAATATTTATACATGTTGCAAAAAAAAAATTTGTAAGCACTGCTGGCTGTGTGGCAATTAAAAAAAAGTATTTAAAGATTATTGCATCTAAAATAAACAAAAAAACATTAGTTAAAATTTACTAAGATCTCTCGCCAAAGATTAAACTACCTATTCTAAGATAAGTTGCTTTATAATTAACTGCAATTAGATAATCTGAACTCATTCCCATACTAAGTTCTTTTAACCCAAGAGATGCATTAAGCTCCGATAAACCTTTAAAATACTTTTCAGTATTGTTATCATTAGGAGGTATGGCCATTAAACCGAGAATATTCATATTCTTTTCTTTAGTGCAGTAATTATAAAATGAGTCAACTTCATTATAAGGTATACCTGACTTTTGTTGCTCATTACCAATATTAACTTGTATGAAATATTTTAGAGATTTATTCATTGCTTTTTGACTTTTTGAAAGAACATCAGCAAGCTTTGGATTATCTAAAGAGTGAATATAATCAAAAATCTCCACTGCTTTTTTTGCTTTATTACTTTGTAATTTTCCAACCATATGTAGCTTTAAATTAATATTTTTTTTTTTTATCTCACTCCATTTTGCTACAGCTTCCTGTACTTTGTTTTCACCAAAATGTATGTGTCCATGATTAATTAAAGGCATTATATGATCAAGATTAAAAGTTTTACTAATAGCTACTATTTTAGATATATGATTTTTATCAATTTCTTTTATTTTTAATTTTATTTTATTATATCTTTCAACTATTGTGCTCATATGTTTTCATTTAAAAAAAAATACTTTTTAATTATAGAAAATACCAGAGATATTGACTTAAGTAATATAAAAAAAAATAATAAATTCATAATTATTTATAGAAATAAAAACAAGATCAAAAATATAGATCAGTTATTAAAATTCCGACAAATTTGCAAGTCAAAAAAAATCAATTTATACATTGCAAATGATTTTAAGTTAATGACAATCTTAAAAGCAGATGGACTTTATATTTCAGCTAATAATAATAATTTAAAATTAAATAGGTATAAAAAAACAAAGTATAAGATAATTGGGTCTGCTCACAATTTAAAAGAGTTAAATATTAAGGTGCTTCAAGGATGTAAATATTTAATTTTTTCCAGACTATTCATCACAAATTATAAAGAGAAAAAAGGTAATTTAGGAATAGTAAAATTCAATCTTTTCAGACTTTCACGAAAAGAAGATCTTGTGCCTCTAGGAGGTATAAAGCTGTCTAATCTAAATAAGCTTTCCATAGTAAATTCTAATTCCTTTGCCTTAATGTCTGAGATAAAAAAAAAGCCGACTAAAATATTTAGCCGGCTTTTTTAAATTTGAATTACTTAACGCTATTAGAACGCTAAAGTAAGTGCAAACAACGTTTGGTCTACGTCTTTACCATTCGTTGAAGTTGAGTATCCAATATTGTCATGAGAATTTCTTGACAATGCAAAAGTAGCTCCACCTAAGTTGTAAGCTAACTGAATACCTACTGATTTTTGTTCAATGCTAGCAGTTGAATCCATTTGGAATTCTTTCTCTGATTTTTCAACTTCGTAAGAAACTGTTAAATCATCATTGAACGCAAATGCTGCTGACATGTTGCTTTGATCGTAGCTTTCAGCTGTAGTTGATGTAGTTAAACCTCCATCTGCTACCATGTCTGCTCTCATAGCTTTTGAGTAACCTAGTGATAAGTTACCAATAGCATAAGTTGCATAGTATGCACCTGACTCTGCTGTTTGGTTCATTTTCGCAGCACCTTGCTTATCCATCTCGTTGTAAGATGCTCCAATTTTTAAACCATCAATTGGCGCCATATCGATACGTGTAGCTGTCATAGATCTACCTACGAAAGTTGATGTACCTTCAGTTAGCGTTTGACCAGCTGCGTTACCACTGTTTTGTGTAGTATCTAAGTCTGGAGCGTAAGCTAACTTGATTACTGTACCTAACGGTAACAAGTCTGCTGGAGACGTGTACATTACGTTATTGTAAGAATCAATTGAGTAGTTATCTACTGTTGCTGATGGGTCACCTGAATCAGTTGGTCTTGCGTAAGCTGATTGTGACGCTGCATCTTCTGCATCAAGTCCACCTTCCAATATCATGATACCAAATTTACCGAACGGTGTCGTAAGGTTAATTTGTGTGTCATCATTGTTCGCTGTACTTGCAGCTGCATCAGTTGGGTCTAATTCCATTGAGTATGTCCATGTGTAACCATTGTCCATCTCACCTGACGCTGTAAAGTTAAGTTCGTTTGTTACACCTAAACCTTTACCTTGTGCTGTTGCTGTGTAAATGTTGTAAGTTGCTTTTGCAGTACCACTAACACTTAACTCTCCAGCTTTCGCTGAAACAGCTAGTAAAGATATAGAAGCTAACATAACGCCTAACGTTTTGATTATGTTTTTCATATTTATCCTTTGTTGTTTTAGTTAAATATTTAACTGGAGCGAAAATATTAGATAAATTATGCGATTTCTAATAAGAATTATTGAAACTCAACAATTTTTAAGGATTGTTGCAAAAATACAACATCAAAAAAACTACGTTCTTCAAGGGAAATTTGCTTAAAATAATTAGTTTTTACTTCCGATCAGTGTTATTTACAGGTTAAGAATATAATATGACTAATTTATACAAATCACTCATTTTTTGCACTCTTTTGTTCTCCCTTGTGAGTTGTGGAAATTTCAAGAAAGTTGATATGAGAAAACAACCAGTAAATATGCAAGAAAGAGCTAAAAAAAATGTTAAGGAAGGCAGAGGAACATCTGTTCAAGGTTTATTAAAAAGACGTGGAGGTACAAATTATGAATTCAGCACGTCTAACCCGATGTGGAGAGCTTCTTTAGAAATTCTTGATTTTTTGCCTATGACAACAGTCGACTACTCGGGTGGTATTATAATTTCAGATTGGTATACAGATAATAATCGTGACGGATCGATAAAAATATCAATTAGGTTTTTATCTAATGAAGTAAGAAGTGACAGTTTAAAAGTTATTGTCCATAAAAGAATTTGTAATACAAATCAAAACTGTAAAACTACGTTACTTGAAAATTCTAAAATAAGTCAAGAATTGTTGGCAGCTATTATAAGAAAAGCAGCATTCTTAGAAAAAGAAGCAAAAGAAAAGAAAAAATAAATTTTAAATGGAAAGAGTAAATTTTCAAGCAATTGAAAAAAAATGGCAAAAAAAATTTGAGTCATCAAAATTAAGAAATAATGGTGGTCAAAAGTTTTATTGTCTGGAAATGTTCCCATATCCATCGGGAAAGATTCATATGGGTCACGTAAGAAACTATACAATAGGTGACGTAATTGCTCGCTTTAAATTTATGAAAGGATTTGATGTTTTACATCCAATGGGCTGGGACTCGTTTGGGTTACCAGCTGAAAATGCTGCGCGTTTAAATAATTTAAATCCAAAGAAATGGACTGAGCAGAATATTCAAACTATGAAAAAACAATTAAAAATGTTGGGCTTATCAATAAATTGGGATTTAGAAATTTCTACCTGTGATGTTGATTATTATAAACATCAACAAGAAATGTTCATTGACTTCTATAATGCGGGCTTAGTTTCAAGGAAAGAGACTTATGTGAATTGGGATCCTGTTGAAAAGACAGTGTTGGCAAACGAGCAGGTAATTAATGGTAGAGGTTGGAGATCTAACGCCGTAGTGGAAAGAAAAAAATTATCACAATGGTTTTTTAATATAACAAAATATTCTAAAGAATTATTAAAAGATCTAGAAAATTTACCTGGGTGGCCTCAAAAAGTTAAATTAATGCAAAAAAATTGGATTGGTGAGTCAATTGGGTGTGAATTAGATTTTAAGATTAAGGATGAAAATAAAAAAATAAGAATATTTACTACAAGACCAGATACAATTTTTGGTGCAAGTTTTATTGCTATTTCAGTTGATCATGAAATTTGTAACAAATTTAAAAATGACTCAAAATTTAAAGATTTCAAAAATCAGTGTTCTAAAATTGGTACCACTGAAGAAGCACTCGCAAATGCAGATAAAATAGGTTTTAACACAAAATTATTTGTTCAACACCCCTTTGTCGAAAATAAAACTTTGCCGATATACGTGGCAAATTTTGTATTAATGGATTACGGTAATGGAGCAATTTTTGGATGCCCAGCACATGATCAAAGAGACTTTGATTTTGCAAAAAAATATGAGTTACCAATTTTACAAGTAGTATCTGAGAAAAATGAGTCGTCTCAAAGTGATCTAAGAGAAGCATACACAGGGAATGGAAAAATGATTAATTCAGAGTTTTTAAATGGACTCAGTGTTTCTGAAGCTAAAAATAAAATAATTCAAAAAATTGTTTCAAAAAAAATTGGTGATAAAAAAACTCTATTCCGTTTAAAGGATTGGGGTATTTCAAGACAACGTTATTGGGGGTGCCCAATACCAATGATTTATTTAGAAGACGGTTCTGTAGTTCCTGTAGACAAAAGTGAGTTGCCAATAAAGCTGCCAGAAAATGTAGACCTTACAAGTTCTGGAAACCCTTTAAAAAACCACCCAAGTTGGAAAAAAACTGTACATAAAAAAACTGGGAAACCGGCATTGAGAGAGACAGATACTTTGGATACTTTTGTAGACTCATCTTGGTATTTTATTAGGTTTTGCTCACCAAAAAGCAAAACACCTTACGATGTAAAAAATACAAATCATTGGATGCCTGTTGACCAGTATATAGGGGGGATAGAACATGCAATTTTACACTTATTGTATTCACGCTTTTTTATGAAAGCAATAAAGCGTTGTGATAAAAATATAAAATGCTCAGAACCATTTAAAAATTTATTTACTCAGGGAATGGTTTGTCATGAAACTTACAAGGATTCCGATGGAAATTGGTTATATCCTGAGGAAATCGAAAAAATAAATGAAAAAAAAGCAATTAATAAATTAAAGAAAACTGAAGTAATAATAGGCGCATCAGAATCGATGTCAAAATCAAAAAAAAATACGGTCGATCCAGAGACAATGATAAAGCAATATGGTGCTGACGCTGTTAGATGGTTTATCTTGTCTGATAGCCCACCTGAAAAAGATATTCAATGGTCAGATACAGGAGTTTATTCTGCAAGTAAGTTTCTTCAAAAAATCTGGAATGTAACAAACTCAATAATAAATACAAAAGATAAAAGAAATAATTCAGATCATATAAAAGATTTTGAGAATAAAATTAATTTGTATGGTTTTAAAATTGATAAAGCTATTAGCCATTTCCAATTAAACGTAGCTGTTGCACAATTTTATGAAGTATATAGATATATAAATGAATCAATTAATAAAGAAATTAATAAAAAAGTCTTAAGTAGCGGTTTGATTAAAATTCTGAAACTAATGTTACCTTTTACTCCTCATTTAGCTAATGAATGTCTTATGCATTTAAATTGTAAAGATGTAGATAAATGGCCAGAAATTAATACTAAAGTTTTAGAAAATTTGAAAATTGATTTCGCAGTACAGGTAAATGGCAAAACAAGAGATATTATTTCAATTAATAAAGATCTAAGTGAAAAAGATGTAGATAAGATTACTAGAAAATCTTCAAAAGCTAGTAAATATATCATTGATAAGAAAATCGTTAAAACTATCTTTATTAAAAATAAAATTATAAATTATATTATTTAAGTTATGTTAATAAATAAAAATATTAAAATTATATTAATATCATTAATAATTTTATTAAACGGCTGCGGTTTTAAAGTTTTAGACAAATCAGGTACAAATAACTTTTTTATAAAAGAAATAATAACAAGTGGTGATAAAAGAATTAATTATAAAATTAAGAATAATTTGTTTAATTATTCGAAACAAAAAGGACAAAATGAAATAATTTTGTACGTTGATACTAAGAAAAATAAGAGCATTAAAGAAAAGAACATTAAAAACGAAATTATAAAATATAAAATTAATTTAGAAGTAAATGTTTCATTTGACTTATTAAATAGCGCAAGTGAAAGACAAAATATGACCTTTAATATTATCGGAGATTATACGGTAGACAACTTGCATACCAAGACAATTACGAATGAAAAAAAACTTATAGACAATTTAGTTGAAAATATTTCGGAAAAAATTGCATTTAGCATAGGTACAAAAATAAATGATATTTAAGAGTTACTTATTAGAGCAAAATTCTGATCCATTTGATAAATATAAAATCTTTCTAATTTACGGCGAAAACCAAGGACTTAAGAAGGAATTTAAAGAAATTATAAAGAAAAAAAATAAAACAAATGAAAAATTAAATTTTTTACAAGACGAAGTTTTACTTAACAAAAATATTTTATTTAATGAAATAACTAACAAATCACTATTTAATGAAAAGAAAACAATTTTCATTGATCAAGCAGGTGAAAAAATTTTTAAAATTATAGATGAATTGATAAAAGATATTACAGATGAAAGAATTTACTTATTTTGTGACAATTTAGATAAAAAATCAAAATTAAGAACAAACCTAGAAAAATCAAAAGAGTGTGGCGTAGTAGCTTGTTATCCAGACAATGAAATTACAATTAAGAAGATTATAACTAAGAAACTTAATGATTTTAGAGGCTTAACACCTGAAATAGTAAACCTAATCACTCAAAATACAAATTTGGATAGAGCTAAAATAAATAACGAAATTGAGAAAATAAAAAGTTGTTTTCTAGATAAAATTATTGATCCCCAAAAAATCAACACTTTACTAAATATAAAAACTAACGATAACTTTAGCATATTGAGAGATGAAGCCATTAATGGGAATAAAACCAATACGAATAAGCTTTTAGGCGACACAATTTTTGATACTGATAATAATGTTTTCTATCTAAATCTTATAAATCAAAGAATGAACAAATTAAACGAAATTGAAAACTTAAAGGAAGAAAATGAGAACAATATCGAAAGTCTAGTGTCAAATCTGAAACCACCAGTTTTTTGGAAGGATAAACCAATATTAATTGAACAATCAAGAAAATGGAATAAAAGAAAAATAAATGAAATTATAAAAAAAACATACGATATAGAAATAGAAATAAAGTCTAGTTCGTCAGTTAATAAAAATCTATTAATAAAAAAATTGATTATAGACTTATGCCAAAGTGCTAATTCCGCTTAAGTAAATTTGAGAGAAATTCAAATTGCTCTAAATTCTTATAAATTATTGTAATTTTTCCTGAGTTATTTTTCTTGTTTTGTATTTGCACATTTAATCCTAACTTTTCTTGGATTATATATTGAGCATCTAAAATATTAGAATCCATCCTGAATTGGCCTGCTTTGGATGGTGGTTTTTTTCCTCTAACTAACATTTCAACACTTCTAGCGCTTAAGTTTTTAGCAACTACTTCTTCAGCAATATTAGTTGCATTTGACAGACCTATTAAAGGTCGAGCTTGTCCTGCTGTCAAAGATCCTTCTTCGATCAAATTAACCACATCTTTAGGCAAAGATAAAAGTCTTAACGTGTTGCTTATATGACTTCTGCTTTTAGACATAAATTTTGCAATTTTTTCATGATCATAATCAAATTCATCAGATAATCTTTTATATCCTTTAGCTTCTTCAATTATATTCAGATCATCCCGCTGAATATTTTCAACAATAGCGACCTCTAAAGCTTCATTGTCATTTAAATCTAAAACGACGATTGGTACTTCATGTAAGCCTGCTTTTTGAGCAGCTAACCACCTTCTCTCACCTGCAACTATTTCATACCGGCCGGGATCAACTTTATCCTCTCGCACTGCAATTGGCTGAATAATGCCGTTTTTCTTAATTGAATTAGCTAATTCAGTTAGTTTGGTCTCATCAAAATGTGTTCTGGGTTGATATTTATTTCTAGTTAAATCACTTATATTAGCTCTTAACTTATTATCAGGAACTTTTTCATTCTTTTTCACATTATTTTTCTGATCTCCAAATAATGCCGTTAATCCCCTTCCTAAACCTTTCTTTGATTTTTTCATGCTACATTCCCAATATCTGATGTCTTTCCTATAAATTCATTTGCTAATTTTAAATAGGATTTACTCCCTGAACAAGTTTTGTCATAAATAACGCAGGGTAAGCCATGAGACGGTGCTTCTGATAAGCGAACATTTCTTGGAATTACAGTTTTATAAACTTTTTCTTTAAAATAATTCCGCGCCTCC
>MDTE01145052.1_pt1 | contig 10305 bp, 10 predicted proteins | sample 811231 | NCBI WGS metagenome assembly MDTE01 (sample SAMN05326651, study PRJNA326480) | marine metagenome | isolation source: seawater | place: Indian Ocean: Red Sea | collected 2010 | reverse complement strand
CGGCCAAGAATTATAATCAACATGTGCTGTTAATCCATCAGGAATACAACGTGGAAGATTTTCTGGAATACCACCACCAGTGATATGTGCCATACCTAAGATAGGAACCTCATCCAATAACCTCTGAATCATAGGAGAGTAGATCGTAGTTGGAGTAAGTAACTCAGGAGTATCTTTCCAGAATATCTTATGTCTCCATAACATATCGTTGATAAGAGTATAACCATTACTATGCAATCCACTGCTAGCAAAACCTATAATCTTATCACCCCTCTTAATCATTCTGCCATCTAATATCTCTCCTTCTTCTACTATACCAGTACAGAAACCAGCAAGATCATAATCATTCTGTCTGAAATGTTCAGCAGTCTCTCCACCAATTAATTCTATATTTGCTATCTCACATCCCTTAAGTATACCTACCATAATATCAGCAAGATTATCATCTATCTTTTGAGTAGAAATATAATCTAAAAAATATAATGGTTTAGCACCACTGCAGATCACATCATTGACACACATGGCAACGAGATCAATACCTATGGTCGTATAATCTCCAGCAACCTGACAAATATTCATTTTAGTACCTACACCATCAGTACCAGAAATTAATACTGGTTTCTCATATCCAGATGGAACTCTAAATGCACCACCAAATCCATGACTGGCAATAGGTATAGACTTTGCAAAGGCATTACCTGCCTCTATATCTACAGTGTATTTCATCGTATAATATCAATCTCGTCTGGGTTAGTATTCCAAGTTTCTAACTTAGTTCTCAATCTTCCTTCTTGTTTGAGACTCTCGAATCTACGAGAAGCTTTCTTTCTCCACCAAGAAATAATCTGATCAACTGAGAATCTATCGTAGTTTTCAGCCTTAACAAGAGTCTCTTGCTCTCCGAGTATAACTTCCCTAGAATTCTTGAAACCATAAGTGGACATATAAAAACGTTTTTGTTCTGTTAGATTCTTTGCAGCTACAATAGCATCATTAAAATCCATCAACTTAGTTTCATCTTCTAAAGATTTCTTGATAATGGATATCATCTTTGTTTGTATTTTTAATTTCCTACTAGAAGCATCTTCCTTAACCAGACACTTATCATTATTTCTGGCAGTGAACCACTTGTTTAAGTCCTTGAAAATATTATCGTGAAGTAAAGGAGTGAAATTACTAACAGTCAATCCTTTGTATCTCATATAAGGTTTCAGTCCATCATACTGTGATGATGATTTAGTAGAACCATATAAGGATGTAGTTTCAAATAAACAAATATCTGAATTATACTTAGCATTCAATTGTTCTCTTGCTAAATGAGAACAACATAACATCGCTAGAAGTTTACCACCGAGGTAGTTAAAACCGAACGGTTGAGTAGGAACAATAATGAATCCCATGATTGCATGGCGGTTAAACCGACCCAATTCAGGTACATCACCCAAACAATCATTCCTTGGTTTGGAATTTATGGTGGGAGAACCGAACCGTACAAACCCTATAGTCTTATCTGTATTAGTTTCCTTGACAATCCACTTCAATGATTTGCCAGGAATTGAACTCTCAATCGCATGAGAAGTAGTAACTTCTAATCTCTCATTAAAATACTCATTACTAAATCCATCCTTATCTCCAGCAGTATAGATCCTGATATCCATATCTTCTGGATGCATATCAAAATCTGTGAACAAGTCATCCTCAGGCCCAAAACCAGGCAAAGCGACAGGTTGATTCGCTATCCTATCTAACTTGACGGTACGCAAATATTCATCGATCCTTCCTGTGTTAGCGAAGTAATCAATGAATTTATCTGCTGCGTAATTAGCATCAGATGGTGATAGTTGCATCAATCAATCCTCTGTGGAGAACCAGTAGAACGCCACATAATAATATCATCTTGATCTAGAAATTGAACTGGTGGATCTTCCCAATGATCATACATACGTCCTCTAGGTAGAGGCAAAGTCTCTATTACTATAGGTGCTTCCAATATATCTTCAATAGATTTGGACATTCTACGATATCCACTTCCAACATACAACTGGCCAGCGAAAACTGATAAAGTCGCTGCACCCCAGAAAAGGTAATACCATCGAGATTTAACTTGATGACGTTGTTTTTTCGATAGTTTACTCACTTGATTAACTCCATAATTGCATAATAAACATAGATTAGTGATGCAATACCATTAAGTAATAATAGTATTCCCAAGAATCCAAAGCAGTCCAGTTTAAACGGGGCGTACTTCTTCTTCGGCACTAATCAATTCCTCTAACTTAACCAGGCTGCAAAGTTCAACACCTTGCGACTCCATATATTCTGAAGCCCCTTCTTGACGATCAACTATAGTTACAACCTTATTAACATTATACTGCATATTTCTCAAAACATCAACAGCCTTCATTGCAGATTCACCTGTAGTAGTTACATCCTCCAATACAGTTATAGTAGTTCCAATAGGAGGCAATGGCCCTTCAACCTGAGAAGCAGTTCCATGACCTTTAGGTTCCTTACGAATTATTAAACCTGCACCTTTCCCAATTAAAGTAACGCCTGAAACTAAAGGATCAGCACCAAGAGTGAGTCCTGCTACACAAGGAGTATCAATATGTTCTAGCATCATATCAGATACTAATTGCAAACCTTTACCTGTAAGAATTACTGGTTTACAGTTCACATAATGATCACTCTCTTTACCAGAGGAAAGTTTAATCCTACCATAACGATAGGCATACTTCTTTAAAATACTAATCAGTTCTTGTTTCATTTGAATTCGCACTCCACCATAATTTCAGTAAGACACGCAAGTAAATTTATCTCTTGGTCAGCCACGAACGCAATCTGGTACTGATACTTAGCAATAATAAGGACAGCAGCAGCAATGCTAGGCCCTTCAAGGGATGTAAGAAGAGCATCGTAAATGCGACGCAATAATACAGAAGGATCATTGTCCAAGTTATTGACACACCATTTACGTACTTCTGGAAACTTCTTTTCTTTGAGATTTTTAACGAGATCATTTATGTTAACATCCGAAAAACTAGCAAGGATAGATGAATCTATCTTACCACCAACAGCATGTCTTTGGCATTCATTTAAGACTCTTCTCCAATCTGGGAAGTGCTTATTGATGAGTTCTGCGAGGACTTTCTTATCAGTTTCAACCCGCTCGATGTCCAAGATGGATACAAGTCGTTTGAAGAAGGCCCCTGCGATTTGTGGTTTGTCTTTCCTTGATATTCCAAACTCAATGACGGAGCATCTCGAATGGAGGGGTTCAATGATTCTGTTCTTAAAGTTACATGTGAAGATAAACCTACAATTCTTGTAGAAGGATTCGATATTGGCTCTGAGGAGGAGTTGAACATCGTGAGTTGTATTATCAGCCTCATCTATAATTATAACCTTATGTTTGGCATCACCATCCATAAGAGATACAGTAGCAGCAAAGTTCTTTGCCTGATTCCTAACAGTATCTAAGAATCTACCTTCATCAGATCCATTGATAACATAATAATCACAACCCAATTCCTCACACAATGCTTTCGCAACTGTGGTCTTACCTATGCCTGGCGGGCCTGATAGTAATAGATTTGGGATCTCACCTGTTTCTAAAAAGTCCTTAAAAGTCTTCTTAGTAGCTTCTGGGAGTATACAGTCATCTATAGTTTTGGGTCGATATTTCTCAACCCATATAAATTCATCCTTCACGTTTAGGTTCCCTCAGCATCATGAATGGTTTAATTAACTCTAACAAATCTTCAGCAGTATTTTTTGTTGGCATCTGTGCGACAGCATCTTCCCAATCAGCATAAGTACTTTCTGGGTTGATGTTCGCCATCAAATTAATCTGTGCAATTTGTTTGAGAGTAGTTTCATCCATCTTGCTGACAGTATACTCAGTATACTCCCTAATAAAATCTTCTCTAGTAATGTGTTCCATTAGTTAAATCTACGTTCATAAGCGATAGCAATACACCCAACCACTAAACCTATAAAAATAAAATCTAAAAGTGGGGTGTCGGAAGTTAGATTCATTCTATTAATCCTCCCATGTTACATCTGGTTCAAGTGCTATGTAGTATGTAAGATCATACTCAGATGACTTGAATTCTGATAACAACTTCTTAGATATCTTAACCTCATATGTGCCAGGCACAATCTTGATGTTTTCCACCTTGAAATGCAATCCAAAAGTCTTAGTTGTTTCACCAACAACAATAGAAAAATCATTAGAAGTATCATTCTTACGATCAGATACCACCATCTTAATCTCCTTACCATTACCCACTACAGACAAATCGGTAAGATGATAAACCCCAGCAGCCTTAAGTAGTCTGTCAAGTTGAGCACTTCGCAATGTAAACTCAACATCAACTGATGGAAGAGTAATTGATTTATCAGGAGGAGAAACAATAACACTAGGATCAGCAAAGAAATACTTTGACCTTTGTTTTCCCTCTTTAATATTAACAAAACTTTGGCCTGTAAAGTTCAGTTCTGGTTCCTGAAATAATCCAAGAGAATTTAAGAACTGACTAAGATCATATACACCAAACTCCTGTGGGAAATCCTCATCTATATTTGCTTCTGCAAGGATGTTCTTCATGACCGAGATAGTTCTCAGTTTATTTCCTTGTTTAAATAAAATCGATTGATTAATAGTAGCAAAGTTCTTGAGTAGATTAATAGTTCTATCGGACAGTTTCATGGGAGTTTTAGTTTGCATCATGTAGGCCAGCGAAGTGGTATAATAGTGTACAATAATGGATTGCTTTCAAAATGTCAACTTTTGATTTTCCATCCTTTTTGCCGAACCTCGAAAGGTATTTGATGGCATTGGATCGGCAAAATGCCTCAGCATCTCCAATACCCTGTATAAGATCTAATGTTTGAATTCCATCAGTGCTAGTATAGTGCGAACCATAGGTAGTTGCAATATAATTTTTAGCCTCATCCAACATTATATCTTCTTGATATTTGTAGAAGATTCTATCAAAATCACCATCTGGTCTTTCATTTCTTACACCAGTATTGGAATCCTTTTGTGGAACCAACTCTCTCTTTAATGGATCCGTTCCAAGTTCATATCTATAAACTGTCTTACCATTATCAGGAGACTCATAGATCCATTTACGTTTTTCTTCTTCAATTCCAGGCATCATTGCATCCTGATACTTCTTGTCATTTTCCAATTGTTCCATTGTGTAATCATTACCAAAAACTTCTGGTGTGGTTGGGACATGATGTGCAATTTGATCATCATTATCCGATAAGGGATCATCAGGGAAAGGAGCTGGTTCATCCACATTAGGAGGCCATGGACTACCAGGCGTCCACTCAAATCCACCACTCTTTTCTATCCAATCTAAGTCTGGATTAGTCTCGATAGTTATACTATCTGGTGATGCTGGTGCTGACTGTGGGCCAACATGAATTGTAGGTTCTGTATCTTCAGATTCTAAAGATGTAACCTCTTCTTTTTCATCCTTCCATCTTCCTTTTGATTGATCCATAATAGGGTAATCCTCATCAAATGTTCCATCTAATATTGAAGCAGCTAGTGCCCATGCATTAACCATAACAGAATAAGAAATCGTTAACTAGAGACTCTGCCTTCTCCTTGCCAAACTTACCAGTAAGATATCCTCCTACAGGATCAAGTTTAGTCATATACTTGTCGAAGTCATGATACACGCTTGTATCTTCTTCACTAGGCATACTACATTGTACCATAGTTTGATAGGCCGTCAAGTACTTCTCAAACATAGGTAAATGGTCATCTACCTCATCAGCAGTACAATACGCAATGTAAATGTTCTCTGAGAAATGATTGCCAGGTTCAAAGAATCTATAATCTCCTTTACCTTTAGGCAAACCTTCAACACCAAATAAAAAATTCTCTTTAGGATGTTGGAAGTCAAATACAATAATGACTTTCTTCTCAAAGAATCCCATAAGATCCATACCAAAACAGGGAAGGTTACTTCCAGTCTTAGGATAGATGATATTATTATAGATATTGGATTTTTCACTCCAAATATCTACAGCACGAGACTTGATGAACCACTCATTCTTAAAGATCTCTGCCTTTAAGTGTGTTCCCTTCGCCTCCCAATCAGCCCATGTTGAATCATGGGCTAGATCTGGAAAGGTATCAAACAGAAGGGACTTGTAGTTCTTCCATAGATTCTCCATTTTCTTCTCCGAAGTTTACATCAGCATCTACCTTGTCATACAAATCAAGAAAGGCTTGTTTGGTTTCATCATCAAAACGATTCACACAAACTTGAATTGCTTTCTCCTTATTCTTCCAGATGGCATATGCCTTTACGATATGGACAAGACGGCGTGTACTAATAACTTCTTCTACACCACCATCATAGAATGTCTTTCTTATTATATCACCCCAGTCAACTAATTTCTTACAGAAACCAGCATCTTCACACAAAAGATTTAATATCTTCTCTTCTGTTTTTGGGTTGGGGTAGGACTGTTCAAATGTTACAGGGAATCTTTCTAAGAATGCTTCGTTGAGCACGTTAGTTCCAATAAATCGCCCGTCGTCGGATCCTTTACCTTTAGTGTTAGCTGTGGCAATGACGTTGAATCCTTTAGTTGGTTTAACGAATCGTCCGATTTTTTTGAGGAAGACACCGTTTCCTTCAAGTATGCTTTGGAGACAGAGAATTTTATTAGAGGCAAGGTCGATCTCGTCAAGGAGCAAGATAGCTCCTCGTTCGAGGGCTTCGATGACTGGGCCGTTATGCCAGACTGTGGAACCATCAACAAGACGGAAACCGCCAATAAGATCATCTTCATCTGTTTCGATTGTAATGTTTACACGAACAACTTCACGTTTTAACTGGGCGCAGGCTTGTTCAACTCCAAAAGTTTTTCCATTACCTGATAGACCTGTAATGAATGTAGGATAGAATTGTTTCGATTGAATTATCTTTTTAACATCAGTAAAGTTTCCAAACTTCACAAAGTTATCATCTACATCTGGAACTAAATTCTGTTCCACAAAAGGTACTGCTGATGGAGCTTTGAAATTCTTTTCTAACTTCTCTTTAACTGTTAGATTCCACTTGCCAATGCCTTTCTTAAATGATTTAAGGTACTTGGTGACAGTTTGATATCCTACGTCATTCTGGGCGCAATAGGCCTTGACATGGGCGGATGTAATTTTATCACCATATAGATCTCTAAGAGAGTTGATGAGAGATTCGGGATTCACTTTAGCTTCAAAAGGCATTTGTTTATTCTGTTGTATGTATACATTATAGTATTAAAAAACCCCCTTGAGAAGGGGGTGTGTGCCACTAATTCAACTGTCTATGCAATATATTCCATAAACTCTGATAGGACTTTCTTATTCATCTTCTTAGAGTTAAGTGACTTCTTGAAAGCAGATTTAATCTGTGCTTTGGTTGCATCTTCATGTACTTCAAACTCAGTATCATTATTCAGTGCAGATGAAGATAATCCAAAATAAGCATGGTATCCAACATCAGTCAACTTACAAGATTTGTTCTTCTTCCACTCGGATGTAACAGTTTGGAAACTATCAAAATCCCAATCAAGATACTTACGAATGAAACTAGTAGCATTCCTCTTTTCCAATACCCTTATGCCAATGAAATTAACATTAGGGAATCTTCCTCTAAGTTGATTCAATAAGGCAGAAGTTAATTCATGATACTGAGACTTACAGAAATAAGTCTTACCAGTCTTTCTATCACGAATATAGGTGTTACCATTGATTGATGATCTTTCTCCTAGATAATCCTTATCCCCTTCATGACGGGCCCTAATTAACTTACTGAATCTCAAAGGATGTGCTTCTCCATCTGTAAGAGTAATACATTGAATCTTTTGAACATTCTGTTTCTTTTGGAACAATGGAATTAATTGATTCAATGAAACCAGTGCCTCATTAAGAGGTGTTCCTGATAGAGATAATCTACGAGGATACTGATAATAAACTTGACAATCCCATCTTCTAGTAGCAGTAAGAGCAGCAGTTACTCTCCAGATATTCAACATCTGTTTTTCAAATTCTGACTTCTTACAATCGCTAGAAAGAAACTCAACCATTGAGAACATACTATCAACAATGGCGTGTCCATCCTTCTGTTCATGATGTTTTGGAAGGGTAGATCTACTAGTATATCCATACTCATTAATGCAGTCCTCACAACTCCACTCATTAGTAAAGGCAAATACTTGGAAAGGGATATTAACTTTCTTACAAAACCATATTAAGTTAAACAATTGTTTAATAGTATCTTCTAAAACATATGACATAGATCCAGACCAGTCAAGAACAAAGATCAGGCCATGATTCTTACCATCAGGTATAGTAGTAATCTTTCTGAATAGATCTTCATTATACTTGTAGGTATGAAGTTTATTACAATCTATAACACCAGTCTTAGCAACAGTAGCACGAGAATAAGCATCCGCTGACTTACGACACTCAAACTCTTTTACAAGATAGTTAACTTCTTTCTGTGCAGTTCTTCTGAATAGTCTGTATTTATTATCTACAGGTTCAAATATATCTTTAGATGTATCTGAATTTTCATCCCAATTTTTTTGGCATTTGATCCAATGATCTTGAAGATACTCATGAACATCGGCATTACTAGCAACCAATGTATCAAGATTCAATTTAGGTATCTCGATATACTCTGGATCATAATAGGAATTTTGTTCAGTATTCTTATTAAGATTTTTTAGATTATCTTCAAAAGCTTTATCAGTCTGTGCTTCCATCTCATGATGTTGGCCACCAACAGTGTGATCATCGTAATCAAGATCCTCAAAATCTAAATTCTCTTCTTCAGACTTTTCACTCTTGCCACTATCACCTTCCATTTCCATATCAGTATCTTCTTCATCAGTATCTTCAGTTCTACCTGTAGACAAATCTTCCAAAGGAAACCGTTTAATATCCGTACCACCATTACTCATAGGCACTTCAGTCTTCTCAAGATTATCCATCTTCTCCTTAAGAAACTTAGTCAGTTCTAAAGATAAGTTAAGAACATCTTCAAAAGTTTCTGTTCTAGTTGCCTTCTCTACAAATATCTTTTCATCATCTTCAAACTCAATATCAACGAAATTGCCAATCTTGTAGTAAAGATTAATTCTATCAGCTAAATTAATCTCCTCTTGATCCTTATCATCAATCTCAAAGAAATCTTGTTCAGCAAGTTGTGAGTATCCATTATAAAATGTCTTACCTAAGCCTGGATATTTCTTCTTCATAAACTTTTCAATTCTAACATCCTCAAAAACATTAACAAAGGACATTGGAATTTCTGGAAATTCTTTCAACCAGTTATCTGCTGGAGTGTATAGTGCATGACCAACCTCATGACCCACCAGAAGGTCGTAAACGGTTCCAGAAGCCTTCTCCCACATTGGTAGGGTCAATACCCTCTTTTCTACGTCAAACGATGCCGTGGGGACTGGGCGGTTCTCTATGATGAGATCTTCAGTCGCAAGTAGTTTAGCGAGTTGTCCTTTAACTTCGTAGTTGACCTGTGTAAGCATTTCGTTTCTTGTCTATGTACATATAATAGTACATATTAGGACAGTTTCAACGAACAGTGTGCCAGTAATTCAACTGTCTACTGTGAATATTTTACCCTAGAGAATCCATTCATTTTTTCAAACGTAATTAAATTATCCAACCTGTCCGTTAATTCATCAACCTTATGAGAGATCATAAAGATGTAAGCATCCTTTATAACATATTTAATAATCTTAGTAAATTCATCTGTGCCAGTACTATCCAATGAACTGTCAAAGATCTCATCGAGGATCAATATATTTGTACTAGAAGAGTTCTTTAACTTAGCAATATCTCTCCAAGTAAACAAAATAGCAAGATCAATTCGCATTTTTTCACCCTCAGAGAAGGACTCGTAGCTGAACTTCTCGTGGATGGGAGACTTAATCTTCTCATTGAACTGTTCATCAAAAGTAAAATTGATATAAAAATCCATCATCTGAAGATACTTATTGATCTTCTGATTCATTATAGGCAGATACCTTCTTATAATCTTTGCCTTGACACCACTATCCTTCATCATAGAGTTAGCAAACTCCAGATAGTCAATGTCTTCGTTGTAATCGGCCTTAGTTTTCTCTACAGATACTAAATCATTTTTTAAGTTTTTAAGTGTAGCTCGTTCAGTATTTCGGTTCGCAATTTGTTCGGTAATGTCTTGAACTTCTTGTTCATAATCGTTGATTTGACGTTGGTACTCAGAAATTTTAAAATTGTTTGTT
>MDTE01117907.1_pt1 | contig 10305 bp, 9 predicted proteins | sample 811231 | NCBI WGS metagenome assembly MDTE01 (sample SAMN05326651, study PRJNA326480) | marine metagenome | isolation source: seawater | place: Indian Ocean: Red Sea | collected 2010 | reverse complement strand
TTTTACGTTTTGTACTTTATTTTCTTTTGGCTTATTTTCGCTAACTGATTTTTTATTTTTTTTAATATGGTCATTATTATCATCATTTATAATTGCAATTACTGAATTTACAGAAACATTCTCAGATCCCTCTTTAACAATTATTTCTGAGATAGTTCCTTGATCTACAGATTCTATTTCCATTGTAGCTTTGTCAGTTTCAATTTCAGCAAGTAAATCTCCAGCTTTAACTTTATCACCTACTTTTACATGCCATTTAATTAAATTACCCTCAGTCATAGTGGGTGAAAGAGCTGGCATTAATATTTCTGTTGTCATCAAATTATCTAAATATAACAAACTTTTTTAAGTCCTATAACAATATCTTCAATTTGTGGAAGATATTTATCTTCTAAAACTTTTGAATATGGCATTGGTACATCAGCACTATTAATTTTCAATATTGGTGAATCTAAGTAATCAAAAGCATCTTTTTGAACTATATTTACAATTTCTGATCCGACACTAGCAAAAGGCCATGACTCTTCTACAATCAATAATCTGTTTGTTTTTTTTACTGATTCTATTATTAAATTTTTATCCAAAGGTCTAATCGTTTGTAGATCAATCAATTCAACATTTTGATTAGTCTCCTTTTCAAAAATATTTATTGCTTCCAAGGATTTATTAACCATAATAGAATAAGTTACAACAGTAACATCATTCCCACTTTTAACAATGTTTGCTTTACCTAAAGGTATTTCAAAATTTGTATCTATTGGCACTTCTGATTTTTCGTTATACAAAATTTCATTCTCTAAAAATATTACAGGATTATCATCATCAATTGCTGATTTTAATAATCCTTTTGCATTATAAGCATTAGACGGAACAACAACTTTAAGACCAGGACAATGAGCATACCAAGAAGTAAAATCTTGACTATGTTGAGCAGCAACTTGAGATGCTGCCCCATTTGGTCCTCTGAAAACAATTGGACAGTTAATTTGTCCTCCAGACATATAGAGGGATTTTGCAGCAGAATTAATTATTTGATCTATAGCTTGCATTGAAAAATTAAAGGTCATAAATTCAACAATTGGTCTTAAACCTTTAAATGAACTACCTACAGCAAATCCAGTAAAGCCTTGCTCAGAAATTGGCGTATCTATAATTCTTTTTTCACCAAATTCTTCAAGTAAGCCTTGAGTAACTTTATATGCACCTTGATATTCACCTACCTCTTCTCCAATTAAATATACTTTGTCATTTTTGCGCATTTCTTCAGCCATAGCATCTCTTAGTGCTTCTCTCATAGTAATTAATTTATGATCTGTATTTAGAGATTTTTCTTTATTTATGTTTTGATCAGAAGTTGATAAATTTATCTCTTTTTCTTTTATCTGTTGATGATTTTGATGAATATTAATTTTCATATCTTTAGTGTGCATAGTGTTATTTTTGGAAATTTTTTTTGATGAATCAATTTTTGGATCTAATACAGCAATTGGTGTATTAACGGGGATAGATTTTTCTCCCTCTGAATATAATAATTTCACAATTTGACCTTTTTCAACAGATTCTATTTCCATTGTAGCTTTATCTGTTTCAATTTCAGCAATAACATCTCCAGGTTTTACATTATCTCCTTCTTTTATTAACCATTTTGTCAAATCACCTTCTTGCATTGTAGGAGATAATGATGGCATTAAAATTTCTATTGTCATCTTATTTATATATAAACATCTGTGTATAATTCTTCTTCTTTAGGAAATTCACTCTCTAAAGCAAAATCAGCCGCTTTCTTAATTTTATCAATAATAGTATTATCAATTTTATCGAGTTCCTTTTCTGAATATATTTTTTTCTTTAAAATAGTTTCTTTAACAAAAACGATAGGATCTTTAGTTTTATAAGAATTTAATTCTTCTTTAGTTCTATATTTTGCTGGATCAGACATAGAGTGACCTCTGTATCTGTAAGTTTGAACTTCTAAAATATATGGACCCTTACCTTGCCTAACATAATTAGCAGCTTTTTCAGCAGCTTCTATAACTTTAAACACATTCATACCATCAACTTTATTGCCTGGAATGCCGAATGGTTCAGCTCTTTTATATAAATCTGTGCCTGCAGAAGCACGATTTACCGATGTACCCATACCATACATATTGTTTTCAATAATATAAAGAATTGGTAATTTCCATAATGATGCTAAATTAAATGACTCATAGACTTGACCGTTGTTCATTGCTCCATCACCAATATAAGTTCTACATATATATTTATCTTTTAAATACTTATGTGAGAAAGCAATACCTGTACCAATTGGTACTTGTGCTCCAACTATACCATGTCCTCCATAAAAATTATTTGATTTTGAAAACATGTGCATTGAACCACCTTTGCCTTTTGAGTAACCAGAAAATTTTCCAGTTAATTCAGCCATTATATGTTTAGGATCTAATCCTCTAGCTATCATATGTCCATGATCTCTATAAGTAGTTACAACACTATCATTTTTATTTATTGTCATTAGAACTCCAACAACTACAGCTTCTTGACCTATATACAGATGACAAAAACCACCAATGTGTCCCATTCCATACAATTGAGCAGCACGTTCTTCAAAGCGTCTAATTTCCAACATTGAAGTATAGATTTTTAAATAATCTTTTTTATTAAGCTTATTTGCCATAATTGTAAATTTTTGTAAATTTTTATAAATTTTTTGTAAATATTTGTCAATAATTAATTATTCTAAGTTAATAATTAACTCATTTTTCTTATATTTACCTGAATGATATCTAAGTTGTTCATCTAAATAATCAAGATCAAGATTTTTGGGGTCAAGACGTGAAATTTTATCCAACAATTTTTCGTTTTTTAAATTTAAATTAAATTTTTCATCTTTGAAATAATTATATTCATTTTTAGATTTATAATAAGAAATAATACCCCTTTCACCATTAATCAGAAAGTATGTAAGGTATATAAAAAGAAAAAAAGAAAATAATAGAAAAAAAAATAAATATAGCTTTTTTTTAACAACTAATGATTTGTTCATAATAAATTATTACTAAATCAAATTAAGTATGTAATTGTCAATGTTTAACAAAGGTATTTCCAGAATAAATAGCGTCTTCTCCTAATTCTTCTTCTATTCTAATCAACTGATTATATTTAGATGTTCTATCCGTTCTTGAAACTGAACCAGTTTTAATTTGGCCTGCAGAAGTACCTACAGCCAAATCTGCAATTATTGTATCTTCAGTCTCACCAGATCTATGAGAAATTATGCATGAAAAATTATTTGATTTAGCAAGTTTAATTGCTGATAAAGTTTCACTCAATGTACCAATTTGATTAAGTTTAATTAAAATGGAATTTGATGATTTATTTTTTATACCTTTTTCGAGTCTTTCAATATTAGTTACAAATAAATCATCACCTACTAGTTGAATTCTATCTCCAATTTCTTTAGTCAAACTATTCCATCCATCCCAATCATTTTCTGCCATACCATCCTCAATAGAATAAATTGGATAATTACTTGCAAGCTCAGATAAATATTTTACCATACCTTCAGAGTCAAATGTTTTATTTTCTCCTTTAAGAAAATATTTTTCATTATGAAAAAATTCAGTAGAGGCTACATCAAGAGAAAGACGTATATCTTTATTCAATTTGAGACCTGTAGATTCAATTGAATCTAAAATCAAATCTATTACTTCTTTTGAGGAATTTATATTAGGAGCAAAACCTCCCTCATCACCTACATTCGTATTTAATCCTTTTGATTTCAAAATTGATTTTAAAGAATAAAAAATCTCACAACCATATCTAATAGCTTCTTTAAAATTTTTAGCTCCAACTGGAGCTATCATAAATTCCTGAATATCAACATTATTATCAGCATGAGCGCCTCCATTGATAATATTTATCATAGGTAATGGTAAAGTGAATTTGTTCTCATCAGATATGAATTTATAAAAATTTTTATTTTCATTGATTGATAAAGCTTTAGCAAAAGCTAAACTCAAAGGTAATGTACAGTTTGCACCTAATGATGATTTATTGTTTGTTCCATCAATTGAAATTAATTCATTGTCAAATTCATTAAATTGTTCATATTTTTTATCTATTACTTTAGGTCTTACAATATCAAGGATGTTAGAAATTACTTTTATTACACCCTTACCATTATATCTTTTTTTGTCATTATCCCTAATTTCTAAAGCTTCAAACTTACCGGTAGAGGCACCTGAGGGTGTAGAAGCCCTACCAGTTATTCCATTTTCTAAAATTACATCACATTCTACGGTTGGATTACCCCTGCTATCTAAGATTTCTCGTGCTTTAATATCTAATATTTTAACCATAAAATTTTAATACAAATTTTTATTGAACTTTTCAAGATTTTGCCAATTTATCAAATTCTTTTAATTCTATTAACAATTTTTTTAAATTATTTATATTTAGCATATTAGGTCCATCACTTGGAGCATTGTTTGGATTATCATGTGTCTCAATAAATAATCCAGCAACTCCTATAGAAATTGCAGCTTTAGATAATGATGGAATAAATTCTCTTTTGCCACCACTACTAGTACCAAATCCTCCTGGTTCTTGAATTGAATGTGTTACATCATAAATAATAGGATATTTAGTTTCTTTCATAATATCTAAAGATCTAAAATCACTAACAAGATTATTGTATCCAAAAGAAGTTCCTCTTTCGGTAATCATTATATTATCATTTGAAGTAGAAATAATTTTTTCAATAATATTTGGAATGTCTCCTGGAGATAAAAATTGACCTTTTTTAACGTTTACAATTTTATTTGTTTTTCCAGCTGAGAGTAATAAATCAGTTTGTCGACATAGAAATGCTGGAATTTGTAAAATATCTACAACATCATTATCACTTAGTAGTTCACATTGATTTGTATCATGAACATCAGTAATTATTGGGCATTTAAATTTGTCTTTTATTTCACTAAATATATCTATAGCTTCTTTAAGGCCGACCCCTCTTTCACTTTTAATACTTGTTCTGTTAGCTTTATCAAAACTAGATTTAAAAATAAAATTTAAATCTATTTCATTACATATTTTATGAATTTCATTTGCAATTTTTAAAGCATGATTTTTGTTTTCAATTACACAAGGACCTGCTATTAAAACAAAAGGGTTATCATTTGATAGTTCAAAATTGTTAATTTTTATTTTTTTCATTAATTACTGTTCTTTATACAAGCTTCTAGAAAAGAAATAAATAGCGGATGCGGATTAAGAGGTCTTGACTTTAGTTCAGGGTGAAATTGAACTCCAACAAACCAATTATGATTTTTAGATTCTAAAATTTCAGGTAATAAATTATCTGGTGACATTCCAGAATAAAAAAACCCAGCTTTTTTGAATAAATCTAAGTATCTTGTATTAACTTCATATCTATGTCTATGTCTTTCATTAATTATGGATTTTTTATAAATTTTATGAACTAGAGAATTCTTTTTAATATTACATTTATATGACCCTAATCTCATTGTTCCGCCTTTGTCACTATTTAAAGATCTCTTAATTTTTTTATTTTTTTTGTTCCATTCTGTCATAAGACCAACAACAGGATTTTTTGTTTTGCCAAATTCAGTTGAATTACTATCTTTTATTTTTAATACATTTCTTGAAATTTCAACTACAGCTAATTGCATACCAAGGCATATGCCAAAGAAAGGTATATTGTTTTTCCTTGCATAAGTAATAGAATTAATTTTACCATTAATTCCCCTATTACCAAAACCACCTGGAACTAATATTCCGTGCACATTTTGTAATTGTTTAATTATTTGTGATTTATTAAGTTTTTCAGAGTTAATCCAATTTATATTTACTTTTACGTTATTATATAAGCCTCCATGAACAAGTGCTTCTGATAAAGATTTGTAGCTATCTTTTAAGTCTGTATATTTGCCAACAACACCAATATTAATTTCTTTCTTTAATGATTTTATTTGATTAACTAGTTTTTTCCACGGTAATAAATTTAAAGGTTTATCTTTAGATTTATACCCAAATTGGTTTAAAATACTTTTGTCCAGCCCGGCTTTAAAATACAGTGATGGAACTTCATATATTGAATTGGCATTTAACGCTGGAATTACATTTTTTTTATCTACATTGCAGAACAAAGAAATTTTATTTAAAGACTCAATGTCTATTTCTTTTTCGCATCTACACATAATTATATCTGGTTGTATACCTGAGCTTAATAATTCTTTTACTGAATGTTGAGTTGGTTTTGTTTTTAATTCTCCTGCTGAAGAAATATATGGGACATATGTCATGTGAATTAAGCAAGAAGAAACTTGATCTTTGTTATTTCTAATTTGCCTAATTGCTTCTAAAAATGGAAAAGATTCTATATCACCAACAGTTCCACCAATTTCACAAATAACAAAATCTTCATTACTTAAATCGTTAAATATAAATCTTTTTATTTCTTCTGTAACATGTGGAATAACCTGAATGGTAGCACCTAAATATTTACCCTTTCTTTCTTTTCTTAAAACATTAGAATAAATTTTACCTGATGATATACTATCTGAATTTTTAGAAGATAAATTTGTGAATCTCTCATAATGTCCTAAATCTAAATCTGTCTCTGCTCCATCATCAGTAACAAACACTTCCCCATGTTGATAAGGGCTCATAGTGCCTGGATCAACATTCAAATATGGATCTAATTTTCTTAATCTTACTTTAAATTTTCTTAATTGAAGTAGAGAAGCTAGGGATGCTGCAGCCAAACCTTTGCCTAATGAAGATGAAACACCACCCGTAATAAAAACAAAATGCATTACGGAATACCCTGATATATAAATATGTTATACTTATCAAGTTGTAATATTAATTGTTTTCAGGAATAGATGAATTATTTTGAATATTTGAATTATTTTCTTCATTTTGTATTTGAGGAAGAGACTCTAGAATATTTTTATCAGATGAAACAGTTGCAAATATTGTCAAAACTACACTCATTATCATAAATAAAGTAGCTGTTATTGCTGTTAATCTAGATAAAAGATCTGCAGATCCTCTGGCAGACATCATACCTCCAAGACCGCCTCCACCTCCGCCAAGCCCTAATCCTTCATTATCGGAACCTTGCAATAAAACAAGAATCACCAAAAGAATAGCAAGAATTAGCTGTATTACAATTAAAGCTGTCATAAAAAAAACCTTATAAGTAAGTATAAAAGATTATCAAGCAATATATTAAAATTCTATAATTTTGTTAAATTCATCTAAATTTATCGAAGCACCTCCAACTAAAAGACCATCAACTCCTTCCAAATTTAAAATATTTTTGTAATTTGCTGCTTTTACAGAACCTCCGTATAGTATTTTAATATTATCATTTTTGAAAATTTTTTGTTTTATGTATTTGTGTATTTTAGAAATATCATTCATTTCAGGAACAAGACCAGTTCCTATAGCCCATAATGGTTCATATGCAATAACATATTGATTTGCATCAATATTTCTTGGAAGACTTTTTTGAATTTGTTCTTTAAGTATATACTCAGTAAGATTTTCTTTTTTTTGAGATAAACTTTCACCAATACACAATATTGGAACTATATTATTTTTTATACAATTATTAATTTTTTTTGAAATAATGTCATTGTTATCATTAAAAACATTTCTTCTTTCAGAATGGCCTATAATACAAAACTGACATCCAAATTCTTTAAGAATTTGAGCACTTACTTCTCCAGTATATGCACCTTGTTCAAAAGATGAACAATCTTGAGCTCCTAAATAAAAATTAGTTACTTTCATTTTAGACAAAAAAGGGAAAGGAGGACAGATTACTACACAATTTCTATCATTATTTTTATCTTTTATGCTAATTTCAGATAAATAATTTTCAACAAACGTCCTAGAGCCATTTAATTTCCAATTTGCGGCTATAATTTTATCAATATTTTCTAGTTTTATCATAAATTAATTTCCCTTATAGAACCTATTATTATAGAAGCAACCTTTGAAATAAAAAATGTTTAGATATATTGGTAAATCAAAAATTGCAATAATTCTTGCCTTTTTATTTATGGCAAGTTTATTTTTCTTTAGACAAGGATCTTCAGTCTCAAACATACTAAATTCAGATAATATAGTAGCAAAAGTTTCTGAAACACCTATTTCTACATCAAAATTTAATCGAACTTTGCAAATAAATATTCAAAGATTTAATGAAATATTAGGCAAGAGTCTAACAAGTAAAGAAATTAGAGACTTTCAAATACCCTCGCTTGCATTAAATGCTTTAATTAATGATTCATTGTTTGAAAATCAATTTGATCAAATAGGTTTTAGATTAGATGATACAATTATAGCTCAAAAAACTAAAGACACTCTTCCACAATTATACGATCAAAATAACAAATTAAACCAACAATATTTAAATGAATTTTTAAGCCAACAATTATTAAAAATTGAAGATATAGTGCAGATCGTTAATTATGAAACTAGGAATGAATTTTTTAATGATGCATTTTTAAAATTAAATTACCCAAAATCTTTTAATTCACAAATAAAAACTTATGAGGAACATAAAAGAGTTGTAGATTTTTTAAATTTTTCATTAGATAAAATTGATATAGAGAAAAAAGATACAGAATCAGATCAAAAAATAAAAGATTACTATAAAATTAACATAAAAAACTACATGACAGAAGAGTCAAGAAATATTGATTATATTATAATAGATAAAAAAGATTATTTAATTAATTTTAAACCAACTGATTTTGAATCAAGAGAATACTTTGATAATAATTTAAATTTATTTAAGATTGAAGAAACTAGAAGTTTCATACAATTCAATTTTAAAAATTTAGAAGATGCTAAAAATTTCAAAGAATCAATTAGTAATATTAACACAATAGATAACATATTAAAATTTGCAAATGATAAAAATATTAAATTTAATAAATTTACTGATTTGCAAAAAAATCAACTAAATGATGAAATTTCAAATGTTTTATTTAATTTGAAAGTTAATGAAAAATCAAAAATAATAGAAAGTATTTTGGCAAAACATTTATTAATTTTGGAAAATATAAAACCTGCAAAACAATTAAATTTTAATGAAGTTTCGGAAGAAATTAAAACTAAAATATCTGAAATAGAAACAAATAATTTTATAAGTGAAATGGAAGCTAATATTACAAAAGATATATTAGGTGGAATTAACTTGTACGAATTAAAAGCTAAATATAATTTAAAAATTAACTCTTTAGAAAATTTAAAATCTAAGAATGAAAATAATTTAAATATTGATGAAAAGCTTCTAAATACTTTAATAAATAATTCTTTTAAAACAAAAATTGATTTTGTAAGTGATCCTATAAAAATTGATACAAATCGTATGATAGTATTTGAAGTAAAGCAAATATTTCCATCCATTCCTATTGAATTTTCTAAAATAAAAAAAGAAATTTATCAAGATTGGGAAATAGAAGAAAAAAAGAAATTAATTCTAAGTAATATAGAAAAAAATACAGAGAATACAAATTATCTAAATGTTTTAAAAAATAAATATAATGCAAATATAAAAAATGTTGAGATTAATAAAAATAATAACAGTTTGCCAAAAAATTTAATTAGAGAAGTTTTTGAGAAAGAAACTAATAAAATTAATATATTATTCGATAACAATCAAATTTACATATATTTAATCAAAGATATTAATTTAGATAATATATTGATTGAAGATATATTAGAAATTTCATTACAAGAAGACATAAGAAATACACTAAAAAATGAGTTCTATTCAAATGCAAAAATAATTACTAATGATAGACTAATTGATGCTATAATTAATAATTATTGATGATTCATAATAATAAAAAATTATTTATAGAAAAATATAAAAAAAATATACCGCAGATATTATCTGATACATTTATTGCAGATACTGAAACACCGATTTCTGCATTACTAAAAATATCAAAAAATGAAAAATATTCATTTTTACTTGAATCGGTTCAAGGTGGTGATCAAAGAGGAAGATATTCCCTTTTAGGGTGCTCACCAGATATTATATGGAAAGTTGTAAAAGGAAAAGTAAAAATAGATTTAATTAAAAATATTCCAACAAAATCTAAATTACAATCCTTAAAACCAATTAAATCTCTAAAAGAATTATTAAAAATTTCTAAAATTCCACTAAATAATATGAATGCCCCCTATCCAGTACTTGTTGGATATTTGGGTTACCCAATGATAAGATTTATGGAAAAAATAGATTTAAAAAATCCA
>MDTE01091207.1_pt1 | contig 10305 bp, 9 predicted proteins | sample 811231 | NCBI WGS metagenome assembly MDTE01 (sample SAMN05326651, study PRJNA326480) | marine metagenome | isolation source: seawater | place: Indian Ocean: Red Sea | collected 2010 | reverse complement strand
TTTGAAGTAAATGCTTTAATGAATCTTATTAACTTTGGTGTAGATGTAAAATTAAACGAAATAAAAGAAAATGGCATCAAGCTAGACTTCATTGGTAATTTAGCTGATTTACCAGAGAAGGCAAAAAAAGGCATAGATAAGTGTATTAATGAAACTAAAGATTTATCAGAACTTACATTAACTATAGCTTTAAATTATGGAGCTATTTCCGACATCCTAGAAGCTGCAAAAACTATTAATAAACATAATATCGAACTTAATGAAGAAAATTTTTTAAATGCAACACAAATTGGGGGTCAAGAAGTTGATATTTTTATAAGAACAGGAGGGGACAGGAGATTAAGTAACTTTCTGTTAGCCAATATTGGTTACACTGAACTATTCTTTTCAGATAAATTGTGGCCAGAATTTTCGAATAATGATTTCATTAAGATTCTCGACGAATTTAGAGAAAGGCAAAGGAGATTTGGCAAATGAAGGGTGTATCTATATTTGGATTTACTGGCTCAATTGGTAGCCAGGCATTAGAAATACTTAGAAAGCATAAAGATCAATTCTCTTTTGATGTATTTGTATGCAACTCTAATGTAGATAAAGCTTTAGAGATTATTAATGAGTTTAATCCAGAATATGTGTTTTTATCTGATGTTATTGCAGCAGATAAATTAAAAAAAACATTGCCTTCTCAAACTAAAATCTTTGCTGATATTAATGATGTTATAAGTCATTTACATACAAATCATAGCGATATATATCTTTCAGCTATATCGTCTTTTGACTGTCTTGAATTGACTGTTCTTGCTGCTGAGTCAGGTAATAAACTTTTATTAGCAAATAAGGAAAGTCTAGTTGTACATGGTGAAGCTTTAATAAATATCTGTAATAAGTCCGGAACTCAGATAGTACCAATTGATTCAGAACATTATTCATTAATGAATTCATTAAATAATGTTGAAAAGAGTAATATAGGTAGAGTTTTTATTACTGCATCAGGCGGACCTTTTGTTGGGCAATCACGTCAAGAAGTAGAGAATAAAAACCCCAAAGAAGCTTTAGATCATCCCAATTGGAATATGGGTGACAAAATAACTATTGATTCAGCAACACTTGTTAATAAGTGTTTTGAGTTAATAGAAGCAAAATATTTGTTTGATCTTGATGCAGATAAATTAGAGGTATTAATTCAACCTCAAAGCATTATTCATTCAATGGTGGAGCTAAAAGATGGATCAGTTGAAGCTCAAATGTCTCTACCAAGCATGATAATTCCTTTATCTTTTGGTTTATTAGGTGAATATTCTGATAAAACGAAAAAAGATTTCTCTTTAGATATGTTCAAAGAAGATATAAAGCTAACAATTTCAGATTTTCCAAAGGATAGGCAAGAATTAATAGGTATATCAAAAGATGTTATGAAAAATGGAGGCAATAGAGGACTTATATTTGCAACTGTAAATGATTTTGCAGTTAAAAAATACTTAGAAGGAGAAATCAATTTTGGAGAAATATATAATTTAATTTTTCAACATTACTTTGAGATTAAAAAGAAAGAAATTTTAAATTTAGAGGACTTAAGAAATAACCAGCGTGAAATATTGGATTATTTAGGAAACATTTAATATGACATATCTAATTGGAACACTAATCCTCTTCCTCGTTTTAGTAACTTTTCATGAATATGGGCATTATTCAGTTGCAAGATTTTTTAAGATAAAAGTGCTTAAATTCAGTATAGGTTTTGGTAGGGACTTATTTAATTGGACCAATAAAGATGGAGTTAAATTCTCGTTATCAATGATACCTCTTGGAGGTTATGTAGCCTTTCATGATCCTAATGATGTTGAAAATTACAATAAATTAACTTCAGAAGAAAAAAAGTATGTACTTGCTAATAGACCTGCTTTTGAAAAAGCATTAGTTATTTTAGCTGGTCCTTTCTTTAATTTCATTTTAGCTTTATTTACATTTATTCTAGTTGGATTATTCTCGCCTAAAGAGAATGATTCAGTCTCAGCTACAATAAATGAAGCAGATAACAACAGACTATATAAGGTTGTTTCAGTAAATGATGAAGAAATAAATAATTATCAGGATTTTCAGTTTAAGCTTCTAAATTTATCTGGCTCTTCTGGCAAAGTAGCAATTACTCTTTTTGACTACTCAAATCAAGAGAATATTGAATTAGTACAAACAGTCGAAGAGCTAACATTTGACTATGATGAAGCACCTTCAGAATATTTTGGCCTAAATACAGCACCAGATTATTCTGAGCCTCGAGTTGGAAAAGTAAAAGAAAGTAGTATTGCGGACTTAGCAGGTTTGAAAGCAGGAGATATTATTTTAGAAGTTAATTCAAATAAGGTATTTTCACAAATACATGCCATTTACTTATTGAATCAATATGGTGGTCAGATATCTTTATTAGTTCAAAGAGATAGTAATTCAGTTCAGATTAACTTGCCATCGAAAAGTGAAGGCACATCATATGGTATTGAAATGATAGCTGAAAATAATGATTTCTTCTCTTCAATAAATTATGGCATTGATCAAACTATCTTCTGGGTAGTAAATATATTCAAATTTTTATATATGATTTTCACTGGAAGCATGGGTTTAGATACTCTTAGTGGCCCTATAGGTATTACAGAAGCAGCAGGAACTTCTCTAAGTTATGGCATAATACCCTTCCTTCTTTTATTGGCAATATTGAATATTAATCTTGGAGCATTTAATCTTTTACCTTTACCAATGCTTGACGGGGGCCAATTATTGTTTATCTTAGTTGAGGAGCTAAAAGGATCGCCAATAAGTTTGAAACTAAAAACACTGTTATTCAATCTAAGTTATTTAATAATAATGACTTTATTTGTTTTTGTAGTTATTAATGATGTGATGAGGCTATTTTGAAGAAATTTTTATCAACAATTTTATTAACTTTAACTTTTTATATCCATTCATCTGTACTGATCGAAGATATAAGAATAGAGGGCTTACAAAGAGTGTCGCTAGGTAGTGTTCTGGACACTGTTCCAGTAACAATTGGAGATAGAATTGACGAAACTGATTACCAAAGAATAATACGTACTTTATTCTCAACAGGGCAATTTGATGATATTCAATTAAGAGCTGAGGGGAATATCTTATTTATTAGAGTTCAAGAAAGACCGACTATTTCTTCTATTAGGATTGATGGAAATTCAGCTATCAAGACTGAAGATTTATTGGGAGCCCTTGGATCAGAGGGAGTATCTGAAGGTTCTGTTTTAAAAAGAGCAACACTAGATTTAATCACTAGAGGATTGCAAGCTCAATATTCACAACAAGGCAGATATGGAGCAACAGTAGAGGTAAAACAAAAAGATAGGCCAAGAAATAGAGTTGAGATAGATATAAATATTGATGAGGGCTCCTCTACTGCAATTTCAGCAATAGAAATTATTGGTAATGAGTCTTTTACAGATTCTGAGTTAAGAAGAACATTCCAACTTACTGAAGGTTCTATTCTGTCAATTTTCACAAATGATGATAAATATACTAAGGAAAAGTTACAAACGGATTTAGAGAACTTAGAGGCATTTTATAAAGATAGAGGCTACCTGCAGTTTAAATTAGATTCATCACAAGTTTCTATTAGTGACGATCTAGAGGAGTTATTCATAACTTTAGTAGTGAGTGAAGGCGAAAGATATGCATTGAAGGACATAAAAATATCTGGTGAATTGCCTTTAGATAGAGAATTCTTTGAAAGCTTTATCAATATTCCAGAAGATACCTATTATTCCGAATCACTTATTACAAGTTATGAAGAATTTTATGCAAATATTCTTGGAAATGAAGGGTACACTTTTGCAGAAGTAGAAGGAGTACCCACTATTGATGAAGAAAATAAAACAGCTGATATTACATTTGTATTTAATCCTGGAAGAAAAAACTACACAAGAAGAATAATTTTTACAGGCAATAATTTTACAACTGATGAAGTATTGAGAAGAGAAATGAGGCAGTTTGAAGGAGCACCTGCATCTAATCAAGCAATAGAGCAATCTAAGCTTTTATTAGAAAGAACAGGTTTTTTTAAAAGTGTTAATGTGGAAACGGTGCCAGTGGCTGGAGAAGAAGATAAAGTTGATGTTATTTTCAATGTTGAAGAACAGCAATATGGAAATATTATTGGTGGTTTTGGTTACTCACAATTTGGCTTTTCATTTAATTTTAATGTTCAGCAGCAAAATTTTCTAGGTAGTGGTAATACTGTTGGAATAGGAACGCAAATAAGTGATTACTCAAAAAATATTTTTTTACAATATGAAAACCCCTACTACACAATTGATGGAGTTAGCAGAGGGTACACACTGAATTACAGAGAATTTGATTACTCATCTTTTGGAATTACGGATTACAATACTTCAAGTTATGGCCTAGCTGTAAGTTTTGGTTACCCTATTTCTGAGATTCAAAGATTAGGCTTTAATATAGCTTTTGATCATACAGAATTACAATCTGGTGGTCTGGCTGCTAGAGAAATTCTAGATTTTCTTGAGTCTGAAGGCGATATATTTGATACCCTTAAATTTCAAGGGTACTGGACTAGAGCTACTTTAAATAGAGGCCTTTTTCCAACAGATGGTACTTTGCATCAGGTGCAACTACAAACCACATTGCCTGGATCTACACTTAATTACTTTAGAATTGACTATAAGAATGAGTACTATCAATCATTACCAATAGGTGATGATTTAATTTTTAAAGCATCATCTAGAATTGGTTATACAGGAGCATTTGGCGATTCTGAAATCCCCCCATATTATGAGAATTTTTATGCCGGAGGTCCTTATTCCGTTAAAGGCTATGAAGCCAATAGTCTAGGACCTAGAATAACTCCTGTACCATGTTATGGGTATATATCTGCAGAAGACTATTGTCCTCCTCTGATAGATAACAATTATGACGGTGAACCAGATACTCCATATTATAATCAATACGCATCCTACAGAATTAACCGCCCCATTGGAGGAAATGTTCTTCTTGAAACAAGCCTTAATCTTATATTTAAAATCCCATTTGTAGAGGATCAAAGTCAATTTAGAACCGCTTTTTTTGTTGATCTTGGGAATGTATTCTCTACAAACTGCTATGCCTATCAGACTGAATGTTTTGCTCCTGATTATAAAGAGCTTAGAGGTGCTTATGGTATTGGAGGCAGTGCTATTACACCATTTGGACCAATTAGTGTTTATGTGGCTATTCCATTCAATAATGGTCCATTTGATAGAACAAAGAGATTTGAGTTCACTGTTGGAAACAAGTTCTAAAATTTTTTCTCGATTCTTATACAAAAGTCGGCTAAAATAGCGAAACTTAAGGATTTATTATGAATAAAATAAAAAATTTACTACTTTTGGGTCTGCTTGCAGTCTTCACAACTTCACTATCTGCTGAAGGAATATATGTCTTAGATGCTCAAAGAGCAATATTAGGCACCCAATATGCACAAAATGAATTTAAGAAATTAGATGAGGATCCTGATTTTATTGCTGATAGAGAAAGACTTGAGTTACTACAAACCGAAGGTCAATCAATTATTGAAGACTTCCAACAAAATCAAGAAACCCTTTCTGATGAAGAAAAGCTTGATATGCAAGATAAGCTTCAAGATAAAGAGACCGAAATTCAATTTTTAACGAATAAATTGCAAACAAAAGCCGCTGAAACTCAACAAGAAGTTATTGCAGCTCTTACACCAGACTTTCAAAGAATACTTGGTGAACTTATTAACGCTAAAGATATGGATATGGTTCTGAGTCCTCAGGCTTTATTTTATGCTGATCCTGATTTAGATATTACTGATGAAGTTACCGCATTGTTAGACGTAGCTTTAGCAGAAAATTCTGAATAAGATTTTTAGCACTTAATGGAAGAATACTCTCTTGAGAAGTTAGCCAAAATTGTTGGTGGTGATACCTTAGGTTCTGAAGATTTTAAAATATATTCTATTGAAGACTCATCTACCTGTTCAGAGACTAGTATTTGTTATGTTAAAGATGAAAAATATATTCAAAACCTCAGCCCCAATGCAAAAGTAGTAATAACTACAAGAGAACTTTCTAAACAAATCAACAAAACAGATAATTTTCTTTTAGTAGACGATCCATATCTTGCTTACGCGAAAATATCTCAGTTATTCTTTGAAAACTACAATAACAATAATAAAAAAGTCAAAACAAAGTTAGGTAAGAATGTTCAGATTGGCAAAAATACTGTCATCAATGGAAATTGTGTCATCGGCGACAATGTTATTTTGCATGACAATGTCTCTATTTATTCATGCACAGTTGTAGGAGATAACTCTATAATTCACTCGGGTTCAGTTATCGGTAGTGATGGCTTTGGTTTTGCTCCATATGGAAATAAATGGGAAAAAATTGCTCATCTTGGAGGTGTAGAAATAGGATCTAATGTAGAAATAGGAGCAAACTCAGTAATTGATAGAGGAGCATTAGGCAATACTAAGATTGGAGATGGTGTAAAAATGGATAATCATATTCACATTGCTCACAATGTCTCAATTGGAGAAAATACTGCCATGGCTGGAATGGTAGGAATAGCAGGAAGTGTAAAAATTGGAAAAAACTGTAGGTTTGGTGGTCAAGTTGGAACAGTGGCTCATATTGAAATAGCTGACAATGTAACAATACTGGCAAAAACATTAGTTACGAAGTCACTGCAAGAGCCAGGGTCTTACAGTGGAGTTATGCCAATTCAGAAGCATAAAGATTCTTTAAAATTTGTTGCAAAATTAAAGAAATAAAATGAACGCTGAAGAAATCAAAAAATTATTACCTCATAGAGAACCTTTTTTATTCATTGATAAAGTTATCGATATAAGTATGGAAAGAATTATTGCTGAAAGATTTATTTCACCTGAAGAATCTTTTTTTAAAGGGCATTTTCCAAATTTTCCAATTATGCCAGGAGTAATAATTGTTGAAGCTATGGCACAAACATGTGGAATACTAGGATCTTATATTATGCAACAAGCTGCATCCGAAAAATCAGTATACTTATTATGCGGAGTTGAAAAAGTAAGGTTTAGAAAAAAAGTTATGCCAGGAGACACTCTAAAATTCGAAACAAATTTAGTAGCTAATAAAAGAAAAATATGGAAATTTTATTCTGAAGCATTCAGAGGAGACGAATTAGTTTGCTCTGCAGAAATACTATGTGCAGATGGAAGTTTAGATGAGTAATATTCACCCCACAGCAATAATTGATGAAACTGCAGTAATAAGTGATTCAGTTTCAATAGGACCATATTGTGTAATAGGAGCCGAAGTAAATATTGGAGAAAAATGTAAACTGAATTCTCATGTAGTGATTAAGGGACCAACAAATATTGGAAAAGAAAATAAATTCTTCTCATTTGCTGTCATTGGGGAGGATACTCCAGATTTAAAATTTAGGGGCGAAAGAGCAACTTTAGAGATAGGGGATAAAAATGTTTTTAGAGAATTTTCAAAAGTTCATAGAGGGACAGGTGCTGATCTTGGATATACAAAAATTGGTAATGGAAATTTAATAATGCCAGGAGTTATGATCGCTCATGATTGTGTTCTTGGAGACAATAACATACTTGTGGATAATTCAGCATTAGCTGGACATGTTCGCCTAGGAGATTACGTAACACTTGGAGGTTACACATTAGTGCATCAATTTTGTATGCTTGGATCCTATTCATTCACTGGAATGGGCTCGTTAATTAGTATGGATGTTCCTGCATTTACTAGAGTAGCTGGCAATCCAACAAAACAAGCCGGTCTTAATTCAATTGGATTAGAAAGAAAGTCCTTTACTAAAGAACAGATCTCAAACTTAAAGAAAGCGTACAGGATATTCTTTAGAGAAGGCTTGAGGATAGAAGAAGCATTAGAAAAAATTTCTAATGAATGTGAACAAGATGAAAATATTGAAATATTCATAAATTCAATTCAATCCTCATCAAGGGGAGTATTAAGATAGTTGAAAATAGGTATAGTATCTGCAGAACCCTCTGGCGATCTTCTTGGTAGAAAAATACTTGATACACTAGAAAAAAAATTTCCAGCATTAACTGTTTATGGTATTGGTGATGGAGATCTTAATAAATTTAGTGTTTCTAACAATAGATCTATTCTGAAAATAATGGGTTTTATTGATCCAATAATTAATTATTCAGATATTAAGAAGTTTCAAAATAAAATTATTAGTGACTTCATAGAAAATAAGATCGATATGTTTATAGGTATTGATTCTCCTGATTTTAATTTCGGCATACATAAAAAGCTTCAGAAAAATGGAATAAAAACAGTTCAAGTAGTCTGTCCTTCTGTATGGGCCTGGAGATCAGGAAGAGTTAAGAATTTTAAGTTTATAGACTACATGCTTTGTTTATTTCCATTTGAATTAGATTATTGCACCAATGTAAGAAAAAAAAGTTTTTATGTAGGACATCCATTAGCTGAAAAACAAGATGAATACATAGGGGAAAATAAGAAAGATATTATTTGCCTAATGCCCGGAAGTAGAAATTCAGAAATAAGGCAGAATTTACCAGTAATGATTGAAGGCTTTAGAAAATTTAATAAAGATAATAATTACACTGCTTTAATTCCGGCTTATGACAGCTCTGCTAAAGAATTAGTTGAGGAATTTATAAAAGATGAAGCTGTAATAGATTGCCATCAAACAAAATCATCTGAAATATTAAAAATAGCTAAAGCGGCAGTTATGTGTTCTGGAACAGCAACATTAGAGGGCCTTTTAGCAGAAGTGCCAACTACCATTATTTATAAAACTAGTTGGTTAAATTATTTAATTTATCAAAGCATGATGAAATCAAAATTTGCTGGCATTCCAAATATTTTAGCAGGAAGAGAAATCTTCAAGGAATTAATTCAAAATCAAGCAACTAAGGATGCTATAGCAAAAGATTTAGAGAATAATCTAAACAATTTAGATTTAAAAATAAAAGAAATGCAAGAAGTAAAAAGAAACATAATGAAAACAGATTTTTCTGCATTTTCAGATAGGATATATGAGGACTGCAGGAGTAGATGAGGTTGGAGTTGGCTGTTTAGCTGGACCTGTTATTTCTGCTGCTGTTAGTTTTGGCAATCAAGAACCCTCTATAATCTTTAAGGATTCAAAAAAAATTAGCCATCTTCAGAGAACAAAGCTCTACAAGTATATACAAAAAAATTTTCATACTTCTATTGGAATAGCAACTCCCTATGAAGTAGATAAGTTTAATGTCCTAAAAGCAACACATCTTGCAATGAAGAGGGCTATCAACAATTTACCAGTTGCGCCTGAATTAATATTAATAGATGGACTCTATGTACCTGATAGCATCAAAAATGCTAAGTCAATTGTTAAAGGAGATCAAAAAAATCAAGAAATTGCAGCTGCATCAATATATGCAAAATGCTATAGAGATAAGCTAATGGAGATTTATGGAGTCAAATATTCTCAATATTTATTAGAAAAGAATAAAGGCTACCCGACTAAAGAGCATAAAAGTGCAATTAATGAGCATGGCCTATCAAATATTCATCGAAAAAGTTTTAAAATTTAATGATGGCTAAATTTGTCCATCTTCAAGTTAAATCTCACTACAGTATCTCTAGTGGGCTGCCTAGAACTAATCAAATAGTTGATAAAGCTTTAGAGAGTGGCATGGACTCAGTTGCTCTTACAGATAAGAATTCTTTTTTCGGTCTTGTTAAATTTTACAATTACGCAGTTTCAAAAGGTATTAAGCCAGTATGTGGAGTTGATTTTGATATCAAAATTAGTGAAAACCTTTATTCCAATATTGTGCTTTTAGCAAAAAATAAAAGTGGGCTAGAAAGTTTATTTAAATTAAGTACCCAAGCATTTACAGAATCTGCAAAAGGCAAAATATGTCTATCAGAAAAAAATATTATTGAAAATTCAGATAATCTTATCTGTATCATGCCAACTGCATGTGATCATCTCAAATTCTTAGCAGGAAAAGACGATGATAGAGAATTGCAGAAGAAAATAGAAAATTATTCACTAAACTTTAAAGATAATTTTTTTATTGGCGCTTCAAGTTTTGATAAGCGTGGATATAGTCACATAACAAATTCTGTATGTGATCAAGCATTTAAAAAGGGGATTCCTATCGTTGGGTTAAATAATGTTTTATTTTTATCACAAGAAGATCATCTTGCGCATCAAGCAAAAGTAGCAATAAATAACTCAACCTTATTAAAAGATGAAATTAATAATTCAAATGTTTCATCT
>MDTE01131665.1_pt1 | contig 10307 bp, 12 predicted proteins | sample 811231 | NCBI WGS metagenome assembly MDTE01 (sample SAMN05326651, study PRJNA326480) | marine metagenome | isolation source: seawater | place: Indian Ocean: Red Sea | collected 2010 | reverse complement strand
GACCGTACCGCTGTACGATGCCGTCACGGTTTCATACTCCATGACATCGACCAGAAAAGCGGTCAGCTCCCAGGTGCGGTTGGCTAGGGAGACCGCCTTTTTATGATCGTCGGGATCATCCGACAGAAGTTGCGGGTAATGGTTGCGGATCATTCCCGCGCAGCTCCCCGACGGAACGACCACATAGGGGACCCCATCAAACGCAGTGACCGTCTGGAGTGCTAGCGCCCTGGCGTTGCTTCGATCTCCAGCATTGTAGGCAGGCTGGCCACAACAAGTCTGCAATGCAGGCACCTCAACGGAACAACCCACTTCTTCAAGCAATCGGACGGCGGAAAAGCCGATCCGGGGACGGAACAGATCAACAAGACAGGTTACGAAGAGAGCTACAGTTGTCGGCGTCTGCGACATCATCTCACCGCTTCGCTCGAGGTAAAGTGGGCTCGGTCGTGGACCTGGAAAGTCCGATCGCTAGGCATCATCCAAGCGTAGCGGAAATATTGGCACAAGGCGCGTCTTCATCATTGCGTCGCCTTGGCGGACCAAGGGTCCCCACGCTCTACAACCGCACGTGGCAGCAAGACGAAGTAACGTCCCTCGCTTTTGAGACGACCCGCCAAAGTTTCTGCTTCGCCGCCTGCGCCAAAGAACACGTCGCCGCGCACGATGCCACGGATGGCGCCGCCGGTGTCCTGAGCAACCACGAGCTGGCGCCAGGGTATGGTCTCTTTGTCGGGATCAGTATCGACAGACGGTAACTCGGTTTCCAGCCAGAGCGGGGCGCCCAGGGGGATGTACTGTGGATCGACCGCTAACGACGCCCGCGGAGTCAAAGGTTCCTGAAATGCGCCGATCGGCCCGTCACCCGTGAGGCGACGAAAGAAGATAAAAGATCGATTTTTATTCATGACCGATACGGCTTGTTTAGGATTTGCCTCGAGCCAGGTGCGGATCGTTTGCAGGGAGACCCGCCTTCTTTCCAGCGCACCCCGGTTTACCAACTCGCGGCCGATGGCGAAGTAGGGGTGGCCATTCTGGCCCGCGTAGCCGACTCTGGTGACTTCACCGTCTCGGAGCACTACCTGTCCTGAGCCCTGGACGTGCAGGAAGAAAGCATCAATCGGATCATCGACCCACATGATCTCGAGCCCGCGACCCGCCAGAGCACCGGCTTCAATCTCCGCGCGGCTCGCAAATGGGCGTAACCGTCCGTTAATAACGTGCCCGGCGATTCGCCGCCCGCGCAAATCGTCGCGAAAACTTCCGAGATCGACCATGACTAGCTCCCGCGGAAGCGCATACAGCGGGGTTGTAAAGCGACCATGTTTGCGCTTACTGCCCCGGAGCTGCGGCTCGTAGTAACCAGTGAAGAGACCCTTCGGTCGATTGTTGTTAGCAATTTCGAGCGGTGCGAACCAACTTTCGAAGTAGCGTCGAATGTTGTCGGAACTATCCGCTCTTACTCCTTCTAGCGCTTCACATACAGTCTTCCAGTCCCGTACGTACCCGGCAATTCCCGTGCGGATGAGAGGGCGATCGGCGGCGAGTTTAGAGAAACGGTTGCAACTGCGGCGGAACGCAGCTAACGACGCGCCGAAGTCGTTTTCCGGCCAGCCAACTAGATCTTCGTAGTCGACAAGTCGGAGAACCATGCGATCCGGTAGCGGCTCCGGAGGACGAAGCAGCCAATAGAGACCCACCGCACCCAAGGCGGCGGCCGCGGCGGCGGCCGCAAGCAGCCAACGGCGGCGCATTAATTGGGGCTACGGGTTTCGACCAGCGTCCAGTTAGGATCGGAACTTTTGGTACTGCGGGCAAATGTCCAGATATCGGTCACTTCCTGAACTGTCCTGGTATCGCCTGCGACGACCTCACCGTCGGCGTCGCGAGTAACACTCACCATCTCGGTTACGAACGTGACAGTGACTTCTGCGATTGACCCGTTAACGTCAGCCTCCACGATATCAGCCGATTTGATGGATAGGATCGTCGTTTCTACGACTTCCTGACGCTTTTCGCGCTCATCGATGACAACCGCGAAGTTAGAATACACCTCGTCAGCTACCAAAGGACGCAGCGTATCTACATCGCCGTTGGCAAACGAGGTGACAATCATCTCGTAGGCAGAGCGTGCGCCTTCAATGAAGGAGACTTCGTCGAACGTATGGTCCGCGGCACGGACGCGCGCAACGCCCGAGGCCAGCACGGTCACTTCTTCTTCAGAGGAAGCGACCGTGTCGTCGTCGGCTAGTACAGGCTCTCGCGGAATGCGCTCTGGCAGCTGGACTACTTTCTCCTCGCCGGATTCGGGGCCACGCCGCGAAACCAGATCAGGCGGCGGTTTCTCGTGGCCCGTACGCCGGCCGAGGACGCCGCGAAGACGCAGGAAGATGACCCCCGCGATCATCGCGAAAATTAGAATGTCAAGAAGGTTGCCTTCGCCCATTCGTCTGGTCCTAGGCGCCTTCGTCTGATAGGTGCCTACCCACGGAATATATACAGTCTGCCCAGAAGCAGCCAGGATAGCGAGTCCCGCACACTGGGTCCAGCAGGGTTGACAGCTGCGAACCTATTTTATGCGCACGATTCAGTCATGGCCTACCTCATTCTTCTCGCACTCCTGCTAGTGCCTCTCGTCGAGGTAACATTGTTTATCGTGATTGGCGGTATCCTGGGTCTTTGGCCAACCCTTTGTCTCGCCGTCAGCACTGCTTTCGCGGGAACGGCACTGATTAGGCAGCAGGGAATCGGAATTCTTCCCCGCGCGCAAGCCGAGTTTGCAAACAACCGCCTGCCAGTTAACGAACTGTTTGACACCTTGTGCCTATTTATAGCCGGCGCATTGCTGCTAACGCCCGGTTTTGCTACTGACATATTCGGTGCGTCACTTCTGCTACCTGCATTTCGTAGACGGTTCCTAGCGATCCTGGGGCACTTTGCCCAGGTTCACCGAGGTTCTCGCACCAGCACGACCCATGCCGACAATAGCCCCGTCATCGATGGGGAATATGAGGACGTCAGTCCCGATGAATCGAAACCGCATCGCCGTCTTGACCACCACTGATTCTCGACGCCCCGTATTTGTCGGTCGCACTGATCCATGATAGCGGTGCACTTGAAGCAAAAGTAAGGTTGGAGAGAAGGTGCATGTCGGATCAGGCTTCAGACGCTGCAAACCAAGGGCAAGAGCACCTTTCGGCGGCGGACCAAAGCGCTGCGCCAGCGCTTGGCGTACGCGCCCAGTACATAAAGGATCTTTCTTTCGAAAACCCGCATGCGCCAGCCAGCCTAGTGCAGGGCGAACAACCGCGCATCGACGTCAACGTCAATGTCGAAGCCAAGCCCTCGGCTGATCTCGGCTTTGAGGTAACTCTGCAGATCCGTGCTGATGCCCGAATTAATGACCGTGCCGCTTTCGTATTGGAACTGGAATATGCCGGCCTGTTTGACCTGGCCCGCATCCCAGAAGAAAACCGTCACGCTGTATGTTTAATCGACGCGCCTCGGCTGCTGTTCCCGTTTGCCCGCCAAATCGCCGCGGAGGCGACCCGTAGTGGCGGATTTCCGCCAATGTATCTCGATCCGATCGACTTCAGCGCTCTTTACCGCGGCCATATGTCGCAACGCACCGCAGATGCCCGAGGCACTGAATCAGGTGTGACCGCAGCGGCAGAAACGAGCGATAAAGCTAGCGACGCCTCCGACTAACACGTTAAGCCTCCCAGAGCGGGTTTTCGAGTAGCGCCACAAATGACGCATGCGCATCTAGTTCCTGCGACGTTGGTGCGTGCGGCCGTGGCGGGCGGGCGGCTACTTGGTTGGCTACAGCAGCTTTGGACAACGTGGGTTCCTGACGTAATCCAAGGGCTGGCTGCCTTCCACCAATCAACTCAACGTAGACATATGATAGGAGCTCTGCATCAAGCAACGCACCGTGTTTAGTGCGATCGCTGTTGTCAATTCCGAAACGCCGGCACAGGGCATCGAGACTAGCAGGAGCCCCGGGGAACTTATGGCGCGCCATCTCCAGCGTATCGATAACCTTTTCCACCCCAAGTTCAGCACGGTCCGCTAAACGCAACTCGCTGTTGATAAACTTAAGGTCGAAACTAGCGTTGTGAATCACCAGCGTCGAGCAGCTGACAAAATCAACGAAGGCATCCGCAACATCTACGAACAACGCTTGCTTGGCGAGAAATGTTTGGTCTAGCCCGTGCACAGCAAACGCGTCGTCAGTCATGCTGCGCTCGGGGTTAAGGTAGGTGTGAAACACCTCACCAGTCGGGATGTGGTTGATTAGTTCGACACATCCGATCTCAACTACCCGATGACCTTCGCTAGGGTCGAGACCCGTGGTCTCGGTATCGAGGACGACTTCACGCATAGAGCCTTCGGCGTGACGGCGATGAGATAGAGTGTTTAGACAAGCCGCTGAGCATTTTGATAATCCAACGAATTCTCTGCAAGCTGAAACGTTTGCCGAGACCTGTCGGTATAACGAAATCAGCGTAGGTGCGCTTCTCATCATCTGGCATCTGTCGCTCCAGGATCGCGACATATTTTTCCGCAGTCATTCCCGGACGTCTGAGAACACGACCACGCTGGACAAAAGCGGGCGCACTTACAACTGCGGTTGCATCACATCGGTGTTGGCTACCGCTCTCGAATAGTAGGGGTATGTCGAGCACGATGAGCGGTAAGCCGTAACGCGCCGCCTCAGAAATAAAATGCTTCTCGCGGACCCGTACGCGGGGGTGGAGGATCGCTTCGAGCTGCTTGAGTTGGGCAGGTTTATCAAACACCAAGGCACCGAGTTCCCGGCGGTCAATAGCACCATCTCTTACGGCCTCCGGAAACGCTGCTGCCACTTCGGATATCGCCTCATCATCCACAGCTAGAAGCGAGTGCACTGAAGCATCAGCGTCAAAAACGGGAACTTGGAGACTTCGGAACATCTTCGCGGCCTCGGTCTTACCCATGCCGATCGATCCGGTCAGTCCGAGTATGATCATCTAACGGTGCTACTCGCGAGATCGCGCTCCAGCAAGTCTCGAAGCGCTGCGGTCGCCGTCGGCTCAACCCCGAACCATGCGGTGAACCCCGGTATCGCTTGGTGGATAAGCATGCCGAGCCCATCAACTATAGGATTACCTCGCACCTTCGCACTTTCGAGTAACGGCGTTAATAACGGGTCGTAGCTCAGATCCGCGACTAGGGCTTCGGTCGGCAGAGCTGAAAGACTAAGGTCCAGCGGTTCGTTTCCCTCGAGACCGGCAGACGTAGTATTAACCATTAGCGTAGCTTCGGAGAGAGCACCCTCACGCTCGACCCACTCGATAGTTTTGAGCCGGGGATCACCCAAGTCTTGAGCTACCGCCTCAGCCCGCTCGCGCGAGCGGTTAATCAGTCGGAGTTCCGGCACACCGGCGTCTAGCAGCGCAACGACCACTGCACGGGCAGCGCCACCGGCACCGACAAGAGCCGCGGGAGCGGCCGTAGGTCTCCAGGTGGGGGCGGCGAGCGCGATGTTAGACATGAAGCCCATGCCGTCGGTGTTACTGCCGTAGAGCTCCCCTGAATCGTCTACAGTAATTGTGTTCACAGCGCCGACGCGCCTTGCCGTGTCATCGAGGTGATCCACAACGGCCAGTGCCGCACCTTTATGCGGAACGGTCACGTTGGCCCCGACGAAACCTAGTCTACTAAGACACCTCAAGGATTCAGCAAAGTGCTCAGGTGCAACAGGTAGCGGAATATAGGCACCATCTATCGCGAATTTCTCGAGCCAGTAGTTATGCATCAATGGCGAGCGTGAGTGGTGTACTGGCCACCCTAAAACACCGGCCAGTTGCGTTGTTCCCCGTATATTCATGGGATCGAAAATCCATGCGTCCGCAGGACGTGGATCAACGGTAACAGTGGCAGGCCCAGGATGGAGAAATGATCCCCACTTATATGCCTAAACAGCCCTATCCCGCGAGATTCGATCTGATACGCACCCACTGAAGTATAGGCGTTGTCGCTGATAGCGTCGAGATAGCGATCAATTGTGGCGTCATCCAGCGCCACCATCGATAAGTCCGCGGTCTCACTATAACGCCACATCTCTTCATCCGACCTGACCAGACAAATACCAGTAACCAATCTATGCGTATGACCTGCCAAGCGCCGCAGCTGATCCTTTGCATCGGCTCGATCACGAGGTTTATCGAGCCAATCCCCCTCGAAATCGAGGATCTGGTCCGCGCCAACCACCAGCGCGCTTGGCTCGTCGCTTGATACGTTGCGCGATTTTGCGAGCGCGAGTGAGACTGACGCTTGCTCAGTGCTATCTCCAGCTTCGCGACAGCGCGCTTTGATGGAGGCTTCGTCTACTTGCGGCTGCACCGCCCTCACCTCCAAGCCGGCATTGCGCAGAATCTCAAGCCGGATCGCGCTCCGTGAGGCTAAAATCAAACTAATCAAGATGTCTGCTCATGCCGACGCTCAAGCAACGCTAGAATCTTGGCGGCAGTTTCCTCAATCGAGCGCCGGGTAACATCAATAACCGGCCAGTCATGTCTCGCAAAGAGCTGCCGCGCGGTCTTTACCTCCTGCCGCACTTCCTCAATATTTGTGTATGGGGTTTCCGAGGTTTCCTTCATTTCAAGCATTCGATTGCGGCGTATCTGTATAAGTCTGTCGGGATTGGCCGTAAGCCCTACAATTAAAGGCTCACTAAGGTCCTCAAATTCTAGGGGTAACGGCCTACCAGGTATGAGTGGCACGTTAGCAGAGCGAACACCACGGTTAGCTAGGTATACACACGTCGGTGTTTTCGAGGTTCGTGAGACGCCTACTAGTATTACGTCTGCCTCCGCCAGCTCTAGTGTTCTCTGTCCATCATCATGTGCCAGCGTGAAATCCATAGCGTCAATGCGATTGAAATACCCGGCATCGAGAGCGTGCTGTCGGCCTGGCTGATCCTGGCTTTCAGCACCAAAATGGCCCGCGAGCACACGGAGCACCGGATCGAGCACTGAAACGCAGGGCATCCGCAGACGTCGACAAGATGAAAGAAGATGATCACTCAGGTCCCTCTGCACCAGTGTGAAGAGAACAACTCCAGGACTATTTGCTAACTGGTCAATTACCTCGTCGAGATGCTGGGAAGTTCGCACCATCGGCCAGAGATGTTGCTGCGTAGCGTCCGCTATCTCAAACTGGGTAATTGCAGCGTTCGCGAGCGCGGTGAGTGTTTCACCAGTAGCGTCGGAAATTAGGTGAACGTGAAACTTCGACATAAAAACGCTGTGAGTAGTTCGCCAATAGGGGGCGCCCTTCTATGTGGATAAAATGATGCCCTTTAGGACATCAGCTGAATCACATTAATAGTACCCAAACCATGCTTAAGTTGCGCCCCTCTATCAAAGAAATTTCACCCCTGTTTATAACGCTATTCACCTGCGTTATAGCGAGAAGGTTATTAATGTAACTCATCATATTAACATTACACTCAGTCCACGCTAAGAACACGTAATCCACAAATAAATCCAGATATCAGGTTCCAGAACGCGACAAAGTTTGCTACGCGGGTATATCTTCGGGACTCTTTATAATCCCCGTATTCCGCCTCACTACAACAACATCAATCCTAATTCATTTAATTAGATAGCTGTTGGGCCCAAGCATTGAAACCTCCCCCATCTTCTTCATTTAAATCCATGGTTGAGATGCTGACTAACCACCAGACACAACCCCGACCACCGATGTGGTTTATGCGGCAGGCAGGCCGCTATCTTCCAGAGTATCGGAAAATCCGCAGCGATGTGCCCAACTTCCTCTCGCTTTGCTATACGCCTGATTTAGCTGCAGAAGTTACATTGCAGCCAATTCGCCGCTTTGATCTTGATGCGGCGATTGTCTTTGCAGATATACTTCTTATTCCAGATGCTCTTGGACAAACAGTAACTTACGTCGAGGGGGAGGGACCTCGTCTTGCACCAGTTGTTCGATCGATTAGTGATGTTGAAAGACTACAGCGTAGAGGCGTTTCTGATCACCTCAAGCCGGTTTATTCCACTCTGTCGCAGGTTCGAAGTTCACTACCAAGTGATAAAACGCTGATCGGTTTTGCTGGTGCGCCTTGGACGGTTGCCGTTTATATGGTTGAGGGTGGGAGCTCGAGCCAGTTTATGGCAGCGCGGAGTTGGAGCGCTTCGAGACCGGACGAGTTTGCTGAGCTCATTGAATTGCTAGTAGTAGCTACAATTGATTACGTTGATCAACAGGTGGCCGCTGGCGCTGATGTCATTCAGCTTTTTGATACCTGGGCAGGTTTGTTGCCCCCTCCAGGGTTCCAGCGGTGGTGTGTTGAGCCCGTAGCAAAAATCGTTCGGGGCTTACGGGTACGCCACCCAGATATTCCCGTCATTGCTTTTCCACGTGGTGCTGGGACAATGCTTCACAAATACGACCAAGCAACAGGAGTGAACGGTATCAGTCTAGATCCGACAATAACTCCCGAGTGGGCGTGTGAGGTTCTGGGTAGGTCTACAGTACTGCAGGGTAACCTTGATCCCGCGGTATTAGTAGCCGGAGGTGAGGTTCTGGAGCAGGAGGCGCACCGAATACTAGAAGCATTCGCCGCGACGCCGCACGTGTTTAATCTTGGACACGGAATCGTCCCGGAAACGCCGCCGGATAACGTTGCTCAACTGAGTGAGATTGTGCGGTCTTGGCAAAGATCGGGCAGGTGAAGACAGCTGTTGTCTTGTTTAATTTGGGCGGGCCAGATCGCTTGGATGCGGTGCGCCCGTTCCTCCATAACTTGTTTAAAGATCCGGCTATATTGCGGGTGCCCGTGCTATTGCGATGGTTCCTGTCGTGGCTAATCGCTAGTCGGCGAGCCGCGGAGGCGAAGCGTATCTACGCTAAGATCGGAGGAGGGTCCCCGTTGTTAGCTGAGACCCAAAAGCAGGCCGCCGCTCTACAGACAGACCTTTCAGATACTGGGGGGGGGCAGTACCGCGTATTCATAGCGATGCGCTACTGGCACCCATTCGTGGCCGATGTGGCGGGGGAGGTGGCTGCTTATGCGCCAGACCAAACAGTATTGCTGCCGCTCTATCCACAGTTCTCTACAACAACAACAGCTTCGGCGTTTAGAGAGTGGTATCGCCAAGCTGGGGCACGAAATCTGACGACGCCAACGTTTTCAATCTGCTGCTATCCAGTTCAGGGTAACTGGATAGCGTGCCAAGCTGATTTGCTCTCGAAGACGATCGATCAAAGCAAATGTGACTTGGCCACGCTGAGAATCCTATTCTCTGCGCACGGTCTGCCCAGACGTATTGTGGAGGGTGGCGACCCGTACCCGGATCATGTCATCCAAACGGCAAAGGCGACTATCGCTGCAGTATCGAAACGTTATGGCTCTTTGGATTGGGTGGTTTGTTATCAAAGCCGGGTGGGACCTCTAGAGTGGATCGGGCCATCGACTGAAAGTGAGATCGAGCGCGCTGGACAAGAAGGTAAAGCTTTGGTGGTGGTACCAATATCATTCGTATCAGAGCATTCAGAAACGTTGGTCGAGCTTGATATGGACTACCGAGAGCTCGCTAGGCGGTGTGGTGTTGTCCGGTACCATCGCGTTCCTGCAGCAGGCACACATCCGCAGCTCATCGAGGGGCTAGCGACGATGGTCGGCTCGGCGCTCCAAGAAGCCACAGGAGTTACATCAATGCCGGTGGGGCGGACGTGCGACCAAGCGGTCGCGGCTTGTCCCTGCAGACTCTGACTTTCGCTAAAAAGATGGATTTTCTATCCGAATACTACGAATGGATTCGTGCGCTGCATATCATTTCCGTCATCGCATGGATGGCCGGGATGCTCTATCTACCGCGCCTCTATGTCTACCACTGCGATCTTGATCGAGGATCTCCTGCCTCGGAGATGTTGAAGGTGATGGAACGTCGATTACTTCGCGGGATTATCAACCCGGCGATGATCGCAACGTTTATTTTTGGTGTTCTATTACTTTTTATTCCGGGCGTTGTTGATTGGTCAGCGGGTTGGGTCTGGGTCAAGTTAGTTATGATTGTCGGTATGTCATGGTTGCACGGGGTCTATTCGAGCTGGCAGCGAGCATTCGCGGCGGACCGTAGCCAATATCCCGCTCGCGTCTACCGTATCGCCAACGAGGGCCCAGCTGTCCTCCTGGTCATAATTGTTATTATGGTAGTGATTAAACCGTTCTAATCGGTCCTGTACCGTCAGTAGTGATAACGGGATCTTGTTTTGACATTTTCTGCGCAATATATGATGCT
>MDTE01113427.1_pt1 | contig 10307 bp, 6 predicted proteins | sample 811231 | NCBI WGS metagenome assembly MDTE01 (sample SAMN05326651, study PRJNA326480) | marine metagenome | isolation source: seawater | place: Indian Ocean: Red Sea | collected 2010 | reverse complement strand
GTTTAAGGACACTGCGTTTAAGGACACTGCGTTTAAGGACACTGCGTTTAAGGACACTGCGCTTAAGGACACGGCGCAACTGTCTCGCCGGAGCTTTCTGCAGCGCAGCACGGCAGCACTCAGTGGCGCAGTCATGGCAGCCCCGCTATTGGAGTCGACCGCACGACACGCGCGGGGTGACGCGCACCAGGCGGTCAGCCCGTGGGGGCCGTTGACTCCACAGAAAGACCAAAGTACTGGATGCACCTTGTGCGCGCTTCCTGAAGGATTCCAATACTGGAGCTTCGGCTGGACCGATGATTACTTGGACGGGGCCAGCGACGTCCCGGCCAGGTCGACACCCAACATGCACGACGGCATGGGTGTGATTGATCAATTTGGATCGCGCACGGTTCTGGTGCGCAACCACGAGGTGTCCGAAGAAGCCGGCAGTTTTGCCGACAAATCGACCACCTATTCCAGCATCGCGGGCGGAGGAACTACCACGCTCATCTGGAATGCCGAGACACATACCGTGGAATCCCAGTTTGCCAGTATGGGCGGAACACTACGTAACTGCGCAGGTGGCGTGACACCATGGGGCACCTGGTTAACCTGCGAAGAAACATACGCCACGGGAACAAAGGGATCCAAGCACGGCTACGTCTTTGAGGTCGCCCCCGCTGGTGGTGTGCCCAAGCCTATTCTGGGCATGGGTCGGTTCAAGCATGAAGCCACCGCCGTCGACGAAGCGGGCACGATTTACCTCACCGAAGACGCGCGCTATGCCGGCTTCTATCGTTACTTGCCCTGGGTACTCGGTAATGTGGCCGCCGGCGGCCGCTTGCAGATGCTCACGGTCGCGGGCAAGAACAACAGATGCTTTAATTTTGATCAGCCTTTCAACGTCCCCAATAGCTGGGAGATCGATTGGGTCGATGTGCCGGCACCGCATGAATTGGGTACCTTCAGTCGCACTTCCAAGCGGGGCGGCGCTCGATTCACACGCCTGGAAGGTTGTTGGGCCAGTGATGACTTCAAACAGATTTTCTTTCTTTCAACCGACGGCGGCGTCGCCTCCAAAGGGCAGATCTTCTGCTATGACGTCCAGGAGCAGAAACTGACCATTATTTTCGATGCGCTCGCTGAAAACGTTGCCGACTATCCAGACAATTTTACGATCACACCCGGTGGTGGCTTTTTGCTCTGCGAAGACCATCTGCCAGACAAGTCAACCATGCCACAACGGCTCCTGGGGATGGCTCCGGACGGTAACGTGTTTCCGTTCGCAGAAAATCGCTGCGTATTCGAAAAACCCTACCGCCGCGCCGAGGGTGGTTACAAAACGTCGTTTGCAGGCGACTTCTCGAAAAGCGAGTGGGCGGGTGCCTGCTTCAGCAAAGATGGCCAGTGGTTGTTCGTCAACATTCAGACCCCAGGGGTCACACTCGCGATCACCGGACCCTGGAAAGATGGGGCGCTGTAAATACCCTGGTCCGCGCTGGAGCATCTAGGGACTGCGGCCTTTCTCCAGTTGACGGAAATCGATCCGGCGATCAACGAAACTTCTCGATTGGGGCAAACTCCCATCGTGCGAGGTGATCACAATACAGTTCGTTGTGTCGATCGCTTCGAAGACTTGTCGGTAGCCGGTCACCATGGTCAACAACGCATTGACGAAGCAACTCCGGTGTTTCTGCACAATCACCCGTTCTACATGTTCACTGTAGCAACCGATGATGTCGTTACTGGTGCCTAATTGGGCATCCTGTAGGCGGCCGGGTGGAACATCAAACACGTAACCATCCGCACCACTTTCGAGGACCTGGCCATAAAACATGTTCCCCGTCCCCAGGCAGCGTACAGCGATCTGGCAGGTACTAATCCGACCGCCGATTACCGAATTGGAATTTGCCGATTGACGCTGTTCCTTCGCGTCAGAGCAGAAATCAAAACCAACACACTGGTTGGTCGACCAGTCAGAAGTCCCGGCAATGTGGCACGCAGTAAACAAGTTGTAGTAGGGTGACACACCATTTCCTGGTCCAAAAAATCCGGAAGTGTTGCTGGCCCGCAAATGGAGGTGCAGATCGTCGAACCGACTGTAGCTCATACCGCGAAGGTCAATCCCGTAGGCCGCTTTTGTCCGGACTTCAATATTCAAACGGGCTACGTGAAAAGCCCAGCTTTTGGCTGGCTGGTGGGATTGCAGACAGCCGGTAGCAGCCGGACCGTCATACTGCAACACCGAACCTAATCCGTCCCCGATGAGTGCGACGCCCTGATGCAATTTCAAAGGCCGCCCCACTCGATACACCCCGGACGGCACAACCACGGTCGCACCCCCTGCCGCTGTATCAAGCGCTGATTGAAGCGCAGCGGTATCATCGCGGCCGTCACCTGATGCACCGAACCAGCGGACGTTGATCGCACCCGAATAGAGTCGTTGCCAGTGGCCTGCCTCAGAATGATCACTGGCCAGTACCGTTCCCAGATTGGCGACCGCCGGCTGGGATGTCCAGCGAAATAAACCGCCGCCGCCGTCTCCCGGTTGACGATAACCGGCCACTTGTACGTATTGCCCCGAGTCAGGTGGTACGGTTTGTAGCTCGGCAAGCCGATCCACGACAAACAGGTGCTCCATGGTATTACCTTCCGCTGGCAGGGGAGAAAACGCGTCGCAACCACCGTCGCAGCGGCACATTGGACCGGGACGGTTGGCACCCGAGTATGACGCTGGTGGCCGGACATTCTAGAAAACGCGATTTCACAGCGTCAACCAAATCGCGCGAGGTGGGCTACCTGCTGCCGGTCCGCTTTGCAGAGCCCTCGCCGCCAGACACGGGGCGAAAGTCCACCCTGATGAAGCATCCGCAGAATCTCCCCCAAGGACGCAAGTTCTCATATCAACAAGACTTCGTGGCGTACTGGTTGAAGTGGTACCGGACGGGGTAAAATGACCGTCAAGCGCGTCTCGTGCCGATCTCTCCTCTCGAATGAACCAAGGCTCGTGTTGGCTTGACGCTGTCTTGATCACTGAAAACTCACAAGCTTTTGCCAGGTTGGATTTCCAGATGACCAAGCTCCCACTACAGCAACCAGACGTGAACCTCTCACCAGCTTCTCAGGCACCGCCGCGCTTTCAGGTCTACACCCAGCGCAACCTCGATCAGATTCAACAATTACAGTGTCTCTCTGAGGAGCTACGGTTCGACATCCGGGTCGTCGCGCAAGTCCTTCCCTTTCGGGTCAATCAGTATGTGATCGACGAGCTGATCGCCTGGGAAGATGTTCCCAACGATCCCATCTTTCGGTTGGTCTTCCCACAGCGCGAAATGCTTGACCCGGCGCATTTTTCACAGATCGCGGACCTGTTGCGAGCCAATGCTGAGCAGTCCGTCCTGAAGCATGCGGCCGCAGAAATTCACCGCGAACTGAATCCCCACCCGGCTGGCCAGACAACGCAAAACGTACCCCGTATCGGCAACGAGTACCTTGAGGGTGCCCAGCACAAATACCGTGAAACCCTGCTTTTCTTCCCGAGCCAGGGTCAAACCTGCCATTCCTACTGTAGCTTCTGTTTTCGCTGGCCCCAGTTCGTTCAAAATGAAGCCTTTCGTATTTCCTCACGTGAAGTAGCTACACTGCATGAATATCTTCAGAGCCACACCGAGGTGACCGATTTGCTGGTGACGGGTGGGGATCCCATGGTCATGAGCAGTGCCCGACTGGGTGAATACCTGCGGCCACTGACGGCTCCCGCATTCGCGCATCTACAGACGATTCGCATTGGCACAAAGTCCTTGACCTTCTGGCCACATCGTTTTGTCACTGACAAAGATGCGGACGACGTATTGAGGCTCTTTGATGAACTCGTCAAGGCCGGCAAACACCTGGCCCTGATGGCGCACTTTGAACACGGACGGGAGATGGAAAATGATCTCGTGCACAAAGCGGTTCGTCGTATCCGCGACACAGGGGCCATCATTCGCACCCAGGCCCCCGTGCTGCGCCATATCAATGACGACCCTGTGGTGTGGGCCTCCATGTGGCAACGCCAGGTGGAAATGGGAATGATCCCGTACTACATGTTTGTCGAAAGAGACACCGGAGCGCGACGCTATTTCGAGTTGCCTCTGAAACGTGCCTGGGAAATTTACCAGCAGGCAATCCAGCGCGTGTCGGGCCTGGGCCGCACCGCGCGGGGACCCTCCATGAGTGCCAACCCGGGTAAAGTCGAACTCCAGGGTGTGGCCCACGTCCGGGGTGAACGTGTCTTCGTACTGCGCTTTATCCAGGCCCGCAATCCAGAGTGGGTCCAGCAGCCGTTTTTCGCCAAATACGATCCGCAAGCAACCTGGCTGGATCAGCTCCGGCCTGCTTTCGGCGAAGAAAAGTTCTTTTTTGAAGCATAAGCGGCGCTGGGATACCGTTGTGCCGCCAGGATACACCGTCGGGATCACAGCATATCCATCCCCTCAGCAATCCGCAGTGGCAAGCCAGCCGTTTGTTCTGAGGTGGGCAAACTAACACTTTTCTGCGGCTGCAGCAGGACACGGTAAAGACACCGTACCATTGCTCCGCGACCAGCTGCATCAAGCAAGGAATGACCGGCGGCAACCACAGACTTCGTGTTTCCACACCGGTGAATCCAATGTCGATTGTCACTTGGCCTGATTGGTGGGAGCTTCGTCGTAGCGCACTTTGGAAATGGCACGGGCCGTGTACAGAACGGCCAGAAACAACAAGAGCGCGCCTGCCGGAAGCACCAGAATCCCCAGACCCGGATCACCACCAACAAAGAAGAATCCGCCCAGGAAAAAACCGCCCGGGATCAGAACCGCCGCACCCAGCAAGGCGCGTGACGCCAACGACCGCGAGGAAGTTGACCACTGGGGAAACGTAGCGACCGTCGTGCCAAAAACAATATGCACGATTGCCAGCAGAGTTCCGTGCGCATGCGCCAATGTCCACAACATACGGCGCGTTTCCTCAGACAGGTACCAGCCTATCTTGAGCCCATGCATTACCTCCAGCACCACGCCCAGGCTCAAGAAGAACAACAAGAGCCACCAGCCAACCATGACATGGAATCGCGCAAAACGAAAAGCCTCCACCCGTTGCTGGGGAGTTCCCAAGAGTTCGGCGATCCGATCTTCTTGATGCGTCGTCACTATTCTGGAATAGACAGAGGTCGATTGTCGCGTTCACCCATCAGGCGATCGATCCGTAGTTGATCGATCGTACCGCCAGGCGTGCGCAGCAGGTGCGACCAGGTTTCGACGTCGCGTTGGGGCGACATCTGGCGACTGATTCGCAGCGCCTCGCGCCTGGCCTGCGTCTGCTGGGCTTTCGTACCGATGAAATCATACTCAAAGTCTGCAAATTCCGGGAGGCTCATCAGAGAACGGTGGGCCATCCAACGAACGATCGAATAGGGATCGTCCAGGAGCTGTGCCAGCAGCGCTGCCTGCCAGCCCCTGCCCGACGCCTGTTGGGCAGGCTGCCAGCCTAAATGCCAGGCGGCAAACACACGTTGCACGGCGTCACCGCGCAACAACCACAACAGACTTGCCGCGATCTGCTGTTCGTCTGCGGTCAGCTCTGCCTCGGGAGCGCCGTACCAACTGGTGAGATGCTCCGAAGTCCACTGCAGCGTGCGGTCAACGTGACACAGATTGCACGCGTTGGGCCGATCACTCTGGGTGCTGGACAGGGCGCGGGGAGAATCAATGCGGTGAGAACGCATCGCTGTAAACAGGGCGTAGGTCGTATGGGGCATGTGGCAGTTGTAACAAAGACTCCCCGCCGACTCAGGACCGTGGTGTGTGTGTTCCGAGAGACGTGCGGCAAATAGAGGCTCATCGTGGCACTGCACACAAGCCTGATTGCCCAAGTGGTCTGGTTTCAGCTGGTCATTCGCCCAGTCCAGGGAGGGGCGGGCATCTGTCTCCTTCTGGTGCATCGAGTGGCAAGACAGACAGGTTAATGTGGGCCGGCCACCGGGAATCTGTTTGCCTTGCTGGTAGCAGGGTGACTCGATGTGCGCATTGTATTCGTCACCCCCGACACGGCAGGTTCCATCGTTCCAGAACACATTGCGCGAATTCTCGTAGGGATCGCCTCCGGCCGTATCGGAGGCATTCGCGGGCCGCTGGTATTTCAGCAGGCTGGTGAACTTATCCAGATCATCACCCGCCGTGTAACGCACTCCATGTTGAAGATAATCGGTAAAATCTCGATCGTTGGCGGCCGAGTGACAGCGTCCACAAATTTGCGTAGACGTTCTTGGATCACAACGCGCTGGATTGACAATTGAAGGATCTGGCTGCTTGTCAAAGTGTCGTAGATATCGATTCACTGGATTCTGGTGCCGGCGCGCGTGTTCTTCGCCCGGCCCGTGACAGGACTCACAGGAAATTCCAAATTCCGCAATTTCGAGATCATACTGACCCGTCCGCGCATCGTATCCCGGACTGGCAGCTAGGCTGTGGCACCGACTGCAACGCGCGGTCCAGTTGGCCACGTAGGGACCCATATCCGGGGGAGACAAGACCGAGTCCTTCTTGGGAATCCAGCGCCCCTGGTCGATGCTGTAATACATGGGCACCTCCTTGAGGGTCGGGTCTTCGCCGTCGGTGACCCAGCAGATCTGAATGTGATGGGAACCGGTTAACATCACCACCCGGTGTGGCAACAAACCCGCATTAGGGCCCGATGTATCCTCCGGTGTTCCAATATGTACCCAGAACTCGTCTCCACGTTGCTCAAACCGAAATCGGGTTCCCCATGTGGTGTATTCGGTTTCACCATCAAAAATGCCCCGCACGGTCTGCGGACTGGCCAACTGCGTCATTGTGCGATGATAGGACTTTCGCCAGGTTCCGTGCGCACCCGGGTGACAATTACGGCAGGTGACCGATTGCACGTGGCCGGTTCGTTTGACGACCCTGGGAGCATGGTCGGCAGCCCGCCAGGGCTGCGGTTTGAGTGCGGGAACGGCCAGGCACAACGAAACCGCCACCACCGCAATGCGCGTGCCGGGACTCCGCATGCGGCGCGCCATCAAGAAGGCCCCGCAGCCGACCAGCAGCACCCACAAGAGGTTCAGTGTCATCAACTCGCCGATCGAACGAGCTGACTGACTGACCGTCTCGAAAAGCTCAATGGGAAATCCAATGCCGATCATCAGAACTTTCAAATGCGTTCTGGAACAAATCGCCTGGGCGACGGAACGGGATCCCTGCGCCGACGAGCCGGAGAATAGATCAATCGCCGTTTCAAATCAAGATTTCCAGAACCCACGTAGCTTTATCTGCCAACGCTACCGGCCAAAGGCAAGTGCGATTACCAGGGTTGACGGTCCAGGATGCGGTATTGGATCGCCTCACTGACGTGTTCGGTTTGGATGCGGGAGATGCCCGCCAGGTCGGCGATCGTCCGAGCTACCCGCAGGATTTTGTCGTAGGCACGTGCCGAGAGTCCCAGTTGATTGACAGCGGCCCGCAACAGATTTCGGGCGGTGGGATGCAGCTCACAGTATTTTCTCAATTGAAGGGCATTCATTTGCGCATTCATCGGTGCGGTCTGCTGGTCTTGCGCCTGGCCAAACCTGTCTCGCTGAATTTCTCGGGCGACCTCAACCACCGTACGCATTTCCCCGCTGCTGGTACCCTTTGTCTGACTTGTCAGCTCATCAAAGGAAAGCGCGGCAACTTCGATCTGGATATCGATGCGATCCAGCAGGGGCCCAGAAATCTTCGACAGATAGCGTTCGATTTGTTGCGTCGAGCATTGGCAATCACGTCGCGGATGTCCTCGAAATCCACAGGGACAGGGATTCATCGCCGCAATCAACATGAAATCCGCAGGAAAGGTGGTCGACCGTAGCGCGCGGGAAATTGTCACCGTTTTTTCTTCCAGCGGTTGCCGCATCGATTCCAGGGTCCGTCGCTGAAACTCAGGCAGCTCATCCAGAAACAAGACGCCGTTGTGGGACATGGAGATTTCACCGGGAACCGGTGTACTCCCACCCCCCACGAGGCCCGCATCACTAATCGAGTGATGGGGGGCGCGAAAAGGACGGACCGTGACCAGTTGTCGCGATCCTCCGAGTCTTCCCAGGGCACTGTAGATCCGTGTCGTTTCCAGTGACTCGGAACTGGAAAGGGGCGGTAGTATCGAAGGAATTCGTTTGGCAAGCATCGTCTTGCCAGCACCAGGTGGCCCAATCATCAGCAGGTTATGTGCACCGGCGGCAGCCAGCATGATCGCGCGTTTGGCCAGCTCTTGCCCACTGACATCCGCATAGTCAGTGGGCGCCAACGCTGGCTGAAGGGAAGGCGCCGGCGCAGACGCCACCTGGGAACAAGCAACCTCAGCACCGGCAAAAAAGGCGACCGCTTCATGAAGACTGGCAACCGGAACGACTTCCAAAGACCGGACAACAGCCGCCTCCGGCGCGCTCTCCACAGGTACCACAATCCCTTTCAAACCTGGCTCACGGGCAGCTGACATGGCCATCGCCAGGGCACCTTTGACCGGTCGCGTTTGTCCTTGCAGCGATAATTCACCGACCGCCGCGTAATCCGCAAATCGGGCGGTGTTCAATTGACCGCTACTCGCCAGGAAACCCAAACTGATCGGCAAGTCAAAGGACGCCGCATGCTTGGGCAACTCCGCGGGCGCCAGGTTGATCACCACCCGATGCTGTGGGCGTTGAAATCCTGAATTGACCAGGGACCGTTCGACCCGATGGGTGCTTTCGCGAACGGCCGCTTCAGGGAGTCCGACGAGAATCGTCTTGGGGAGACCTCCGGTCGCCACATCGACCTCGACATCGACGGGAATTGCATCAATACCGAGCAGTGAAAATGTCCGCAGGCTGGCAAGCATCGAGCACCAGGGGTGGCTCTTTAGTGGGTTAACGATACCCCCATTATAGCTATCTCTACTGAAATACAAAATGCACAATTCAAGACTTCGCAGTCCCCTGCACCACCCGGCCCAAACTGCCGGACTGTCTACAGCTCCTCAAAAGCGCCCACGTAATGCGCAATTTTCGGTGTCCGGCTGGCCAGCGGCCAGACGATGCCCACCACATCAAAACGGGCGGGACAGTCCAGCAGGCGGTGTTGTTGACAGTAATCGAGCGCCAATCGCGCCAGTCGCCGCTGCTTGTTCTGGTCGACCGCCAGGACGGGGTTACCAGCCCGTGACGAACGCCGGGTTTTGACCTCCACAAAAACGAGCGTCTGGCCATGTCGTGCCACCAGGTCAATCTCGCCGCGACCAGTGCGAACGCCGCGCTCAATGATGTGGTAGCCTTGCCGTTGCAAGTAGCGGGCGGCCAATGCCTCGCCCTCTGCGCCGAGCGCGCGCTGCATCTGTCTGGTGCGTCGCCAACATTTACCGATCCACATGCCGCCACCTGCTGTCAAAAGGAAACGGGTTGATCCACACCCGGCCCTTGCTGTAGTACGAGCTGTCGGTAGGCCAAGTGTTGACCATAATGCCAACCTCGTCTGGTTCTTTGATTCTGCCCCAGTGGTCAGACACGTCTGGTCCTCAGTCACCCCCGCTGTGGAGGTGCAAAACATCACAGGTCGCAGGCGACACTCGCCCCCGCAAGTTCGGCCCGCTCCTCACGAACTCTGACGCCCCGTTTGAGGTCGAGCCTGGGGTTATTTCCGGCGGCGTTGTCTTCCGCTGTTGCCAGCTATAATAGGCACGGGCCGTTCCACATTCGTTTCCTCGCCGGTCTCTGCTGTCCGCCGATGTCCGCCGGCGACGCGAAGCATGTTGACTCGAGGTGTTTCCAGAGGCCGAATATGGCGAACAGGACTCTTACCCTTTGGCTCATCGGCTGGAGCGTAACAGTGATCGGCAATGCTGCCGCGAGCGCGGAAGCAGGCCAGGAAACGGCCCAGCCTACGGCAGGAGCACGGCTGTTTACCCTCAAGATCCAGCCGTTGCTCAAGGTCAAGTGCCTGGGATGCCATGGCAATGAACCGGACGACTTGCGTGGTGGGTTAGATCTGCGCAATCGGTCGAGTCTGCTCGCGGGCGGTGCATCAAAAATACCCTCCTTGGTTCCGGGCGATCCGGACAACAGCTTGCTCTATCAGGCGATCTTATGGAAAGGCCTGGAGATGCCACCCAAGGAGAACGAACGCCTGACCGCAGATGAGGTGGGGGCGATGCGACGCTGGATCGCAGGTGGTGCCGTGTGGCCAGACCCATTGGCCCAACGACAGATCCGCGAACAAGAATGGGCGCAAGCGGAGAACGCGGACGGCCGCCTTGTGCGAACCAGTGGCGGATTGTCT
>MDTE01088004.1_pt1 | contig 10307 bp, 8 predicted proteins | sample 811231 | NCBI WGS metagenome assembly MDTE01 (sample SAMN05326651, study PRJNA326480) | marine metagenome | isolation source: seawater | place: Indian Ocean: Red Sea | collected 2010 | reverse complement strand
GCTCACATCCACGGGCACAAAGTCGGCATCGTTGCCAACAACGGTATTCTCTTCTCTGAATCATCCTTGAAAGGCGCCCACTTCGTTGAGCTATGTGGTCAGCGAGGCATTCCACTCGTCTTCCTTCAGAACATTACGGGTTTCATGGTCGGTCAAGCCTACGAAGCAGGCGGCATTGCCAAAGACGGTGCCAAACTCGTAACAGCTGTTTCATGCGTGAACGTTCCAAAGTTCACCGTCATCGTTGGTGGCTCACATGGAGCAGGAAACTACGGTATGTGTGGTCGAGCCTACGATCCACGATTCCTCTTCATGTGGCCAAACAGTCGAATCTCTGTTATGGGTGGTCCACAGGCAGCCGATGTATTGAGCACGGTCAAGCAAGACCAGCGAGAACGAGAAGGCAAACCTCCAATGGAAGGCGAAGAGTTGGAGAACTTCCGCGCTCCTATTCTTGAGAAGTACGATGTTGAAGGCTCGCCGTATTATTCCACAGCACGGCTTTGGGATGATGGCATCATCGATCCACGAGACACTCGTGATGTCCTTGGACTCTGTCTAGCCGCATCGAGAAACGCTCCTTTGCCTGAAGGAAAATACGGAATATTTAGAATGTAAATTCCAATTGGAAATTAAAAAATGCAATTGAGGTTTTGTCATGATAACGATGGAGAATCCACCACAAACATCCTTGATTCAACTCACCATTGACGGCAGTTGTGCCCGAATCGAGTTGGCTCGTGAGGACAAGTACAATGCTCTCAACGTTGACATGATTGCCGAATTAATCGAGGTCTTCGAGTGGACTAAGGAACGTAGTGCAGGCTACATCGATGCATTGGAAGATGCGAATGGTCAACCCTATCTCCGAACAATCGTTCTCTCTGGCCGTGGAAAGCACTTCTGTGCTGGAGCCGACATCAACATGATGCGTGATGCAGGAGCCAACACACCAGAAGAGAACAGGAAGGACAGTGAACGTCTTGATCGTCTTTTCAACGGACTTTGGTCCCACCCATGCTTCACCATTGGGGCCATCCAAGGTGTTGCACTCGGCGGGGGTGCAGGTCTCATCGCATGTTTGGATTACGTCGTTGCAACCGAGAACGTACGTATCGCACTTTCAGAAGGGAAACTCGGTATTCTTCCTGCCGTCATTGGTCCTTACGTGTACCGTCGTGTTGGTTCAGCGAACTTCCGTCGACTGTCCATGCAAGCCAGCCGGGTTAAGTCCGAAGAAGCACTACGCGTCGGCTTCATTGAGCGTGTGGTTGAGAATGTTGAAGCATTTGATGATGAGATTGACTCCATCATTGCAGAAGTTCTCACAACGGGGCCAAGTGCTGCAACACTTGCGAAGGAGTTGACACTCGGATTCGATCGATGGAACGATGATGATGAATCGTTGCGCCGATGGACCCTTGATTTCACCAGTCGAATGCGAGGTTCAAGAGAAGGTCAAGAAGGTCTCTCTTCGTTCCTTGAGAAGCGTCCTGCCAATTGGAAACCCGAAGAATGAGGTGAGAAGATGATTCAGCGTGTACTGGTTGCGAACCGTGGCGAAATCGCCTGTCGCATTCTCCGTGCATGCAGAGAAGCAGGACTCTCAAGCGTTGCAATCTATGCTGAGAACGATCGTGAAGGAATGTTCCGTGAGCTTGCAGACGAATCGGTTCTACTTGAGGGAGATACAATCGCTGAGACCTATCTCAACGGTGCAGCCATCATCCAAGCAGCCAAAGAGACAGGAGCAGATGCTATTCACCCTGGATTTGGCTTCCTCTCAGAGCGTGCAGAATTCGCACAAGCAGTGATGGATGCTGGACTGATTTGGATCGGCCCATCGCCACAAGCCATCGAACAGATGGGCGATAAGATGTCAGCACGTCAAATCATGAAGGCTGCTGGAGTTCCAGTTATTCCTGGTGTTGAGATCGAAGAAGAGGATGAATCACTTGCCATGGAAGCCATTCGTAATGCGGCCAAGGAAACAGGCTATCCTCTGCTCCTCAAGGCAACTGCAGGAGGCGGTGGCAAAGGAATGCGTGTTGTCAATGTTCCAGATGAACTGGAGAATGGCGCACAATCGGCTCGACGAGAGGCACTCGCAGCGTTTGGCGATGGACGAGTCTACGTCGAGAAACTCTTGATGAAATCAAAGCACGTTGAAGTGCAAGTCCTTGCTGATACGCACGGTCGTTGTATTCACTTGGGAGAACGCGAATGCAGCGTTCAACGACGTCATCAGAAGGTCTTCGAAGAAGCTCCATGCTCGACCATGACGCCTTCATTGCGAGAACGCATGGGACAAGCTGCCGTTGCAGCCGCACAGGCTGTTGACTATGTTGGGGCTGGAACGGTCGAATTCCTGCTTGCAGAAGACGAGTCCTTCTATTTCCTTGAAATGAACACGCGTATTCAGGTCGAGCATCCTGTGACCGAAATGGTCACTGGTGTCGATTTGGTTCGAGAACAACTGCGGATTGCAAACGGTGAGCCGATGTCCGTTGACGAACTCAACATTCGTGGGCATTCCATCGAAGTCCGTCTTTACGCCGAGGATGCGACCAACAACTTCCTCCCAGCCATCGGACCTCTGGCAGTATTCCGTCCGCCTACAGGGCCAGGAATACGCCTCGATACGGGTGTTCGAGAAGGCGACGAGGTTACACCTCATTACGATCCAATGTTAGCAAAACTGATCGTCTTCGCTCCAACACGTGAAGAAGCACTGCAACGTATGCGTCGTGCGTTGGATGAATTCGTAGTTCTTGGAACAACCACGAACATCGGTTTCCTGCGAGACCTCTGCGATGTACCCGAAGTCATCTCGGGCGATACATACACCTCAATGATCGACGATATGTACCCCAATGGATACCAGTTCACACCACGAACAGAAGACCTCGACGTCGCTTTGATGACAGCAGCTGTTGCAGAAACAACAGGCATGCATCGAACGACTGTTGCCTCTTCTCAAGGCTCAGTTGGCATTGTAAGTCCATTCCAAACGCTCAACAGGAGGTATCCTTGATGCAGCATGAATTCCGTTATGCTGGTGAGACATACGACGTCTTGCTTGAGCGTACGCCAAAAATCTGGACCTTTGCCAACCATTGCGCTCACCCTCGCGAAGATGGACGTATTCGTATCTACTTCGAAGATGGAAGCAAAGCGTGGGCACATGTTGCGAAAGTAGGTGATGTATGGTGGGTTCATCACTCGGGCCGAATCTTCACCATGGAGCGCATCGAAGCAGGAGCAAGCAGCGATGAGCATCATGGAGGACTTGTAGCACCAATGCCTGGTGTCGTTCTCGAAGTTCTCGTTGCTGCAGGCGAATCCGTCGAATCAGGACAAACTCTGATGGTCCTTGAAGCGATGAAGATGGAGCACAGAATCGTCGCATCAGAAGATGGTACAGTCACAACGGTTCACTTCAATGCAGGCGATCGTGTCGAACAGGGAGCCAATCTCATCGATGTGGAAGCAGCTGAATAATCAGAACCATCGACCATGTTCGATGATGGAATCATCAACAACTTCTCCAGCATAGACATACGTCCAAGCCCAAGCGATGCCTTGTTCGGTTCGAACTTGCACAATGGTTCGATCAAACAACGAATCGTTGCGACCAAAGCCGAGGAAGCCTTCGATGGCATCCATTCGCTCCAAGCATGCTTCAACGTTCTCAAGTTCCATCAGTTGACCATGAACCACTCCATCACCCAATTTCATCCCTGGATAGTCTCCAAGATCGTGGAGATGACCTTGTACGGATGCTTGTTGTTGCGAACGAACGTACGGTTCGAGTTGAGTAAACCGACTCTGTCCTGACATCAGGGTTCCATAGACAAACAAATGGTTGATTGTGGGTGTATCAAATCTACGTTGCATCGCCATGTCCAATCCATTGGTTGGAAGCCCACGTCCATGAAGGCCATTGTGAATTAACGCGTGGTAAACATCTGTTGGGCGTTGAAAATCTGGTTCTATCTTATCATCACAAACAACGAATGTCACAGCTTCATGCAATTGACCATCCAATCCGATTACAAGCACGTTCTTCTCCTTGTAGTACGATGGAGCACCTTCTTTCGCAACCAGTGTTGACCATGCACATTCATCGACATCAAACAAGGCTCCAGGTGTGGCATGGTATTCATTGATTGGTACAACATCTGCAGCTCCACCCCCACGTCTTCTGGAATGATAGTGAAATTTGAGATGATGCCCTACGAGCCAGGCAATCTCTCGTTCCTCTAGCCCATCAGGGCTTGCATTGTTCTCATCACAATGCCGAACCCAATCGTTCCAATCAAGATTTGATCCATAGCCAAAATACAGCCGATTTTGTGTCATTTTGTCCCGCTCCTAGGAGCAGTATCCCGTTAGTACTTATTAATTCTACCACGCGCATGGTTCGAGGATCTCTTGACCTTGCATGTAAGATTGCAATACGTCAGGAATACGAACACGACCATCCTCGAGTTGATTTTGCTCGATAATGGCTACGAGTGCACGTGATGTAGCTACAGCGGTCGAGTTGAGTGTGTGGACCATCGGTTGGTTTGGATGGCCTGGAGTACCATAACGAATCTCAAGACGGTTGGCTTGATAATCCGTACAGTTGGAACAGGATACGATTTCCTTGAACGCCTTTGCTCCGGGCAACCAAGCCTCAAGGTCGTACTTTCGTGCGGCAACCGTTCCCATGTCACCGGTACAGATGTTGACCACTTCGTAGTGCAAGCCAAGTGCATCCCAGAGGTCAACACAGTTTTGCAACAATTCCTCATGAAGTTCCCAAGAGGTTTCAGGTGTTGCGATGATGATTTGCTCAACCTTCGTAAATTGATGGACACGCCAAATGCCACGATCGGATTGGCCATGGGCGCCGACCTCTCGACGGAAACAGGATGAGACGCCAACAATCTTCAGTGGAAGAAGTTCCTCGGGAATGGTCTCCTGCATGTACATCGCCGTGAGTGGATGTTCGGATGTTGCAATCATGTAGTAGCCATCAGGATCAATACCGTACATGACCGTCTCAAAGTCCGACAAATCGGTAACACCTTCGTAAGCGGCTCGATTCATCATGACCGGTGGCTGAACAAAGGTGAACCCACGTTGTTGAATGAAATCAACCGCATAGGATTGCAAAGCCATCTCCAAGCGTGCTAAATCGCCTTTGAGGAAATAGAACCGACTTCCTGTGATCTTAGCAGCACGTTCCAAATCCACCCATTTGTTCTCTTCAATCAACTCGTTGTGTGTCTTTGGTTCAAAATCGAAGGATGGCTTTTCACCGTGCAGGGAATGCTTGGTGTTGCCCGATTCATCAGCACCCGATGGAACATCAGGGTGCAAGAGGTTTGGAATCGACATACGTACAGAATCACGTTCAGAAAGGAGTGCATCGGTCTTCTTTTCCATGTCAGAAATTTGTGCTCCGAGATCAGCCACCTCAGCGAGGATGCGCTGTGCTTCTGCTTCATCACCTGACTTCTTGGCAGCCCCAATTCCACGTGCAGCTTCGTTCTTTTGACGCCGCAATTCGTTGGTTTCTCGAAGCATCAACTTCCATTCAGAATCGAGCGTAAGCACCTTGTCGATGCTGTCGTGAGGAAGACCTCGGCGATCATGGTCTGCACGAATCTTCTCAACCTCTTCACGGAACACTTGCATATCCAACATGTTCAATCACCTCAGAAACTGATGTTAAACTGGAACATCGCCATACCAATCGTCAACAAGCCACCAACAATGTAGCCGAGAATAGCACCACCATTCAGCAACGGAAGGCCCGCTTGAGCCTGACCTTTACCGACGTAGTACATGAGAACTGAATACCCAATGAGACTGCCAACAAGTGTCGTCATGGCCATGATGAAGCCATTGTCGCCTCCAACATACTGCAGCGTAGAAAGAACAAGCATCCCTGGGAAGATAACATCTCCAAGCCCCATTAGCATTGCATCGTTGCTCTTCGCAACGACACGCTCTCTGGGCGCTTCTTGCACAGCATCACGTGGAGGTTTCTCTGCAGCATCGTGAACAGTGGTTCGCTCGGTACGCATGGAATAGTCAGAATCTTGTGGAGCAACCAACAGAATAGGCAAGTTGAGATTCATCATTGTATCTGCGAGATCGAGCATGTGCTTTGATTTGTACACTGCCCAAGCATCGTACACGGCTGCAGCGATCATGAAGACCATGATCAATGTTGGAACGAAGGAAACACCAAGCATGACAATGACACCGCTTCCAACAAGAATACCAACCGTATTGACAACGTACCACTCACTGTGCACGTAGAGGAGAACCATCAGCAGGAGACTGATGAGAAGACCGATGATGGTTGGAATGTCTTCGATGACAAGACCTCCAACAAGTTCCATCGATTCTTCGACAACACCGCTTGAGGTGACGTAGGTTCCATTGATGACTGTGGCATGAAGATGGTTTGTATCGTCTTCAGCATCTTGCGATGTCATTCCAAACGCAACAACCACGTCTTCGCCTTCGGGAACGTCAACAATCAGCTTTTGAATGAGGGTTGAACTCCAGAGAAGACGCGCATCGTCTCCAGTGGTCACCAGAAGTTCTGTGAATCCAGTTCGATCGTAATCGGTTAAGCGAACATCACGAATCTCTGAAGCAAAGCCCTCAATACTTCCACCAGATTCTCTCTTCAATGTATCAGGACTATCTGTAGAGGCTGTAGGTTCAAACGACCATGAATGGATGTCACCGTCTGCTGTTCCTAGAACGATAAGCTGCTCTCCAGTGGTAGATTCATTCATTGGAACTTTGAGGAGGTTCGAATAACCAACATCAGCGGAAGTGAAGCCTGCTTCAGTGGACGCTTCAATGAGGATGTGTGCAGGCTCGTAGATGCCACCTTCAGGGAAGCCTGCAGTTTGGTTCAATCGTACCACACCTGCGTATTCTTCACTGACAATGAGCAAACTGGTATCGCTCAACAATTCTGCCTCGACAAGTACGTCAACTGCTTTCATATCGGGAGGGAGTTGCCAAGTTGCCTGTTTTTGTTGACGAGTGAGTTGGTTTGGATAGTTTTCACGGTCGATGTTGAATCGATGAAGTCGCTCACCAGCATCGACAATGTACAAGGCATCTTCGATTTCGGTTGCAAGGATACAACCTACTTCGACCATCGGGCGAAGGTCACCTTGATTGTCGTAATAGAAACAGTCGTACGTTGATACAATTGAACCATCGGTTAACGAAAGTGTGTTGATGACTGCACCGGTGTTGATGGTGACCCAATCTGGACCGGGTACGACAATCAATTCAGAGAATTCATAGGAAACATTCCCATGAAGGATGTCTGTGGACCAAATCGGCTCATCGACACCCCATTGCATCAGTCGAATGGTGTTGACAAGTTCGCCACTCTGATTCGAACGGATGGTATCCAGATACTGATCCATTCCAATCTCGGTCAGATAGGTTGCCTCTGTTTCTTCCGTCGATTCGTATTCGAACGGTGTGACGGAATCATCGACTAGGATCTGGTGCGCCAAGGGGATGCTCGCATACAACAAGGCGATGAACAAAATACCCATGATTCCGTATTTGATGACCCACTCTTTCTTGTATTTTGCAAGCAGCAAAATGGCAGCAGTGAAGATGAAAATCATTAGCAATTCGAGGCCTATGTAACGCAATTGGGATGCTCCAGCTTCACCGAAAGCCTGCAATCCGGCCTTGTCGTACCATGGACGGATATACATGGCGAGGAAGATGGTCGCTACGAACATTCCCGCCATCCCAATCATCGATGGGAGTTGACGGCGAAAGTCTCCTGCAACGTCGCTCATGCTACCTCCAGACACGAACCACATTTGAGCGCATCGACTGTTGCAGAGACAATCGGTGCATCGCTACACCTATGAGAACCAGGCGCAAGGACGGTGCGAGGTCGATGTCGACAAGCGTCCGTGAATGGCTTGCGCAGAGCAAGAAGCGAGGCATGGATCTTGGCATTGAACGTGTATTCAGAGTTCACCAAGTATTAGTTCAATCTGCGTACAATCCATCGATTGTACATGTCGCAGGGAGCAACGGAAAAGGAACGCTGTGTGCAACACTTGCAGCTCATCTGCACAAATTGCATCAGTCCACAGTTCTGTTCACTTCTCCGCATTTGGTCCAAATCGAAGAACGGATTCGACTCGATGGTCGTCCGATCTCAACGCAACAATTCGATGCATACCTCCTCGACATCATGGAAATTGAATCTTCCATAAACGAACAATTAACCTTCTTTGAAATCACGTTCCTCGTCGCCTGTCTTTGTGCCTCAAGGAACGATGTCGATGTGTTCATCGTTGAAACAGGACTCGGTGGACGCTACGATGCGACTCGGATTTTGCCAGCAGATGTGGGTGTTGTCACATCACTGAGTCTTGAACATCGAGACATTCTTGGCGATACGTTGGCTGAAATTGCAGCGGAAAAGGCGGCGATTGCTCGACCAGATAAGCCATTGATTGTCCGTTTTATTGATGATTCAGCAGCGAAAGAAGCCATCGAGTATGAGGCAAGACATGCGGGCCGATCTGAACTTGGAGAGGCTTATGGTGCTGCATCCGTCGAATGGATTTCAATCCCTGAGGAAGCGTCCTTCGATGAAGAAGCAGCCCTTCTTGCACAAGCAACCTTGCAACGTCTCAACGTTGATGCTGAGGGCCTGCAAATATCACAAGCATTGCTGAATTGGCCCGGCCGTTTCCACGAGATTCCAGCACCATGGGATGGTTCCATACTTTTCGATGCAGCACACAATCCGAGTGGATTGCAGCGAATGCTTCCACAGTTGCAGGCTCGAATCGAACAAGAATCATCATGGACATTGGTGTTTGGATGCACCCCACAACACGATTTGACCTCATTTGCAAGCCCATTGATCGAACTTTGCCATCAACATCCACCCGAGTCGATCGTTCTCACAAAGCCACAACTTGGACGCTACCCTGGCGTCGAATTGGAAGCGTTGCGTAGCTTGAATTGGCCAACCTCATGCACCATCCTTGAACAGGAAGACGCAGCAGCAACGAGCGATCGATTGGACAAGATTCAGCCAGCCTTCACATTGGTCATTGGATCCCTGTATCTCGTCGGAGAAATGTACAATGCCTTGGGTTATTGGGGAACAGAACACATGGAATTGTTCCCTGCAAAGACTCAAAGAGATGAAGCATAACCCAGAGTTGGTCAAGATGGGTTCGAAGTGGGATGTACGATTTCTCGAATTGGCTAACCACATCAGTTCGTGGAGCAAAGACCCCTCCACCAAGGTAGGTTGCATCATCGTCGGTGCTGACCGAGAAATCCGCTCGACAGGATTCAATGGCTTCCCTCGAGGTATCGATGATTCGGAGGAACGACTTACAGATCGGGAAGAGAAATACCCTTTGATTTGTCATGCTGAAGAGAATGCGATTATGCATGCAGCACGAGTTGGGGTCTCACTCAAGGATTGCACGGCCTATGTAACATGGCCACCATGCACTCGCTGCGCTCGTTCGTTGATTCAGGCAGGTATTGTCGAAGTGGTGTATGCAGGAACTGACAACATTCCAGAACGATGGATGGAGGACTTTACCCGTTCAACCAACATGATGAAGGAAGCAGGAATCAAGCTTCGGAATGTCGAGTTTGAGTGATTAGCCCCAAAATCGGCGAGTACGTGCGTACTCGATTTCTGCATGATGAATGGACTGGAGCAGGCTTTCAGTGTCATTGTTGTGACCTTTACGAAGGATACGTTGTGCTGTTGCTTCACCAACCCCACGCGCCATGAGACAGACGATCGCATGGAATCCATGTGTTTTCACCAAGGAAGCGTTCCGAATCATTCGGTTTCGATCGCTCTCTTCTTCTGAAGCAACCCATCCTTCGAGCATTTTCTCGAGACCTTCACGGGCGCAAACCAACATCTGTCCTTTGCATGAGATGCACTCTTTTGGATTCTTCAATTCAGGATAGCGTTCAACACGGAAGCGTCGAATTGCACGACATTTAAGGCAACATAAGACAGCACGTTCGTTCATCAATCGCAAACGAAGTTGAGCACGTACAGCTTCATTGTCCCAATTTGGAAGCAACAAATCGCGTTGGCTTCGATCGGACAGGCCAAGTGGGCCCGGTGGCGTGACGATGACATCAATTAGACCAGACTGAATGCCTCGTAGGAGGTCCTTTGCACCTTCAATATCCATACGTTCGTAGTAGAGTTTGTTGAGAACTTCTTCAAGAACGATGGTTCCTCGATACTT
>MDTE01084268.1_pt1 | contig 10307 bp, 10 predicted proteins | sample 811231 | NCBI WGS metagenome assembly MDTE01 (sample SAMN05326651, study PRJNA326480) | marine metagenome | isolation source: seawater | place: Indian Ocean: Red Sea | collected 2010 | reverse complement strand
TTATTTCTTTTAAAGGATGTTTAAATGAACCCTCAAATTTCGGAAATTGAACTGCTAAAAACTCAGTCATTTTTTCCCAATCTTCTTTATCAAAAATACTGACATCATTTAACTGAAATTTAATCCTACTCATTTTCTTATCATCTAACCTTTCCCATTCAAGGACATTCCCAAATGTTGACTCTATGGAGTCTTTTCTATCATATAAATAGTCAAATATCTGTTTATTTTCAGCAGTGTCATTTCTTGTAATACTTAATTCTACTCGAACATAAGATTTTGTAGCAACAGCAGTATAACCTACTCCAGACATTCCACTACCTGAATTTAACCAATGGTCTTTTGAAGGGGATACATTTTGAAATAACGAACAAGTTTTATTCACCTTATCTATCATTTCTCTCCAAAAATCTAATCTCACAATATGTCTCTCTTTCTTTACTTCTTGATGTTTTATTGTATCACGATTCTTATTCGCCATACCAATAATCATCTCTTCCATTTCTTGCATTGGTAAAATTTGTTCAAAATTCAAGAACAAACTCTCACCCATCTGATATGGAGTAGTTTTAAAACATTGGATTCTTAAACCATAGTTCATCAACCATAAAACAGTTGAGGTAACTTCCTTTCTAAAATTTGCGGAAACCATAATGATTCTCTGACTATCACCATTATTTAACGTGTCTTCATAATCTTCATTATCAAAGAAATCTATTAGTAAATCTTCAGCACTTTCTTCAATACCAGTACTTTTTAAGTAAGAATTAAAAATGTTAATTATTTGTGTACTATTAAGATTGGAACAATAAGAAGCGTATTTGAGAACTTGCCAAGTAACATCTCTTCCAGAATCATCAAGTTTATTTTCGATTATGACAAGATTACCTTGCTTATCTAAAGCCAACAAGTCTAACCGCTCTTTCGTGTCATTAAATCCGTTAAATTCTTTTTGAATAATGAGAAGTTCTTCATTAAGGCAAGTTGGATTTTTTGCAATCCATTCCTGTAGGTGCTCCCTCTCTTTGAACCCTAAAGATTTAAATGAAACTTCCTTGATTTGTTCAATTGTATTTCCTTCTTTATTTATTTTATACATAATCTATATTTTTCATCACAACTCGCCTTTAAATGCTTTAGTAAGTATGGAGGACTTTAACTGTTTTAAGTAAGCCAATTGCTCCTCTAATTTTTGTTGGGTGTCTTTGGATTGATTTGAAATTTCTAAACATTTATTAGCAATCTCTTTTTGCGTAACAATATCAACTTTAGGTATCAACATTTTCATAATTGCCTTCCCGCTAATATTACCTTGGTTAACAGCACCTGTTTCATACTTAAATACTTCTGAACGAAAAAAATCAGATTTTAGATAAAAATAAATGTATCTATAATAAGTAAATGGCTTTGAGGAGATTTTACCTACTCTTTGATTCAAATAGAATGGTTCGTTTTTGATTACTCTTACAAAAAGGTAATCTTTTTTCAATCTTGTCCCAGTCATTGAAACAACAATATCATTTTCATTTAGTATATAATCTCTAAATGCATCCTTTTCCTCTATGAACACAGGATTTTTACCAATATCTAAAACATTACCTATTCTAAGTACCTGAACCCCATTTCCAACTTTATTAAACTCTTTGCTCTTAAAAGCAAAACCATTTTTAAAATCACACAACTCTGAGAGTTCTACCAATTTGTTTTTAATCGATAATGTACTAAAGACTTCAGCAAGTAAGGAGGGTAACAAATTCTTAGCCTGTGTAAGGCTTTCTTCTGTAAGGGCAATGGCTTTATCTATTTTAGCAAATAAGCCATCTATTTTGGCTACTATGCGTTTTTGCTCCTCAAGGGGTGGTAAGGGAACTGGTATTTCTTTAGATGATTTTAATGCTAATGTTTTTCTACCAGAACCAGTTGCATTTAAATGGGAATAAGTGTAGACAAAAGGTGAGTTTAAGAAATACTCTAAATAAAAACTACAAACCTCCTCTTTAATTGGTTTAGCTAATCCAAGACCAACAAATAATGAAACTTCTTCACTCCAGTCTATTATCTTTGCATAACCTAAAGTACCTATCCTTGGAAACAAAATATCCCCAACTTCTGGATTACATCTTTTTGATAACTGATTATGCTCTTCTATCGAAATATACTTCACATATGCATCCCAATCAATAGGACTAAATGGCTTAATATTTTTAATAGAAATAAATCTTACTCCAGATTCAACATATTTTGGTGTCTTATGTGTTCCGTCTGTAATTTTAGAACATATCTCTGACATCTTTTTTGACACCCACCCTTTAGGTAATGTATTTTCTTCCACACTACTCATTAAGCAAAGCTTCTATATCGTTAATCAATACACCTAATTCTTGGTCATTTTTTCTAATGGCAGCTAAAATCTCTTTTGGAGGCAGCAATTCCTCTTCTTGCTCTGCATTAGGGTTTTTGGCAGATAGGTCGTAATCTTTAATGTCCTTAACATTTACGAGCCAAGAGTTATCCGTTTCCGTTCTACTCTTATACAAGTCCAAAAACTCTTTGAAGTGGTCAAACTGTATGGGTTTATTCTTGGTCAATTTATATGGTGACACTAATTCGTAATACCATATATCAGAAGTAGCCCCTTTACGGTCAAAATAAATAATGTTGGTTTTCACACCACTATAAGGTAAAAATACTCCTGCTGGCAAACTCACTATGGTATGCACATTAAAGTTTTCTAAGAGTTCTTGCTTTACTTGTTTAAAGGCATTATTCCCCTGAAACAATACTCCCTCAGGCACTACAATAGATGCTTTACCATCTAACTTCAACATCTTCATAAAGTGTTGTATAAACAGAATTTCTGTCGCTCCACTTTGCACAGGGAAGTTTTGTTGTACTTGGCTCTTTTCTTTTCCACCAAAAGGTGGGTTTGCCAAGATTACATTATGTCTTTCCTTTTCCTGTATATCTCTTATGTTCTGAGTAAGGGTGTTTTGCTTAAATACATTCGGACTTTCAATACCGTGCAGTATCATATTCATCACTCCCATTACATAACCCAATGGGGTTTTCTCATTCCCAAAGAAAGATTCTCTTTTTAAGAACTGTTGTTCCTTTGTACTGAGGTTTCCTTTAGCCATATGCTCATAGGCTTGTATCAAGAAGCCACCCGATCCAACAGCACCATCATAAATGGTTTCTCCCACTTGTGGATTAACCGATTCTACCATTGCCTTAATAACGGCTCTTGGTGTGTAAAACTCTCCCGCATCAGAAGAGCCTCCCATATTTTTAAGCAGTGTTTCGTAAATCAATGAAAGTTCAAAGAGTTCGTCATTGTTTTGGAAGTTGAGGGTATCAATCACATTCAGCACCTCTCTAAGGGTAGTTCCATTGGCTACATTGTTTGTGATAAAACCAAAAATGTTACCAATCATATAGCGAACAGATTTTACATCCTGCACATCATCATTAAAACTCTTGAGGTATGGGAACAAATCTTGATTCACAAAGTCTGTTAAATCATCAGAAGTAACGGCATTTCTAATATCCAACTTCCCATCAGCATCCTTAGGGCAAGCCCAAGTGCTCCATCTGTGTTTTTCGTCTATCACATAAGTGTAGTTTCTATTTTCTAAAAAGGCTTCACTTTCTCTTTCTTGCTCAAAATCGTCTAAGAATTTTAGGAAGAGTACCCAAGATATGGCTTGGGTATAATCCATTGCTCCACTAATTCCGTCATCTGTTCTTAGGATGTCTCTTACTTGGTCTATTTTATTGCTTAATTCGCTCATTTAGGATGCTTGATATATTTTTTCTTGTAATTGGTTATAGGCTTGTTGTATTTGTAATAATCCGCCAAAGGCATTTTTGGCATCTTGTATGGTTCCAAAATCACTTAACTTGATTAAGTCGCCCAATTTGTCTTCTGCTATTTCTTCTACACCATCTGCTTCATAACGCTCCAACACAAACTTTAAAAAATCAATGGCTTTGTAGTTGGAATAAACCGCAAACACTTGCTCGTTATCTTTTACTTTACTCACCCTTTCTTTTCGTGTTTTCATAGGGGTGTTAAAGGATAGGTATGCCAACACATCAAAGATGTCAGAATCTTCTGCATTCATCATTGATTTTAGGTCTTTTAAATTGGTCGCACTAAATCCTGATTTTTCTAATTCCTTAAAGAGAATGGCTCTTTCAGATGGGTTTTTCCAAATGCTTCTGAGTTGTTCTACATCTTTGTACAGACTTGGTAAACTACCTACCAATTGCTTCAGAAATTCTTCTGCATTAAGTGGAGTACCATCTGCACCAACATAACGCGTATCAATGTCTATAATATCAACCGTTCTTCCCTGTGCTAATTTTACCACTACCTTTTCTTTTTTCTTGTAATCAGGATTTGGCTCACTAACTCTTGTAGTACTTGTAGATGTCTTTTTAGGGGCTTTGGTTATCTGTTCTTGCTCTTCTGCAATACCGTCCCATTCTTCATCATAGAAGTTATTGGTTGCTCCTGTATAATCAATGATAGTGAAGTAGTCTTTCCCTTCAAAAATTCGTGTTCCTCTACCTACAATCTGCTTAAACTCTACCATAGAGTTGATATTTCTTACCAAGACAATGTTTCTCACATTTCTGGCATCAACTCCTGTGGTTAGCATTTGTGATGAGGTAAGGATTACAGGAATGTCTTTATCATTATCCTGAAACTGCTCTAACTTTTCTTTTCCTCTTTGCCCTTCATCAGAAGTAACTCGCACACAGTAGTCCATATCTCTAATGGATTTGTGTCTGTTAATTGCATCACGCATTCTGAGTGCGTGTTCTTGGTCTACACAAAACACTATGGTTTTATCCATAGGATTGATGAGGTCGAGTATGCTTTGTGCTATCTTATCAATTCGCTCAGGAATAATGATGGTTCTATTGAACTCATTTTGATCGTATTGCTGTTTTTCTAACTCACCTTGTTTTACGCTATCTCCTGATTTATAGACATACTCATCCAAATTGGTGCGTACTCTCTTTACTTTATAAGGCGTTAAGAAACCATCATTTATCCCTTCTTTTAAAGAGTACTCGTAAACTGGTTGTCCAAAGTAGTTGTATGTATCTACATTATCATCTCTTTTAGGAGTGGCAGTTAATCCTAAATGTACAGCATCTTCAAAATGCTCCAATACTCTTCTCCAACTTCCTTCTTCATTTGCACTTCCTCTATGACACTCATCTATAATGATGATGTCAAAAAAGTCTTTTGGGTATTGCTTGTAGTATTCTAAAATCTCATCATTGTTCGCTCCACCTGTTATGGCTTGGTAAATCGCGAAATATACATTGGCTGCTGATGGAACAACTCCATTCCTCTTTTTTATCTCTTTACCATCAACCTTCACTATCTGCTTTTCGATAGTATTAAAAGTGTTAATGGCTTGGTCAACTAAGATGTTTCTATCTGCAAGAAATAAGACTTTAGGTTGTTGCTCTTTTCCATCAACTCTCCACTTCAAATTCAACAACTTCCTTACAATTTGATAAGCGATAAATGTCTTTCCTGTTCCTGTGGCTAATGTTAATAGCACTCGCTTATTTCCATCTGCAATAGCCCCAATTGCTCTTTGTACGGCTAACTTTTGATAATATCTCGGAATCATAGAACCTTCTTGAACAAGGGGTTCCTTCAACATCTTTACTTTTTGAGGATTATCTCCTTGTACTCTTTGGTACAATTCTTCAGGTGTAGGATATGCATCAATCTCTTTTCCTGTATCATTATGCATATCGTACTCAAAGATGCCGTGTCCATTGGTTGAATACACGAAACGAACACCTAACTTGTTACCGTAGTCTTGTGCTTGTTGTAAACCTTCCGTTATAGGCAATCCTTCACGCTTTGCTTCAACAATTCCTAAATTAACATTATTAAATTGCAACAAATAATCAACTGCACACTGTTTACCTTTACCTTTTCCAGGTAGTATTTTTCCAGAAGTGAATTCATACTTAAATGTATATTCTTCATTTCTTAAAATAGGCTTCCATCCCGCACTTTCTAATTGTGGGGTTATAAACCTGCTTCTTGTATTTGCTTCATTTAACATAGGAAGCATAAAAATAAGAAAAGAAGTAGTAAAAAAACGGTCGTTTTTTTATTGTTGAAAAAAAGGGGAGGTTACCGAGTAAATTCGGTGATTTTCGTCAATTTAGTTGTTTGGGGGACGATTATTTAGATAATAATTTATATCAAAATACTTTCCTTCTTGTTGGTCGGATACCATTCTCTTTTTGGCTTCTTTCAGCAGATAGCCACTTTTTCGTCTTGGCTTCTTGTCTTTACTGCCTTTTGGGCGTCCTAACTGTTTACCTTGAGTTTTGGCTCTTCTCAAACCCTCTTTGGTTCTTTCGCTAATAAGTGATCGCTCAAACTCTGCAAAAGCCGATAAAATCTGGAAATGAAGTTTTCCACTTGCTGTAGAGAAATCTAAGTTATCCGACACAGAAATAAATATGATACCCTTATCTACTAACTCTTTAGTTTCTAAAATAAGTTCTGTGGAACTTCTTGCCCACCTATCTAACTTGTAAACCACTACCGCATCATATACCTGACTTCTTAACTTAGAAAGTAACATCTGTTTGATTGGTCGTGTCTTTCTACTGCTTTCTACCTCTTCATACACATCATATTCCCAACCTTTAATCTTAGCGTATTCCTCTAAACGAATCTTCTGATTTTCATTCGTCTGCTTAATGGTAGACACTCTATTATATAGGGCTACTTTCATTTCTTAAAGGCTTCTTGCATATACTTATAGGAATGAGTGGTGTTTCCGATTACTTTCATCACAATACCACTTAGATAAATAGCAATAACTGCACCAACACCATAAAGAGCGTATTTCACATAATCGCTTGATAATACCTCTTTAATCGCTTGTTTTTGGAAGTCTTCTTTCGTTTGCATCTGATATAGTTTTTATAAATACAAAAGCCATTGCAACCATAAGACTAATACTGACAATATAAGAGAATGATTCATCCGTCTCTTTAGAATTAGGTATCTCGTTTGGTATCTTGTGTAATTCACTATGGTTTAAAATTTCAAGTGCCTTATCCACATCTAATTATTCTATAATTACCCTTTTCAGTTAATTGGTATCCCAAATCAAACAATACTGCTGTATTGATACCTTCAACTTTTTGAAATGAGGTCATTTGTTTAAAATCAAATCCTGCTCCTCTTAAATACTCCTTACTTCTAATTACTTCGCTACTTGACTTTAAATTTGATAAAAGAATATCATAATTCCTTTTAAGGATATTTAGAATAGGTAGTTTATTTCTTCTGTCTTTTTTGGCATTTGCATTATGGTATGCAATTCTTGCCTGTGTGGTAGAAAATCTCTGATTACTCCTTTTTGGAGTAAAAGTTTGATTTGTAAATGGGCAAATTCTTTGCATTTTATATGTTTTACTTAATAAATTATATGTACAAATATACATTATTTTTATCACATATGTGTTATATATGTAATTTATTATTACATTTGCGTATTAATACGAATTATATACTATGAATCACGAAATTTTACAAGGATTAATGGATAAGGGAGTAGAAATGCTCTCAAAGAACAAAGATTTCCATTTAATGTTAAATGAAGTAAAACAAAAGAAATATAAATTAAGTGATATAGGGATTTCCACAAGAGTAGTTAGTCATTGGAGAAAAAGTAATTTGTTATTTAAAGAAGAAGAAAAATCATCTAAAAATACTACTGCTCGTTTTAATCTATCTGAACTCTTTTGGTTAAAGGTTATTGAGAAACTTAGAAAAGTAGGTGTTTCTATTTCATCTATTTATAATTTAAAACAAATAATAAACAAAGAAAACTCATTCAAGTATGTTGAGAACAATATTGAGGAGTTAAAAGAACTTCTCAAAAGTCATTTTCCTAATGAGGAAAAAATAGAAGAATACTTAGAAGTATTAGAAACAAAAGGAATGAGCAGTATAATTGAAACTGATTGCACAACTTTTGATATGTTGATTCTAATAGCAATATTATTTAGATGTCATACAGGCTTGCTTATTACTGAAGAAGGTGATGTAATTTTATGGTCAGAAAGTTTTATTGAACATTATCCAATATTAAATGAGAAAATCCACAATACTCATTTATATATCTCTTTTAACAAAATACTTGCAGAATTTGGTCTTAATCAGAAGATCAAAAGCCAATACATTTATACAGGGCAGGAGAAAGAAATTATCAATCAAATAAGAGAAGATAAGGTGTCTTCAGTAAAGGTGATATTGAAAAAGAATAAGCCCAAATCTACGCAGGTAGAATATGAAATAGATGGAAAATTAGGTATGACTGATTTATACCTAAAGCACAATAGAGATGGAGTAAAATTTAGTCCTTCAAATGGAAACAAAAGAAAGATTGTAATAACAAAACATAATAAACTCTAAGAGAGGATAAATCTATAGTCAAAACAGAGGATTCCTAAACCTTAAAAAAGGCGGAATACAACATTATTAAAATGAATGTTGTCAATTGAAAAGTGTTATGAACTACTAAATAAAAATAGAAAAAGATACACAATAGAAGAAACAAAAGAGATAAGAAAGTCATTATATCAGATTGCTGATATTATTTACGAATCAAAACAAAGAAAAGATGAAGAAATTAAACGGGAAACGAGCAGTACTTTACGCAAGAGTTAGCACTACTGACCAAAAAGACCACGGTCATAGTCTGTCAGACCAACAAGCACGATTGTCAGAGTTCTGTTTAAAAAATAATGTAGATGTAGATTCTGTCTTTGTTGAGGATTATTCTGCTAAGAATTTTATTAGACCAGAATTTATAAAGTTACTTGAATATATAATTAAGAATAAAAGGAAAATTGACTATTTATTAGTTCATAGATGGGATAGATTTTCAAGAAACACATTAGAGGCTCTTAAGCAAATAGAACTATTTAAGAGTATGGGAGTTGAAGTAAATAGTATAGAAGGTTGGATTGAGCACGAACAAAGCACACAACTTCTTATGTTGCTAATTAATTTAGGTATGCCTGAAATCGATAATAGGATTAGGAGCGAAAGAGTTAAAGAAGGAAATAGGAGAGCATTATTAGAGGGAAGATGGATAAATATGCAACCTAAAGGATATATAAAAGGAAGAGATCCATTTGGAAAAGTCCTAATGCAACCTTGTCCTGAAATATCTCCCTTAGTTAAAGAGATGTTTATTGAGTTTTCAATGGGTATTATATCTCAAAACGAATTACTAAAATCTGAAAAATATAAACCACTTGCTCTTACAAGAAGTACTTTAAGCAGAATGCTTAAACAAATTGTTTATGCAGGAAAGATTATTGTTCCTGCTTACAAAGATGAGCCTGAACAAATTGTTGACGGCTTACACATTCCATTAATTACACTGGACACTTTTAATAGAATACAGGAACAATTAGGAATAAGAAGTAGGTATAAAAGAAAGGCTTCAAAAGTAAATGAAAATCTACCACTTAGAGGTCATTTAGAATGTCCTAAATGTAGTAGAAATTTAACTGGAAGTGGATCAAGAAGTAAAAGTGGTACTATCTACTATTACTATCATTGTGAAACAAGGTCAGGTTGCAAAACAAGATTCACAATAAAAGATGCTCATTTAGCACTCTACAAATACTTTAATAAATTAAAGCCCAAAAAAGAAATTAGTGATTTATTCAAAAGCATTTTAGAAGAAAGATTTAGTAATTCAGAGTCAAGCAAAAAGGCAATCATCAAAAGAAAAGGAGATAAAATCAATGACTTAAAAGCAAAAAGTAAAACGCTAACAATGAAACTTATTGATGGGGTTATTGATAACGATACTTATAAGGTAACAAGTAAAGAAATGAAAGAGAATCTTTTAACCTTAGAAGCAGAAAAACAGAAGTTAGAAACTAAAGGGACAGATAATACTGCTGATTTTGTAAACTTTGGAATTTTTGCATTAGAAAACCTTGGAGAATTTTATTCAAATGCAGATGTTTTTACTAAACAAAAGTTATTGTGTTCGATTTTCAGTTCAAAACTAATTTTTGAAAATAAAAAATATCGAACACCAAAATTAAATAAAGGTTTTGATTTTATATATCAGAATATCAATGCGTTAGAGCGAGTAAAAACAAAAAACGGAAGAGAATCTTTCGATAATCTTCCGTTATGTACCCGGGACGGGACTTGAACCCGTACGAACGCAATGTTCATTGGATTTTAAGTCCAACGTGTCTACCAATTCCACCAC
>MDTE01009591.1_pt1 | contig 10307 bp, 5 predicted proteins | sample 811231 | NCBI WGS metagenome assembly MDTE01 (sample SAMN05326651, study PRJNA326480) | marine metagenome | isolation source: seawater | place: Indian Ocean: Red Sea | collected 2010 | reverse complement strand
CTCTCTTCGCCATCAAATTCAACTGTCATTGCGCCAGTTATTCCCTGTGCCTCGGTAACGAGTTCAGTCTGTCGAACTCCCAATGGAATGTTCTCCTTACGAAAAATCTCGATGTCTGTCCTCATTCCTCTGAGCATCAAATCGTATCTTTCTGGCAAATCATCCGCTGCAGGGTGTTCGACAATTCTCCTATTCAGTGCATCAGAGAATTCTGATAGTTTTGGTCTTACATTACTTGAGAAGTCTAGGAACGAGTTTCGCTTCACTTCACTCTCAGTGTCGCAAGTCATCGCGATATACAACAGAGCACCGGCTTCTGAGATGTGCTCTGCGAGAGTTGAGGAATCTTTAATCAGAGTCTCTAGACAACCCGAACAGGTCAACTTACGCTCTAACAAATCATTTGTGTAAGGCTCGATATTCTCCCACTGCGTGGCGTCAAAATCGCCATCAATGAAGGAACTCAATCTACAACCTCTGACGGGGAGACTTAGGTCCGTTTGGAAGGGGTCCCTCTTCACGAGTCCACTTAGCGCACTTCCATTCATCCGCGGCTTCGTTTACCTTTCTCCTAGTCTCATCAAGCTCAGGATGTTCGGGATTGTTGCTCTCAATCCAACAGGCGGTACAGTACCTCTTACTCTCAAAGTCGACGAAGTTTCCAGGAGTACAGTTGACCTTGCATGTGACGCAGTGCCTGAAGCCGTGAAACTTCGCCATGATTCCCGGCACGCGCTCGTGTAACTCGCCTATGAGTTTGACTCAATATCAATTACATCTCTGCAAGAGCCGAATGTGTCAGGAAGACGTTCTCTCTAGCAGAAGCCTCGATTGTCTCCTCGATATCTATTGCACCCAGCCGAATTAAACCTTGATTTGTAGGAATAGGACGCTTGGCAAGCAGTTTCGCATCGAGATGTTCAATCAGCCTAGTCGCCTCAGTATCGTTATCTGAATAGGCTGACCTTTGAATCGAAATATCTCCGAATTCATCTCCCATCGCATAGTCGGGAAGATAGACAATCCAAGCAGACTTGTCTCCTTCACTGACACCTGCTCGCTGAAACGCAACACTGAGCTGTCTAGTGCCAGAAATCAGCCGGAGGAACTCTGCGTCTGGAGTTCTCGCAATCATCCTATCTGACTCCTCTCTCCTCCTCAGTGCTGACCACGCCGTCCAGAGCCTTACTTCGCTACAGGCCGCGTGATATGTTAGAAGCAACCATCTGTCACTCGGTCTCCATTCATTGAACACAGAGACAATCGAACTTGGATTCTCTATCGGGACTGAGAATTGAATTCCCCAAGCCGGGAACCAAGGCATAGAAGCCGACTCGTCCATGGATGCCGATGGCCCCGACTAGAAGAATTGTATCTATGCAGATCGACGTCTCACTGCGCGAGCAGCCGTATTTACGATGCCCTCGACAAGTCTGGGACTCCAGCCACGTAAGTCAGATAGCTTCTCGATATCTCTTTCAGTCAGTTCGGCTAGGTCTGCCGCATTAGATACTCCAAGCAAGTCCACCATCTGTCTCGCTCTCGTCCTGCCGACACCCCTAAGAGCGACCAAGCCAAGCAAATCGGTCTTACAACCATATCTAATTCTTCGATGCATCTCATCCACGGCTTCAACAAGAGTCCTATGTGAGACTCTGTCTATACTAGCCAATTCTTCATCCTCAGCGAGAATCCTCCTTGTAGCGTATAGTAACCACTCTGCTACCTCAACCCTTCCTCTAAGATCACCAGGTTGAACACCCCATTCCTCCTCAATCTGGTCTATTCTGTACTCGTCCGCCCATGATTGTAGAACCAAGACGCCCTTCATCCGCCTTTCTTCGTCGAGATCCACAGCTTGAGTCAGAAACTCCCTCTCGTGGCCGTGAATAGCAGCCTGAATTGCATCATAGTCTCCTTTCCTTGGCCAAAGCGGTAAGAAATCGGGAGTGCACGAAACCAGATGTAGCAGACTCAATGGAGAAACTTGGCGATACTGGTCCTCGCCAGTAATTGTAGCCATGGCACGTCCAATTCCATCTCTCAACATTCTTCCTGTAATGGGATTCAGATACAGTTGAGAAACCCTCTCTCCCAAGGAGGTCGCCCGATACGTCATCGAGGCAGGTTCGGGCGGGTCCTGTTCATACGACTCGTGAAGACTGGCTTTACGAAATCCGAAGATTGGAGGTCCTCGCCTAGGCTTGAATTGAGAATCTTCTCGGTCTCCACGAATGTCGATACCCAAGACTTCAGATGCTGAGTCGACCCATGATGGCAACTCGTCCTCCCACTCCTCTTGTTCCTCAATTGGGCCCTCTTCAAGCATCCTCTGCTTCACCTCTTCAGATTCTCCGGTTCTCTCAATCATTCCGTTGCTCGCAAGCCAACTGATTACATCGTCAAGACGGGCCGCTAGGTCTTCCGAATCAAGATGAGTAGCTAGGAATGTCTTGGAAAAGAACCGGCCTATTGCATCCCTATCGTGAATTCCTCCAGTAGCCAACATCGAGAGAACATGAGTCAGAAGAGCAGGATCCTCTTCTGCCCTCATTGCGTTAGGATTAGCGAGCTTTGAAGTAACTTCTTCCGGCTCTCCGTGAAGGTATAGAGAGACTAATTTCTCTTCCTCTTCTCTTCCCTTGGCAAGCAACCATGATTCGCCCACATCGTCGTATTTTGGCCTACCAGCGCGACCCATCATCTGCATGACTTCCATTACAGGCAGAGGCATCGACATTCCGGCCGCCGCACTCCATCTTCTGTAGTCTCTGATTACCACAGTTCTAGCTGGGAGATTGACGCCCTGAGCAAGAGTAGGCGTGGCTACAATACAGACCAATTCGCCTTGTCTAAAAGAATCCTCAACCACTCTTCTCTGTTTACCAGTCAATCCTGCATGATGGAACGCAACACCTCCTCGCAAAGCGCCTGACAAAGACTTACCTAGATTCGAAGACTCTGTTCGAGAAATGCTATCCGCAATCTCTTCCCATCTATCAGCGATTTCAGGACTCAATCCATGAATACCGTCGACTAGTAATCTCCTACAGAATTTGGATAACTCTCTGGCTTCTTTCTGTGCAGACGAGCGTGAGGAGACGAAAACGAGTAACTGACCTCCTCTAGTTATGGTATCAGAGAGGACCGCTTGCAATTGACGAGTGGATTTACCTTCGAGTTCTCGCACCTCGCGAACATCAGCATCACCCTTTCCTTCAACCCTGTGTATCTTACCCTCAAGTCCGTTTACAGTACCGTACCGCAAAGTAACGGGACGCCAATCCGAAACCACCAGTTTCGCATCTAGCCATTCCGCCATCTCCGGAGCATTACCTACTGTTGCTGAGAGCGCAATAATCTGTGCATCCGGTCTTCTATGCCTGATTCGAGAAAGTAGAACTTCCAATGTAGGGCCACGATTGGAATCGTGCAATAGATGAAACTCATCGCTGACGACGATTCCAACTCCATCCATCAGTTCTGAGCGCGTGCGCAGAAGAGAGTCCAACTTCTCACTAGTACATACTAGAATATCGGACTCATCCACCATTCCAGTCTCTCCATCTCTGTCGCCAATTGCTATGCCGACTTTGAGTCCGACTTTGGAGGCAAGTTGCTTGAGTTCAGTAGCCTTCTCGCTAGCTAGTGCCTTCAGGGGAACTATGTAGATGCCACGACTCCCTTCGAGCTCGTTTTTCAAACGATGAATTAGAGTCAGATAGGCTACTAGTGACTTACCACTTGCAGTGGGTATGGTTAGCATCAAATTCTGTCCCGAAAGGGCATGCGGAAGTGCCTCCGATTGCGGCGGGAACAAATTCTCAACGCCCCATTCATCTCGCAGCATTGAGACTACGTCGGAATCGAGTCCTAGTTCATCGAGTTCGTGTATACCACGGCCCCCTGACTGAGTCACGTTAGCCCTTCGCCTCGGCCGTTCTAAAGGATGCCGTGGAAACAGCCCTAATTCCATCTGTGGAATGCCGGATGCCCTTCCTTTACTGCAACAAACAAACCCTCACCAGTTGCACAGATTTTGTCCTCTGCACTGAGGGCCATGCTCACCTTGGCGCGCCCCTCTCCCATCTCTACTATCTCTGATGAGACTCGCAGAATGACACCGTGAGGAGTCGGGCGCCTGAGTTTGATTGAATAGGAGGCAGTAACAGTGCATGGAGGCTCATTAAGCCCTGATTGATCCATGAGCGCCATCGCAGCAGTCCAGTTTCCATGGCAGTCCAGAAGTGTGCCTATGATGCCCCCATTAATCATCCCAGGAAATGCCTGATGCTCATCGTTGGGCATGAATTCCATCTCCAATCCATTCTCTGAGCGAAACGATTTGATTCGTAATCCATTTTCGTTTGCAGGGCCGCAGCCGAAGCAGATACTGCTTGGTGCATGCTCCTCCTGAACCGATGGCCCCCTGCCTCTCATGGTTCCTCGAAGAATCACTAGGAATTGAAAATTCCTAGGAACCCCGAACGCATTCGCTTTATCGGTGAACCCTCTCGGCGCTAAAGTGCCTAGCACCTCTTCCAGTTCGGGCGACGATGATGCCTCGGGTAAATCCGAAGGCTCACCTACTCGTCCAAAGCGTAGACGATCGAAGCCACTTAAGGTTTCAAATCAGATTCCTGCCAGCCGCAGGGAAGAGATTGAAAAAGCCCTTGAGGACAATCAAGGAACTCCTGCCAGATGGTCTCGAAAGGATGGCCCGAAATATCACAGATTCCTCAGAAAGAGAATCAGTCCGGGGACGATTAGGCAACTTGAGTATGATTTGATTGACGTTGAAATAGGCGAATCTTGGCCAATTCCAATTACTGTTGTTCATGGCGCCAGACCGGGTCCTGTGGTGACTTTACTCGGGGCTGTCCATGGTAACGAACTGGTAGGGCCCTTGGCGTTGACATATCTAAGCGGCCCCAATTTCATAGGCGAGGACAAAGCTATCGATCCAGAGGCAATGGCTGGCACAATCCGCATTATTCCTGTTGTGAATCTGCCTGGTTATCGGCGCCAGAGCAGATACATGCCAGATGGGAGGGATTTGAATCGAGGATTCCCTGGAAAGCCCGATAGTAATACGACCTCAAGAGTGGCAAACAGGCTTTGGAATCAGATTATCTCGACTAGTGATCATATTGTAGATTTGCACACCGCTGCCGCAGGTAGAACCAACATGCCGCAAATACGTGCTAATCTGGCCCATCCTTCGAGTAATCGAATTGCAAGAGCATTCGGAATAGAGACGATTCTAGACAATGAAGGCCCGAAGGGATCTATGAGAAGAGTCGCAAACGATGCAGGCGTGGCTGCCATCACCTACGAAGGCGGGGGGTCAAATGAAGCAGACCCCGAATCGGTCCAAGTCGCAATCTATGGTATTCTGAATGTGCTCCGGAGCCTTAGAGTGATTCCAGGATATCCAAGCCGTCCTAGATTCAGAATCCTAGCTTCTGGCTCCTTATGGGTCAGATCCGATCAAGGCGGTCTGCTAGATGTCCTGACTCCTGCAGGAAGTTTCGTCCAGGAAGGCGAGACAGTTGCGACGGTAACTGACCCCGAAAGACCCGGTGAGAACTTCGATATCCTCTCTCCTGCGAGAGGATTACTCATTTCTACTGCCACCCATCCATTCGTAACTGCAGGTACTCCCATTGGCCACCTGCTACCGATGACTGGTGGTACCCAGACTCTCCGTACGAGACTCGACGAAGAAGGCTGCCTCATTACCAGCGGCACGGATGGAGAACCTCCGTGGAGAGACGACGACGACATCGAGGACATCTCAGTCGAAGGCGAGTGGTCTGGAGGAACTCCAGATGCTGAATGGGGTCGCGACGAAGAAAATGCTACCGAAGAAGAGGCCGATGAGGCCGACCCAAAGTGGCTCTAATCGAATTTTGGAGCCTCTGGTATCGAATCATCGTCCACAGGTGTTGCTGGGATAGAAGGCAATTGAACGGGAGCTGATTGTTGTCCCATCATTGCACTAAGATCTGGAGCAGAAGGCAATTGGTATTCCTGTAACTCAGGAGAAAGAGAGAATTCTCCGGGCTTGATATCGTAGGCTTTGTATGCATCTTCAAGCCTACGGTTGTATGAAATTCTGCGAACTACTAGAACAACCATACTCAGAAAAATTACTATTGCAATTATTCCGACCGACAGACCCAATGGGGAGACTAAGAATTCGATTAACCTCTCAGAAAAACTACCGGGAGGAAGCCAGACTTGCATGTCGATATCCCAAATTATCTGAGTGGTCATGCCGGGCTCAGAAATTGTCAGCGAGGCTTGTTGTGGGCTATCTCCTTGGCTACACAGGTAGATTTCCAGAGAACTATCTCCAGATTCACAGTCAATCGGTAGAATCGTAACACTCCTACCGTCCTCACTCACATTAGTAGTCAGTGTGTAGTCTCCTAGATTCCAGCTCAGGGTTGCGCCAACTGACTCAGGAATTCCCTCTGCAGTGAGAATAAGTGATTCATTCACAGCATCCCAATCCATGATTTCCCTGAAGTCAGGGGTAGTCGAGATTAGAGTGATTCTAGTCAAACCATCATCAACCTGCTCATTACAATCATCGTCTCTTCCGTTCCAAGACTCTGTACCAACTGGATTAATTGTGGGCTCTGTGTCATCACAGTCCTCAAAGTCATAGAATCCATCTTCATCAATATCGAAGTTGAATGACTTAGGGTCTGAACCAGATATCTTGACCTCGTGTCCATCACTCAACCCATCATTATCTGAATCCGCCAGTTCTGGATTGGTGGTATAGTTGTTGAATTCCTCATAATCAGTCAGACCGTCTTCATCACTGTCTAGGTCAAAGAAATCTTCGTCAGAAACATCGTCGCAGTCATTGTCCTTGCCATCCAATAACTCTGGCTTGAGAGGGGCCCGGTCGAAATCCTCATCATCACAGTCTTGGAACCAATACCATCCATCAGAGTCCGCATCTGCATCGTGGACTAGAGGATCAGCTCCCAAAGAAGCATATTCGTTGTACTCAAGACCATCAGGAAGACCATCATCGTCGGTGTCCCCATCAAGATGATCGGTTGTAATGTTGTGATATTCATCATAATCGGAGAGCCCATCATTGTCCGTATCTAATATCCAATAGTCCTCATCAATCAGCAAGTCACAATCGTTATCGAAATTATCCAATAATTCGTTGTTCTCTGGGAAGCGGTCTGGATCATCATCGTCACAATCCTCGAACCAATACCAAGTATCCGAATCACTATCGGAGTCATAGATGAGAGGATTAGATCCCATCGCAGAATAAATGTTGATTTCTTCCCCATCATCTAAGCCATCACCATCGGTATCTGAATCCATATAATCTGTACCGTGGATATGGTATTCCTTCCAGTCCTTGATTCCGTCATTATCTCTATCAGTGAAGTTGTATCCTTCGTCTATGAAATCATCACAATTGTCGTCTATTCCGTTCAGTAGTTCAGGTCTACCCGGATTGACTAATGGATTGGTATCGTTGCAGTCATTGAAGTGATAGAACAGGTCCGAGTCATCATCCGGGTCATACACAAGTGGATCACTAGACCAGAAATTTATCTCTAATCCATCACTCAATCCGTCATCATCAGTATCTGAGTCAAGTGGATTAGTCCCGGTGGACATTACTTCGACTAAGTCGCTGAGTCCGTCCAAGTCTGTGTCTGAAAGCAGTGGATTGGTTCCGTAAACAATAACCTCATCATAGTCATTCAGGCCATCATCATCGGTATCCGAGTCGTAAGGATCAGTTCCGTAGACCAGCGTCTCATTCTCATCGCTTAGTCCATCGTCATCATGATCGAAGTCTATGTCCACTCCGTGCAATATCAACTCCCATGAATTCAGAGTCCCATTGGTTCCAGACGAAGTATCTCTGATTTTCAGCGTCCAAGTTCCCAGTGATGACTCATCCCAGTGCTGCACGGTGCTGAACATCCAGTTAGAGTAGTCGTTGCCGCTGTCGCTACGAGTCTCAGCTAACCACGACTCAGTTCCCGAAGGAGAAACCAGAACGATATCCAAATCTCCTCTGTAGTCATGGTCCAAGTCTACAACCAAGTCCACACTTTCTAGGGATAACTCATCGGTAACTATGGTCGTGAACTCGGTCCATGACGCATTGTCATCTGGGATTACAGTGGACGTGCTGTAAGGGCCATAGGTTGAATTTACTTCAGTACCTACATTGGCCCAGTTTTCTGCTAAACCCACAGCAGCCCCTGCATCTACAGCACCGAACCCATACTTGTGAGATACATCATGGCCACCCCCATTAACTCTCCAAGAGGAATCGCTAGGATCATTCATTCGAGCACTGTTAACTAGAACGTGTTGAACATCTCTCCATGTTAGATTCTCATTCGCATCTAGCATCAGCGCTATTACTCCAGAAGCTAGAGGTGTAGCACTCGATGTACCTCCAAACGTATGAGTAACATTGCCACTATTGTATCCGCCCGAACCCGTGATATCGGTAGTTGTTATTGCTTCGCCGTCTCCATTTGAGTGAGCGGCCACCAGTATGTTTGCTCCCGGCTCAGCGTAGTATGACTGCTCTCCAGCATGGCTGATTGCAGTCACAGCAATGGTGAATCTACTATTTGCATAACCATCGTAGTTTGAATCGTCATCAGAACCCAAACCGTTGCCCGCTGCCCATGTAATTAGATTACCCAAGCCATCTCGCCCACTGTAGGCATCGTTCTCAAATGCAGCCAGCGTCAACGGCCCAGGTGCCTCCAGAGTTTGACCATCATCAGCCGGACCCCAAGAATTTGAGTAGATATCTATGTCATCACTCTCGTAACTTAGTGCTTCGGCTTCTGTAGAATCTCCAGCCCAACATGCGATAAGCGTGGAACCAGCTAGAGTCGCGCCGAACGCCGCGCCTGTAACGTCGACCGAATTATTACCGACAGCAGCTGCAACCCCTGCCGCAGCAGTTCCGTGACCGTTCCAACTGGAAGGCATTGGATCTCCATCATCATCACACCAATCGTAGGATAGTGTAGGAGAGTAGTGAGGGTTAATGTCGCTATGATTGTGATCTAGGCCATCATCAATCACGCTGATTACAATCCCAGAACCAGTGTATGTGTCCCACACCGATGTCACGTTGATATCTTCCCCGGCTAGCCCTCCACTGGTCTGACCTGAATTGCTCAAATGCCACTGAGAACTGAATTCTGGATCATTAGGAACTAGTCTAGGGTATTGCTGCTTCTCCACCAACGGTGAGAACGACTCTATTTCTCCTGCCTCTAGGGACATTTGCAATCTTGCAATTGCAGTTTCAGAGTCGAAAAATTTCCAGATATATGAGCCTATCAAGATTGGCGCAGGCTCACTGAAATCAGGAGAAGCAAGCGTGAGTTTGTGTTTTCCAATTGGTACCCGAGTTACAACCAACCAGTCTTCAGTTTGCTCAAGTTCTTCGTTAGAATATGAATCTAGATTTGAAACTCTATCAAATGCCAATTGAACCGCTCTAGAATAACTTGAGATTATCTCACTGCCCTCAATCTGTAACTCTTCAGACCTATCTGAAGAATCTGATGCTACTGCTCCTAACGGGGTCATAATAAGCATCAGTAGGACGATGACAGTGGTTCTCACGCCCGAAGTCGAACGCCTAACACATTTAGCCATTCGTCTAAGTCGTGAGCAGTTTGAGTCACTATTTCTTGAACTCTGCAATGGCTGAATGAACCTCTTCATCACTCATCAGTCGACGCTGTGATTTAGCTATCTCAAACATATGTGAGACCAACTCTTCGGAAGTTTCGTATCCATTATTCTGTAGCCACCAGATGATGTTCGATCTGCCACTCATATGCCCAATCCTGATAATTTGCTCAAGTCCATAATCGGCTGCTGGTACCCCTGAATAGACGCGATCAGCGAGCCAATGGTCTCCTTTTTTCATTGCCTTAATCACAGCACTTGCATGCACTCCCGTACCGGTCTCGAAAGCGTCCTCTCCGAACACAGGATAGTTTCTCGGAAGCGCTACTTCGACGTACTCGTGGGCCTTCCTCATGTACTCGTTGAGCATAGTCAAATCGTTGCTGATTACACCCATCAGACTCAGGTTGACGAGAGTCTGGTCGAGAGGAGCGTTTCCTGCACGCTCACCCACTCCTAGAGCAGTGCCGTGAATCACATCAGCCCCTGCCTCGTAAGCAGCTAGGTTGTTGGCCACACCAAGCCCTCGATCCTGATGCCCATGCCAGTTGACTTCGATGTCTCTACGTTTGAAACCTGAG
>MDTE01177602.1_pt1 | contig 10308 bp, 7 predicted proteins | sample 811231 | NCBI WGS metagenome assembly MDTE01 (sample SAMN05326651, study PRJNA326480) | marine metagenome | isolation source: seawater | place: Indian Ocean: Red Sea | collected 2010 | reverse complement strand
TTTTATAGAATTTATATTACTTAACACAATTTCAACATCTTTTACCAAAATATTATTAGTGATATTTCCCGATGAAAATCCTGATGCTTCTTCATCAGATTTAACATTAACAAGAGTATAACTTAAATTATCTATTTCAGATTTTAGAGTAACATCCATTAAAGATGTGTCTGTTGATAGTAATATATGTTGACTAGTATCATCAGTCGGTTCAAGAATAGTAGCATTTTTAGAATAACCTTTTAATGATATAAATGGTGGAAGGCTAAAATTTTCTTTATAAGTTCCAGGAGACACGTAAATTAACCATTGATTATCTTTATCTCTTGGATAATCAGTAGAATTCAATCCTTTAATAAATGTTATAGCTGCTGAAATTGTTGTAAAATCTCCTGCACCTCCTTGAACTACAGTTCCTCCAGGTAATGTGCTTTGATAGTTAGCTGATGCAGGTAATAAAGCATCTACTGGCACTGAATATTTAGCAACTGTTACGATATGTTGATAAAATTTTGATGTTCCTACTGAAATAGCATGTAATTTACCATTACTTGTATTCATAAATAAATTATTACCTATTTTTATACTACCTAAATTATCACTTGATGCTAAACTTGTTGACAAATCACTCCATTTGCTTCCATCAATATTTGCTACACCTGTATATCCTTCAAATTTGTTATTCACATTATTAAATCTTAAAGTTCCATTGAGTGCTCTATCTGTATTAGATAGTCTCAATCCCTTATCTAAAATGTTTAATCCATCAAATTGTTCCATTATTTAATTCAAATATATTTATATTTAATATTTTTTATCTTTAAATTTAATACAAATATTTTATCTTAATATAAATTATATGCAGGGCAATAAATTAAATAAGATGAAAATTAGTGTTAAAGACCTCCATAAACAAAGAGCTATTAAGCCAGTAATAGTTTTTTTCTTTGCTCCTGGGTGTGTTTGGTGCGAAAAAATGAAACCAGAATGGGATAATTTTACCGTAAATACTCCCATAAATTTCAGTGAAGTTTCAAGTGACGAAATTCATAATTATACACCTTCTCCTAAGGAAGAAGTTATAAGAGGATTTCCCACTTTAAGATTATATAATAAAGGAAAATTAGTTAAAGAATATGATGGTGATAGAAGTCAAAAAGATATTCTTAGATTTGTTAACAAATATATTAAGGAGAAAAAAGCAAAAAAAAAAAATTTAATGTTAGTTAAAGCCCGTAAAGGCAATAAAATTAGCAAAAAATTATTAAATAAATTAAAAAAACAAAGAAAAAAAACAAGAAGACGTCAAAAAAAATCAAGATCTACTTAAGATTCTGAAACTTCTATTTTTTCATCCTCTATGATTAATTGTATTTCTTTTTCTTGTATTCCCTCTAAATACTGTTCGATGTAATAAGATTTATTTAATACTTCATTTAATTTTATATCATTATCACGTATATTATCAATATAACTATCAATATAGATAGATTTTTGGGAAATCTCAGCTATCCTTTCATCATTTATTCTTAATTCGTTTGATACTTGAGTTAAATCACCAGATACATTATTTACTTTATCTTCAAGCTGGTTTAACTCAACCATTTGTTGTTTAATATTTTCAACATCATTATGTATTTCTTCTAATCTAGGTATAAAATCCGTATTTTCTCTATTTTCTATTTTAATATCTAAAATATCTTGTGAAACTTTTGAAATATCTTCTCTAAGAGATTCCATTTCAGGGTTATTCTCTTTTTCACTAAGCAATAAATCTATCTTTTCTCTAACTTCTTTATTTATATTATTTTCAAGTTTTATTTCTAGAATATCTTGTGAAAGTCTTGCTATTTCCTCTTTGATAGTTTCTAATTGTTGATTATTATCTTTAAAAAGCTTGAGTGCTTCTAATAATTCCTCTGACATTTATTCATTATAAACATTTTTTCAAATAAAATTAAACTTATGATAATGTTGTAGTATTTTTTTTTATTATTTCATAGACATTTTTCTCTTTACTTTTTAAAATAGTATCTAATGCCTGAAACCATTCTATCCTATTAACTGCATCTGTTTCCATTTGTTTTAAAATATTATCAACTATACTAATTTGTGGTTCACTCCATAAATCTCTTAATTCTTTATAAATTTTATTGTCATCATCACTATTTTTTGATAAATCTTTTAAACATTCTTTATTTGAATTAATAAACATATCCATGATGTTAATATATAATGATAAAGAATGTGTAATAATAGAATTTTCTTCATATGATTGTTTTAATTTTTCTAAACCTTTTTTAGATAATTTGAAAATATTTAAAATATGAGGATTATCAGCTTTATACCATTGCGTTGATTTAACTATAGGATTATAAATATTATGTAAATCTTCCCTCTTATCACCATAAGTCCATCTTATCGTTCCTTGAAGAAAATTTGGGTCTACAAAACTTATTCTATTATTATTAATACTTAATTTAGTTCCCACAGGTTTGAAAGACAATATTGCACACCTTACTATACAGGTTAAAGGGTCTAAAACAGAATTCTTCACTTCATTGTTAAAAAAAAAAGCCTTAATCATTTCTACATTTTCCGTTAAAAAATCGTTTGACATCTTAATACGAATATTAATATTTAATGTCTATATTTTATTTTTAATATTTAAAAAAAAATTGATTTTATTTATTACTATAATATAAGTAAAATGATTATACCTATCCGATGTATGACTTGCGGAAAAGTTCTTGCAAACAAATGGGATAAATATCTCGAATTAATAAATAGTGACCCTAATTTAAAAAAACAACCTGAAACCATTAATATTAGAGCAGACAAAGTAGAAAAAACTATAGAAGGTAAAGCAATGGATCAACTAGGTCTCAAAAGATACTGTTGTAGACGTCATCTTTTAACTCACGTTGATTTGATTGAAATTATTTAGGAAAAATCAATATAATTTTATCTTATTATATTAAAATGGTAAAACAATCTTTTTTAAATAATTTAAGTAAAAATATGGATTACAAAAACTTTACATTAACTTTATTAATTACAGTTTTTGTTCTTTCTATGAATTTAAAAATAAATAAAAATATAAAACTTTTATTCCTATTTTTGTCTTTGGTAATATGCATTTATGATTTAAAATATATTATACCGTTTATTGTTTCTTTCTTAATTATTACAAGTATAAATTACAGGAATTTAAGTAGTAAAAAAGAGGTAAAAGAAACTTTTAACGGTGAAGAAGATTCATTTGAACCAACAATAGAACAAACCGAATTTATAAATCAAGTAAGAAAATTACCTTTCTTTAGTGATAGCAATAATTTACCAGCCATAAGGGAACTATCTAAAAAGTTTAATACACCTCAAGATTTATTTAATGCCCTTTATCTTGATGAAATAGATGATAATGAAACTAGAGAAGGATATGTTGATATATTAGATGGAATGGATGATAATGATATTGAAAAATTTAAAAAAAAAAATTAGTATTTTATTTAGTCTATCAAGTAAAAATGAATACAATAATTTTATTAATAAAAAAGCCAGTGAAATGGGATTTTTAAAAATTATAAATGGAAGTCTAGATCCTGTAAAACCTAGAATTAATGTTCCAGAAAGACCTAAAAGAAAACCTGATGAATCTGCAGATGAATTTAAAAATAGAGAAGAAAAATATAATGAACTTCTAGCACAATATAATCAAAAACAAAGACTTATAAGAAGAAATTATAATTCATCTTTTAATGAGTTAGAAAAAATAAAAAGAAAAATAAAAGAATGTTGTTTAATATGTTTCATTAAGAACTTTCAAGATAATGAAAGTAGTGATGATGAAAATATAAATAAAATTGTAGATACTGGTTTTAGTAGTGATAGTATGGAACAGAATAATTATAAATATTTTAATTTTAAATTAGACATAAATGACTTTTTAGACAATACTAATTTTACAAGAAGGATAAACACTATCATTAATTTCGATTTTAATATTTTAAAGAAAAAATTTATTTTAATTGATTTCCAAGATAAAACGACAATCGATGATAAATTAGATTTTTTTTATAATACAGAAAGAGAAGGAGCTGACCCAAATCTTAAAGAGATGAAATTATCTGTTAATTTCACAAATTTTGATGATAAACTTAGTATAGAAAGAAGACAATTTAAAAATATTTTTGAATTATATTTTTCAGAAGTAAATAATGTTATAAATGATTTAAAACTTTTCGAAGATAATCTAAAAAGAGTATACGATACCTATGAAAAAAATAAAACCAATCTAGGTCTCCATAGTAATATCTATAAATATATTATATTTTTAAATACCACACTTCAAAATGATTTGCTAAATCCCATTTTAAATGATGATAAAACAGAAATAAGTAATGAATTTATCCGTAATAGACTTATCACAATACATGATAATTTAGAAGATTTAAGTATTGATGAAGATAAATTTGACAAAATTACAAAATTAAATATTTTTTATAATTCATTATTTTTATATTTTCAAAAAGAGTTTACTAATTTAGAACCATTATTGTATGTAGAACAATTACTTGAAGAATATGAAGCACCTGAGGAATCACCCCCTCCAGGAGTTGAAATGGAAGAACCAAGATGGTATTCAGATTCAGAACTTAAAAAATATTTTGATGTCAATGAAATGAATAATAAAAACGAAATTGAGTTAGATAAATATTACAAAGCAATGGATTTTGATGGAGAAAAACTTAGAGAAATAAGTAAACATGCAGAAGAATATACAAAAACTGTTAAAGCAGAAAAGGTAAGTTTTGATAAAAAAATAGATGACTTTTCATATAATATATTTGGAATTATAGATGATTTTCATAATTTGTTTGTTGAAATATTTTATGATTCAGGAAGTCCATCTCCATCTCCGAGTAGTTCAAATTTAGAAGGACAAGAATATTTTAAATATGTTGTTAATAGAGTTGTAGAAATAATAACAAAACAAGATAGAATCCTTAGTGTTGGATTTATTTTTATTCTTGTAGCATTATTCTTATATTTTGTAGATTCAACAAAAGGTGATACAGTTAACCAAACTGGTGGTTATATATCATTATTGGATTATCTCAACAAAATTAAAATAGCTTAACTTAAAAGAATAAGGTTTATAATTAATTATAATGAATTTTAGGGAAATAATTTCTAATTTTTACCCTTTGCTTCATAATAAAAAAAATAAAATTTTTATGTTTTTTATAGGAAGTTATCCACATTCTCCTGACAAAAAGCATGAAATACCGAAAGCACTTAAAAATTTTTCTAAATTGGAAGTATCAATACATAGAATATACATAGACAGTTGTTATGAAAACGATAGCTCTGATATTTTAAAAAAAAGATTAGGTGAGAGTGCATTTATTTACAAAAAAAATATAACTGACTATGATTATAGAACAATCATTGAATTTTGCCATATTGCTGGTCATATAGGAAATAGTTTAAGCATAATTTTTGAATTTACTGGAATATCAAGAAAAGAACATTTTATAGAAGATAATATGCAATCTTACTTATATATAACACCTAGCGACTGTCTATCAGATACAGATGATATGATATATAATCCTATTTTAGAATATGAAAATGGTAGAATTGGTTTCTTTCAGCCTTCAAAAATAGAATTTTTAAGTAATAAAATAGTAGAAATATTTCAAAAAGGACTAAAAGATGACAAAATGGATCGACTGGATATTTTAAGATATACACTTAAAGTAAGATTAAATGATGTTGGTGAAATATATAGACTACTATTTAATTACATGGTAAGGAAAGATATTTTTGATGTTAATTATGAATTAACTTTTCAAAAGGATAAACCTTATTTTCATAGTAGTATGGAGTTACTTATCTACAGAATGGGGTATAATAAGATAAAAACAAAATGCATTATAGATAATTTTATGGAAACTGATGAAATAGATTTTGAGAATTATGTAAAACAAAAAATTCAAAATATATTTGTTGATTGTCTTATTATGGAAAGTAATGGTGATGAAATAGTAACAAATCAAAAATATGAAAGTATTATATTTGAAACACCAGAAGAAGTTTATAAAATTTATCAAAGATTTAAGAATCTTTTTAGTGATGTTATTACTATCTAAAATATTTGCTTTTTTAATATTACTGATTCTATTTTTTTATAAGAATATATATAACAAATATCCCTCATACTAAGTTTTTTTTCTTTAGAATCATTGTATATTTTATCAAATGTTTCTTTCATCTTAAGAGTTAATTTTGAAAGAACTTCTCCTTCTGTCCAGTATTCACATCTTTTATTTTGTAACCATTCGTAATAACTAACAACAACTCCTCCCGAATTAGCCAAAATATCTGGTATTATATCAATCCCTTTTTCTTTTAAAATATTCTCTGCTTCTATGTCAATAGGTCCATTTGCTGCCTCGCATACCATTTTACAATTTAGCTTATTAGCATCTTCTCCACAAATAACTAATTCTTTTGCAGCAGGTATAACTATATCACATTCTATTGAAAAGAATTCTTCATTAGATATATCTTCTCCATAGTTGTAATTTTTTAGACTTTTTTCTTGAAGACAATGTTGTTTTAACTTAAATACATTAAAACCTTCACCGCTTTTTAAACAACGAGTATGATCCGCTACACCTATACATATCATTCCCAATTTAGATAATAAAATAGAAGTATGAGAACCCACATTTCCAAATCCCTGAATAATGTAAGTACTCCCACATAAATCATAATTATTTTTGATAGCCCAATGTTTTATACATTCAACAACACCGAATCCAGTTGCTTCAGTTCTTCCTTTTGAACCACCACATTCAAGAGATTTTCCTGTAAAAACTGAATTAGTATGTATTCTACCATTTTTTTGAAAAGCATCTACCATCCAATCCATTACTTGTGAATTTGTTCCCATATCTGGAGCAGGAATATCTCTATTCTCACCAAAATATTTTATCATAGAATTTACATAACCTTTACTTATTTTCATTAATTCATTTTTTGAATACTCATATGGATTAATATTAACACCTCCTTTAGCACCACCATAAGGTAAATCTTGTAAAGCACATTTTATGGTCATCCATAAAGCAAGAGACTTAACTTCATTAAGATGAACATCTTGGCTAAATCTAATACCACCCTTATAAGGGCCTAAGGTATTATTGTGTTGCACTCTATATCCCCTTAACATTTTTACTTTCCCATTGTCTAATCTTATAGGAAAATTAGTTATTATTTCGTGTTTGGGTTCTGACAAGTAACAAAGAATATCTTCATTATACGATTGTTTTTCAAGTGCAGTATTAAATTGTTTAAGAACTAAATCGTAAAGGTTCATATAAATAAATTACATTTTTATTTTAAATATAAACAAAAATCTAAAAAAATAAATACATTAAAACATTTCATTTTATTTTATTAGATTATTTTATAAATGGAAGACTTAAATTTAGAACAAGATATCTGGAAGATTATTTACAGCTATTTTGATAATAACAAGTATTACATGACTAACCACCATTTAGATTCATTCAACGACTATATTCTCAATAAAATACCTCAAACCTTTAAAGAAAACAATCCACAAGTTGTTTATCTTGGTAAAAATGATGCTACTAAAAAATATAAATATGAAGTTGAAATTTTCTACGGTGGAGAAAAAGCAGATAAGATTAGTATAGGAAAACCCATAATATATCATGGAGAAAACATCAGAAAACAAATGTTCCCCAATGAAGCAAGATTAAAAAATTTAAATTATTCATCTCATATTTTTTGTGATATTTTAGTCAGATATAAAATTTACAATGACACGGGTGATATAGAAGAAACTAATGAACAAACTTTTGAACACATTAGTCTTTGCACTATTCCTATTATGTTACATTCAAAATTATGTGTTCTCAATAATCAATCATTTGAAACCTTAAGAAATATGGGAGAGTGCCCATATGAGCAGGGAGGTTATTTTATTATAGAAGGTAAAGAAAAAGTAATTGTATCACATGAAAGAAAAGCTGAAAATAAATTATATGTCCAAAAAGTTAATGATGACTATAATTCTCATACAATAAATATTAAATCTCTTCCACAAGGGAAATTTAAATACCCAAAAACTACGGAAATCGGAATAAGAAGAACTGATGGATCAATGAATGTTAGATTACCTGGATTAATGAAAAAGGTTCCTCTTTTCGTCGTATTTAGATTTTTAGGAATTGAAAGTGATAAAGAAATTTTAGAATATATTTTTAATGATTTTGATGATGAAGTTAATAAAGAATTAATGGATGAGATGATTCCAAGTGTTAAAGAAGGAAGTATTCTTTACACTAAAAAAGGGGCTTTAGAATATTTAAAACAATTTACACAACATAAAATAAGCAATGAAGTATATAGTGTTATTACAAATGAATTAGTCCCCCATGTTGGAACTAATTATGTAGATAAAGCTTTTTTTATAGGTCATATGGTAAAGAAATTATTATTAAAAAAGAAAGAATTAATCAAAAATACAGATAGAGATAGTTTTGCAAATAAAAGAGTTGATTTGTCTGGATTTTTACTTGCTGGATTATTTAGAGACTCTTTCCTACAATTTCAAAGAAGGACTAAAATCGGACTTGATTCGGAATTTAGATATAACTCAGATAAATATAAAGATAATATTACCACTATAATTAATGAATCCAATATAAAAAATATTTTTGATTCTAAAAAAATGGAAAAGGATTACATGTATGCATTTAAAATTGGAACTATATTAAATAAAAAAGGTTTAATACAAGCACTCAGTAGAAGAACTTTCTCTGATATTATTTCTCATACAAGAAGAATTAATACACCTAAGGGTAATGTCATGATAGGCCAGAGAAAACTTCACTCTTCACAATATGGAATTATCTGTCCTGTTGAAGCTCCTGATGGAGGAAATGTTGGTATTAAAAAACATATGTCCGTAATGACACATATTACCTTTGGATGTAGCACAGAACCTTTAAACAAATGCTTAAGAGAATTTGGTTTAATATATTTACAAGAATGTGACCAGCTTTTATTAAGTAAATTGGGTAAAATATTTTTAAACGGTAATTTAATAGGTATTCATAACGATATCCCCTATCTTCTTAGAGTTTTAAAATTATTTAGAAGAAACTCACTTATTAATATTTTCACATCATTAAACTGGGACACTAGATTTAACGAGCTTTTTATTTCTACTGATGGTGGTAGATGTTGTAGACCTCTTTTAATAGTTGAAAATAATAAATTAATTTTAACAAAACAAAGAGTTCAGCAGTTAGAAAGAAAAATGATAAACTGGAACAACTTAATAGGTGGATTTATGGATAACAAAGATAAACTTGATTATTATAATTGCGATTATTCTTGTCCCGAAAGTAAGAAAAATCTTTTAGAAAATTTAGCCAAAACACAAGCTATATTTGAATATATTGATGTTGACGAATTAGATAATATTTTAATCGCCACAGAACCCAAAGAATTATTAAATAATGATATTAGACTGAAGAATTTTACCCACTGTGAGTTGCATCCAACTATGATTCTTGGTCATCTTGGATTTTACATACCATTTGCCAATAATAGTCAATCAGTAAGAAATGTCTATGGTGCAGGTCAAGGTAAACAAGCTGTGGGAATTTATACAAGTAATTTCAGATACAGAATGGATAGTGGTGTTCACACTTTAAATTATCCACAGAAACCTCTTGTAAATAATAAAATGTCTGAATACGTATTTAATAGTAAATTACCTTGTGGAAATAATATTGTTGTAGCCATAGGTAGTTATTCAGGTTATAATCAGGAGGATTCCGTTATAATTAATAAAAATTCTTTACAAAGAGGACTTTTTAATACATCTTATTATAAAGTTTATGAATCTTTTGAATCTGTAAATAAACAGAAGGGAATAAGTGAATTCTTTTATTCTCCAAAAAATGATGAAAAAGATGTTGTCCCTCATAAAGATTATAACTATTCAAAGTTAGATGAATTTGGAGTTGTTAAAGAAAATCAATATGTATACCAAAAAGATGTTCTTATAGGTCAATACAGAAATTCTCTAGAAGAAGGAAATTCAGACATGAGTGTAGCTGTAAAGAAAGATGCAGGTGGATTAGTTGACAAAGTATATATGTTTAACATTAATTCAGACAATAGTAAAATGTGTAAGGTAAGATTAGTAAAATCTCGATTCCCTGAAGTAGGTGATAAGTTTGCAAGTAGACACGGACA
>MDTE01158078.1_pt1 | contig 10308 bp, 5 predicted proteins | sample 811231 | NCBI WGS metagenome assembly MDTE01 (sample SAMN05326651, study PRJNA326480) | marine metagenome | isolation source: seawater | place: Indian Ocean: Red Sea | collected 2010 | reverse complement strand
TGCCTGATCCTAAATCGTTGCCTCATTCATACGAGGAAGGACTCGGGTCATTAAGCGATGCCCTCACTGAGGCTCATCAAGGAACCCTGGCAGATCCAATCACGAAGTGTTTTTCGAATGCGTCGAGACTGGGATGCGATCGGGGTGCCTCCCATACCGAGGACGGATTTTTGGGAGCGCTTCCCCTCTTCGAACCCTGTTGGAGGAAGCGGTTGGTAGAATCTCATCCTAAAATCGCAATAGTCTAGTTTGCCGAAGGCCTCATGGAGGCAACCCCACCGAGTCGACCCTTTCGGGGTGAAGAAGAGTGCGGGAATCATGTGGATCACGGTGCGGAAGCGGGTTCAGAAGGGCCTCGATCAAATCGAATGATCATTGGGAGATCGGGCCTTGACCTTTTCCAAGAATAGATTAAACGACTAATTGAAACATCTGTTTAAATTGGAAGGCAAGGAGATGACCGCATCAGGCACCCAAGAGCGCATTCTCGATGCGGCTGAGTGTCTTTTTGCCGAGCATGGCTTCGGAGACGTCTCGGTTCGACAGGTGGTTCACACAGCGGGTGTCAACGTGGCCTCCATCCACTACCATTTTGGTTCTAAGGAGGCCCTCGTCGAGGCGGTGATGTCGAGGCGACTGAAGCCGCTCAATGATGAACGTCTGCGACTGCTCGATGAGTATGAGTCCCGGGACGAGGGAGAGGTGGCGCTCGAGGATGTGCTGTATGCTCTCATTGCGCCGGCCGTCAAGCTGAGTCGGTCCCGAAAGGGGGGGAAGAGTTTTGTTCGATTGGTGGGACGCCTGTTTGCGGAGCCAAGCAACACCGTTCTGGAGCGGTTGAAAGATCGGTTTGAAGTGGTGTTTATTCGCTTTCATCGAGCCTTCAAGCGGACGCTGCCGGCGATACGAAAACGGGATTATTTTTGGAGGATCCACTTCATTTTAGGTGCGATGAGTCTGACCTTGTGTGATCGAGAGCGACCGGCTGCTTGGTCGGAGGGTAGCTGTGATCCCGATGATTTGGATGAGGTGATTCAGCAATTGGTGGCCTTCTGTGCGGCGGGGTTGCGGTCGCCGGTACCGAGAAAGAAGAGGAAGCGGTGAGAGACTCAGTTTGTTTGGCGCTGGGAACGTTTCTTTGGATGATGGGATGTGTGTCCCCACCTGATCGGTTCCCTCGCCCCGAGGGGTTGCCGGTTCCCGACACTTGGAACCATGGGGAGGGGAAGCCCTCTTCGGACGCGGTGTGGTGGTCCTCGTTTTCCTCTCCAGAATTGGTTGGGCTCTTGGAAGAGGCGTTTTCAGCGAATCCGGATTTGATGGGAATGGAAGCCCGGGTCGAGGCCGCCGGCGCTAGAGCCAGGATCGCGGGGGCAGACTTGTATCCTACCCTGGGCGCGTCTCTCGATGGGGCCCGTCGGCGCCAGAATTTCATCGGTTTTCCAATTCCAGGCAACGCGAATGACGTGTTGACGACCCGGGCAACGACTTACGGACTCAACTTTGCCACGAGCTGGGAAATCGATCTCTGGGGAAGAGGTCGAGCAGGTCGGCGGGCAGCCTTAGCCGAATCACAGGCTGCTGAGGAGGACTTTGCGATGGGCCGCTTGTCCCTGGCGGCCCAGGTGAGTAAGGCTTGGATCAATGCCGTTGCGGCGCGACAACAGTGGCTTCTGGCGCAGGAGACTGCCAAGAGCTTTGGGGACACGGCGACCAAGATTCAATCGCGCTACCAGCAGGGGTTGCGGTCTGCGCTCGAACTTCAGTTGGCCTCGAACAGCGTTGAATCAGCCCAAGCGCTTGTGATCGAACGCTGTCAGCAATCTCTCCAGACCGTTCAACAGTTGGAACTTCTCCTGGGGCGATATCCTTCGGGGAATCTGACGCTGGATTGTGAACTGCCTCTCTTGGAAGGTTCCCTTCAGGCTGGGATCCCCTCCCAGGTTCTGGAGAGACGTCCTGATTTGGTGGCTGCGGAGCGTCGCCTGGCGGCGGCTGATCAACGGTTATGGGAGTCCAAGGCCGCCTTGTTTCCGCAAATCAGTCTTTCGGGGGCGGCCGGGACGAGCACCGCCGAGTTAAGTGATTTGGTGGATCGTGATTTGAGCGTTTGGTCTCTCGCGGGCAGTGTGGCTCAGCCGCTCCTCCAAGGGGGGCGCCTAAGGGCTGGCGTTGATCTTTCGAAGGCGGCCATTCGTGAGGCAATCGCGCAATATGTGTCGGCGTCGCTACAGGCGTTCCGGGAGGTGGAATTTGCACTGGCGAGTGAGGTGCTATTGAAGGAACGGGCACTGAGGATCGAGGCTGCTGCAACCCAATCGCGAGGTGCGATGGAGTTGGCGAATCGGCGTTACGAATCGGGCTTGGAGGAATTAATCAACGTACTGGAATCGCAACGCCGATCCCTTTCGGATGCGACTCAGGTCATTGCGATTCGCCAGGCGCAGTTGAGCAATCGGATTGACTTGTATTTGGCCCTGGGTGGCGGATTGATGCCCGGTGAGGCAGTCGGACCGTGAGGGCTTGTTATGATTTGAGGGGAAGAGAGAGTTTCAATTGAGAATGAGAACCTTGCCAAAATGGGTCCCTCCTGTCGTCGTGCTTGCGCTCAGTTGCGCGGCCTTCACCCTGATGGTCAAACTGCGGCGGACAGAACGTCCGCAGCCGCCGGCGAGAGAAGATCCCAAGGTGGCATGTCGAACGCTTGAACGTGAGGATTTTTCTCTCACCATTCGCAGCCAGGGCACCGTGGAGGCAGCCATCACACTCCGGCTAGTGGCTGAGGTGGATGGGCGGACGACGCATGTCTCGCCGTCCTTGAAGAAGGGGGGCTTCTTTTCAAAGGGCGATCTCCTCCTCTCGATTGATGAGAGAGATTACCAATTGGCGGTCACGCGGGCTTCGGCTCAAGTGGCCTCGGCTCAATTGCGCCTGGCGATGGTCGAAGCCGAGGCGAGGGTGGCCGAGGAGGACTGGGAGGCATTGGGCCGAGAAGGGAAGGCTTCGGCTCTACTGCTTCGCCAACCACAACTGGTTGAGGCCAGGGCGACGCTGGCGGCGGCAGACGCAGATCTGGCGAAAGCTCAATTGGACCTGGAACGGACCCGCATGGTGGCTCCCTTTAGTGGACGCGTTCGGAGCGCCAATGTGGATCGTGGTCAGTTCGTCCGAAGGGGCGAGGCCCTGGCGACGGTGTTTAGTATAGAACGGGTAGAGGTGAGTGTTCCGCTTCCGTTGTCCGAATTCGAGTTTCTCAATCTTCCCCTGGAGCGATCTCCCGAGGCGTTTGCCCGGCAGCCGGTTGGGGTGACGTTGATTGGACGGTTCGGACGTCGTGAACACCGTTGGCAGGGTCAAGTGGTGCGGGTGGGAGGCGAAGTGGATATCGATTCTCGAATGGCCAGCGTGGTGGTAGCGATTGAGGACCCCTATCGATCGGATGAGTCCATGGCGTCTCCGCCACTGAGGGTCGGAACATTTGTGACCGCCGAGATCGAAGGCCGTAAGGCGAAAGGCGTCTATGTCTTGACTCGAACCGAACTTTGGGACGAAGGAAAAGCCCTGGCCATTGACTCCGAGAATCGTTTGCGGAAGCGGAACCTGGAGGTGCTGTGGTCGGATCGGCATCGGGTGGTGGTGCAGCATGGTTTTGAACCGGGAGACCGCCTGTGCGTGTCTGCCATCGATATTCCTCAGGACGGAATGGTGGTTGAGCCGGTGGCAGTCGGATCGGAGACGGAATGGGAATGAAGGCGATCATTGATTGGTTTGTGCGAAATGGCGTTGCTGCCAATTTGCTGGTCATCTTCATCCTCATGGCTGGATTGATGGCGGTCGGATCCATCAAGCGAGAGGTGTTCCCTGAAATAGAGTCGGGCTTGGTATCGATCGATGTCAATTACTTGGGAGCAGCGCCAGAAGAGGTTGAGGAGGGAATCTGTATTCGAGTGGAAGAGGCGATCCAGGGGCTAGAGGGAATCAAGGAGGTGATTTCGACGGCCCGCGAAGGGATGGGGAGTACGCTGGCGGAACTACTTCCCAACGCGGACAGTTCCAAGGTGCTTGATGACATCAAGGCTCGAGTTGATGCCATTGACACCTTTCCGGAAGAAGCAGAAAAACCGATCATCCAAGAGATCATGATGCGAAAGCAGGTCATTAATATCGCTATCGCGGGTCCAGTGGATGAGGCTTCATTGAAGCGATTCGGTGAACAGGTGAGGGACGAACTGGTCTCCCTGCCAACCATCACACAGGTCGAGTTAGGAAATGTGAGGCCGTACGAGATCTCGATCGAGGTCTCGGAACAGGCGTTGCGCGAGTATGGGTTGTCATTTGATGAAGTGGCTCGGGTGGTTCGAAGAAGTTCGCTCGATCTTCCCGGCGGAATGGTGAAGACCGAAGGGGGCGAGATCCTGCTTCGGACCAAAGGTCAGGCCTATCGCGGTGAGGAGTTTGAGGAGATCCTGATCCGAACGCGACAGGACGGGACCCAACTTTTTCTGAGAGATGTGGCTCGCGTCATCGATGGGTTTGCCGATACCGACAAGGAGGGCAGCTTTGATGGAATGCGGTCCGTGCTGATCCAGGTGTTTCGAGTCGGTGATCAGAATGCGCTTGATGTTTCTCGAACGGTGTATGAGTTCGTGGACCAGTTCAAGACGCGCCTGCCTGAAGGCATGCTGATGACGATCTGGCAAGATGACTCGACCTACCTCAAGAGTCGTCAGCAACTCCTGGCCAAGAACGGGTTTTATGGCCTGGTCTTAGTCTTCCTCACCCTTGCCTTGTTCCTCCGGCTCAACTTGGCGCTTTGGGTGAGCTTTGGGTTGGCGGTATCTTTCATGGGCACGTTGTGGGTGATGCCGTGGCTAGATGTCAGCATCAACATGCTTTCCCTCTTTGCCTTTATTCTCGTGCTCGGAATCGTCGTCGACGATGCCATCATCGTCAGTGAGAATATTCACGCTCATCAAGAGCGGGAGTCGGACAAGCAGGGGGCGGCCATTCGCGGGGCTCAGGAGGTCAGTAAACCGGTGATTTTCGCCGTTCTCACGACCGTGGCTGCCTTTCTCCCGCTCTTGACGGTGCCGGGAAGCACGGGAAAAATCATGAGGGTCATTCCGATGGTGGTGATTCCAACGCTCTTGTTTTCACTGGTCGAATCGCTCTTTGTTCTCCCCAACCATTTGAGTCATTGGAAGGAACGCTCGGTCGAGCCTGCATGGTCAGTGGGGGCGGGTTGGGCGAGAATCCAGTCGGCTTTTTCAGAGCGGCTGACACGATTCATTCAAGGGGTCTATCGTCCTTCCCTCGAATACGCTCTTCGCTTTCGTTACCTTACGATTTCGGTGGCGATTGGGGGGATGCTGATCACCTTGGGATTGGTGGCGGGGGGATGGATCCGGTTTCAGTTCTTTCCTCCGGTGGAGGGAGACAACATGGCGGCGATTCTGACGATGCCACTCGGGACGCCTGCTCGCGTGACCCGTGAGGCGGTCCATCAAATTGAGGCAAAAGCGTTGGCGCTCCGCGACGAGATTGATGGGCAGCGCGGTGAAGGGGAAAAGAGTGTGTTTCGCCACATCCTTGCTTCCGTGGGCCAGCAGCCATTTAACAAGATGCAGCAAGAGGGGGCTGGAAACTTTGTTGCCGATTTCTCAAGCGCTCATTTGGGAGAGGTTCACATCGAGTTGGAGGCATCGGAAAGTCGGGGAGGTTCCAGTAGCATCGAGTTGGCCAACCGCTGGCGCGAGATGACCGGCGACATCCCGGGCGCGACAGGGCTTTTGTTTACCTCTTCCATTTTTTCCTCTGGCGAGGCGATTAACATTCAGCTGGTGGGGAGTAATTTTGAGAGGCTTCGGGAGGCGGCAGATGACTTAAAGGAGCATCTTCGCTCCTATGACGGGGTGATCGACATCACCGATTCTTTTCGCCAAGGGAAGCGGGAGGTAAAATTGGGGATTAAGCCCGCTGCCGAGACCCTGGGTCTATCCCAGATGGACTTGGGGAGGCAGGTGCGCCAGGCCTTCTACGGGGAGGAGGTTCAGCGAATCCAACGGGGGCGCGATGAGCTTCGTGTCATGGTTCGGTATCCGGAAGAAGAGCGTCGCTCGCTCGGTGATTTAGAAGGGATGCGGATTCGGACGCCAACAGGGGGAGAGGTGCCCTTCTACGAAGTGGCGGATGTCCAGGTCGGTCGGGGCTTTTCGTCGATCAAACGGGTGGATCGCCAAAGGGCGATCAATGTGACGGCGGACGTCGATGTCAGTCGGGCCAACGCGAATCGGGTCATTGCGTCCCTTGAACGGGGGTTTCTCAGCACGCTGAGCGAACGGCACCCGGGTGTGTTTTATTCTTGGCAGGGGGAACAACGCGAGCAACGAGAAACCATGATGGGGATGGCGAGTGGATATCCATTGGCGCTGCTGATCATTTATGCGTTGCTGGCCATCCCCTTCCGATCCTACCTCCAACCTTTCATCGTGATGTCTGCCATTCCGTTTGGCCTTGTGGGCGCAGTGTGGGGGCATGTGATCATGATGATGGATCTCACGATTCTATCGATGTTCGGGATTGTCGCCCTCTCGGGCGTGGTGGTGAACGATAACCTGGTGATGGTGGTCTACATCAACCGTTTCCGCGCGCGAGGGGGGCGCCTGGTTGAGGCCGTTCGTGAGGCAGGCGTGGCCCGGTTCCGTCCTATTCTCCTGACCTCGCTGACGACCTTTGTCGGATTGATTCCCCTCATCCTCGAAAAAAGCGTTCAGGCGAAGTTTCTGATTCCGATGGCGACTTCCCTTGCATTTGGAGTTCTCTTTGCGACCACGATCTCCTTGCTTCTTGTTCCGGCGGGCTACCTCGTATTGGAAGACGTCAAGGGGCTCGCCAAATGGTTTTCTCCCTCTCAAATGGAGCGGAATGCTGGGGGTGAGGAGCGGCTCGCCTGACCCCAAAGGGAAATCAGGGAGGGAATGACTTCCAAGGGTTACCGGGAGTGCCCCCTCTTGGCCCGCTTACCCGCAGCGGTCGAGGATTCAATCAGAGGTTCGACGCCGTCTGAAACGGCGAGAAGGAGACCGAGGCAGCAGAACATTGTGATGAGGCTCGATCCCCCGTGACTGATGAAGGGGAGGGGGATTCCGGTCAAGGGAACGGTTTTTGTCACCCCGCCAATATTAAGAAAAGTTTGGATCATGATCATCGTCGTCAGACCGACGGAGAGGAGCGCTCCAAATGGATTCTCGGTGTGCTTGGCCACGCGGTAAGCCCGGTGGAAGAAACCGACAAACAGGGTGACGACGAGGAGGCATCCGAAATAGCCGAGTTCTTCTCCGATCACGGCATAAATGAAATCAGAGGCTGCGATGGGAATGCGTTCGGGATTTCCTTTTCCGAAACCGGCCCCCCAGAGGCCGCCGGAGAACATCCCCGAAAGACCCTGAAGCAATTGCCAGCTCGCCCCCGTGGGATCGAAGAAGGGGTCGAACCACACCCGAAACCGTTGCTGACCGTGAAGAAACAGTTTGAATGCGGCAAAGGCGGCGCCAACTCCCACAACGGATGCCGCAACGAGATAGGACCAACGGCCGGTGGCAACGAAGATGAGGACGACCAGGAGTCCGGCCAAATTCACAATCATTCCCAGATCCCGCTGCCAGAGAAGAAGCGGAACCAAGGCCGCAAAGAAAATGGCAATGGGAAGAAGAAAGAGAAAAGTGCTGCCACGGTCCCGTTTGCCGGATTCGGTTCGTCGAGCGAGGTATCCCGCCAAGAAGACTACGGCCAAGATCTTGATGAACTCGGTGGGTGTCCGATTGCCGGATGCATAGACCGCCCCTCGAAACTGAGTCCCGGTGGCCACCAGCGCCGCCACCACTCCCAGAGCACCAAGACCGCTTATCCACCAGAAAAACCTCAATCCCTGATAGCGATCCCGCTTGAAGAGAACGACCGTGGTCAGCATCACGACGATGCCCAGGGGGTAAGCAAAATGGGAAAGACGCCAAGGGTCTTCGAAGTCGAAGAGTCCCATTCGAAACTGAGCCATCAGCCCGAGGCCAGCAAGAAAGAGCGTTGGAATCACCAGTCCAGGGTCACCTCGATAACGGCTCATCACCAAGGTGAGATGAATCACGGCGAGGCTGAGGCCGAAGATGCCCAAAGGGAACAGCTGATCGAGGCTCGCCCGACGAGTGGGGTCTCCACTCAAGAAGAAAGCGAGATAGCCCATTGAAAAGGCCAGGAAACACCATGCGAAGGCCCGCCGCTCGATGGCACGGAACGCCCATGTTTCTTTGATGGTGAGGTGTTTTACTGGCACGTGAAAAGATCGATGAGACTGGCTTCGCTGTCAAACCGCTCCCCATCCACCGCCGCCCGGCGTCTCAATTCGAAGGCGGTCCCCTCTAGAGAGCGTCAGCGAGGCCGTCGGTTCCAGCAAGTCCGTTTGGCCGTTTCGGTAAATGAGGGTTTGCTGTCCGGGGGTTCCGGCTTGTCCTCCGGCAGCGCCGTAGGGCGCGATCAAACGGTGTTGAGTTAAGAGGGATAACTGGACGGGTGCGAGGAATTCGAGCTCTCGAATCGCGCCATGGCCGCCTCGAAAACGGCCCGCGCCACCACTGCCGTTGCGAATGGCGAATTGGAGGAGTCGGACCGGGTAGCGTTTTTCCAGAATCTCCGGATCGGTAATTCCCGTGTTGGTCATGTGCGAGTGAGTCGCATCGGCACCTTGTGCTCCCGGACTTGCACCGACTCCGCCGGCGATCGTTTCGTAATAGCTGACCTCGTCATTCCCGAAGATCACGTTGTTCATCGTTCCCTGACTGCAAGCAGCCAACCCGAGAGCACGAATCAGAGTATCGACGACCCGTTGGCTTGTCTCGACATTGCCCGCAACGACCGCGGGACAGCGGGAAGCGGAATCTGGAAAACCAGGGTTGAGAAGCCCGGAGGGAAGATCAATTCTGATCGGGTGAAGTAAGCCTTCGTTGAGCGGAAGAGATTCCCCGACCATTAGGCGAAGCACATAAATAATGGCACTGTTTACGATGGCACGATTGGCGTTGAAGTTCTTCGGATGGACCGCCCCTGTGCCGGAAAAGTCGAAGTGGAGATTGGATTGATTACGGGTGACCCGAACCTTGATCGGAGTGCCATCGTCGAGGGTTTCGGTGACCTGACGGCAAGGGAGATCGCTTGATCGGATGGCCGTCTCGATCGCCTGCGCGGATCGCTTTTTGAGATGCTCCATTTGATGGCGCACTTGTTCTGAACCGTATTGGTGACACAGGGCTTTGAGTGATCGAGCCCCATTGTGATTGGCCGCGGCCTGAGCGCGAAGGTCGGCGAGGTTGTCTTGGAGCGCTCGGGTGGGATGCTTCGCCGAAGTGAGGATTGCTTCCATTGATTCCCATTGGGCGACGCCTCTTCTGAAGAGATGGGTCGGCGATATCACAACGCCCTCCTGCTCCAGGTTGGTTGCGTTGGGTGGCATGGAGCCCGGGGCGATTCCACCGAGTTCGGCGTGGTGGGCCCGATTGGCGACGTAGCCAACCAGGTGGTCGTGATCATCATGGACGGGACTGATGACCGTGATGTCGGGGAGATGAGACCCTCCGAATCCCGGATGATTGGTGACCGCCATATCACCCGGATCGAGGGGGATGTGTTGGGCTACCGTTCGCGTGCAGCTTCCGAGTGCTCCGAGATGAACAGGAATATGGGGAGCGTTTGCAATCAGTTCACCGGAGGCATCGAGCAGTGCGCAGGAGAAGTCCAGTCGTTCTTTGACATTGGTGGAAACGGCTGTTCGCTCGAGTTGCGATCCCATTGATTCGACTAAGTGCTCGAACCGGTGGGTGAACAGCTCCGACTCGATCAGGGGATCCGAACCAGCGGGTGCCTCTTCGTTGTTGAGGAGGGTGTGGTGCAGCATGAGCGTTTCGTCGGCTTGGACAATTCCGTTCCAGCCTTCCTCGATGAAAATGGTTGAGTAGTCGTCCTGAACGATCGCAGGGCCCTTGATGGCACCGGGATGAGAAAGGCGTTCTCGGTCGTAAACCGGGAGGTGGGTCGGACGTTTGGCAATGGGGGCCTCGAGGTGTCGGTGAGGCTCGGTGAGGTTGCCGGTTTCTTCAACGGGAATGGGTGGAGGGGTGGGGCGTCGGATGCTGGCTGCGACGTGGAGGGAGACCACCTCGATCTGGTCCCCTGTTGGTCGATATCCAAAGACCTCGAAGTAGCGATCGAGGAAGGCGTTCCGTAACCGGGTTGCCGAGAGAAACTCGATTTCCTCCGTGGCTT
>MDTE01045664.1_pt1 | contig 10308 bp, 7 predicted proteins | sample 811231 | NCBI WGS metagenome assembly MDTE01 (sample SAMN05326651, study PRJNA326480) | marine metagenome | isolation source: seawater | place: Indian Ocean: Red Sea | collected 2010 | reverse complement strand
AATCCCGGGCCTTCGGGCCCGGGGGACACCCGGACCCTGCGGAGTTAACAGGGGGGGAAGCTCCCCCATGTGCGGAACCCCCTGTTGCTCCCACCTGACTTATTCGGCCCAGATTTCTTCTCCCATGGTGCGGAGCTTGTGACTTAATTTTCTAACAGACTAGGCCCAATCATTTTCTCCGGCCTTACCCACTCGTCAAATTGTTCATCTGTTAGCATCCCCATCTGGACGGCACTCTGCCTAAGTGTAAGCCCGTTCTCATGTGCGTTCTTGGCAATCATGGCTGCATTGTCATACCCAATATGTGGGTTTAGTGCAGTTACTAGCATTAGTGAATTCTCGAGATGCTCGGATATCTGTTCCTCGTTGGCCTGCAAGCCCGATACACACTTGTCGGAGAAAGAGATGCAGGTGTCGGATATTAGCCTGATACTGTGCAGGAAGTTGTAAATCATCATCGGCTTATACACATTTAGCTCAAAGTTACCTTGGCTACCACCCATGGAAATTGCAGTATGGTTTCCAATAATCTGACAGCAAACCATCGTCATGGCCTCCGACTGGGTAGGATTGACCTTGCCGGGCATGATGCTAGAGCCTGGCTCGTTAGCGGGAAGAGCCAGCTCTCCGAACCCGCACCTAGGCCCCGATCCTAGCCACCTGATATCATTGGCTATCTTCATGAGTGAAACTGCTAGTGTGTTTAGGGAACCGGAGGCAGCAACTATTGAATCATGAGAAGCTAGTTGTGCAAATTTGTTTTCAGCGCTGACGAAAGGTAGGTTTGTCTTGTTAGCAATCTTTTCAGCAACGATGTTCGCGAAGTCTGGGTGTGTGTTCAGACCTGTGCCAACTGCGGTACCCCCGAGTGCTAATTCGAATAGATCGACCAATGAGGATTGTATTCGAACGAGATCAGCATCTAGCATAGAGACGTAGGCACCGAACTCCTGTTCGAGAGTTAGTGGAACCGCATCCATTAGGTGGGTTCTTCCAATCTTGACGATTCCAGAGAACTCTGATGACTTGGCTGAGAGTTCGGATCTAAGTTTTTCTATTGCTGGTATAAGCTCGTGTTGGACCTGCTCGGCAGCTGCAATGTGCATCGCAGTAGGGAAAGTGTCGTTGCTTGACTGTGCTAAGTTCACGTGGTCATTCGGATGAATTGGGGTCTTGCTGCCTAGCTCCCCCCCAGTCATTTCAATTGCTCTGTTGGCAATCACCTCGTTTGCGTTCATGTTAGTCTGTGTACCCGAACCTGTCTGCCAAATCCTTAGGGGGAAGTGAGAATCAAGAGAACCCGAGATAACCTCATCACATGCCTTGGAGATCAAGGTCCCAACCTCCGAGTCTAAGGTTCCGAGTTCCACGTTTGTGTCTGCGGCAGCCTGCTTTAGAATTCCGAAAGCCCGGATTATGGCCCTAGGCATAGTGTCCTCACCTATGTCGAAATTGATTAGGGATCTGGCAGTCTGAGCACCGAAGTACATGTCTGATGGGACCTGGACCTCACCCATGGTGTCCTTCTCAATTCTGACTTTTCCTTTGGGCCCCTTCGGACTCCTAGGCTCGGGTGGCTTTGTGTTTCCTTGAGGGGTCTGCTTGCCAGAGAGAGATTTCTCAATCATATCTGAAATTGTGGCGGACCTTCCTCCATTACGGCCCTTGCCAACTCTTGCATCCAGCCTTTTTGCTAGATTCTCAGGTATGCTAACTGTGATTATCCGACGGTCCCCCGCACGGTGCTTTGCCATGTCAATTCTATTAATTAGTTATTAATAAATATTATCTGTTTAAGTCTCAAGCTCTCTCTACCTTGATAATCTTCTGGGGGGTTTGGGGCCTGTCACCGGGAGCCGTTGGTGTCGATTCTATTGCCCTAACAGATTCCATACCTTTGGCTACCTCGCCGAAAATAGCATGATTTCCGTCTAGCCATGGTGTCGGTACTGTCGTAAGGAAGAACTGTGACCCCCCCGTGTTCGGTCCTGCGTTTGCCATTGAGAATATTCCTGGCTTGTCATGCTTCATTGAGAGTGCAGATTTTTCGCAATCTATCTTCCATCCTGGTCCTCCCGTTCCTGCCCTGCCGTTATTGGGATCTCTGGAATGAGGGCATCCTCCTTGAATCATGAAATCCTTGATTACACGATGGAAATGTAATCCGTCGTAGTACCCGTCATCCACTAATTTGAGGAAGTTACCTGTGGTTTCGGGGCATTCATCGGTGTAGAGTAAGATGTCAATTTCTCCGGCAGTTGTTGTCATCCTTACATATGTCATGAACGAAAGCGATGGTTCCAAGTCCAATATGGTATCCTTGTTCAGGTTACGCTACGGTTGATCCTGGAAGCGTACCCTCAGGCAATTCAAGTAGTCTTACTGTGCCATCAGGATCTAGTGAACCCAATACCAAGAACTGCGATACGAACCCAGTAGGCAGTGTCTTCTCACCTAGATTTATTGCTGCCACCACGTTCCTGCCTATCAGCTGGGCCCGAGAGTAATTGGTAATCTGAGCCGAGCTCCAAAGCTTGCCTACTATTGGACCGAAGTCTACCCTGATCTTGTAGGATGGCTTGCGCATCTCTGGAAACTCCTGGACTTCGTCAATAACTCCGGTTCTCATGTCGACAGAGAAGAACTCCCCTATTCCGATGTACTCCTTCCTCTCAAGCTTGGTTGGGTGGTAGGGCTGCTTCTCAGGATCTATCTCGTGCTGCCCCATAAGCTCAACCAACAATTTCTGACTTGACTGTGATTGGGACTAGGGGGATGCCAGCCCTGTCAAACGCCTCGGATCCACCTTCTTCGCGGTCTAGGATGGTGATGCAGGCGGCAACCTCACAACCCATCTCCATCAGGCGGTCAGCGGCCTTCAGGGCCGAGCCACCGGTAGTGGTCACATCCTCCAGGAGAGCTACTCTTGTCCCCTTATCAATGCTGGAACCCTCTATTCCCGGGGGGTTACCAGTCTTTCTACCACCTCTTCCCTTGGGCTCCTTCCTTACTATGAAACCCTGAAGAGAGGATCCTCGGCCGGCCTTTGCAATTGCTATTCCTGTTAGGGGAACCGCTCCCAGCTCCAAACCGCCAACTGCATCAATACCCCCGATTTCCTCGATTGAGGCGTGAATCACCACCCCCAGAAGATGTGCACACTCTGGATCCATCATTACCGGCTTCATGTCGAAGAAGTGATTGCTCTGTCTCCCACTTGCCAGAGTAAAGGGCTCCTCGGAGTGCAGGTATGCTAGATTTCGAATCCTTTCTACGAGTCTTTCTCTCGCTTCATCCACGGAAGTCGACGTCATACTACCTGTTCTGGCCTAGACGGAGTCGGATGAAGGTTGCCTTTCTAATAGGGCATTTCACCCGGGATAGCGGTCAATGTTCTTGGACGGCCTCCAACTAGTGCGTCGTGCAATTGCGGAGGCGAGCCATGCCAATTAGCCAAAAAGTCGCTGAAATAGACATCCAGAGGATGGAACGGGAACGGTCCTCCTACGAAGACTGGCTAGACGGGAGAATCGATGAAGCGTACAATTTTGCTTTGGAAGCGAAAGAAAAGGGGCTTGACTTTTCAGACTCAATAGAGATACCAAGAGCTTCGGATTTGGCCAGCAGGACTGAGAAGCTTCTCGAAGACCCCTATCTATACACGGATCCGGTCAGGCGAGATAAGCCGCCATTGAGAATAGAAGGTCAATTGAGAGATCTTCTCTCGAGCCATGACAGGGAAACTGCTGCAATAATGATCGCTGTTTCGGTTACCAAAGAGATGCACTCGAGGACTGGTGATAGGAGGAGGGCGATAGACTCTGGACTGAGGGTTGGCCTAGCTGTACTCACCGAAGCTGTGCTAGTGGCCCCGTTGGATGGAATTGGAGAGGTTAGGATAATGAATAATTCAGATGGTTCTGAGTTCCTATCCATAGACTTCTGCGGTCCCATTAGGGCCGCAGGTGGAACGGCCCAGGCACTAGGCGTTCTGATTGGTGATATCCTCAGGAGAGAGATGGGGATAGGCAGATACTTGCCTACAGTTCCCGAAGTGGAGAGGGTGAAGGAAGAGTTCGGCCTTTACCGTATGAACCTACAATACAAACCGCCACCAGAGGAGACTGATTTGATCGTCAATGCTTGCCCGGTTATGATTAATGGCGAAGAGACGGAGAGGATGGAGTGTGCCGGTTACAAGGAAGTCAGGAACATAGTCAACGAGAATGGTTCCTACAGGACAAGGGTTCGGGGAGGAGTGATGCTGGTTATTGGAGAGGGGCTTTGTCTAAAGGCACCGAAGATCCAGACGCACACCGAGAGGCTTAGTGTCCCGGGTTGGGAGTTTATTTCCAAGTTCGCAGAAAAGAAAGAGGGTTCGGATTCGAATGGATTCGAGTCAAAGAGGAGGGTCATTCCAAAGGAAAGCAGATACATGGGAGATGTTATTGCTGGACGGCCAGTCTTTGGTGAGCCTCGGGAGCCTGGTGGGTTCAGACTAAGATACGGGAGAAGTAGGGCGACTGGACTGGCGGCTGCAGGGCTAAACCCAGTAACCATGGAGGCCATGGGAGGGTTCCTTTCTGTCGGTACTCAGATGAAGATTGAGGGGCCTGGAAAGGCTTGCGCTGTGACTCCGTGCATAGATATTGACGGTCCGAAGATTCTGCTGAATGATGGATCTTTCCTTGAAGTTAGAACAAATGAGGAATGGGAGGAGCACAAGGAAAATGTGGATTGCATATGGGACTCGGGCGAGATTCTGCTTGGATATGGCGAGTTTCTAGAGAACAACAAGACGTTGGTTCCATCATCTTATTCAATCGATTGGTGGGCTGCCGACGTAGCAGAGTCAATAGATTCTCAGGAGAAGGTGGAGTTCTTCTCGGAAATCATTGGAATTCCACGGATTGAGATGCCAGAGGGTCTGCCTTTCAACGGAGCAATAAAGCGAGGGGGGGAGGATCCTCTGGAGAGGTCTTGGAGGAGAAGAGACTGGATTTCATATCTGAAGGGATTGGTTCCAAATTGGGGACAACTATGTGCGATATGCGAGAAGTTTGGTACTGCCTTACCTCCTCCCTGGAATCTTTGGTGGTCAGATCTTCCAATTCAGTTCTTGCCGAAATTGGCAGAATATATTCTAGAAGAAGGAGGGATTGAGGGCTCCTCTCTAAGGGTCAGAGGGGTTGTAGAAGGTTGGCCATTCTCATTAGATAACGAAACCCTTGGAATTGGTACTCCTGTGATGGGTGAGTGGCCAAGGTGGACCGAGGTTAATCGGCATGGGTTGGTCAAATCCTCGCTAATGACTCTAGGGCTGAGTCACTATCACGAAGGAGTCGATATCGTGGTACCCAGCCATTGGGAGGCTCTTGTCGATGGTCTAGGCCTTGAGGTATCTCAGAATCAATTTAGAATGAGGTTTGATTCCAGTAGCTTAGTCTCTGAGATTACTGAAAGAATATCTGCCAACAGAGAAGGCCTCCAAAGAGAGAAGGATTCGGGGGGGCTTTCCGAAGAAGCACGGAGAATGAGGGCGAAACTGGATGACTACAAGGTTGAACGTTCCCTCCAAGTGGTAAGAAAGGCATCTCAGCTACCCCGGTGGGAAGATGCCGTGCCCTGTAGAATCGGCTCTAGGATGGGTAGGCCTGAGAAATCCGGAATTAGGGAGATGAATCCTCGGGTTCATGCAATCTTCCCAATCGGCGAGAGCGGGGGGCCCCAGAGGCTAGTTTCCGAGGCGTCATCCAGAGGGGTCATCAGAGTGGATGTCGGTCCAAGGGTATGCCAATCTTGCGGACGCCAGACCCCACACCTTACCTGTCACCACAGGCCAGACCCAAAACAGCCTGTGGCATGTGGGGGGCGGACCTCTAGTTCTCCAAGGAAGAGAAGGGGGAGGAGGAAAGGTGAGAGAACTGCGATCGAGCTTGCCCCCATATTGGAGGTAAAGAGAAGGAGTCTGGGGCTGGATAGGCTACCTGAGAAGATCAAGGCGGTCAAGGGGCTTTTTTCAGAGAATCAGACACCAGAGCCTCTGGAAAAAGGAATTCTGAGGGCCCTGCACGGGGTATCTGTGTTCAGGGACGGGACTTCGAGATTCGACATGAGTGATGTCCCAGTAACTCATTTCAGACCTTCCGAGATAGGGACGCGGTGGAAGAGACTGGTCCAGCTAGGATACACTCATGATGTCAGGGGCGCACCATTGAAAAACGACAGTCAGATCCTTGAGTTGTTACCTCAGGACTTCATACCGTCGAGTCTGGCTTCACAACACCTTCTATCCACCTGTAATTTTTTGGACGACTTGCTAGTGAGGTTCTACGGGACAAGTCCGTTCTATAGTGCTAAGTCTCCTGAGGACATTGTAGGGCACATTGCAATTGGCCTAGCCCCTCATACCTCAGGAGGGGTTGCTTGCCGCATTATTGGTTGGACCAATGCATCAGCTGGATACGCGCATCCTCTATTCCACGCTGCAAAGAGAAGGAACTGCGACGGGGACGAAGACAGCATCATGATGCTGATGGATGGTCTTCTGAACTTCACCCAGTCCATCCTACCTGCAAACAGAGGAGGGAGGATGGATGCTCCATTGGTACTTACAACACGTCTTAACCCGAGCGAGATAGACAAAGAAGCACTCAATGTCGACTGCTCTTGGGATTACAGCAGGGATTTTTTCGAAGCGACGTTGGAACAACCTCACTCCAAAGAAGTTAGGAATTTAGTCGATATTGTTGAAGGAAGGCTTGGGATGATTGGCGAAATCAGAGGATATGGGTGGACGCATGACTCCGGTCCTCTAGACGCGGGGCCAAGGAACTCGTCTTACAAGACCCTAGTTACCATGAAGGATAAGCTAGACAGTCAGTTGGAGCTAGGCAGGGTTCTCAGACCTGTTGGGGTGAGAGGAGTGGCAAAGCAGGTAATCGAGTCCCACTTCCTTCCTGACATGAGGGGGAATCTGATGGCATACACCAGGCAGAAGGTAAGGTGTGTAAAGTGCGGAGAGTCATACAGAAGAGTTCCGCTGGCAGGGAAGTGCATCAAGAAGGATGTGGGGGGGTCTGGTGCTTTCTCTACCTCTGGAGGAGATGGGTCGACGTGCGGAGGTAACGTCATACTGACAGTTTCCAAAGGAAACGTCGAGAAGTACATTCAGATAACAGAGGAAGTGATGGACCATTACGGCGTTGACGACTACACTAAGCACAGGGTAGGGTGGATGTCGTCAAGCGTCGATTCTCTGTTCAACAACGACAGGGTAACGGTGATGACCCTGGAGGACTTCATCTAATCAGTAGTGCTATTGGATCTCCTAGGAGAACTAGTGGTGCGATGGCTAAGAATAGGTAAACTAGGAATGGGTGCTTCCTAGCTACCCAGACGCTATCTAGACCTATGTCCTCAAGCTTGCCTAGTTCAGCCGCGTCGTCTGATGAGGTTTTTCCAGAGGGGAGTATTCGGTTGACTACTATGGGTTTGCCTTCTTTCTCGACTACCTCGGTAAGTATCCAAGACGGTTCTTCGTCGAGGTCAGAAATACGCTTCCGGGTAGCGTGCCAAGCCATCTTCAGATCCGAGGTCGACTCTATGTTTCCATTCGTCGCATTCTGGATGAAGATCACGGGAGGGGCAAGTAGGAATGCGGCTCCGGCCCACATGAACAAGGCCATAGAAGGAGGGAGCCTGAAAATTGCCTCATCCCCCAAATGGTACATCTGATCGGGCAAGAGTGACCATGAAGGGAACATCAGCGTGACCAGGATGAGTGCCTTCACATCGGCACCCCCCTGGATGATCCTGAATCTCCAAGCCGAGAGGAAAACTGCCATTGTAAGAAGTGCGCCTATCATGCTCCACCAGAGAGTGACTTCCGGTGATTCGTCACCTAGGACCAAATCGACGAAGTTTGTATCAGAGTAGTCGGATATTCCGAGGATAAGGCCCGAAAAACCGAGTACATAGATGGTTGAGAGAATTACCTCCATTGTTCCCCATCCTTCGAGTTTCCTCGGATCCGGAGGGCGCACGAAGCAAATTGAGAAAACAGCTACCAAGGCAAAGGCCATGCAAATGTTGGCGATTCCCGAATTATTCGAGTTAACTTCCACCAGAAGAAGGATGGCAGCGGGAATTACCCACTTAATCCAGTGGCTATCTCTCACAGATAGTGTCTCGAAGTCTGAACGGGCAGCTATTGCCATGCACAAAACCAACGTAGAAATCCTGATCGTCGAGAGGAGGGGGTCCGCAGTCACACGCATAGGCCAGTGGCCCTCGACATCAAGCCTTCTGCGCGTTCGCTATGCAGAACCGGTTTGGAACAGGCCAACGGACTGGGTGAGTATCCATGCGCTGAACAGGTTAGCCAGCCCGGCTACCCACATCATCTGAATCATCTGACCCAGAACCAGGGTCGTCCCTCCGCCCCTGATCCTAGCGGTGATGAGCCCTAGCACTACGATTGAAATTACGATAAGAAACGATCCCATGTACTGGAAAACCCTGATGTTCTGATCTACACCTCCGGTGTCTGAGAGAACTGGCAATGCGACGTCTACGCCGCCGGCAGCAGTCCCAACCTCTCCTGTGCTGTCCACCAGCCCCGCAGCAACCTGAGCAATGGTCTCGCCCAGGCCGGCGATGATGGATGTGGTGATATTAAGAGCGATTATCATCGCTATCAGAAGGCCGTAGGAGACGCTTCGCATGACGCTGGCAGAAATCTCCCTCCTCTGCCTAAGGCCGAGCAGGTTCGTGGTGCTCTGTGACACCATGTCGCCGACCAATCCAGCCTCACCGGTGGATGATGATCCCTCTATGAACACCCTGGTGAACCTGGAAACTAGCATCGAGTTGTTGTCAGCAGCGAACCAGTCCCAGGAGTAGTCGCTGTCAATCCTCATCGAGAGTCGCTTCTCGAGGTTTGCGATTGAGTCGTCTAAGGCTCCGAAGTCGATCCCGGAAAGTGCCTTAACCATCGCGCTTGGCTCCTGCGCCCTAGCCTGCGCTGTACCTCCGAAAGCGCGGATGAACTCGGGGAATGCCTCGTCCCTCCTCCTGACCCTTGTCTCCTCCTGCAGGGTTAGCATAGCCGGGGCGAGTAGGGGTGACGCGAGGGCTGCGATCACCAGAAGTCCGATGTAGTTCCAGTTCTCGAAAAGCCACGCGGTGCCTAAGAAGATGAATAGTCCCATCAGAAGTAGGAACTCGATAGATCCTAGAATCCCAGCGAAAATCCAGGCCCTTCTCATGTCAATCGCCTGATCGGTGTTAAACCCGTGCTTAGCGAAAAGATCCTCGTCAGGGATTACTAGGGTGAAAAGGTACCAGGCCCCTATCTGAAGGAGCGCGAATAGAATTCCGGCCAGCAAAACCCACCTAGCCCTGAGTATTATCTGGAACGGGTTTGTTGTCTCATCTCCCGTCTGAAAGAGTATCAGGTGCAGGCCCGCAACAACAAGTAGTAGAAGGCCCGTAGTAGTAAGAGAAACGAAGGTCTCCCTGAGGGTGTCCAGCTGCTCAAGCCTAGCGTCGTAGATGGTCGTGAAGGCCTGTTCGAATGTCTCGTTCTCGCTTGTGAAGAACTCCCCTATTGGCTGTCCGACCTCTACGGAGAACGCCATCCTGTCAAGGAAGTCGCTCCAGATTGCCGAGGGGCTCTGGCGACCGACTATCCTTGCCGCCTCGGGAAGGTTGGTGTGCCACTTTGTTACTAATGTCTCTATGGCCTGAATCTCGTGGGCCAGTGCCCCGTAGTCTCCCATCTCCTTCAGTACGTCGAACATCCCCTTCTCTGCGGACTCCCCCATGGACAGAATCCCCATTCTCGTCATGAACATGTGCATGTCCTGCTCGATCTGGATCGCCTCTGCGGAAACCTGGGCAATGGGGTACAGGATAGTTGCCGCTAGACACAGGAGTGGGAATAGGAGGATGAGCATAGCTGCCCCCAAGCCGGTGATGACGTCACTGACGGTGTACCAGACTGTGATACCGGCTACTAAGCCAACTAGCGTAATTGGGAGAGAGAAAATGAGTAGGTACCTACTAAATGGCATCCCAAGACGGAGCAGCGCGATCTCCCACGTGCTGGCCTTGTCCTCCATTCTCCCACGACCGTTAGTGGTTCACACCTGTCCAGGTCTCGAGTGCTGAGGCGAACCTGTCCCATCCCTCTTTGTAGTAGATGTCTAGGAGGTCGAAAACGTCGTCGTAGTGTGTGAGGTCTCTGTCGCACATCCTCTGGATCGCCTCTGTCCTCCTCTGCAGCTCGTCGTAGATGTCCCTCTT
>MDTE01204883.1_pt1 | contig 10309 bp, 17 predicted proteins | sample 811231 | NCBI WGS metagenome assembly MDTE01 (sample SAMN05326651, study PRJNA326480) | marine metagenome | isolation source: seawater | place: Indian Ocean: Red Sea | collected 2010 | reverse complement strand
TGATTTTTTGTTTTGCGTTATCTGTAAGTGTTAAAATAGACATTTCAGCCCCTTTGCTAGTGTATTTATATAGAATTTTATAATCTTAATGTAAATATAGTTATGTATATAAATGAATACAGAAAGAAGTTTAGATATAATAGAACGTCAAAGTTGGGGATAAATCACCCCTATTTTAGACAGAAAACTATAGTAGTGTTAAGATGTGATAATTGTAACAGTGAATTTGAACGATCAAGAGGCAGTATGGATCCTAAACGTATTAATAATAACTGTTTTCATGTATGTAGTAGTTGTGATGCAAAGGTTTTTGCACAACGTAAAGGTATAGAAAGGAAGCAGGTATGGAATTTACCCGCTTCCAGTAATTTAGATATTTCTAAGTTGTAACATATGTTGCATTTGAATAGCAACATGATCGTTCTGAAGGATTATCTAGAGAATGTTTAGCGGCTTTAAATACTGATTCCATCCAGTCCTCTCTTTCGTAAGGACTAACAGTATCTTTCAATGCTATTTTAACATTGGTTTCAGTATCAGTAATCCATACATCCCATAAAGAATGTATATTGTCTCCTACAGTTCTTTTATTAACACTTTCTTGTATTAAAACCATATACTTACCAATTCTTTGCTCTCCAGATTTATACATTTTATTTCCTTATTCAGATTTCCAAATAGTCCATGCGCCGTATGCAATAGCAACACCTGCCGCTATTTTGGCTAATGGAGCCATGAATAAAACAAGCAGACCTAAGATAATGCAAACTGCACCGTCCCAAGTAGTACGTTCTTTTCTTCTTGATTCAATCCATTTTTTAATCATTTATTACCTCCTTTTGGACAGATTATAGGCATAGGTTTCATAATTTTTTTTATTTCCTCCCATGCTTTTTTTAATATGTATGATATTATTTCTGTCAAGGTTATCATACAATATTTATATAATAAAAAGTTGGATAAAAGCCCAACTATTCATTAATGTAAACCAGCTTGTAAGCACAATAGCACTACTACGTCTAATGTAACAACTAATAACAGCTAATGTACTTCCAATTAAATACAGTGGAATAAAAAGGTGCGTAGCTGGATCTAGTATTGTAGCACTTAGAATTGCACTTCCTGTAATTAACACTATTGCTTCAGTTACTTCACAGTAAAATGCAATTTTACTTCTTTGGTAACTTTCTTTAAAATAATCAAAAATTTTGTTGTATAGCTCTTTCATATAATGCCTTACTAGCCAAGTTCTTAGCCTTGCTCTCAACCATAATGTCTGCATGTTCCCAGAAGGACAAAGCCCAGTCATTTACTGCTGTATTCCACATGTAGTCAGAATGTGCTCTAAGTTTTTGTTTTTTGTAACCATGTTCGAGTAAATGGTCCATATTAGGTTTGTGGTCTAAAGAATGTGTTTCTAAGTAATCTTCTCTTGAAACAGAATAATGTATAACAGGTCGCACACCTTGCCAGCTATCTACTATGCGTAGAAATCTATCGTCGGTTGGATTGATATATTCACCTGTTTTAACCCAGTGGTGGTGTATGTCGAGCACCAATGCGAGTTTGTGTCCGAGCTCCAAACTAGCTTCGATCCCCCACGAGTTTTCATCGTTTTCGATTGTGATCGTTTTTCTCGCTTCTTCAGAAAGTCTTGGGTAGACGTTGAGGATGCCTGCTGGACCTTTCTTACCGGAGATGTGTACGTTGATCTTAAAATCTTGGAATTGTTTGCCGTATCCAAGCCACCTTGCGATATCCACATGATATTCAAACTCCTCTATACTTCTCTCTACAATGTCTGGGTTGTCAGATGCAAGAACAGTAAACTGACCAGGATGCATACTAAGCCTGACATCCAACTTTCTAGCAAGATCACCGACTGGTTTGAAATGCTTTTCGCAATATGCTCTGACATCGTCTTTACGCCAAAAGTAACTCCAAGTAGGCTCAGTGTAAACAGGCAGGACATCACTGCCAAGCCTAACCATTCGTAACCCATTATCTAATCCTCCCACATACTCGATCAAGTTGTAATAACTTTTAATGTTGTGGACCATGATGTCCCACAAGCGTTCTTCAGCAACGTCTACAGTTTGCCTATTCAACCAAGCAACTGTTGTGCTACGAGTATTTAGTGGACGCTGAATTTCTTCAAGCAGTTTCTTTTTCTGCGTCTGATCTGGGTGCATGTACTTACATGCAAAACCTATACGTTTCATTTTATAAGGTCAACTCTTTTCTTTTCACATTGTGATACATAATATCCAAACCAATGCCTGCCATATTGATTATTAATTTCTTTGTAAAATTTAGGCTTTTCATGTACATTTGCAATATAAAAATGTTCTGGATCTTTTTCTGCACAATAAAATATAAGAAAGCAAGGACAATTATATTTCTTTGCAAAATATCGATAGTCTAAATGTTTTTCATCGGTGCTGAAGAAAGGCTCGTGTCCTGTTACATTGTAGATTGCATTTTTGTTTTTTGAATCAAATAATGCAACAACTTTCTTACCTTTAACTACAATATGATCTGGAATTGCTTTTTTATCAATTCTATATGCAGGAGGAGATTTAATATCACACCCTGGATATATTTTTTTTATTAACTTTAATGCATCACCTTTTTCTAGCTTGTCACCAAACTGTACAGATTCTTCAAAGTTCATTTTAAAAGTTTGTTTCATTGTATTAGTATACTATATATTATGCCATCTGTCAACTATATATGGGTCCTCGCAATTATGTGGATTTGGATCTCCATGGAATGCAACTATGCAACATTCTGGCGGAGCATGTGCATCTTTTTCTATTGTAGCAAGTTTCCTATTTCCTCGATAACCTCCAGGAGCATAAGCTCGATCGTTCCTTATTTCCCATTTCCAGCTTCTAATCCAGTCATCTGGCCAGTAGGTTGCTTGACCTTGTGTTTCGTTCCATAAGTAATCTTGATCTCCAAAGTTTTGTCCCATAATGTGGTGCGACTCTCTTCGAAATTTCACCCACAAATGATCTAATGATCCTTTTTCGAATCTAATTAGACTACTGTTATACTTTTCCCAACCAGGCCTCATAGAACGTGTAAAATCTCTTAGTACACAATATTGTTTTGGATAGAATGTAAAAAGTTTATCTATGTTATCACATATAACCATATCCAAATCTATGTATAATATCGTGCCGTCTATAGGTAAATCTTTACTGAAGATATAAGGCTTATACCACCATCCTGCAACCTTGTCCATTCCTCTTGGTAAGTCTATATGTTTTATTTCTCTGTCTAGTCCGACAGCATTTTCTGTCAAGCAATAGAAGTTGAAAGGCAACGTCATATTATTTGTTACCATTTTAAACATTTTGTTAACATATTCAGGACCATACTTGGTTCCGTGTTTGAGAACAAGTATGTTATTCTTTTTTAAGTCTGGATCAATCTTAAGAAGTTTCTGTGCAAGTTTGGCCAACTTATTTTCACGTTTTTGTTTTCTAATTGCACGTATTTCTTCTTTTGTATATAATGATTTGTCTAGTTTAGCCACATACTTAACCCCTAGTTAATTTTCTATAAAGCATTGGTAGATATACTCCTACTGCAACAACTCCCCAAAACAGGCCTAATGCAGTTGTATACACAGGCCAATTACTAAAGTCTAAGTAATATCCAAGAATTATAAATCCTATCCAAGTCCAGTCGGTAAATCCGTGTATACGTTTTACCTTCTTTTCTCCAAATCGATCGTGTAGTTGTTTTCTTTTTTCTGCAAACCAAGGATGAACATGTCGCATGATCACAAAACCTTCGTTTAAAAACATAATAGTAAAACCTACCCAAAACATGATTAATTCTCGTATATTGCCGAGTTAGCACCATGTTCTGCACATTCAACTGAAACACACCAACAGCGATTGTCAGACATTTCTCTTACAAGTTTGTCAGCAAATCTCCAAGCATGTTCGGCAAATTTCTCTGCACCAACACCTTCAAATTCTCTAACCTCGCAAAGATCCTTGTCCTGTAATTCATAGAAATCTTGTTTGTGTGGGTCGTTTACGTCGACACAAGTTTTGTGATCGAATGAGTCTTCTAACCAAGCCTTCAAGGGCTTTAAGCCACCAAAGTCTACTGCCCAGTTTTTGTTGTCTAATTCGTTACAACCAAATGTAAATTTAAATTGTAAGCTATATCCATGTAGCAAGTGACAGTGAGAATGATCAGCATTAGGTTGTCTAAATACTGCACTTAAACCTATGTTATGTCCATAAGTTTTTGTAGAATAATATTTCGGCATAGTAACTCCTTTATTAGTATGATTATATTATAAAACATCTAAATTGTCAAGAAAAACATTAGGGTATTTCCAAGAATCTGGTAAAATCCATTGTCTATTTTGATATACAGTAAATTTATTTAAAGGAAAGTGTTCAAATACCTTACCGATCTGATGTATCCAATAGCTAGGATCAACAGCATGTTTATTAGAGTTATCATAATGGGGAGTGCTTTTGTAAACATTATTAACTGTGCCTGTTGTACTAAAAAGATCAAATCCTACTAACCTAACTTTCTTCGTTAAAGTTGCGGCTAGTAAAACAGCATAAGGCCCACTTCCCCATTGGAATGGTTCGTCTCTTCTTTCTTCCGGCTCATATGGAACTGTAGGAACTACTTCTACATTTTGATTTTCTGAAAACTGATGTATCCAATCTTCTCTTGTATATATTGTGTTAGAAAATTTATTTTCTAGTGCTTCGTGGACCATGCGTCTATCAACACATACCAGATGATCAACATCGTAATCTCTACGGATAGCATTACAACCTATCTTAATAGTATCAATTTTGTTTAAGTCAACTTGAAGACGACTTTCACCATTTCCAATTACAAGCATAGTGTATTTAATTCATAGCAAGTGCTTTTTTTAATGCTCTATCTAATTCCGCATCTGCTTGATGCATTTCTTCTTGTATTGAATTTAGTTTAGGTTTGAGTTTGTTTCTAATATCACCTAAGTCGTTTTGTCTTTGCTCTACTTTTGGAACAGGAGGTTTGGTTATTATTGCGTCCTGGTATCCTACTCTATCCTTGATCATATCGATTCGTGCCTTTATGTTTTCGCACTTAGTTTCAATATCAGATATAAATTGAAATTCGTTACTTAGTATTTCGAGCCGATCTGTCACTCTTCTTTCCCGGTAGTAAATGTTTTTTTAACTCATGTCTAACATCAGATAACTCATCAGCTATCTCTTCGTATCTTCTTAAGTTTTTGTCAAACATCTTCATCAACTCACGTATAGTATCCATAGCCCACCACCACCAACCTATAGCAAAGGCTGACAATAATGTTAATGTAGTACATATTAATACATTTGTCCATGTATCAAGTCCTACAGTTATTACAAGTAGTGACCCCATAAGGTACACTATAGGTAAAATACGGGCCATCCATTGCCACGTAGTTATTTCTTTTTGTTTACTCAACTCTGGATCAGTCCGAACGGTTTCCATTCGCCAGGGGAACCTGGTCTTGTACATATCCAACCAACGTAACCAGTTGGTTTTGGATCGTCGTTCCATATCACGTCTCCTTTTACATACGAACCTGTTGTTGGAGAACTTGATCCTACTTCGAATTTTTTATTTTGAATTCTTACAGGACCTGCTGTTGTAATATCAACATCACTACTAAAGTTTTTTACACCAACTCCTAGCTTACCATCAATAGTCGTTTTGCTATTTAATGATATTTCTCCACTAGCACCTATTTCTATCCTAGCCTTGTCATCAGTGATTATTTCTAAGTTACTGGTTGTCCAAGTGCCTACTTTAAACTTTTTATCAATAGTGTCGTCTATTACAAATTCGTGATCCATACTTTTTAAACTAAGCATAGCATTTGGACTGTCGGTTCCTATGCCTAGTCTTTGGGAATCGCTATCCCAAAATATAAAGTGATCTATATTAACATTGCCTTCTGTATGAAGGTTTTCTACAGTACCTAGTTTTTTTAAACTACTTTCTACTACGGAACTGCCAAGAGAAGTAAGTGTTAATACAGGAAGTCTATCTATCCTATATACCTTCTCTATGTCTAAATCGATATCTTCACTGCTCCATAATCTGTTTGTTTCTTCTTGAAAAACAAATTGCTTTGTATAGTCTTTTCCTGTCCACATTAACCCCTTACCATGTAATGAGTCGTTTTCAGCTTTAAACTCTAATGAAGATGTTCGTTCATTCCTAACATCTGCGGTTACTTCGTCAACTTTTAGTTTAGTTGCATGGACTAATCCGTGTACTGTTAGATCTCCTTGTACTGTTACTGGTTTAGTTAAGATATTAGTTTGTATCTTATCAACGGTTATACCGTCATTGTGAATAGTTAATTTAGTACTTTTTGCTTCGTCTGTAATACCAACTGATTGGAAGTTGGTAATCATTCCGCCGTTAATCTTATTACCGCTTAATTCTCTATCAAGAATCTCAGGACTAGGAGCAGGTGCACTTGCTAATTCATCTACTGCACTAGCAAGTGAATCTAAACCGGATTTTATTGTTTTGATATCGATGTTCATGCAAGTATTTATCAGATTACTTTGAGTAGTATCGTATCTGGATTACACCTGCCGTTTAGTTTTGTATCTGTAGTTTTGATATCATCTAAGAATGTACGTAATTTAACCTTACCAGAATCTTTAAATTGTTTTAATTGTTCTTCTGGCTTACGAAGTGTTTTCTGAATACTTGCTTCTTCATCAAACCCTACTATCGTGGTGCCTTTAACACTTAAACCCGTACCGTCTCTTTGTTGTCCTTGCGGATCTATGTTTCTTGCAATGTATTTGCCTATCTTTCTAGTCTTTCTATTGAAAACCCATAACTCGTTAGCTTTAATAATATCTTCTGGTGTTATACTTGCAACTTTGAATTTTTCATCCGCCTTGCAATATTTTAGTTTTTCGACTAATTTACTTGCACTCTTGGGCTTAGACTTTCTTGGCTTACGATTTGCCTTTGCACTATCAATAACAAAATCTAATGCTTGTTCTAGATTTTCTATAGCAGAAATGTATTTTTTGATATCTGCTTTTGCTAGGTGAGCATATCCTTCTTTCAATTGTTCCCAATCGTCTGCTTCTTTCTCATCCATTTTCTTAAGTTGAGAAGCAGTAGGAATAATTAGTAACTTTTTAAAATCATCTAGCTCACCTTCATAAAATGTCTTCAGCTTTCTTGCATGGGCTTGTGTTACATTCATTTTTTGAAAATGTTTTTTGAAATCAAACCCTTTAGGGTCAAAAGTTTCCTTGTTTATAACAAAGCCTTCTAACCATTCTTCTATTGCATCTGACTGCACATACGCCTGTTCTCTAATTCGTTCCTGTATGCTTAGGGGAGGCACTACTTTTGCTTTTTTTTCAGCAACTTCTTTTCTATCTTTTATTACTTCTGTGCCTGCTTCTATTGCCTGCTTAATTTTTTCTTTCAAAAATAATGTAACAGGTTGAGTGTGACCCATTGTACCTGCAAGTGTTTGCCAGTAGTCATCTTCCTTTTGGTTGAAGTCTGGCATACCATCTAGTAACTGCTTTGCAATTATACCTGCGGTAATGCTTAGACAATGTGTCGGAGCCGCCTTGATTTTTGTTATTTCATCTTTTGAATATCCGTTTTCAGCCATCCACTTGTAAGTGTGTGGGTATAAGTCTGCGGCTTTGTAATTTTGGTAATAAAAATCTCTGCTACGGTCTTTGTGTCGATGAAATTCTTCACCAGTCCACTCTTCCCATCCGTCCCATTTAGGAGCCTGTAGTTTATCTCCACGTTTTATATGAGGAGCGGCACGGCCCTTTTTCTTTTTTGTTGATTTTATAGCCATTTGAAATTCCCTATATTATGTATATATGTTTATGTAGTTCGTTTAACACATTCTATATTATTGAAAGTGGACGTCTTATCCTTACCATTGATAATTACGTTTGGCGGGTTTGCATCTTCAAACTTTTGTTTTGCGATAGTGCATGTAAAATAACTACCCATCTTCATTTCCATTTGCATATCTGGCATTCCTGAAATAGACAATACCAATACTAACCAATACATCTTTTTCCTCGCTTACTGTTTTAGTTACTGGGGTTATGCTTTCTCTCCGTTGTACTCTCGGAAAGTTTTGAACCTTGGAAATCTTAGACTGTAAGTATCTGAGTCTTGTGATTTGGTTCGAGCATCTGCTCTAATTTCGATTAACTGACCAATGAGATTATCACGTTCATTCCAGAACTGATCACGTTGACTGTCAGTGAAACCACTTCCACAGTTAAGGTGATAAGTGTATCCATCGTCTTCTCCTTCTACTATAACGGCACCCAATCTACCTTCATTACGGCCTGTGCCTTCCTCGACCGCAACTACTTTTAATGTTACTTCTATAAATGGTTTTGCTTTTAACCAACTGTGTGTTCTTTTACATTCATATGGTGCATCTGGATCTTTAATCATAACCCCTTCATAACCACCGTCTACAGCCGCTTTATTAAGCTCTACAAAGCGATCTTGTCCTTCTTGGGTATCTAAGTCCACATCTTCCCAATCAAGATATTCAACGTGTTTAAGTGTATCAGCATGATCTTTAGTCCACATCTTAACTGCGGCACTTCTAAATGATTGAGGTCTGTCCCACTTACCTTTTTGGAATTCTGCTAGTGGACACATGTCAAACAAATGTAATACTGCATCTTTTGATTGCTGACCATCTTTCCTATGTACCTGCTTCATTAAGTCTTGAAAGTTAGCACTCATTACTTCACCATCTAGTACAAGATCATATGGTGGAGGATTATCTTTTATCACTTCTTCTATCTCAGCAATGATGTGTCCAAAGTTATGAAACTGTTTTCCGTTTCGTGAAAACATCTCTACCTTGTCGCCACGGATGATTGTTAATACTCTTACGCCATCTAATTTCACTTCTACTTGTTTGTTGCCAACCATTTTCTTTTCGTGGTTAGCTGAATCATGTGCAAGTGGACAAGTAAATACAGGAATTGAATACTGTGGAAACTTTTTAGCAATTTTGTTTACAGTCTTTTCAGACACACCACAACGAAGATCCTTAATTAAGATCCTTCTATAAAATCCATTCCATTGTTCTGTAGTAGCAACACCCATTGCAAGTTCTATTGCGTCACGTGCCGCGTGACCCGTTAGTTCTCTGTTAATAAGTTGATTTGCAAGTGTTTCAAAATTATCCCAAGAAAGACCTTGACCTGTCAAAACATCACTTCTTTCAGGTACTTGTTTCACTCCAAAAGTTACAAGTGGGTCAAGTGCCATACGTAACCCAACGAAAAATTCGTCCAGTCCTTCTTCCATGGCAGATTGAATTACTGATTCTTTTGCTAATCTACTGTTGTCTGCTTCTAATTTTGCAATTATTTCTTGTGGTTGTGTTCTCATAAACTCTTTGCCTTATGTGCCTAAAAATTAATTATACATAAACTATATACTCTTTTTATCAAGAAGTCAACTATTTTGGCTAATATATTCAAATGCTTTATTGGCAAAGGTCGCATGTGCATTTTTACCAGGATGAGCTCCGTCTAATGCAACGTCGTTCCAAGTAAGCTGAATATCATATAACGATGGAGTACATATAGGTATTTGATGTATTTTCTTAAATTCCTTGTTTTCTTCTAAGAATTGCAAAAAACCTTCCTCAATCTTATAACAAAAATAATATGCCTTGATATTTTTCTCTTTAAAAAATAGATATACATAGTTTATGTATGTAATGTAACTTAACCATATATCTGAATCATCTGCAAAATCTGTTATCCATCTTTTATCTAATTTAGTAGGTTTCGGAGTTCTGTTTCCTAGAATCTGTTCTATGTGCCATTTGCCCCACTTGCGAAAAGGTTTGTGAGAATCCCCTTTGCTTATAATACAGCTACGAGGACCTGGAGTCAACATTACAACAATCAAGTCGTCATTTAGGTATTTTGTTGTATGTATTTTATGTAAAACTTCTTTCATACTAGCACCTGGATTGCTTAGATTTAAGCAAGTTCTTCCTAAATTATCAGCTAGTACTTCCGGCCAAGCAAATTTGCTAGGTTTTAATCCTGGAGACTTATTCCCAAGACTATTGTCATAACAATCCTCTAGTCCGTGACCATATGTGTTACTACATCCAAATGCTAAGAGTCTTTTCATATTGATATTTAGTTGGTGGGCGAGGTAGGATTCGAACCTACTCATCTGTACGAGCCGGATTTACAGTCCGGTGCGACTCCCCATCTTC
>MDTE01167157.1_pt1 | contig 10309 bp, 7 predicted proteins | sample 811231 | NCBI WGS metagenome assembly MDTE01 (sample SAMN05326651, study PRJNA326480) | marine metagenome | isolation source: seawater | place: Indian Ocean: Red Sea | collected 2010 | reverse complement strand
AATTTCCCATCAATCCACCTCAGAATAAAGAAGAGTTTTACTACAGAACAATTTTTAAAAATCATTTCTCAAGTGATGCTGCTGCGATGTCTGTACCTTCTGTACCTTCTGTTGCTTGCAGTACCCCAATCGCACTTGAGTGGGACAGATCTTTCAAAAATCTTAATGATCCAAGTGGAAGGGCTATTGCTAATGTTCATAATGAATCTTATTGATTTTCGATTCGAAATTCAATACCTGAGGTTACTATTTTATTCACATTCAATGTTAATAACTTAGTCTCGTTACATATTACATTAATCGAATTTAGACAGCATATTTTCGTAAATTTATTATACTTCACAAAAGAAATAATTTCGTAGTAAATAATGAACGAAACCGTAGAAAATACAAAGTATTCCGCAGATAGCATCCAGGCTTTAGAGGGTATGGAACATGTGAGGAAAAGACCCTCTATGTATATAGGCGATATTGGTTCAAGAGGTTTACATCATCTGGTATACGAAGTAGTTGATAATTCAATAGATGAAGCGCTTGCAGGTCATTGCGATGTAATAAGTGTAATTATCAATGAAGATAATTCTATAACTACAAAAGATAACGGGAGGGGAATACCAGTTGGGATTCACAAAAAAGAAGGCGTTTCTGCATTAGAGGTCGTTATGACAAAGATAGGTGCAGGGGGAAAATTTGATAAAGATTCATATAAAGTATCTGGTGGTTTACACGGTGTTGGAGTTTCCTGTGTAAACGCTCTTTCAGAATATCTTAAAGCTACTATATATAGAGATGGTTCTGTATGGGAACAAGAGTACGAGAGAGGAAAACCTAAATATCAAGTAAAGGAAGTTGGTGAAACAAAGGAGAAAGGTACCGAAGTTACTTTTAGACCAGACCCACAAATCTTTAAGCAAACATTAGAATATGACTATGAAATTCTTTCTAGTAGAATGCGTGAACTATCTTTTTTAAACAAGGGAGTAAAAATTTCTATTGAGGATAAAAGAAATAAAGATCATAATGGAAATTACAAAAAAGAGATTTTCAAATCTAAAGAAGGGTTGAAAGAATTTGTCACATTTTTAGATAAAACAAGGGAATCTATAATTAAAGATGTTATATCTATGCAAGGTGAAAAAAACGGCATTCCAGTTGAAATTGCTATGGTTTATAACTCATCGTTCCTTGAAAATTTGCATTCTTTCGTAAATAATATAAATACACATGAAGGTGGTACACATTTGTCAGGGTTTAGAAGAGGAATGACCGCTACATTAAAAAAATACGCTGAGTCTTCAGGAATGTTAGATAAATTAAAATTTGAAATAAGTGGTGATGATTTTAGGGAAGGTTTGACAGCAATAGTCTCTGTTAAGGTTGCTGAACCTCAATTTGAAGGGCAAACAAAAACTAAATTAGGGAATAGAGATGTAACCTCTGCTGTTTCTCAGTCGGTATCCGAAATGCTAGAATCATATTTGGAAGAAAACCCTAATGACGCGAAGATAATTGTTCAAAAAGTCATTCTTGCAGCTCAAGCCAGGCATGCTGCTAGAAAAGCAAGAGAAATGGTGCAAAGAAAGACAGTCTTAACTGGTGGAGGTCTGCCTGGAAAACTTTCTGATTGCTCAGAACAGGATCCTGCTCAATGTGAAATCTTTCTTGTCGAAGGTGATTCTGCAGGAGGTACAGCTAAACAAGGAAGAGACAGAGAATTTCAAGCTATTCTTCCCTTAAAAGGAAAAATTTTAAATGTTGAAAAATCAATGCAACATAAAGTTTTTGAAAATGAAGAGATTAGAAATATGTATACCGCTCTGGGTGTTACTATTGGAACAGAGGAAGACAGTAAAGCTTTAAATATTGAAAAATTAAGATATCATAAAATTGTAGTTATGTGTGATGCAGATGTCGACGGAAGTCATATCTCCACATTAATACTTACCTTCTTCTTCCGCTATTTAAGAGAATTAATAGATTTAGGATATGTCTATATTGCAACACCTCCTCTTTATTTAGTTAAAAAAGGTAACAAAAAGGAATACGCATGGGATAACGATCAAAGGGACAAAATAATGCTTGACTTTGGGCAAGGTGCATCTGTTCAGAGATATAAAGGTCTTGGAGAAATGAATGCAGAACAATTGTGGGATACTACAATGAACCCTGAATTTAGAACTTTAAGAAAAATAGTAGTAGAGAACTATGAAAGTGCTGATGAGACCTTTTCCACACTTATGGGAGACGACGTACCTCCAAGAAAGGAGTTTATTGAAAATAATGCTATTTATGCTAATATTGATGCTTAATTTATTGTGAAAGTAAGTGTAATTGGAGCTGGTAATGTTGGTGCATCTTGCGCTGAGTATATTGCGATCAGTAAAATAGCAAATGAGGTTGTTTTATTGGATATCAAAGAGGGGTTGTCCGAGGGTAAGGCTTTAGACTTGACTCAGACCTCATCTACTCTTGGTTTTGATACCGTAATTAAAGGAGTAACTAATGATTACAAAAGCACACAAAACAGTGACGTTGTTGTAATAACTTCGGGTATTCCAAGAAAACCTGGAATGACAAGAGAGGAATTAATTGGCATAAATGCAGGTATAGTTAATTCAGTTACCGAAAACATTTTAAAGTTTTCTCCTGACACAATAATAGTAGTAGTGTCAAATCCAATGGATACGATGACTTACCTGGCTCTAAAATCAAACAAATTGGAAAATAATAAGGTGATTGGAATGGGCGGAGCGCTTGATAGTTCAAGATTTAAAACTTATATTTCAAAAGCATTAAATAAACCCCAATCTGATATTCACGCAATGGTCATAGGTGGTCACGGTGATACAACTATGATACCTCTTATTAGATTGGCTTCGTATAATGGTATTCCAATTTCCAATTTATTGTCTAAAGAAAATCAAATGAAAATTGTTTCTTCTACAATGATTGGTGGAGCAACTCTTACCAAGCTTCTTGGAACATCTGCATGGTATGCGCCTGGAGCATCTGTTTCTTACTTGGTAGATAGTATTTTACATAATAAAAAGAAAGTTATCCCATGTTCTGTTTATTTGGATGGCCAATATGGGCTAAGTGATTTATGCATTGGAGTTCCGTGTATTATTGGTAAAAATGGGATAGAAGAAATAATTGAACTGGATTTGAATTTGTCAGAAAAAGATAAGCTTCATGAAAGTGCGAAGGCGGTAGTTAATATGAATATGTCCCTTAAAAATTTTATTTAAAGCGGCTTGAAAAGAATAAATAAAATTTTCTAATTTAAATCATATCTATTTGAGTTTGTGTTTAGAAATTTAAACATTTATATTTGCTGCCGCATTAAACAACATTTTCAAGATGCAAAACAACAGCCTTGTTAAAGTTTTTGGTTTCTTATTTTTGATTGTAAGTATTTACCAACTATCATTCACTTTGATTTCATCCAGTTTAGAAAACAATGCTAAAAACTATGCATTGACTAAAATTAGTGAAGAAGACGAAGATTTTATCTCCAAAAGAGAGAATTTAGAGTCACAATACTTAGATTCAATTGGAAATATTTCCATTTATGGTTTTACATCATATAATGATGCCAAAAGGCGAGAATTAAATCGTGGTTTAGATTTAAAGGGTGGGATTAATGTTATTTTACAAATTTCAGTTAGAGATATTCTTTTGGGTTTATCAAACAATACAAGAAATCCAATATTTAACTTATCTTTAGACGAGGCTGACAAACTTCAAGAACAGTCTGATTTACCCTACGTAGAGTCATTTTTTATTTCTTTTGATAAATTAAAAGGAACTTCTAAATTATCAGACCCCGATATTTTTTCAAATAGAAATTTGAGTGATTTGATCAATTTTAACATGAATGATAATGAAGTAAAACCAATTATCAGGAGAAAGATTGACGAATCAATAACATCTGCGTTTGAAGTTTTGAGAAAAAGAATTGATAAATTTGGTGTAACTCAACCAAATATACAAAGGTTAGGTGAATCAGGTAGGATTCTAGTTGAACTTCCAGGAGCAAAAGATGTAGAAAGAGTAAAAAATTTACTACAAAGTACTGCTCAACTCGAATTTTGGGAAACTTTTAAAAATGATCAATTTTTCAATTTTTTGTCTCAAGCAAACTTATTATTAAGGGACAAAATAAAGGCTGATAAAAGTCAGCTTACCCAAACTCAATTAGACGAATCTGGAATTGACGACTTGCTTTCTGATGTTAAAGAAATTGATTCCTTAAATGCTTCTGAAATTAATCCCATAAACGACTTGATAAAAGGTCTTGGTTTTCAGGGCGGACCTGTCCTGGCTCAAGTATCAAAAAAAGATCAAGACTTATTCAAGTACTATCTTGATTTGCCCGAGGTAAGAAGACTTTTACCCCCAAGCTTGAGATATGTCAAGTTCATTTGGGGTAAAACAAACCCAAGCAATGACCTAGTCGACTTATTTGTAATAAAGTCAAATAGGGATAATCAACCCCCTTTGAGTGGCGGTGTTATAGTTGATGCCGTTCAGACATATAGTCAAATAGGTCAACCTGCGGTATCCATGCAAATGGATTCTAAAGGATCTAGGATATGGGAAAACATAACAGGAAAAGCTTTCAAAGATGCCAGTAGCATTGCGATAGTTTTAGACGACCTTGTTTATTCTGCACCCGGAGTCAGTAATGGTGCAATTTCTGGAGGAAGATCTGAAATTACTGGTTCTTTTTCGTTAAACGAAGCCATTGATCTTGCAAATGTACTTAGGGCTGGAAAATTGCCTGCCTCGGCGGATATTATTCAGTCTGAAATTGTTGGCCCGTCACTTGGAAAGGAGGCAATTCAAAGTGGTTTGTATTCTTTTTTAATCGCCTTAATAATAGTTTTAATTTGGATGATTTTTTATTACGGAAGATCAGGATTATATGCCGATATAGCATTATCGCTAAATATACTTTTGATTTTTGGAATATTAGCTGGCTTGGGTGCAGTGTTAACTTTACCTGGAATAGCCGGTATTGTTCTAACTATAGGAATATCCGTAGATGCTAATGTTTTGATTTTTGAAAGAGTACGAGAGGAATTAAGAAAAGGTAAAGGTGACAGGAAATCTGTCGATGACGGGTTTAGCAATGCTCTCTCCTCAATTTTAGACGCAAATATTACCACGGGGTTAACTGCAATGGTCTTGTTTATTTTTGGAACTGGTCCAATTAAAGGGTTTGCGACGACACTATTGATCGGTATTGCAACATCATTGTTCACAGCAATATTTGTAACGAGATTGTTCATAGATAACAGAATCTCACAAAAGAAAAGAATTAATGTTTCCACTAAACTGACTAAAAATTTACTTTCAAGTTTAAGTTTTCAATTTTTGAAAGGTAGAAAGTTAGCTTATATGATTTCTACAATGTTAATTATAATAAGTTTAGTTTCCCTAGGTTTAAACGGGTTGAATCAAGGAGTTGATTTTGTAGGAGGACGTTCATACATAGTTAGATTTGACAAGGTTGTCAACCCTGGCGAAATTGAAAAATTAATTTCCAACTCATTAGGTAGTGCAGAAGTCAAAACCTTTGGTGAGGCTAACCAACTAAAAATTACTACTAAATACAAGATTTTTGATGAAGGTACAGAAATTGATAATGAGATTTACCAAAAACTTTTTTCATCTTTATTAACCTTCTTCCCTGATGACTTTACAATTGATCAATTCATTAATGGGTCAGAAACAAAGAAAATTGGTATAATGTCATCAATAAAAGTTGGACCAACCATTGCTGATGACATTAAAAAAAACTCATACTTAGCTGTGATAGGCTCGTTGGTAATAGTATTTATATATATTCTATTAAGATTTAGAAAATGGCAATTTTCTGCAGGAGCTGTAGCAGCTGTTTTTCACGATGTACTAATTGTTTGCGGTATTTTTTCACTCACCTACAATATAATGCCATTTAATATGGAAATAAATCAAGCATTTATTGCTGCAGTTTTAACTGTCATTGGATATTCCTTAAATGACACAGTAGTCGTTTTTGACAGAATAAGAGAGTATACAACATCTAATCAAAATGAAAAATTATTTCACTCTGTAAATTTGGCTCTTAATTCAACGTTAAGTAGAACATTAAATACTTCCCTAACAACATTGTTAGTTTTACTTGCTATTTTTTTATTTGGAGGTGAATCAATTCGTGGTTTTATGTTTGCACTGATAGTAGGTGTAATTATTGGAACATATTCATCAGTATTTATTGCTACTCCGGTGATGTTTGACACACAAAAAAAGGAAATTAATAAAAGTTAATTTTTTGATATCTTCATTGATCTAATCAAAACTACTATTCCTGAAAAAATTAAAGGGATACTTAGCCACTGACCAGTAGAAAATAGAGGTAAAATAGTTTCGAAACCACCCTGACTTTCTTTTACAAACTCAATCAAAAACCTTATGCTAAATAATATGAACATAAAAAAACCAAGTAAAAACCCATTCTTATATTTAAGGTCGCTTTTATAAATTTGAGTCAAAATAAAAAAAAGGATAAAATAACAGATAGCTTCATAAAGCTGTGCTGGATGGCGAGGAAGAGACTCCCCACGGTTGACGAACACAACTCCGAAATTATTTCCTGTATATTCGCCCACGATTTCTGAATTAAAAAAATTCCCTATTCTAACAAAACCTGCACCCAAAGTAGTTGGAATAATTAATCTATCAAGGATCCAAACTAGAGTTTTTTCTTTATATTTTTTTTGATAAATTAAAATTCCAGTTAAAATTCCTACTGCTGCACCGTGACTTGCCAGTCCTCTAAAACCAGTAAAAGAATATCCATTTGAAGTTTTTTCTATTGGTAAAAAAATCTCTAATAAGTGATTCTGGTAATATGCCCAATCATAAAAAAACACATGACCTAGTCGGGCTCCAATTAAGGTTGAAAGGACAATATAAAAGAGCATCGTTTCTAATCTTTCTGTAGGAACTTTTTCTTTTACGTACATTTTCTTCATTATTTTAAATCCAAAAAGAAAAGCAATTATAAACATCAAACTATAATAATGAATACCAAAATTTCCAATTGAAAAAATTGTTGAACTAGGCTCCCAAATAATTTTATTAAACATTATCATCAGTTTTAATTTAAATGTATTAAAAACTTTTATTTATGGAATTGGATCGTAACCTCCGTTATTCCATGGATTACATTTTAATATTCTTTTTATTGTTAGAAAAGAGCCTTTGAAGGCTCCATATTTGTTAATAGCCTGAATTCCATATTTTGAGCATGAAGGCGAAAACTTACAACTAGACGGAAAAAGCGGTGAGATTACCATCTGGTATATTTTTATAATTTTCGTAAATAAAAATTTAAATAAGTTTGAAATTAAAGATTTAATAATCATATGTTGTTTCATCCTCACTGTCATTTAAAGTAATTCCTATTTTATTTAATTCATCTCTAATTCTATCTGAAGTATCAAAATCTCTGTCTGACCTAGACTTATTTCGAATTTTAATTATAATATCCAATGTTTTTCCAAGTAATTCGTCAGATAAAGTGTTTTTTCCATTTCCAAGAAAATTAAGTCCGAGTACTTCAGAGTAAAAAATTGATATTTTATTCAAAAGAAGATTTTGATCTTCTTTTGAGATTTTTTCCTTGCCCATTAGTACAGAATTAGAGTAATGTATAGCATTAAAAAGCTCAGCAATTAATAGAGGAGTATTAAAATCATCATTCATTGCTTTGTAACAATTCATCTCCCATTTTCTAAAATTAAACCCTGATGTTGATTTTGAGGTTTTTAGATTGGAAATATTTTTTACACCAATTTCAAGTTTTTTAAGACCTTTTTCTGATGCCATTAAAGCCTCTTCGCTAAGGTCAAGTATGCTTCTATAGTTTGCTTGAAGGAAGAAAAAACGAACAACATTTGGGGAATACGGTTTTGAAAAAAGGTTATTGTCACCATTAAATAATTCTCCTGGTAGGATACTATTCCCAGTCGATTTTGACATCTTTTTCCCATTTAATGTTAGCATGTTTGCATGAAACCAGTACTTGATTTTTGAATCTTTATTAAGAGCTTCCGATTGAGCTATTTCACAGTCATGATGAGGAAATTTCAAATCGATACCACCGCCATGTATATCAAACATATTTCCTAAATACTTCATGCTCATAGCACTACATTCCGTATGCCAACCAGGAAAACCCTCTCCCCAAGGAGAATTCCATTTCATTATATGTTTCGAATCAGCTTTTTTCCACAGTGCAAAATCCTGTGGATTTAATTTATCGGTTTGACCATCTAGTGTTCTAGAATTATGTACTAAATCCTCCAGGTTTCTTCTACTTAATTTTCCATAATTAGAAATTTTATTAAATTTTAATACGTCAAAATATACAGATCCATTTCGAACATATCCAAACCCATTTTTAATAATTTTTTCAATCAATTGAATTTGTTCCAAAATATGACCAGTTGCAGTGGGTTCTATGTTTGGTGGAATTGTGTTTAGTTTTCTTAAGTTGTCGTGAAAGTCTAGAGTATATTTTTGTACCACCTCCATTGGTTCTATATTCTCTTTTTGTGCTTTTTTAATTATTGGGTCATCTCCATCATCAGAGTCATTTTCCAAATGTCCAACATCTGTTATGTTTCTTACGTATTTAACCCTATATCCCAAGTGTAAAAGGTACCTATAAATTATATCAAATGAAATAAAAGTTCTACAGTTACCCAAATGGACATTACTATATACCGTTGGACCGCACACGTACATGCTTACTAAATCTTTGTGGTAAGTGGTAAACTTTTCTTTTTTTCCAGTCAAAGAATTGAATACGAACAAATTATGCATTAAAACTCTGTTTCAATTTTAATGTAATCTAAAAATTCTTTTTTGCTAGCTTCATTTTTAAAAGCACCTCCGAACTCAGATGTTATGGTACTTGAATTTGGATCACTTACACCTCTTGAATTAACACAAATATGTTTTGCGTCAATTACGCATGCGACGTCTTTTGTTTTTAAAACGTTTTGCATTTCTTGAACGATTTGCAGGGTTAATCTTTCTTGGACTTGAGGTCTTTGAGCATAGTATTGAACTATTCTATTCATTTTTGATAAACCAACTACAGTTCCATTTGATATATACGCCACATGTGCTTTACCTATTATGGGGAGCATGTGGTGTTCGCAGGTTGAAAAAAGAGTAATATTTTTCTCTACCAGCATTTCCCCATATTTATACTTGTTTTCAAAAGTTGAGGCTTTGGGTTTGTTTTTTGGGTTTAACCCACTGAAAATTTCATTGACATACATCTCGGCAACTCTTTTGGGAGTACCTTTTATACTGTCATCGTTCAAATCCAATCCCAAAGCTTGAATTATGTCAGTTACTTTGGATTTGATAATCTCAATTTTTTGTTTATCGGATAAATCAAATGCATCTTTTCTTAAAGGAGTATTTAAATTAGAACTAAAATGGTCATATTGACTTAGGTCTTCTTCAGAAAAAATTTTTTTCTCGACTTTCATTTCTTTTTAATTCACTGCAAATATACTTAAATCATAATTAAAAATATAGGTCAACTAATTCTTAAAGTTTTAGTCTATAAGTAATAACATAGTTATTTCTCGATGTAGAAAGCCCAATAGGATCTAATAGCCCCTCGTTAAAAATTGGTCTCAAATTATTGTACTGTGTATTCTGATAAGAGAAGTCTATAATTCCATATATGAATGTATAACCAATCCCGAAACTTAAATTGGACATACTATTATCATGTAATTTTGAGGAGCTACTTTCAGTTAGATATCCAGCCCTAAGACTTAATTGAGGATTTATTCTAAATTCTCCCCCAATCTGAAAAATATTATTACTTCTTAATTTGGATCTAATTTCATTATTAAGACTTGTCTCTAGGTAATTATTTCCACCAGGTCTATATCTTATCCCAGAATAATTTTTTCTAGTAAAATCAAAACTTAATAAACCCTTTGAATTCAAAATATAAGCGAAACTTCCCCTTACAGAACCAGCTGTGTTGAGTTTGTGTTCAGGAAAAAATATTTCAGTTTCAGGGTCTAAAATCAACTCATCGTTGTTTGGATTATCATCTAAATCGGTAATCAAAAACTGGCTTAAACTTTCATTTATAGAATAATAGGTTGGACTATTTATCACAAGACCTAATCTAATTTTATTGTTTATTTTATATATACTCCCAATTTGAAAAGAACCTCCTTCTCCAAAACTCTTTAGATAGTTGTTAAATCTTAGTGCCTTT
>MDTE01102748.1_pt1 | contig 10309 bp, 3 predicted proteins | sample 811231 | NCBI WGS metagenome assembly MDTE01 (sample SAMN05326651, study PRJNA326480) | marine metagenome | isolation source: seawater | place: Indian Ocean: Red Sea | collected 2010 | reverse complement strand
TGGACGGCATCTTGTTCGCGGCGGCGCCGTTGATGGGCAGCATCTGTTCGAGCGCCGCGGCGAGCGAGCCCTCTTCGGGCTGGCTCGGCCTCTCGCGGGGATCCACCGCCAACGACCCCGTCGCGACGAGGCCGTGAACGGCGTTGAGACCGAGCGGCGACGGCGGCCGGGGAGCGGAGACGACGGCGGCGTTGAGCTGCGCGCGCCTGGACGGCGAGTCCGCCGCCGCGGGCGGTAACGGCGGCGTGCCGGCTCGCGCAATCGTCGCCCCCGGCGGTGTCTCCGACGACTCCGGGCCGAGATCCTCGCCGTCTACTACGTCCCCATCGGTCTCGTCTACGTCGACGGCGAGACCGATCGCGTCCGTCACGGACGCCTCAATCGCCGCGTGCGTCGCCAGCCGTGTCTCGCTGTCGACGGCCGCGATGGACTCCGCCTCTGCCGCGGCTCTCTTCAACCTCGCGATCGAATCCTCCAGGACGGCGGCGCGTTGGGCGCCCGCGGCAGCCTCCGCTCGGGCGCCCGCGACTTCCAGGCGCAGGGCCTCAACCTCTGCGCGGAGTGACTCGGCCTCTTCCTCGAGCGCGGCCATGTCCGCGGTGAGATCGACGGTGTTGTTGTTGTTAGTGGTGTTGACGCCTGCGTCGTCAGTCGCGTCGTCGGCGGCCGCGTGCGACGCGCGGGGCGGCGGCGGGGTGGGCGCAATCGCCACCGCGTCGGCATCGCTCACGACGACCGCGAGGCGCGGCGGCCTCGACATCGACGCCTCCATCGGCGTCCCGCCGCCCGTCGCCGCGAGGAGGTCGAGTCGCTGCGGGTGAATCGCCGACAACGCCGCCGCCGCGTCCTCCGAGGGCGTCGGCGACGGCATCATCGTTCGCGACGACGCCGGCGTCTCGAGGTCGAACGAAGACGCCGTCGTCGAACGAGCCCCTATCTCTTTCTTCGCGGTGGACGCCTGTGAACCGAGGAATATGAGTTCCTTGACGTCAGCCTCGAGCGCTGCGACGTCAGACGCGAGTTTCTCCTCGGCGGCAGCCTTGGCTTCCAGCGCCGCCGTCAGAGCCTCGCGAAGCTCTCGCACCCTGTCGCTCGAGTCGATCTGCGACTCCAGCTTGGCGGTCAGCGTCTCGGCGCCCTGCGCGGAGGCTAGCGCCGCCGCCGCCGCCGCCGCCGCCGCCGCCTTGGCGTGCTTTAACCGCGCGTCGGCTTCCGAGAGCTCCGCTTGCTTCGCGGAGAGCTCGGCGACGGCGCCGGCTCTGGACTTTTCGGCAGCCTTGGCCGATTTTTTCAAGACGGCGCACTGCTGCTCGAGCTCCTTCGCGCGTCTCGAGTTCTTCGCGCGATCCACCTGCGACTCCCGGAGCTTGGACTCCGCCTCGGCGACCCTCTGCTCGAGGTCTCTCAGCTTGGCAGTCGATTCCTTCGCGGTGGACTTGTGCCGATCCACCGAGAGCTTCAGCTCGCGCCTGAGCCGCTCTTGCTTCTTGACGATGGCGTCCAGCTCAGCCGCCGCCTTGTCCGCCACGTCCCGCGCGTCCACCGCCTTCTTCTTCTCCTTTCGCAGGTCGTCGTGCATCGCCAGGCGCGTCTCGTTGAACGCAACCTCCAGCTCGTAGTACTTTTTCTTTCCTCGCTCAAACGCGTCGGCGAAGGATTTTCGCTCCCGAACCGCCGAGTTTCTCTCCCGAAGAGCCTTGAGCCGCGCGCCCCTCGCGCCGACGCATCGCTGGGCGAGCATCGGAACCCTCGCGCGGAGCGCCAGGTTCTCGCGCCGGAGCGCGTCGACGCGGCGAAACACCGGTTCCGCCACCGAGACGCCCACGTCGACGAAGGCTCGAAGCGCGGCGAGGTCTGAGTAGAGCTCGTCCACTCTCCGTTCAGCCTCCATCGCCGCGCGCTGGTACTGCGCCGCGGACGTCTCCGACTCGATGAGCGCGCCGGCGAGCCGCTCCGACTCCTCCGCGAGTTGCGCGAGCTGCCCGTCCGCCTCGGCGGCCGCCGCCTCGGCTTCCGCGGCTGCTGTCGCCGCCTCCTCGGCTCGCGCCGCCCCCGCGTCAGCCTCGGCGGCGGCGGAAAGGGCGCGTTCCTCCGCGGCGTCGAGGCGCGATTGGAGTTCCGACGCGCGTTCGTCCGCCGCCGCGAGCTTTCCCGCGGCGTCCGTCGCGACGATCGCCCGTTCCTTCGTCTCCGCATCCTCCGCGGAGCGCCTGAGTTCCTTCGCCTCCGTCGCCAGGCGAGCCGCGTCAGCCTTGGCGGCGGCGGCGGCTTCGCCAAACTCCGCCGCGCGCTTCTCAGCCGACGCCAGCTCACTCCTCAGCGATGCCAGCTCGGCATCGGACGCGTTCGCGGCGGCGTCGGCGTTCGCGGCGGCTTCCCGCGCGGCCGCCAGCTGCGTCGCCGCCGCCGTCCGCTCGTACACCACCGCGTGAACCCTCGCGGAGAGTTGCTTCGCCGCCCACGTCCCGCGAGCCTCCGCGGCGAGCGCGATTTCGTCCGCGGCGAGCGCGCGCGGGTTCGAGCCGTCGACCTCGCCGTTCCCGTCCGGATCTCCCTCCGGCCGGGGCATCGCCGGCGCGTCCTCCGCCGCGTTCGACGTGACGTCCGCGAGCCCGTGGTCCAGCGTTTTCCCCGTGGGCGGCGCCAGCCGCGCGGGCGCGAGGGATTCGAAATCCGGCACCGGGGGAGGGTCGTTCGCGTCCGCTCGCGTCTCCGGGGCGTACGCTCCCGCGACGGCGCTGTCCAGCGCCGCGAGCACCGCCGCGAACGCCCCGCGGAACTCGCCCTCCCTTCTCTTCGCCGACGCCACCTCGGCGTTGACCTTCTCGGCGCCGTCGTAGAGAAAGTGGACCAGGTCCTGGGTCTCCTCGGCGTACGCGGCGAAGTATTCGCCCGCCGCGTCGACGGCGTCGTCCGTCGCGCTCTCCGCCAAAAGCCGCGCGGTCGCGAGCTCGTCCTCGAGGGACTCGACGCGTTTAGCGGCGTCCGCCAGAGCGTCTTTGTTCGCCTTGGCCTCCTCCCGAGCGGCGGCGTATTTTTCGCCAATCGCGAGCAGCTCCTCGTTGAGCTTCGCGACGGTGTCCTCGTCGTCGGCGCGAGTGCCGAGCGCGTCCGCCACCGCCGCTCGCAGCTCGCGGATGCGCTCGGCTTTGACCTCCACGTCGGCGTCGGCCGAGTCCGCGCGGATCTTGTACGTCGCCGCCGCCGTCTCCGCGTCTTCGGCTCGGCGCAACGCGAGTTCGCATTCGTCCCTCGCCGCGTTCGCGTCCCCCTCCGCCGACGCCGCCTTCGTCTCCGCCGCCGCGAGCGTCGTCTTCAGATCCGCCACCTGCGTCTTGAGCGAGGTGACGATGGCGGTGAGCTCCTCCGCGGACGAGACGGCGGCGGCAGCTGCGGCTTCCTTGGCGACGATTTCGTCGGTGGCGCGAGCCGCCGCCGCCGCCGCGTGAGCCTCACGCCGACGCGCCGCGTCGAGCGCCGCCGTCGCCTGCGCAGCCTCCGCCTCCGCCTCGGCCTGCGCCTCCCGCGCGGCGCTCGCCAGCAGCTCAGCCTTGGCCGCGCGCGCCTCCGCTCGCGCCGTCTGCGCCTCCGCTCGCTCGACGCTGGATTCGGCGTTTTCCCTCGCCGCCTTCGCCGCGGACTCGGCCCTGTCGCGCGCCTCCATCGCCGCCGACGCGAGATCGTCCGCGTCTTTCGCCGATTTCTGCGCCGATTCGTTCGCTTCCGCGAGCGACGCCAGCTCCTTCGCGAGTCGTTCGCATTCCTTTGTCGATTTCACGTACGCGTCGCGTAAAGCTTCGGCGCCGTTTTCAAACTCCGTCGCGGCGTCGCATCTGCGCCTTAAATCGTCCGACCGCTCGCGCGTCTCGCACAATCGCTCGGCGAGTACGTCGGCGGCGCGCTCGACGTCGGCGGCGAGCTTCGTCGCCTGCGCCGCGAGCATCGGCGTGGCTTCGAGCCTCGCCTTGGCGGCTTTGTCAAGGTCCAAGCCGCCGCCCGGGCCTTCGTCTCCTCTGTCTCCGTCTTCGCCGGCGAAAGCCCGGAACGATTCGTCGTGCTCGGCGGCGAAACCCGGTCCGGTCTCGGACGTGGCGTTGCGAAGCGTCGCCCTCGCCCTGCGAAGCGCGCTCGCCACGGGGCCCTCGACCCCGGCGCACGCCGTGTCCAGTCGGCGCCGCAGGTCTTCGATTTGCGCCTCCTGGTCCGCGATCATCGCCTCGCGAGCGTCCTGCGCCGAGAGCCGAGCCTTGAGCACCGCGACCTGCGACGTGAGTTGATCCAGCTGGTCCCCCGCGTCCGCGACGAACGTTCGGTGCGTCTCCTTGAGCTCCGCCAGAGCGCGATCCGCCGCCGCCCTTCGCGCCTCGGCGTCTTCCAAATCTCGCAGGCTCGCCTCCCGCGCATCCTTCGCCGCGGCGACATCCGCGGACATGGCGCCCGCGGCGTCCTCGGCGGCGGCAGCCTGCTGCGCGAGGAGATCGCGGAGCCTGGCGAGCTCGCGGTCGTCCTCTTCGAGCCTCGCCGCCGCGTCCGCAACCTTCTTACGCAGCCGAGCCGTCTCGGTCGACGCCCGGCGCGAGTCGCTCAACGCGGAATCCCTCGCGGCGTGCGCGGCGTCCGCCGCGACGCTCGCGCGCATGGCGCGCTCCACCGCGTCGTCGCGCTCCGTTTTGAGCGTTTCGACGGCGCGCTCCATCTTCTCCATCGCGGCGCGCGCCTCCCGCTCGCGGCGGCGGGTCACCTCCAGATCGAGCGCCAAGCCCGCGTCGGTGGAAGACGGGACGACACGGGAGCGTTCCTCGTCCCGAGTGCCGCACAGCTGTGTTCCGTCTCCGTTCGGGCCCGGGGTGGCCCACGCGGGGTGCTTCGACGCGGGCGTCTCGTCGCCCCCTGCGGCGCACAGCTGTGCGTCGCCCCCGGCGGCGCAGCCGTCCTCGTCGTCGAGCCTGCGCTGCCTCGCGAGCTGCTTCGACGCGGATGCGCGGTGGTGGCGGTGTCGGTCGCCGCCGTCACCGGTGCCGACGATGGCGGGTTGCACGTTGGCCAGGTCGTCGTGCACGGGGGGCTCCGCGACCTGCGTGATGGGCGAGAGGGTGTCGGGGAGGTTGTGATGAAGCGGCTCGCCGCCGCCGCGCCCGCCGGCGCTCTTGGCGGGCGTGGGATCACCGACGGAGGAGAGGAGGTGCCGGGAGGACATCACGTCGTCCGCGGCGGTGGTATCCTCCGGAAGCTCCGACGCGTCCCCGACCGCGAACGAGGGCGAATCGCGCGACGACGAGGGTTCGAACTTTCGAAACGCGGACGGTCGCCCGTTCGCAGCCTCCATCGACGCGGCGACGCTGTCGACGCTCGCCCACGTCTGGATGGCGCGCCACTTCTCCACGTCAACCTCCTGCGACGATTTCGCGGATCGCCTGCCGGAGCGCGATCGCCGAACGCCGCCGTCTTCCGCCGATACCTGCTTCGCGGGGCTGGCGTTCACCGCGGATGTCTCCGAGGCTCTGTTTTCGTCCGCGTTCTCCTTCTCGTTCGCGGCGCCTCCCCCTCCCTTCGCCGCGCGGTCGATGTACTCCATCGCGGCGTCGATCGCGCGGAGTTTATCGTGGCCGAGCTGCCTGGCGCGCGCGATGGGATGCGGCGGCGAGGACTCCGGTGCTCGAGCCTCCTCGGGCGCGTCGTGCGTCGACGGTTCCTCGTGCAGCATCGACCTGAGCTGGCGCTCGGCGCGCGCTCTGACGCGCGCGCCGTCGCTCACCTCCGTGATGTGCGACTCGTCCAGCATCGCGAAACGCGCGCGCGGGAACCCTCCGAAGCCGAGGATGCTCGCAGGCGACGCCCGACGGTACGGACCGCACTGTGCGCGCGCCGTCGCTCGTCAACGCCGAGGAACGTGATTGTTACTGGCGCCCTCCAACGGAATTCAAATTTCCGAGTGAGATCATGCGGAATATCGGGGTTCTCAGAGGGCAAATAGGCAGCCCGAATAGATAATTACAACAACAAATAGGTAAAATTATCATAGGAAAATGCAACAGGGGAATGCACCAAGTCGCAATCCGGAAGGGTGCAGGCTCTCGCGCGATCATCCTCGACGACGCAAATAACATCACGTCGCTCGGCACACTTCATCTGGCACCCCACCCACCCCGCACGATGGGTAACGCCCAGGTGGCAAAGGCCGAGCTCCCCGACGACTCTGACGATGCACGCGCGGGCGCCACCACCCCTGGCGGCGGCCTCAAGTCGCGCGCGTCCCCCAACGGCGGCGTGCTCTTCAAGTTCGACGTGCCGTCCGAAAAGTACGAAGTCGCCGCGCCAAACGTCACTCCCGAGCTGACGGACGACGGCGACGACGAGGCTCCTCGCTGGATCCTCGAGGTGAGCGAACGCTCGAGGGATTTGAATATCCGATTTTTGGCGCCTTTGAACCCCGCGCGCGAGCGTCGTAGCTCGCGGGGCGACGCGAACGCTCCAGATCCTCCGTCCCCCTTCTCAGATCCTGACATCTTGGCACCCCCCTTCCTACACAGGTTGGCGACGTGTCGTGCCCGGTATCCGACCAGTGCCGCCTAGTCTCCAACCACCAGGCCATCAGGATCGACTTCTTCGCCCCCGGCTCTGGAGTCTACGCTGTACGCTTCCACTCCAAGGAGGGCTTCGCCGCGTTCACCGATGCCTACCGCGACGCGCTCTTTGAGAACACGCATCGAATGCGAGCCTCGGACGAGAACAAGGAGAAGGTGTACGGCGTCGGCATGTCCGCCTGGGCGCAGGGTACGGACCACCCAGACGCGGTGTGGGACCCGACCGACGAGCGACCGCCGGGGGACGCCGCCGACGCCGACGCGATGGAGGAGGACGACTACGAGGACGAATCAAAGGGGCATCACACCGCCTCCGGAGAGGACGTCCTCGACATGAAGATGGGAGCCCTCGATAACTCGTTCCTCGTCCGCGGCAACGCGGTGGACGTCTTCAGGAACCAGGCCGGCGGGGCGCTTCGCGACGCGAACGTCCGCGTGTCGCTCAAGGATTCCGACGGGGCGTTCATCACGCCGACCAAGGGCATCTTGGCCGACGCGGAGCAGTCCATGCTGCTGCTCTCGCCGGAGACGGGCCGCCGGGATAAGATCTACCAGATGGACCTAGAGCGCGAGTGCGTGGTGAGCGCGTGGGGGTGCAACAAGGACGGGGTGGACGTCCCGATGTCGGACATCGTCACCGACAGCAAGTCAAGCCAGATGGAGGCTGGCCGCGGTACCTTCCTCGGGCTAGACGATAACCGCCTCGTGCGATGGGACATGCGAATGGAGGGTGGAATCGCTCAGACGCTCGCGTCGCCCACGCTGGGGTACGCCGACGGGCACGATTTCGCGCGCGGGACCAAGTTTCGGTGCATGGCGACCACCGGCGACGGGTGCATCGCGGTGGGCTCCGAGGATGGGAAGATTCGACTGTACTCGGACAAGTCCATGCGACAGGCCAAGACGTCCTTCCCGGGACTCGGCGCGCCCATCACCGCCATAGACGTCACGCACGACGGCAAGTGGATTCTCGCCACGACGGACACGTGCCTCGTGCTCCTCCACACGTGCGTCAGGGATGCAAAGTCAGGCGACCTCACGACCGGCTTTAAGACCAGAGCGGGCGAGCGCATCCCCGCGCCTCGGTTGCTCAAGCTCAAGCCGGAGGACGCCGCCAAGGCTAAGGGCGCGCCGCTGGTCAAGGGCAAGTTCACGTGGGTCACGGAGCAGGGTAAACAGGAGCGCTGGATCGTCGCGTCGTGCGGTACCTACTCCATCCTGTTCAACTTCAGGCGCGTCAAAGCCGCCACGGCGCCCGAGCGCAGGCTGTTGGAGTTTACCGACTACAACGTCGTGGCGAAGGACGCGCAGATTGCCGAGTCCACGTTCGTTCACGAGAAGTTCACCGGCAACGACACGCACCTGGTGATTGCCACGACTAAGGGCGACGTGTTCTGCGCCGGCGGATAGGGTCGGCGGACCGCGAGGAGAGGAGTGTAAGTCTTAGCACGACGCTGGCAGGAATTTTTGTTCGCTTGTTACGTGACGTAGAGTTCGGCCCGTTTGAGAAGAGGGCCTCATCACACGGGGGGTTGCGCCCACGTGGATTCCTCGTCGCGCCGTTGCGGCGGCTGAGGAAGACGCATGGGGGCGTGCTGCTCCTGCTGTCGCCGGAAGACGATTGAGGAGGACGAAGACGAGGACGACCTCGCGGCGACGACGGCGACCGCGGCGAAAGATGCGGATGCGAAGGACGTCAAGGTTGACATCGACGCGGCGATATCGTCCCTGGACGCGGGCACCGTGGAGATCGTGGTGGCGCGGCTTCGCACGGTGGACGCGCGCGCCAAAGCTTTCGAGGAGCGCGACCTACCGCTGGTCCTGACGCTCTACTACCGGAGGATGTCCCCTCACGCGGTGGAGGGCGGGCGCGGTGCCGACGGCACGTGGGTCATCGTCGACAAGAAGGAGTGCCTACCGAACCGTCACGAGAAGGGGGCGATGGTCGTCAACTTCCGCGAACGCGCGCTTCGCGAGCTCAGCAGGCACAAGGCGCCGGTGTTCAAGCTCCCCGCCGCGTTCGATCTGAACTGCCCGATGCAGCTGGTGTGCAGAGACCCGGGCGGCGCGCTCGACTCGGACGAGGATTCCGACGACGACGCAAACGGATCGAGCTTCTCGGGCGGTACGCCCTCGAGGCCCACCACGCCCGCGGGAACCTCCGTGACCCGCGGGTCCACGCCGTTCAAGGACGGCGTGAACAGGCCGGTGGCGCGCAGGGAACGCGGCGGGAGGAGCGCGCCGAGGACCGTCGGCGAGCTCAAGTTCACGATGCGCGACCTCGTGCGGCGTAATAACCGCGAGTTGAAGACGGAGCTGACGATGACGGATCGCGCCGGTCGCTTCGGGGACGTCGGCGTCAAGACCGCGGACGTCACGCTGAAGCTGACGCCGAAGGAGATGACCAGGGGGTGGACCAAGCAGACCAAACCCCGCACGCCCAAGGAGCTCCTGTCGTTTGAGACGCTTCTGGAACAGCTCAAGGCGGATGCGAAGAAGAAATTGGAGGAGCAAGGGTTGGCCGGGACGAACACGAGCTGGGATAAGGAGAAGCAGGAGAAGGAGGCCGCCTTGGCGCGCGGCGAGGACGGTCGGATGCACCGGGGCTTGGCGGGAGCCAAGCGGACGAGGTACAACGGCGCGCAGAGGCACGGAACGCTCACGCGGCGCGAGAATCAATACGCGGCGCAATAAGTTACCTTCGTACCAGGAAGGCACCTTCGCAAATGTAGTCAATCCTCTCTTCGTAGACAAAGTCGTCATCCGGTGGATCTGTACGGGGACGTCCCGCGCGTCGGTTCCTCCGCCTCCACGTCGGGCGGCTCCGGCGAGGGATCCCGTACCCCGTGCGTCACCTTATCCCCAGCCTCGTCCCCGCGCGTCTCGTCGTAGAGCCCCTGGAAGTGCTCGCCGTGGAAGTGCGTCCGCGAATGCGAACGCGTCGGGGACTCCGTCGTCGTCGTCGTCGCTCGCGGCGACGCCGGGTGCACCGGCGGCTTCGGCCTGAGCCCCCTCGGCGTCTGCTGCCGCCGCATCACCTCGCGCATCATCTCCCGCAGCTCCCCGATCTCCTCCCGAAGCTGCTCGTTCGCGTCCAGAGCGACGCGTTCGTCCATCGCCGCCGCCTCCTCGGCGAGTTGGCGCTCCGATTGAAGCGTCTCGAGCTCGGCGGTTCGACGTTTTCGCTCGGCTCGCCACGCGCTCCTCGCGCCGCCGCCGTCCCCGTTCCCGTTCGTCTTCAGAGACGTCGTGTCATCCCACGCGGCTCGGGGCTGGTCGGCTGGCGCGCCCGCGAACGGCGCGCGGGGCGCTCGGTGCTTAAACGAGGGCGCGCGCGTCGTCTCGTCGCCCCGTCGCGTCTCGGGGAGGTTGCCGAATCGCGGCGCGCACGAGCCGCCCGTCATGAGCTGCGCGTGGTACCCCATCACGAGCCTGTTGGCGACTCCCAGCTCCGACCGGAGGCGCCTGACCGTCTCCCGAAGCTTACCGTTTTCCGCGGTGAGCTTCTCCCTCTCCTCGTCCGTCATCGGCGGCGGCGGCGGCGGCGGTCGCATCGAGTTCGCGACGGCCATCGCGGCGGCGACGGCCGCCGCGATCGATTCCTTGTTCACGATCGGCGCGTCCTCGTGGTCGTCATCGTACCCGTCCCGGTCGACGTTCTCGAGGTCCTCCATCCCGTCCCGCACGTTAAAGTCCCCGACGCCCGCGTCCGCGTTCGGATTCGT
>MDTE01075934.1_pt1 | contig 10310 bp, 10 predicted proteins | sample 811231 | NCBI WGS metagenome assembly MDTE01 (sample SAMN05326651, study PRJNA326480) | marine metagenome | isolation source: seawater | place: Indian Ocean: Red Sea | collected 2010 | reverse complement strand
TCGACTTTTAAATTATTCTTCTCCCCAAATTCATTTAGTATAAGTCCTAATTTAATTCTTTTTTTTGCAATTTTTTCACTTTCTTTTTTATTTTTTTCAACATCTTCTTTTTGTAAACCTTGTGATATTATTTCCATTTCTTGCTTAACTAAATTTTCTGGTAAATCAACTTGGTGTAATTTTTCTATTTGTTTTAATATGCTTTCTTTAGATAATGCTTCTAAGCTCATTTTATATTGATTTTCCATTTGTGTTGTTACTAATTGTTTCAAGTCATTTAAATTTTTAGCTCCTAAATTTTTTGCAAATTCATCGTCGACTTTTACAGGCTGATTTCTTTTTACATTTAAAATTTTACATTTGAAGAGCGCTTCTTTTTTTGCAAATTCTTTCTTAGGATAGTTTTCAGGTAATTGTACCTTAATTTCCTTCTCTTGTTTTTTTTTAACTCCAAGTAATTGTTTATCAAAACCTTTAATGAATAAGTCTTTACCAAGTATTATTTGTGTATTTTTTCCTTGGTTGCCTTCAAAGTTTTTATTTTCAATGGTGGCAACATAATCAAATACAACTAAATCTCCATTTCCGGCAATTTCATTTTCATTTTTATCTTTAAAATTATTTTGATTTTTTGCTATCTCATCTAATCTTTTCTTTTTTTCTTCTTCTGTAATTTTAATTTCATAATCTGTAAATTTGATCCCATCAAACGATTGTAGTTTTATAGAGGGTAACTCATCAATCTCTAATATATATTCTAAATCTTTACCTTCTCCATGAGATTTAAGATCCAGTTTTGGTTGTCCCGCTACTTTAATTTTTTTTTCTTCTAACGCTTTTGTTGAGCTTTCTTTTAATATTTTTTCCAATACTTCCCCGTAAACAGCCTTGCCGAATTGTCTTTTTAAAACTTCGACGGGAACTTTACCGGGTCTAAAACCTTTTATATTAACCGTTTTGCTAAGTTCGGCTAATCTAGAAGCAACTTTCTCATCTATAGTTTTTTTATCTACAAAAACTTTAAGATTAGTTTTTAATCCTTTTTTGGATTCAATAACAGTTTTCATACTTTGGTGGGCAATGAGGGAGTCGAACCCCCACATCTCTCGATATTAGATCCTAAGTCTAACGCGTCTGCCAGTTCCGCCAATTGCCCGTGCAGGTGTTAATATCAAATTAAAATATAATGTCCAACTACTAAACCAATTTAATTTTACTACCTTTTTTTACAGTATAAATTCCTATTATTACTGCAATCAAAGCTATTATTACTTTTGAAGTAATTACTTCATTTAAAATTAAAAAACCTAAAATTACTCCAAAAATTGGTATTAGATAAGCAACTTGAGCCTGAAAGACTAAACCGTTGTGTTTTAAAATATAAAATCTTAAAAGCCAGGCTATGCCAGTAGAAAAAATTCCTAGGTAGATTAATGCAAGCGTTGAATCCAGTCTTGGTGTTAAATTCCACGGTTGTTCAAAAAAAAATGAAATGGGTAATAATATTAAAGTACCCCAAATTAATATTGATGCTGTCACATTTTCATTTTTCTTATTACTTATCTTCAATGTTAGCAAACCTCCAACTACATAAAAACATGAACCAAATAGAATTAAAAAAGCTGAAAAAACATTACTTTTATTAATTAGCAGGTTGTCAGAAAATAAAAAAACAATTCCCGAAAAGCCAATTAATATACCTAATGACTTAATTAAATTAATTTTTTCATTTTCAGTAAAAAAGTGAGCTAATGCAGCAGCTGTAAGCGGAGTGCTTGCCATTAAAATAGCCGCTAAATTACTTTGTACTTTTTGAACTCCATACGCAATTAAAAAAAATGGAATTACTAAATTTATAAACCCAATAGTAGCAAACCAGTACCAATCTTTGGAAAAAGCTTCAATTTTAATTTTTTTTATATAACACAAAATAACGACTGGAATAGCTCCAAATAATATTCTTAAAAATGCAATAGTAAGCGGTCCATAAGAATAAGTTGCTATTTTAATATTAAAAAAAGCAGATGCCCAAATAAGAGCTAAAATTGTTAGTAAAAAATAATCCAAAGATTTTGTTTCTCTCATTCAACTATTTCTTTCTCAGATCCTTTAGTGATTTTAATTAATTGCTCATAAGTAATTTTAAATACACAATTTGGATGACCCGCTGCAGCAAACAAAAATTTAAATCTATTTAAGGAATTATCAATTAAAATATTTAAGCTTTTTGTATGTGCTACTGGAGAAACACCTCCAATTGAAAATCCTGTATTTATTTTTACTTCATCTGCATTCGCCATCGAAACATCTTTTTCTTGCAAAACTTTTTTTAATTTGTTTAAAGAACATCTTCTATCTCCAGCAATTAAGCAAATTAAAAAATTATTTTTTGTTCTAAATAGCAAACTTTTAACAATTGCTCCTATCTCACAATCTAATGATTTAGCTGCATCTTGAGCTGTTCTTGCTGTTGTGTCTAAAACTAAAATTTCAAGCTTAGGATCAAATTTCTTTATAAATTCTTGTACTCTCTTTACCGGTTCTTTATTTAATAAATTTTCCATCTTTGAGTCTTTGTAGCGCAAAAGGTATCCCTTTAACAATATCTTCTGATATTAATCCTTTACCATATTTTTTTGCAATATCTCCATGTATCCAGGTAGCCGCGCAAGCAGCTAAAAATGGGCTCATTTTTTTTTTACCTATTAAACTAACAACTAAACCACTTAGAACATCTCCGGATCCTATTACAGCTAATTCTGGTGACGAATGGTAATTGATCACAATTTTTTTATCATATGAATGAATTATTGTTTTTGAACCCTTTAAAATAATGTTGGATTTAATTAGCTTTCTAGCTAATTTAATTTTATTTATACTACTAATATTTTTCTCTATCTTAGGAAATATCTTATGAAATTCAGCCATATGTGGAGTAATGATTTTATTTTTATCAAGTAATGAATAAAGCGATTTTAGATCGTTTTTAAAGCATGTTAATGAGTCGGCATCTAAAACTACATGTTTTACTTTTCTAAGAATTAGTTTTGTAATTTTTTTTATTTTTTTATTTGAGCCCGCGCCTGGTCCAATAAGGATTGACGTAATCTTTTCTTTTTTAAGAAATTTTTTTAATTCACGAAAATTATTAATCTCCACTTTTAAAGCTGATGGAAATTTTATTGAATATGTATGTAATGTAGACTTCGAACATATAATTTTAACAGATCCTGTTCCTGTTTTTAAAGCTGCTATCGAGGATAATATGGTAGCCCCAACAAACTCTTTGTTTCCTCCATATATAACCACTCTTCCTCGGCTGTATTTATGTCCTGAAATTTTTTTCCAAGGGAAATCCTTTATCCACAAACTTGGAGAGTTTTTAATTATTTTGTACCCATGTGTGTTTTGCATAACTGGCATTTAATAAAATCAGTTCATTAAATCATTTAGGTTGGTATAGATACAACCATAAAGTTTAGGTCATAGTTACACGTGAAATTAAATAATTTTAAGAGGTTAAATGAGTGCCAGTAAAATTTTAAAGTTAATGAAAGAAAAAGAAGTAGAGTATTTAGATCTAAGATTTACTGATCCTAGAGGAAAACTTCAACATTTGACTATGGATGGAAAAATGGTTGACGAGGAAATGTTAAATGAAGGTGTTTTCTTCGACGGTTCTTCAATAGCTGGATGGAAAGCAATTAATGAATCTGACATGATTTTAAAACCTGATCTTGAAAGACAAGTTATAGATCCTTTTAACTCACATAGTACATTAATTTTATTTTGTGACATCCTAGATGCAGTGAAAAAAAATCCTTATGAAAGAGATCCCAGAAGTATAGCAAAAAAAGCTGAGGCTTATTTAAAAAAAACTGGTATTGGAGATAAAGCTTATTTTGGACCTGAAGCAGAATTTTTTGTATTCGACGATGTAAAATTTAAAAATGATATGAACGAAACAGGATTTAAAATTGATAGTTCAGAAGGACCATATAATACGGGAAAAAATTATGATAACGGAAACATGGGTCATAGACCTGGTATAAAAGGTGGTTATTTTCCTGTTCCTCCAGTTGATAGTGCTCAGGACATGAGAGGAGAATTTTTAAAAGCTTTGAGAGATATGGGAATTAAAGCTGAAAAACATCATCACGAAGTAGCTCCAAGTCAACATGAACTTGGTATGTACTTTGATACATTAACAACACAAGCTGATAATATGCAACTTTATAAATATGGAGTTCATATGGTTGCACATTCTTTTGGAAAAACTGCAACTTTCATGCCAAAACCTGTAAAAGGTGACAATGGTTCTGGTATGCATACTCACCAATCTCTTTGGAAAGGAAGTACTGCACTATTTTCTGGAAATAAATATGCAGGTTTATCTGAAACTGCCCTACACTATATAGGTGGAATTTTAAAACATGCAAAAGCAATTAATGCTTTTTCGAATAGTACAACAAATAGTTATAAAAGATTAATACCAGGTTTTGAAGCTCCAGTTTTACTAGTTTACTCTGCAAGAAATAGATCTGCATCTTGTAGAATACCAATAACATTAAGTAAAAAAGCTGCAAGATGTGAGATTAGATTTCCAGATGCTGCTGGAAATCCATATTTAACATTTTCTGCTATGTTGATGGCTGGATTAGATGGTATTAAAAATAAAATTAATCCAGGAAAACCAGTAGATGAAGACTTGTACGCAATGCCAGAGGATAAAGTAAAAAATATTCCTACTGTATGTGGGTCTCTAAGAGAAGCGATGGAAAGTCTCGATAGAGATAGAAAATTCTTAACTCAAGGTGGAGTTTTCACTGATGACCAAATTGATGCTTATATTGCATTAAAATTTGAAGAAATATATAAACTCGAACATACACCTCACCCTATGGAGTTCGAGATGTATTATAGTTGTTAAAATTATTTTTTGCTTTTTAAAATTTTTTGGTCAGCAATTTTATTTTTGTTTACACCTTCTTTAATAGTGTAATCTAAAGTTCCGTGGGCTCCAGCCTCAACGGCTTTACGCTGAGTTCTAAACAATGTTTTTTCCTTAGCTTGTTCAGCTAATTTATTTGCATGTTTTCCTAAATGCTTTGTATCTCTCATAATAGCTTTACTATATACAATTCTTGATTGAGCGACAATATAGAATTAAATTTTAAAAGATTCTCCACATCCACAACGTTCAGTTTCATTTGGATTTTTAAATACAAATGTAGAAGAAAGTTCTTCTTTTTTGTAATCCATTTCGGTTCCAAGAAGATACATAATTGCTTTTGGATCAATTAGTACTTTCACACCTTTATCTTCAATGATTTCATCGTTAGGGTTAGCGTTTTTAGCATATTCCATAACATATGACATGCCAGCACATCCTCCTGAAGCTACACCAACTCTAACACCATAAATAGGCTCTTCTGCTTGAGCCATAATTTCTTTTACTCTTTTAGCAGCTCTATCACTTAAAGTTATAACTTGTTTGCTCATAAATTTAATTCTAGTTTTGCTGCTTCTGACATTTTATCTTTACTCCAGGGTGGTTCCCATACCAATTTGAGATCTACGTCAGAAACACCTTCTACTTTCATTATATTATCTTTAACTTGTTTTGGCAAACTTTCAGCAACTGGACAATTTGGTGTGGTTAAAGTCATATCTATTTTAACCATATTTTTATCATCAATATCTATTTTATAAATTAAACCCAATTCGTATATGTTAACAGGAATCTCTGGGTCATATATTTTTTTTATTTCATCTATTACTTTTTTTCTAATGTCACTCACTAATCTATGATCTCCGTGTTTACTTCTTCTTTTTTTCTCTCAATTGCAGACGTTAATGTATGCCATGCTAAAGTAGCACATTTTACTCTCATTGGATACTGTTTGACTCCTGATAAGGACATAATTTTTGTTTTCTGATCTTCATCCAAATCATTTGATTTGATTTCTGATTTATTTTTAATCATATCCAAAAAATCCACTACTATTTTTTTTGCAATTTTTACTGTTTTACCTTTCACTAATTCAGTCATTATTGATGTTGAGGCTATAGAAATTGCACATCCTCTACCTTCGAAAGTTAATTTTTCAACTTTTTTTTTATTATTTAATTTTAAATAAACTTGAACCTGATCGCCACAAAGTGGATTATGACCTTTGGCTTCATGCGTATATTGTTCACACTTACCAAAATTTCTCGGACTTTTACCGTGTTCTAAAATTATATCTTGGTATAATTGTTTCAAATCCATTACTTTAAATCAAAAACCTTTCTGCATTTTTCAATTGATTTACAAAGAATATCGATATCTTCCTTATTATTATAAACACCGATAGAAGCTCTTGCTGTAGCAGAAAGTCCCAATTTTTCATGTAAGATTTGACAACAATGATGGCCTGCTCTTATAGCAACTCCTTCTTCATCAACAATTGTTGAAATATCATGCGGATGAATTCCTTTTATTGTAAAAGAAATTACTCCAGCTTTATTTTTTGGATTTCCTACAATGTTAACTGTATTTATTTGTTTAAGTTTATCTAAAGCATAATTAGTTATTTCTTTTTCATGTCTAATTATATTTTCAACACCAATCGATTGAATAAATTTAATGGATTCGTTAAACGCTACTATTTCTGCTGTGGGCATTGTGCCCGCTTCATATTTTTCTGGTATGGGTGCATAAGTAATATTATTTTTTTTTACTTCTCCTATCATTCCCCCTCCTCCTATGTATGGAGGTAATTTTTCAAGCCATTTTTTTTTTGCATATAATATACCAACGCCTGTTGGTCCATAAACCTTATGACAAGAAATTGCATAAAAATCACAATCCAAATCTTGAACATCGACTTTAATATGTGGAGCGCTTTGACAACCATCTACTAAAACAGGAATTTTTTTTTTTCGGGCTATTTCTACAATTTGCTTTATAGGCACTATGGTGCCCGTAACATTCGATAGATGAGTCACAGCAATTATTTTAGTTTTTGAAGTAATTAATTCTTTAAATTTATCCATTTCAATGTCGCCATTTTCGTTTACGGGTGCAAATTTTATTATTGCTTTTTTTGTTTGTCTTAAATAATGCCAAGGTACATAATTTGAATGGTGTTCTAATTCTGTAATTAAAATTTCATCTCCTTTTTCAATATTTAGCTGACCAAAGGTTGAAGCTACTAAATTTATAGATTCTGTAGCATTTTTAGTAAAAATAATTTCTTCTTTAAATTTAGCATTAATAAAATTTTTTACATTTAATCTGGTTTCTTCAAATTTATTTGTGGCGTTTACTGCTAGCGAATGAATGCTTCTTCCCACGTTAGAAAATTCATTTCTATAAAATGAATCAAGACAATTTAAAACACTTATTGGTTTTTGCGAAGAATTTGAACTATCTAAATAAACTAAGGGTTTACCGTTAATTTTTTTAGAAAAAATTGGAAATTGTGACTTTATTGTATCAATATCCATGAATCTGTTCCTCAAATTTGGTTTCAACAAATTTTTTAATATTAGGATTTTTTATAAATTCAACTACATCATTTAAAAAACCTTGTATTAATAATTTCATTGCATCCTTGCGATTGAGCCCTCGTGTCATCAAATAATGAAGAGAGTCATTATCAATGTTACCAGACGTTGATCCGTGTGAGCATTTTACGTCATCAGCATATATTTCTAATTCTGGTTTTGAATTAAATTCTGCGTTATCATCTAGGAGCAAAGCTTTGCTTATTTGGTAAGCATCTGTTTTTTGAGAAACATCTTTTACATAAATTTTTCCTTGAAAAATACCTTTACTTCCAGAATTTAAAGCATGTTTAATTCTTTGGTAACTATTACAATTTGGTGCTAAATGATTAATTAAAGTTTTAATTTCTTGGTGCTCATTATCATTTAAGAGCAAGGCTGATAATATGTTACATTTACATCTTTCACCAATCAAATCGCATTCTATATCTAGCTTATTAAACTTTAATCCAGAAGAAAAAATTAATTTTGAAAAATCAGAATTAGTAAATAATGTGCTTTTGGAAAATTTATGAAAAAAGCCATCACTTTTTTTATTTTGAACATATAAATTTTTAAATTTTGAATTTTTTTCTAAAATTATATTTTCATAAACATTATTTATAAATTTGGTATCATTAATTGTATATTCAATAATGTGAAGCTCCGAGTTTTCTTTTATCTTGATGCTATTTTTAGTGTTTAAAATTTTATTTTTCATATCTTTTGTGAAAAAATTATATATAACTAAAACTTTTTTAAATTTGTAGTTTTTTTCTACTTCTAACGAATAACCATTTTCAGCCAAAGCGTGATTTAAACATACAAGTGGATTTTCACTAATATTATATTTAATACTACTATCAAATTTGTTTATTTTAATCTTGTCTTTTTTTTCAAATTTAAAATTGCTCGAATGCAGATTACCATTTACTATACAAATATAATTGTGTTCGAATTCCTTTAAAAAATTTATTTCTCTATCATCTGGCCTATCTTTAGAAATATCTAGTTTATCAAAATTTTTTTCTATAATATTTTTAAAATCCGAAAATTTCCAATCTTCAAATCTTTTGTTTGGAAATCCGGTATTCTGAAAGAGTTTTAAATTTTTTATCCTAAAATCTTTTTCTTCACTCGTTATCTTTTTTATTTTATCAATTTCCCTGATATTGATTTCAAAGTTTTTTCTCATATTAATTTAATTTTTTGTATCCAGTTTTTTCTAATTCTTGAGCTAATTCGCTACATCCCGTTTTAACAATTTTACCATCAGACAAAACATGAACAAAATCTGGCTTGATATAATCAAGAAGTCTTTGGTAGTGAGTTATAACTAGAAAAGATTTTTTTTTGTTTCGTGATGTATTAACTCCATTTGCTATAATTTTTAATGCATCAATATCCAATCCAGAATCTGTTTCATCTAAAATCGACAGGCGTGGATCTAAAATTTTCATTTGCAAAATTTCATTTTTTTTCTTTTCTCCTCCAGAAAATCCTACGTTGAGTTGTCTTGAAAGTATTTTTTCATCAATCCCAAGTTCTGTTGATTTTTCTTTTACAATTTTTAAAAAAGATAAAGTATCTAATTCCTTCTTACCATTTGCTTTTCGAATAGAATTTAATGAAGTTTTCAAAAAATTATTCGTGTTTACCCCTGGAATTTCTAATGGATATTGAAATGCTAAAAAAATTCCTTTTTGAGCTCTTTTTTCAACTGGGATTTCATTTAAATTTTGACCATCAAAATTTACCTCACCAGAAATTTTGTAACCAACTTTTCCTGATAAAACATTAGCTAAAGTGCTCTTTCCTGATCCATTGGGGCCCATAACTGCATGAATTTCCCCAGATTTGATATTTAAATTTAAACCTTTTAAAATCTCCTTATCGTTAACTGTGACGTGTAAGTCTTTAATTTCTAACATCAACCAACACTTCCTTCTAAACTAATACCAACTAACTTTTGAGCTTCAACAGCAAATTCCATAGGTAATTGTTGCAATACTTCTTTGCAAAAGCCATTGATTATTAAACCGACTGCCTCTTCTTGATTTAATCCCCTTTGGTTACAATAATATAGTTGCTCTTCATTAATTTTAGAAGTCGTAGCTTCATGTTCAACTATCGAAGAAGAGTTTTTATTTTTAATATAAGGTACTGTATGAGCTCCACATTCATTACCCATTAAAAGTGAATCACATTGAGTATAATTTCTAGAATTTATTGCTTTTTTATTAATATCTACTAGACCTCTATAGGTATTATCTGCTTTACCAGCAGAAATTCCTTTTGAAATAATTTTGCTTTTGGTATTTTTGCCTAAGTGTATCATCTTAGTCCCAGTATCAGCTTTTTGATAATTATTAGTAATCGCGATGGAATAAAATTCACCAACTGAATTATCACCTTGTAAAATGCAACTTGGGTATTTCCAGGTAATAGCTGATCCAGTTTCCACTTGCGTCCAAGAAATTTTAGAATTTTTTCCTCTACATGCTCCCCTTTTTGTAACAAAATTGTAAATTCCTCCTTTTCCGTTTTTGTCTCCAGGATACCAATTTTGAACAGTAGAATATTTGATTTCAGCATTTTCTAACGCTACTAATTCTACAACCGCAGCATGCAGTTGATTTTCGTCTCTCATCGGTGCAGTGCATCCTTCTAGGTAAGAAACATAAGAATTTTTATCAGCTATTATTAATGTCCTTTCAAATTGTCCTGTATTTTCAGCATTTATTCTAAAGTAGGTGCTAAGTTCCATCGGACATTTAACT
>MDTE01116710.1_pt1 | contig 10311 bp, 9 predicted proteins | sample 811231 | NCBI WGS metagenome assembly MDTE01 (sample SAMN05326651, study PRJNA326480) | marine metagenome | isolation source: seawater | place: Indian Ocean: Red Sea | collected 2010 | reverse complement strand
TGGAATTGACTTTGTGCCAGGTGCAATAATTTTAATGCTATTTATGTCTATTGTAACTACAATTGAAACCATAGGAGATATAAGCGCAACCACAATGGGTGGAGCAAAAAGAGAAGCAACCGATAAAGAATTATCCGGTGGTATTATGGCAGACGGAGTAGGAACAGCTTTTGGAGCTCTATTTAACGCTATGCCAAATACTTCATATTCACAAAATGCTGGACTAGTTGCATTTACGGGAGTTGTAAGTAGGCACGTTGGAACAGTTGCTGGAGTAATTCTAATATTAATGGGATTATTTCCAAAATTAGGTGGAATAATAGCAGCCATGCCAGAGTCCGTTATTGGCGGAGCTGCAATTATAATGTTTGGAATGATAGCTGCCGCAGGAATTAAATTAGTTTCAAAATCAGAAATGAGTCAAAGAAACTTATTAATTTTAGGTCTTTCATTATCTTTTGGTATCGGAATGTCTTTGTTGCCTGACTTTGTAAAAAATATTCCAGATTTTGGAATAAGTCTAAAACTACTTTTAACAACTGGACTTATACCCGCTGGATTATTAGCATTTGTTTTAAATGCTATTATGGCAAAGAAATAATTAAATTTTAAACTTGTGGGGAGGCATCCCCACAAGCAAGGTTTAAAAATTATTTAATTTCAATAATTCTTTTTTTCTTATGATCTGGCAAAATTCTTTCGCAGGCTATTGTTAAAAGACCATCTTTAAGTTCAGCACCATTTACTTTTACATCATCAGCAATTGTAAATGATCTCGCAAATTGTCTTTGTGATATACCTTTATGAATTATTTCACCATCTTCGTTTTTGTCTTGTGATTTATCAACTTGTCTTGTTCTTACAGTTAATAAATTATCCTCAAACTCAACTTCAACATCTTTCTTATTAAAACCAGCTAGAGCAACTTCTATGGAATAATTGTCCTTTCCAGTTTTTCTTATATTGTATGGTGGATAATTTGACTGCATGGTCAAATTTCCATTACCCAACATATTTTCAAATTGATCAAACATATCGTCAAATCCAATTGAAAAAGGTCTTAGTGAGTTAAATATAGATAAATCCTTACTTGTCATATATCCTCCTTTTTTAAGCAAGTTTATTTATGCAAGCCCCATTAGGCGACTTACAAAAATTATGTAGTAACTAAATTAAGATTTTCAAGTATTTATAACTAAATTTTATTAGAGATTTTTAATGCAAAAGCATAGTCGAAAGCAATTTCTTCTATGGCTCCATCTCTTCCAGATTTTCCACCGTGACCCGCATTCATTTCAGTTTTAAGTAAAAGAAGATTATTATCAGTCTTAAAATCTCGTAGTTTTGCAGTAAATTTTGTAGGTTCATCAAACAAAACCCTGTTATCACTTAAGCTCGTAGTAATTAAAATATTCGGGTAATCCATTTTTTTTATATTATTATATGGAGCATATGAATATATGTAATCAAAATGATCTTTGTTATCTTTTGCATTACCAAATTCATCAAATTCTCCGACTGTTAAAGGTAAAGAATGATCTAAATTTGTAGTTAAGGAATCAACAAATGGTACAGCCATTATAATTCCTAAAAATAATTCAGGCGATTTATTTACAACAGCACCCATAAGTAGTCCTCCAGCGGATCCCCCCATTCCAATTATTTTTCCTTTTGAGGAGTATTTTTTATCAATTAAAAATTTTGCTACAGAAATATAATCTTCGAATGTATTTTTTTTGTTTAATAGCTTTCCTTCTTTCCACCATTTCATTCCTCTTTCCATTCCTCCTCTTATATGTGCTGTAACCCAAATAATGTCTCTATTTATTAAACTTAATCTTGTTGATGAAAATCCTGGTGACATTGAGTTACCGTATGATCCATAACCATACAATAGTAAATTTGCTGATCCATCAATTTTTGTATCTTTGTGCCTTGTAATAGTAATTGGAACTAGCCTTCCATCATGAGATGGACATTCTAATCTTTCTACAATGTAATCATCAGGATTGTGTCCTGAAGGAATTTCTTGCTCTTTAACTATCTTTCTGTTTTTATTTTTGAGATTATAGAGATAAGTTCTACCAGGCGTTTTTGGAGACGAATATGATAAATATAAAAAATCTGTATTTTTATTTTTTTGGATTAATGAAATTGAAGGAACTATTACTTTTTCATCGGAAAATATTAATTCTTCCTCAGTTCCAGTTTTATTATTTTTTACAAATAATTTAGCCAATGCATTTGATGTCTCTGATCTAATTACCCAATCGTCTAAGAAAACTAAACCTCCAATGAGCACTTCATCTTTAGGAGCTATATACATTTCCCACTTTTGACTCAACAAATCATCGCATCTTTCAATTTTGAAATCTTCTGCATCTTCATTTGTATGGCAATAAAAAAAACCATCCCAAGAATTTACACTATAAATAATTCCTTTATTTCTTTTTTTTATAAGTTTTGGTTTTGGCATATTTTCATTAATGCCAAAATAATATTGTTCAGAAGTGTTATGATCCGAGGTTGAAATAAAATAATATTTTTCATCTGAACTCAACCCAATACCAACTGTAAATGCTTCACTTTTCTCCTCATAAATTAATTGATCATTTTTACATGAGGTGCCAATTTTATGTCTAAAAATTTTTCTAGGCCTATGAAATTCATCTAATTTAGAATAAAATATATACTTATCGTCTAGGCTAAATAATATACTTCCGCTTGTTTCTTCTATTTTTTCAGTAATTAATTTTCCAGACTCTATGTCTCTTAAATAAATTGTATAATATTCTGATCCTTTAAGATCTAACGAATATCCTAGGTATTTATCATTAAAACTAACCTCTAAATCACCAACACCAAAATATTCTGTTTTTAACTTTTCTTTCTCATTATCTCCATTCCATATTTCTTCAATTTTATCTGAACCAATTTTCTTACGTAATTTTATCGAATAATTTCCTTTAGCTGTTGTCTTAGTCCAATATTCATATCTTATATCTTTAAATGGTAATGATTCATCATCTAATTTGATTCTTCCTTTTATTTCTTCAAACAATTTTTTTTGATGATTTTTTGTATCTTTTAAATGATGTTCCGTATAAGCATTTTCTTCCTCCAAGTATTTTCTTACATCTGGTAATAATTTTGAACTATCTCTTAAAACTTCAAGGATATTACTCTGATGTATCCAGCTATAATTGTCTTCCCATTTAAAGTTGTGACAAGTTTTTATCTCTGGTTTTTTTTCAAGGTGTGGTATTTTCATAAGAAAGATTATTATATGAATATTTTTATTATAACACTTACTATTTTTGTCATAGCCTACTTAATACTAAATTGGTTTGTTAAAACATCTAGTAAAAAAATCTCAAATGGAATAAGAATTTTAACAATTTTAGCATCCATAGGTTTAGCAGTTTTGATGGCTTTTGCTGGTAGATATATTTTTTCTCTACCTTTTTTGCTGATGATTCTTCCACTAATTAAAACAAAAGCTGGGCTTTCTTTGTTACAGCTTCTTAGAATATGGGGACTTATAAGAGTATTAAGAAACTCTGGAAGATTTAATTTTAATAATATTAATCAAAATTCGAATACACAATCTATGACTTTGGATGAAGCCTACAAAATATTAAACTTAGACCCAAAAAGCAATTATACAAAAGAGCAAGTTTTAGTTTCATATAAAAAGATTATGAAAAAAATACACCCAGATGTTAGTCCAGAATTAACTAGAATTGCATCTTTAGTAAATGAAGCAAAAGATACAGTTATTAAAAATTTAACTTAGTTAAAATTTTCTTAAATACTATAAATATTTTTTCAGGATCAATTCTCTCTTTTGCTAAACTTAATTGATCTATATTTATTTGGTCTGGAATAATTGGATGCATTTGTGGACTATAATTGCCATATAAAGTTGATGTATCTGCCATTAATACAATTGTTTGAATACCCAAGGCAGCTGAAAAATGACTAAAACTTGTATCATTACATACAGCCACGTCACAACATTTTATTATTGGCAATATTTCTTTTATAGATAAGTCATCTAATCTAACAAAATTAAAATTATTTTTTTTCTCTATAATTTGATTTAAAATTTTTTGTTCTTCTTCATTTTTTCCTGTAGCTAAAAAAACTCTTAAATCATATTCTTTTTTACAATTATTTAAAAATTTTATATAAATTTCTGCAGGTATTCTTTTATTAGGACCAGAACCCCCAATACCAAGGAGTAAATTAATATTTTTATTTTTATTATTAATATTATATTTATTTTTTACTTCTTCTATTTTTTCTTCTTTTATTTTTATTTGAGGATTACTTTCAATACTAATATCGAGGTTTTCTTTTAAAAAACTTTGAGCTGCTTTGATAATGTGTTGTCCTTTTTTCTTAAATAATGGATATTGATATACTTTTTTTGCACCTACTAATTTTGCAATTAAATTGAATCTTAAAGAGGAATTAAAAATAAAAATATTATCAAATTTTTTTTTTTTAATATCTTTAATTAAATTAATTGTTCCAATTAAGCCATTATGTCTACTATTTTTTGTTTTATCTCTTTGTAAATATAATATTTCATCTATACATTCATTTTCAGATAAAAATTCAGATGCTTTAGAGTTTTCTTTTACCATAATACTTACTGTGGAATTAAACTTTCTCGAAATTGCTTCTATGAATGGTAAAAAAATTACCATATCACCTATACCCATTCTGCTTTGAATAACTAATATTTTCATTATAAGTTTATCATCTTTACTAATTTTTTTTTTTTATATAAGTTTAATTATGAACGAAATTAAAGGCATTTATGCAGCTTCTGTATCTATATTAGATAAAAATTTAGCATTAAATATAAAAAAAACAATAAATCATGCAGAAAACTTAATTAATACTGGATGTCATGGGGTTGCAATTTTTGGAAGCACTGGTCAGGCTCAACTTATTTCCATAGGTGAGAAAATACAGTTAATTAATGAGTTAAGTAAAAGTAAATTCAAGGATAAATATATAATTGGTACAGGATTAAATTCTTTAAATGAAATTATTAATTTAATGAAAATTTCTAGCTCAATTGGCTTTAAGAAATTTTTAATAATGCCTCCTGCTTACTATAAATATACCGATAATGAAGTTATAGAGTTTTATACAAAAATAGTAGAACAAATAAATGATTGTAAAATAATTCTTTATAATTTTGAGAAATTATGTGGATATAAATTTAGCGTAGAATGTGTTGAAAACCTAGTAAATAAATTCCCAAAGCAAATAGTGGGTGTTAAAGATAGCTCTTACAATCTGTATGAAAATTTAAAATTAAATAACTTTTCAGTTTTACCTGGGTCTGAATTAAAATTGCTTAGTAGTTTAAAATTAGGATGTTCTGGGATCATAACTGCTACTTGTAATGTAACTAATGGCTTAGCACGAAAAGTTTATGATGATTTTATTAATAAAAAAAATCAAACTGAAAATGAAAAACTTTGTAATGTGCGAAAAGTTTTTGATAACTATAATCTAATTTCAGCTTTACATACATATTTAGCTAAAAAAGATGACTCCTATAAAAATTTATTACCCACACTATCGTTATTATCCAATCATGATACGAAAAAATTATTTGAAGATTTAGAGAAATTAGACTTTAATGTATAAAAAATAATATTATGGAACTGACTCAATTTCTCACAAATTTATTTAAAGAAGATGGCTTTGTTTTAGTTGATGCCAACTCCAAAGAGCACATAATTGGTCGACCAAAAAAAAATATACCAATAAAAGTTAGATTATTTGACAAAAGCTTGCACTACAAGTTGTTGATTCTTCCAGATTTATATTTTGGAGAAGCTTATACAAATGGATCTTTAGTAATTGAGAATGGTAGTTTGACTGAATTTTTGGATATTGCTATGAAAAATATTGGCAAAGGAGATACCAATATTTATGCAAAAATTATTAAAAAAATAAGAGGAACTTATCGTTATTTTACAAATTTTAATTTAATTTCTAAATCTAAAAGCAATGTAGCACATCATTATGATATTTCTGAAAAACTGTATGATCTATTTTTAGATAAAAATAGGCAGTACTCATGTGCATATTTTAAAAATGAAAATGAGTCTTTAGAAACAGCACAAAATAATAAGATTATGCATATAATTAAAAAATTAAATCTTAAACCAAACCAAAAGGTTTTGGATATCGGTTCAGGCTGGGGCACATTGGCTATAAAAATTGCTCAAGAAACTGAATGTGAAGTTGTAGGAATTACATTATCTGAAAACCAATTAAATTATAGTAATAAAAAAGCAAAAGAGTTAAATCTTGAAAATCAGGTAAGATTTAAGTTAATGGATTATAGAGAGTTAAATGAGAAATTTGATAGAGTAGTAAGTGTAGGAATGTTTGAACATGTCGGTAGAAAATTTTACAAAAAATACTTTAATACTGTTAACAAATTATTAAAAAATGATGGGGTAGCATTAATTCATACAATTGGATCTGTAAGTCAACCCAGAGATCCACATCCATGGATAACTAAATATATCTTCCCAGGAGGCTATACACCTAGTTTAAGCGAGGTATCTGGTCCAATTGAAAAATCAGGTTTAATAATATCTGATTTAGAAGTTTTAAGAATGCACTATTCACATACCTTGAGGCATTGGAAAGAAAGATTTATTAGTAAAAAGGAAGAAGTACATCAAATGTTTGATGAAAGATTTTTTAGAATGTGGGAGTTTTACTTAGCAGGTTGTGAAATGGCCTTCAAATGGGGAGACCAGGTTGTATTTCAATTTCAATTAACGAAAGATTTTTCTTCTACTCCTAATATAAGAGACTATATTTATTAATTAATTATTGATAAATTTAATAGATATTCATGGCAAAAAGAAAAAAAAAGAAAAAAAAACTTAAATTAAAAAAAAAAAACAAACGAATTAAGTTTAAAAGATCTAAAAAAAATAAAAGTAAAAAAAGTTTAAAATTTAAAATTAAAAATACTAAAAGACCAAAAGATATAATTTTCAAATTAATAAGATTTCAAGAAAATTTTAAATCCAAGATAAAGTTTAAGGTAAATATTAATTTTTTAAGTTTAGATAGATCTATACAAAGATTTTTTCAAAATATTGAAAACAAAATACAAATGTACAAAAATTTTCGTATTCAAGAAAAGAAAAGAATTAAAATAGAAGAGATAAATAAAATAGAAGAGGAAAAGTTAAAAAGTGAAAGAAAAAAAATTGAAGAGCAAGAATTAAAATTAAAATTAAAACAAAAGCAACTTAAAGATGAAGAGAGATTAGAAAAAGAGAGATCAAAAGATATAAAATTATTCTTAAGAAAAGAACAAGCAATTTTAAGAAAAGAGCAAGCTGAAAGACAAAAAAGATTTTTAGAGGAACTGAAGGTAGAAAAACAAATTGAAAAGTTTAGGATAAGGGAGATCAAGGAACTTGAAAAGCTTGAAAAATTATCTTTAAGTGAAAAAAGAGAAGATTACTCAGGACTTCAAGATAGAATAGAAAAACTTAAAGAGAAATATAGATTAATTAGAGATCAGAAAATTAGAGAGAGAGTAGAGGCTCTTGGAATTAATGTAAAAGAGGGTGATGATCGTGAAATACTATTACAAAAAGAACGCGAATATAATATAGCTAGGCAAAATATAGAGTTGGCACTAGAAAGTTTTTACAGAAGTGCTAGCAGTTTAGTTTTTCAATTAAATAAAAGACATATAACAAGACATATGTCAATTTTTAGATGTATTGATAGAAGATTTGAAACTGGAGAAATATTTATTAAATGGGATGAGGCACCTGATGATGAATGGTTAATATTAATTTATATAAAAGATAATTCTCCAAATAAAGGAATAATTATAGAGGATAAATCAAATCCAGAGAAAAATATATCTCACGAGTTTAAACCAAAGGATATATTTAAAGCCTCTGATGCCATGGTTGATTCACTTACACAGTTGCTTGCAAAAGAAAGATCAAAAAAAACAAATTAATTTAAATCTATTCATTTACAAATATAGAAACTCCCCTTTGGTTGATATTAACATCATAGCTCTGTGTATCTGGAGGGAAAGCTCTCTGACTACAATCAAGACGATCACATTTTCTACACGAAACTCCAATTCTAGATTCTGTTTTTTCATCTTTGAGATTTAAGCCATCAGCATATACAAAATCTTTTGCATACTTGATTTGGCATCCAAGACCTATTGAGAGTAAACCCTTTTCTTCACCATATTTTGAAATTCCTTTTTCAACAGTTCTTGCTATACATACATATCTTTCTCCATCAGTCATTTTACTTACAGCAGCACTTATTTTACCTGGATTAGAAAAAGCACTATAAACATTCCATTTAGGACAAGCTCCACTTAACCTAGGCAACTCAATACCTGAAAGAGAGAATCTTTTTGAGACATTCCCACTTCTATCTACTCTTATCATGTGCAAAGGTATTCCTCTTAATTTAGGATCAGGGCTATTTAAGCAGGTAACTCTATGACATACCTGTTCAAATGAAACTGCAAAGGTAGATTGTAAAAGTTCTAGGTCGTATCTGTGTTTTTTAACACATTCATTAAAAAATATTTCGTATGGCATTATAATTGCTGCTCCCGTATAATTAAGTAACGCTACTTTTGAAACTTTTCTACTTGTATCTGATGGAAAAGAAAATTCATCTAGATATTCTTCTATTATTTCATTTGCCTCAATTTGTGCAACTAAAGCGGCAGTATATAATTTTTTTGTTTCCAAATTTAATAAATCTGATAAATGGAATTCTTTTTTATCCGGATAAAAAACTTTTGAAAATGGTTTGCTTTCCTGAGGAAGTATATCTTTCACAGATATTTTATGTTTTTCAAATAAATAACTACAAAGAGAGAGATATCTTGTTCTATTATTCATTTTAACTTTTTCATAAATAGATGTTGCGAATTCCTCTAGTCTTGGAAAATAATTTTCAAATTTTTGAATAAAGTCTGATACAATCTCCCCAGGGAAAGTAGTTCCTCCCTCATAAATTTTTTTTTCTATATTTTGTCCTAATTCATGTTCTTTATTTTTATGATCTATACCTAGTTTTACAAGAGCTTTAGCAATTTTAGGATTTAATCTAACTATTTCTTGCACTTCATCTGACCTAATATCAAGATCTTCTAACAAAGATATTTTAACAACTTCTTGAGTCCTAGTTTCTAAATCTGGATCAGTTCTTTTTGTCAAATCCTCCTTTTGCAACTCTAACAGATCTTGTATTCTTAAAAGAAGATCTCCATCTGGTTTTCTTTGATTAGACTCTATTAAAGACAGATAAGCAGGGGTGATTCCTAGTTCATTAGCTAAATTTACCCCTTTTATATTTTTACTTTGTCTTTTTGCCCTTATAATTTGCCCATAATTGTAAATTTTTCTCATATTTAACTGTTTGTTAATTTTTTGTTAAAATATTGTTAATATATTTATCAATTTATCAATAAATATCAATAAAATACTTTACTAGTTAATAATTAGTTAATAATGTTAATTTATGAATAATTTAAATAATCCTGAAAATAGAGACAGACCCTCTAACTGCGTTTCGTATCACGACGATATATGCTTTGCCGATCATTATCACAATGAGGATAAAGAAGATCAAGATTAGTTGAATTGCTCATCTAAGTAAAATCAAATTAATATAGGTAAAACTAAATGGCAAAATCAAATGTCTCATACGACTTAAAAAGATACGCAGGGATTAAAAGAGATTATACAGAGAATGAAGTTGAAAGACTTAGGGGTTCAATAAATATTCAGCACACAGTTTGCGAAATACAATCAAAAAAATTATGGAATTTGCTAAATACCGAACCTTTTGTAAATACTCTAGGATCCTTATCTGGTAACCATTCAGTTCAACATGCTAAAGCAGGATTAAAAGCAATTTATGTAAGTGGTTGGCAAGTAGCAGCCGATGCAAATACAGCTGGAGAAATGTATCCTGACCAATCTTTATATCCGTTCGATAGTGCCCCGAAACTAGTTGACTCAATAAATAATGCGTTGATTAGAGCAGATCAGATTCAGCATATGGAGCTTAAAGATGGAGATATGAGTGAAGAGAAAAAAGTAGACTATATGTTACCAATTATAGCAGATGGCGAAGCAGGCTTTGGCGGACCTTTAAATGTATTTGAACTTACAAAAAAGTTTATTAAAGCTGGCGCTGCAGGAGTTCATTTTGAGGATCAATTAGCAAGTGAAAAAAAATGTGGTCATATGG
>MDTE01087853.1_pt1 | contig 10311 bp, 7 predicted proteins | sample 811231 | NCBI WGS metagenome assembly MDTE01 (sample SAMN05326651, study PRJNA326480) | marine metagenome | isolation source: seawater | place: Indian Ocean: Red Sea | collected 2010 | reverse complement strand
TTCACGGCTCAGGCCACGCTGACAGGACTGATACCGGGCACCCGCTACCGCTACGACGTCTCGTTCGAGGCCGACGGGGTCGTGGGCCCGTCCGAGGCCGGGACCTTCCGCACCGCACCGGCCGATGATGCGCGGGCCGCGGTGTCGCTCATCTGGGGCGGCGACCTGGCCGGGCAGGGCTACTGCCGGCAGGCCGACGTCGGCTTCCCCATCTTCGCGCCGATGCGCGCGCTCGACGTCGACTTCTTCGTGGCCAACGGCGACATGATCTACGCCGACAGCGTGTGCCCGGCCCAGGGGCCGCTGCCCGGCTGGGAGAATGTCCCGGGCGACTTTCTCAGCATCGCCGACCCCACGGTTGACTGGACCGAGACGGACACGGTCGAGGAAATCTACGCCGCCCACTGGCGCTACAACCGGGCCGACCTTGGTTTCCAGGCGTTCCTCCGGTCCACGCCGATGTATGTGCAGTGGGACGACCACGAGGTGATCAACGACTTCGGCGCCGCCTGGCCGGCGCTGGCCGCCGCGCCCGACCGGGCCGGTTATCCGAACATCGTTGCGGCCGGGCGCAAGACCTTCTTCGACTTTCATCCCATCGTCCGTCATCCAGACGAGCCGGACCGGATCTACCGCGCCTTTCGCTGGGGTCGCGACGTGGAGCTGTTCATCCTCGACGCCCGTTCCTACCGCAGCGAGAACCGGGCCGCGGATGATCCCGATGCCGGCAAGACGATGCTCGGCGAGACGCAGCTCGCCTGGCTCAAGGACGCCCTGTCAGCCTCGACGGCCACCTGGAAGATCGTCAGCAGCGACGTGCCGCTCGCGATCCCCACCGGGAGCCGACCCGACGCGCTGGGGCGCGACGCGTTCGCCGGTGGCGCCGCATCCCCGGGCACCGCCGGCACCGGCTTCGAACGTGAGCTCCTCGACCTGCTGGCGCACCTCGACGCCGAGGGGGTCGCCAACGTCGTGTTCATCGCCACCGACGTGCACTTCGCGGTGCAGTTCCGTTACGAGCAGGACTTCGATGGGGACGGTGACGCGTTGCTGTTTCACGAGCTGGTCAGCGGACCGCTGAGCGCCGTGCGCCGGGCGGCGCTCCCCGAGCTCGACCCGACGCTGCACCCGGTGGTGCTCTACGCCGAGGGCGACATCTTCAATTTCGGGACGCTGCGGGTTGGGGACGGTGGCCCAGACGCGCCTACGCTCTGGACCGACATCCGGGACGAGACGGGGCGCGTCCGACCAGGGTCACGGCTGGAGCTGCCGCCCCAGCCAGGCGTTCGGTAAGTGCCGTTCAGGGCAGCGTGTTTACCAGCCCGGCGTCGATGATGCGGCGGTCCTGCGTCAGGAGCGTCGCTCCGAGCCGGCGTTGTCGAGTCCTCCGCCAAGACCGATGTCGATGTCGTCGACGACGGCCACCGGCTCACCGGTCAGCTCCAGCCGGTCTGCGTCGAACGGCGCCGCCCAGAGCCCAGTGCCCCGTCCAAAAAGCAGGTGACCGGACGCGACGAAACGCGGGGAGAACGCATCTGACAGCACGACCCGCCCGTCGTCGCCGTCGAGCGACCGCGTCAGGAGTCGTTGAACCCGATCCACTCTCCATCCGGGGAGAAGAACAGACTGCCGATGGCCAGCGCCTCCGGCCGCTCAGTCCCCGGAATCGCGGTTGGCATGGCGTTGTCGAGGTCCCGGCGATAGAGCTGTGACACCCCATCGCGGACCCCTGCATAGACGATGGTCTGCCCATCGGGCGAGATCTGCATCGACTGGGTCCACTCGACCGACGAGACGGCCAGGTCGGGCAAGGGAATCGGAAAGTGCTGGCTCGGCGTGGGTGCTGGTGTTTCTGACACAAGTGCCCAGGTGCCCAGGATGGACACGAGGGCGGCTCCCACACCTGCGATCAGGGAGGCTCGCCACCCGGCACGTCGGTTGGGCTCCGAAGCCGCACCCGGCGCCTCGCGGGTTGGGCGGTCGAGGCTTGCTGGATCCAGAGCAATCCGCGCCTCACCGATGTCACGCAGCCGCTGCTTCGGGTCCTTCTTCAGGCAACGCCGCAGACAGGCGGCGACCGTCGGCGACAGGTCGTTCGGTAGCGCAGCCCAGGCTGGATCGCTCTTGACCACCTCGGCCAGGGTCAGGGCGATGTCCTCCCCCACGAACGGCCGCTGCCCGGTCAGCATCTCGTAGAGCACGCAGCCGAACGCCCAGATGTCGGCTCGCTTGTCGACCGGCTTGCCACGTGCCTGCTCGGGCGCCATGTAGGCGGCGTTGCCGAGGACGACGCCCATCTGGGTGGCGGCGGCGGTGAGGGTGGGAGAGTTGGCCGGGTCGCCGTCCGGGCTCGCGGTGGGGTCGAGCGCCTTGGCCAGGCCGAAGTCGAGCACCTTCACGGTGCCCTCGGGCGTGACCTTGATGTTGGCCGGCTTCAGGTCGCGGTGGATGACGCCGGCTTCGTGCGCGGCCTCGAGTGCGTCGGCGATTTGCCTCGCAATGTCCAGGGCCTCATCGACTGGCAGGCCCGATGTCGGCGACTCGGCTGGCTTCGGGCTACGGGCTTCAGGCGCTCTTGGAGCGTGGGGCCCTCCACGAGCTCCAGGACCAGCGCTTTGGCGCCCTCTGAGTCTTCGAGCCCATGGATGCCGGCGATGTTCGGGTGATTGAGCGAAGCCAGGACCTTGGCCTCGCGCTCGAACCGCGCCAGTCGGTCGGCGTCGGTGACGAACGCCTCGGGCAGCACCTTGATCGCGACGTCCCGATCCAGCCCCGGGTCGTGCGCCCGGTACACGATTCCCATCCCGCCTTCGCCGATCTTGGCGGTAATCGAGTACGGCCCGAGCGAGGTACCCGGCGTGAGAGACATCTCTGAACGGAGTCGGGCGATTATACCGCCCGCCGCTACATGCCCGCTTGTGCCTTGACGTACTCCGCGATCTGCTGGTGGGTGGCGAACCAGGCGCCGCCCTTGGCCTGGATGTGAGCGATCAGCTCTTCCAGGATGATGATGCGCGAGCGGTGGCCGATGATGTGGGGGTGGGTCGTGAGGAGGAACATCGTGCCCTCCTCCCACGCCTTGTCGAACTCGTCGATGTAGACCTGGAGCAGCTCGCGCGGCGGCGTGTAGCTCGACCCGCGCGGGTTGAGCAGCGGGGCGTCGTCGAGAATCCACTCGACCGGGAGCTCGACCAGTCCGGTTGGCTCGCCGTTGGCCAGCAGCTCGTAGGGCCGGTCGTCGGCCATCAGCGAGCTGTCATAGAGGAAGTCCAGCCCCCGGATGATGTCGAGCGTGTTGGGGCTGAAGTTCCACGAGGGCGCCCGGTAGCCGACGGGGCGAGTACCGGTCGCCTGTTCGAGGTAGGCCAGCGCCCGGGTCACCAGCTCGCGCTCGGTCTCGGCATCGAGCTCGGTGTTCAGCTCGTGGATCCAGCCGTGCACCCCGAACTCGTGCCGGCCCGACGCCTGGATGATGTCGACCTGCTCCGGCGCCAGCATGATGCTGACCGCCGGGATGAAGAACGACGCGGGAATCTCGTGCCGGTCGACGAGATCCACCACCCGCCGCAATCCGACCCGCGCGCCGTATTCGCCCTGTGACATCGCCCCGATCGAGGGGTTGGCGTTGCGGGCGATCGCGATGGTGTCGTTGTCGACGTCGAACGAGATCGCCACCGCCACCCGCGCGCCGTTGGGCCAGGTCGCAGGCTGGAGGTCTCGTCCGGCCCTCACGCGGTTGGCGATCGCCTCGATCTCCGCCTGATCGAGGTGGATGCCAGGCTGGCTGGTCTGTGCCCAGGTCGGGGCCACCGCGAGGACGACCGCGGCTGCCGCCAGTCGGATCGCTGAGGTGGGCATGGCGTTCTCGTGTTAGCCCAGTCCGTCCAGGAAGGCGAGCAGCGCCGTGTTCACGGCCCCGGGCGCTTCCTGCTGGATCCAGTGCCCCTCGCCCTCGATGATGGTCGAGCCGCGGAAGTCGGTGCAGTTGGCGGCGGCCCCGGCGTAGATGTCGACCCCCGGGACGAACGTCCGGACCGGGTCCTCCGATCCGCCGATGAACAGGCTCGGCTGGCTGATCTGGGCGGTCGAGAGCTGCGGCAGCAGTTCCCAGTCGCGCGCCTGTGCCCGGTAGCGGTTGAGCGGCCCGCGGAAGCCGCCCTGTTCGAACGCCGCCGTGTAGTAGTCGAGGTCGGCCTCCGTCATCCAGGCCGGGAACGGGTCGGGGTCGACCATCATCGCGACCGGGTCGTCCACGGGCTCGGGATGCGACAGGCTGTGCAGCGGCGCGTCGGCGCCGTCGCCCGAGATGGTGTAGTAGAGCTTGCGAAGGCCGGTGCGTACATCGGCTTCGAGCGCCGCCTCCGCGACGCCTTCCGGTTCGAAGTACAGCTGATAGAAGAACCCGTTGCCGTAGAGCGCACGCCACTGGTCCATGCTGGGGACCGCTCCCCGCTGGAAGAAGGGCACGCTCAGCCCGGCGACCGCCGCGATACGGTCCGGGTGGAGCGTGGCGGTGTTCCAGCAGATGGGCGCGCCCCAGTCGTGCCCGAAGAGAACCGCCTGGTCTTCGTCCATCGCGTCGATCAGACCGACGACGTCGCCGGTCAGGTTCGTCATGTCGTAGGCGGCAATCGCCTCGGGTTTGTCGCTGCCGCCGTAGCCCCGAACGTCCGGCACCACCACCTTGTAGCCGGCCTCGGCCACCGGGCGGATCTGGTGACGCCACGAGTACCAGAGCTCGGGGAAGCCGTGCACCATGATGACCAGCGGCCCGTCGCCCTCGACGGCGCACCGGAGCCTCACCCCGTTGGTCTCGATCTGCTCGAAGTTGAACATGCTGTCAGGGTTCGGTTGGGCGGCCAGGCTGCGGGCGGCAATGGCGGCCATCGATGCGGTGGCGATGAACTCTCGACGGCTGGGGGTGGCGAACAACGGCGACTCCTTGTGACGGTAGGACGACGAACGTCCTAGCAGCCCGTGGTGAAACCCCGCGTCGCACCGAGAACGGTGCTGGGCACGTGTGACAAGGCGCGACGAGGGAGAAAATCGGCCATTTTTGACCGAGAAGCAACGCAGCTCACGCGTGATTCAGCACCGTTCGAATGCAGCGGGGCTTTCACCGCGGGCTGCACTAGTCTACTCCGCCCGCAGGGCCGCGATCGGCTCCACCCGGGCGGCGCGGCGCGCCGGCAGCCAGCTGGCCAGAAGACAGATGCCGGCCAGCAGGAAGGAGACGGTCGCGAAGACCGTCGGGTCCATCGGACTCGTCTCGAAGAGCAGCGCCTGGAGCCGTCGAGTCAGGGCCACGGCGCCACCCAGCCCGAGGAGCGTACCGGCCAGCGCCAGCCACCCGGCTTCGGTGAGCACCATGCGACGGATGTCGGCGAGCTGCGCGCCAATCGCCATCCGGATGGCAATCTCCCGTCGCCGCTGGGCGACGACATACGAGATGACGCCGTAGAGCCCGATGGCGCCGAGCAGCACCGCGAACCCGGAGGCGATGAGCAACAGCACCATCACGAACGCTCGCTGGGCCCGGGCGCGCGCGAGCAGGGTGTCCATCGCATCGACATCCGAGACCGGAAGGTTTGGGTCGAGCCCGCGGATCACGCCGCGGGCGCCACTCGCCACGTTGGTGCCGTCGGTGCGGACGACGAAGCTCATGGCGGTCCCGACCTCGACCTCGTCGTCTCCCACCGGCATTGCCAGCGGGTAATAGGCCAGTTCCGGCGGCGGCTCGTGCAGCGCCTGTTGATGGACGTCCTCCACCACCCCGACAATCCGGAAGAACTGCTCGCCGCCGCCCGGCTCCCGCCCTTGACGGATGCCCTTGCCGAGTGCGCTCTCGCCCGGCCAGTGGGCCCGGGCCAGGCCCTCGCTGACGATCACCACCGGCGCGCCCCGGTCCGCATCCAGGCGCTCGAAGGCCCGGCCCTCCACCACCTCGATGCCCATCACCTCGAAGTAGTCGGCCGAGATGTTCTTCATCATGAAGACTGGCGGGACGCCTCCCTCCTCCAGAGGGCGTCCCTCGATCTGGGCGCCCGACCCGCTGAGCGAGCCTCCCAGTGGCAGGTCCGAGACGGCGGCCGCGCCCGTGACGCCCGGCAGGGCCGCCAGCTCAGCCACCGCTTGTCGGTGGAATTGAAGACGGCGTTCGTCTTCCGCGTAACGCTGCTCGGGCAGCGCCAGTCTGAGCGTGAGGACGTCCCGCGGGTCGAACCCGGGGTCGACCGAGGAGAGACGCTGGAACGAGCGTGCGGCCAGCCCCGAGCCCACCAGCAGTGTGAGCGCCAGCGCGATCTGGGTGACCACGAGAGCACGCCTGGTCAGATGCCGCTCCCGCGTCGCGCTCGCACCGCGAGCCCCTTCGTGCAGGCTGGCCGAGGCGGGGATGGCGGCAGCCCGGAGCGCGGGGAGCAGACCGAACCACAGACCCGCGAGCAGCGACAGCGATACGCCAAACGCCAGCACGTTGGCATCGGGTGCGATCTCGGCCAGTCGGGGTAGCTCCTGTGGTCCGTAGCGTACGAGGGCGCGGACGGCGGCCAGGGCGACCGGCGCGGCGACCAGTCCGCCCAGCAGCGCCAGCACGATGCTCTCGGCGATGGTCGATCCCACGACCTGCCGTCGGCTTTCGCCCAGCGAGATCCGGATGGCCAGTTCCCGGTGTCGTGCTTCGGCTCGGGCCAGAAACAGGTTGGCCACGTTGGCGCACGCGATCAACAGCAGGAACCCGACCGCGCCGAGCAGTATCCAGAGCGTGGCCTCGACGTCTCCCACGACGATGTCGCGCGCCGGCGCGATGTCGGGCGCGAAGCCGGCATTGACGAGCACGCCTGCCGCCCCCTCGTCAGGAAACAGCTCGATGAGGTTGCTGGTCAGCGTGGCCAGCTCCGCCTGCACCTGTTCCAGGGTGACGCCGTCGGCCATCCGGGCGAGACCGCCGGCGCTGAAGCTTCCGAGGGTGACCTCATCCGGGTCGGGGCGAAGCGGCATCCACAGCTGGCTGTCGAGCTCGGAGAATGTGAACCCCTGCGGCATGACACCGATGACCTCGGTCGTGGCGCCATCGATCTCGATCTGCCGGCCGATGATGTCGTCGGCCCCCCCGTAACGCCGTTGCCACAGGCCGTGCGTGATCACCGCCTCGGGTGGCCCCTCTGGTCCCTCCGACACGTCGAAGGTGCGGCCGACGAGCGGTGGCGTGCCCGCCACCTCGAAGAACGACGGGGTCACATACGCCGCCGGCAATCGCTCCGGGTTGTCTGGACCGGTGAAGCTGACCACCCGGTCGGAGAACAGCGACACGCCGGCCAGGGTGCGCACGTTGTCGCGATACAGGAAGTAGAGCGCGTCGGACATCGGCAGCGTGTCGAGCTGCGTCAGCCCGGGCGCGGTGTGCCGGAGCACGACCAGCCGGTCTGACTCGGGGAGCGGCAGCGGCCGGAGCAGCACCGCGTTGACGATGGTGAAGATCGCCAGATTGGCGCCGATGCCGATGGCCATCGTGGCGATAGACACGGCCGCGAAGCTCCGGTTCGCCAGCAGCCGCCGAACCAGAATTGGAAGTCTCGACACCGTCGTCAATTATCGACGAACGACGTGCCGCTTTAGTTCTGGCTGTGTGGCTCACAGCGAGAGCCGAAGCTCACGGCACCTTCAGCTCCGGCATCGGGTCGGCGGCGAAGAGCCGTTGGATCGGGCGGGCCAGCAGGCGGGCCCAGCCGGTGGCGCGCGACTCGCGGGCCGAGTCGGCGGCCAGACCGGTGCTGGCATACATCTGCCGGTAGAGCTTCGACATCAGGACGAACACCAGCCGACTGCGCAGGCTCGCCAGGATGTGCGAACGGCGCCACACCGTGCCCAGGGCGTAGAACCGGTCCCACACGCCCTGGGTGCGGGTCCGGATCTCGTCGGCGCTCATGGTGGGGTGCGCGCTGAACACCCGCGGGCGTTCCGCCTTCGGGATGAGCCAGTAGCGCGAAAGGGGGGTGCCTTCCTCGGTCACCGCATCCGCCGGCAGCTCATCGGCCCATTTCTCGAAATCGATCGTGCCCGGCATCGGGGTCAGGGTGACGAACTGCGCGAAGTCGATCTCGCTCCGGGTGGCCAGCGTCGCCGTCAGGTCGAAGGTCTCGGGTCGGTCGCTCGGGAGGCCGAAGATGAACGACCCGAGGACGTGAACGCCATGCGCGCGGAAGCGGCGCAGTCGGTGCACCAGCTCGTCACCGGCCACGTTGAACCCCTTGTAGACGTCCTGCAGGCCGTCGTCCGTGACCGCCTCGATGCCGATCAACGCGCCCCGGATCCGCGCCCGTCGCATCGCCGCCAGAAACTCCTCGTCCTCGGCCGCCTCCATGGTGATCTGGGTGAAGAAGACGAGGTCGTCCGGCAGCGCCGCCATCCGCTCCATCAGCTCGAACCGCTCCCGCCGGATCGCCTCCAGCTCTCTGAGCCGCGTCGGATCTTCACGTCTCGCGGCCTGGGCGAGATCCTCAGCGGTGACGGGATAGAAGTTGTCGTCGGCCAGCGCGATGAAGCGGAAGCCGAGTCGTCTGAGTGACACGATCTCCTCCAGTACGACATCCGCGGCACGCTGCCTCGGCTTCTGCCCGTCGGTCCGCCAGACCGAGCAGAACGAGCAGTGCTTCGGGCAGCCACGCACCGTCTGCACGGAGGCCCAGGCGTAGCGGTCGCGATCGATCAGGTCCCAGCGAGCCGCGCGCAATCCGCCTGCCTCGACCCGACCACCGTGATAGCGGAGCTCCGGTCGCCCGGCGGCGCAGTCGTCCAGCACAGTGGCCCAGATCTCGTCGCCGTCACCACTGACCACCGCATGGGCGCCGCCACGCTCCAGCACCTCGTCCGGGAAGAGCGTGGCGTGAATGCCGCCGAAGACCACCCACGCTCCGCGGGCCGCCGCCTGCTTGCCGATCTCGTACCCCCGACAGGCGTTGCCCGTCTGGATCGAGATGCCCACGACGTCGCCCGCCTGGATGATGCCCGGGTCGAGCGGCTCGAGCGTCTCGTCGGTCAAGACGGGGTCTCCCCACAGTCGCGGTGTGGCGGCGGCGAGCACGAACATCCAGCGTGGGGTGATGACGGCGGTGCCGAAGGACTGGTTACTCGGATTGATCAGATGCACTCTCACTGGACACACTCCCTCTGTGACGAGCGACGTGCTCGCCTGGACGGCGTTGTCTGTTCGGGTCGCTCGGAGAACGAAGTGGGGCGTCAGCCGCCGCCGAACCAGCGGCCGATCGCCTTGCCGGCACTGGTGAAGGCATCCGCCGTTGCGACACCGGCGCGAGCGGCTCCGGTGCCGATCGCCTTGCCGCCCGCCGCCAGGGTCCGCCAGGGGCCCCGCTCATTCGCCGTCGGTGGCGGCGGAGCCGGGAGCCCCTCCACCCAGCCGGGCGCCACGGCGCGAGCGTCGAGCCGAGCCGGCGGTGACCAGGCGGGAGCGGCGGTCAAGGCGAGGGCGACCGAGGTGGTCGGTGGGGCCGCAAAGCCGGTCGACCGTGGTGTGACCATTGCGTCCGGGAGGACCAGCGGGGCCTGCACCGAGGTCGGCCTCGTGAGCGGAATCGTGGGCCGGGCCGGTGGTGGGCTCGCGACCGACGGCGGGAGCGCGACCGGTCGCACTCCGGGCAGCTGGGTGTCGACCCTGGGGGCAGCGACGAACGGCGTGGGGGTCGACCCGTCGTCGAAGACGACCAGAGGGGGAGCGCCCGCCGCCGTCAAGCTGACGGTGCCCAGCAGGCCGCCGGCGCCGAGCGTGGCGAGCCATGACGTCGTCTGCGACACCGGCTTCGCCGGCGACAGCACTCGCTCGATGCGAGTGGTCAGCACGCCGCCACGCGCCATGCCCGGCGCGAGCGACGCACGCGGAGCCACGGTCAGCTCGGCAACCCTGGTCACTGCCATCGCGTAGGCGCGCCTGGCGCCACCCAGACGCAACACGTGCTCGTCGGTCGCCGGCTCGCGGTCGCGGTCGAGCGCCATCGCGGCCAGTCGGACGCCGGGATGGAGACCGACCACCGCGAGCAGACAGGATTGCAGCAGTAGGGTCCAGTCGTCCCAGCGTTGGGCGTGCGCCTGCTCGTGCAGCACCACGTGGTCGAGCTCTTCTCGTGACAGGGTGGGCAGTAGATGACGGGGGATGGCGATGACGGGAGAGCCGAGACCGAGCAGCGCAGGCATCTCCGCGTCGTCGGTCACCGCCAGCGTCGTCTTCCGGCCGATGCCCCGATGCGTCCGCCAGCGTGGCAGGGAGCGTTCGATCTCGGCCGGCATCGGGCGGCAGCG